>Ga0070698_100002496_pt1 | contig 20270 bp, 16 predicted proteins | sample KBSK1502metaG_FD_65477 | JGI IMG/M metagenome (GOLD analysis project Ga0070698, IMG submission 65477) | Corn, switchgrass and miscanthus rhizosphere microbial communities from Kellogg Biological Station, Michigan, USA - KBS K1-50-2 metaG | ecosystem: Host-associated > Plants > Roots >...
TAAGATTCAACTGCCCACTGCTTTTCCTCACAAAGCCTTGATCACAAAGAAAGTGACGTCATCAGTAGCCCCGCGTCCGTCCGTCCAAGCAAGCACCTCTGTGTGCACCGCTGTAATGAGTTCGCGCGCGCCAAGTTTACGATTGGCTTTAACGGCTTCCGCCAGGCGCTCTCGTCCAAATTCTTCACCATGCGGGTTCTGCGCTTCAGTAACTCCATCTGTATAAAGCATAAGCACGTCACCGGGTTCGGTTGTCAGGTAATACTCATGATAACGAGTATCGCTGAACATTCCCAGCGGTATGCTGCCTCGATCGATGAAACTGAAGTCGCCATTCTGCTTCAGCAGAATCGGCGGATTGTGGCCTGCATTTGTGTAGGTCAGGGTTTTGTTCGTAACGTCAAGAATGCCGTAGAAGGCAGTTATAAACTGATTGCGCTCGATAGATTCCCAGAGCAGATAGTTTACCTTCGCCATTGAGATGTGTGGCGAGTAACCGACATGCGTCGCGGCTCGCAGGCTGGCACGCAGAAACGCCATTAGCAGAGCAGCCGGCACTCCCTTGCCGGACACATCTGCTATCACCAACCCAATCTGATCATCGTAGATTTGTACCCAATCGTAATAATCGCCTGACACTTCTTCCGTCGGAAAGTTGTAAGCACTAATATCGTATCCCTCCAGTTGCGGGTCTCTGGCGGGAAGCAGCTCCAACTGAACCTGGCGCGCCACCTCAAGTTGGCCTTCCAGACGTTTCTTTTCAATCAACTGCTCGTGAAGCATGACCTTCTCGATAATTATGGCTACTTGCGATGCGAGCAAAGCCAGAACTTGAAGGTCATCCTCCGAGTAAGCATTGAGTTCATCGCTTTCGAGATCGAAGACGCCAATTACCTCGGTGTTGGAAATTATTGGCGCCACCATCTCCGAACGAGTCTCTCTGCGGGCGTTGATGTAATTCGGATTCTTGCGCACATCCGGAGAGGTAATTGGTTCCGCGGTTAACGCCACCTGCCCGATAAGTCCTTCGCCAAGTTTCAGGTGGAGGTTCGTCAGTTCGTCTATGTCATACCCTCTGACTGCTTCCGCCTGAAATACGCAGGGCTCCTCGCCTTCCTCAACTTTGCTCTTGTCGACACACTTCACGACAAAGATTCCGGCAGCATCATAAGGAATCAGCGAATCGAGCGTGTCCATTACGAGGTTGAGGACTTCCTGCAGGTCCAGCGAGCGGCTGATCTTCTTGGTGATGTCGAGCAACATGCGCAGCTTGTCTGTAGTAGTCAGACCAGGCAACGGCAGTTCTCTTGTCTGTTCACTCACTATTTGAAACTCCGCTCGAACTCGGACGAGGTCGTCAGTCCGTAGAATGGGCCAGAACGCAAAAACGAATTATAGCGTTGAGTGCCAAAGTAGGACAGGCAGCAATACCTGGCGTGCTCAGTGTGCCTTAAGTGGTCGAATGCGCGCTGCGGTACGTTCTCCATAAACGCGTTACTTTTAGCCTGTATTCGACGAGTTCGCGGCTAACGTGAAAATGTTTGGCGATCTGTTGCGAAGTTTTGCCTTCAAGCAAAAACCTCCTCAAAGCAGAAAAGGGTACGAGGGCTGCGGCCCCGGTGGCGTAGGCGGCTTCTTCGTCCGCCTTTCGATACTCTCGCGAGATGGTGCGGCCGCTCTCGGTTTCGGCTACCACCTTTAGACGGCTTGGCCGATGACCCAGAAAAACGTGAGATACTTCCTCCATCAGAGTAGCGTTTGTTCTCATGCGACCGTGATTGGGATTGAGTATGACAATTCTGCGGCCGTCAGGCAGCGGAATTGAACAGGCGCCTCCCGACCATTTTTCTGAAGCCTCGCCAAGCAGATGCTCGCGCACCTCAGGATTGAGCCCCTTGATTTGTTCAAAGCTGACAACCAGCAGGTTAGCGAACCCTGCAAGTCGGAAGGGATCCAGCGGCACCTCGGGCCGAACGTCCGCGAAATCGCGAAAGCCCAAAGCAAACAACTCAAATTGCCGCCACTTTTCACCGGGCGGTAACTCGAAATCTGTCATGTGTGGATTATAGCTTGCGGTGAAGACTAGAGACTCAGCGACGCTTACGAGCCGGAGGGCTCGGTTCGTTTCGACTAAACTGAGAATAGGCAACGCGAAACAGTTGCGAGAGCGCGTCGGCGGTTTCGGGAGATAGATTTCGGTCAGCGCGCAGATGGGCCTCCACTATTTCCGGTGTTGATTCGTGCGGATAATAAACAACGGCCTTAGGGTCGTTCACGTCTTCACGCCCGCGAGTAAGGATACGTTCGAGCGGCATGTCCAGCCAGGTAGTTAGCCGGGCGATGTTATCGGCGTCAGGCTTCCCTGTTCCGTTTTCAATCCGAGAAAGAGTTGACGCAGAAACGTTGGTTTGATCGGCGACGTCGCGCAGACTAAGGCCCAGTTCTTCGCGCCGGCGTCGAATTGCGCGCCCCAGTTCTTCAGTGTTGATTAACGACTTTGCTGTCCGCGGCATTTAGATATCTGTCCTCTTCTTCGCTTCGGACAATATCACAGGTTGGTTTTAGACGCAAGACTCTGTGTTACGGCTGAAACAAGCGCAGCGAGTAATGGGATAACTGTGTGATGCTCTTCGTCGCGGAGTCACTGAACATCCTACTTCAGAGACATACTATCAGCTTTAAGGCTTTGTTAGGCGTTGCTCGCAGCACTCAGGTCCCGCCCTCAGAATTCGCTGATTCCAGTCTCGCTGCAAGCGCTTGTTGGGTGGCTAAGACGTCAGTTTTAGGCGCTCCCTACACAGCCATACCCAAAACATTACGAAAGCAATGACTATCCCTGCGGCAGCGAACCTGCCTACGAAAAGTGAATACACAGCAAGCACAACCACGGGCAGATTGAAAACAACACCGGCAACAATCTGAGTGCGATAGGACATGAATTTGAAGCAGCTAAGGACGCAAAAGCCGAAGTAAGAAAACGGGAAAAGGAGAACAAACCACTGATAAAGGGTCTCCGGAGTGCCACCCCAAGCAAGGCTCAACGCCACCACGTAAGCCCATCCGAGCGACGCAAGGCTTAGCGCAATTGCATACAAGAATCTCAGATAGCGAAAGTCTCGCCAGCCATCTTTGGCGGTTGGTATTTGGTTTTTGATATTGATTCTCCGAGCCAGCCAACGACTGCCTTGAGCTGCGGCGCAAGATCTGCAGGACAGAGAGGAGGCGTCTTACTCTTCAGGGTTGGATCTGATGCTTGGTTGCCGACATCGCTAAATCGCGCGCCTGCGGCAAGACAGCCACAGCCCTGGCGACTTGCTGGTCGTCGGTCGTGATGGGAACGCGATCGGCCGCTACTCTCCCGTAGGCGGCAGTGACGATGTTGAAGCGCAACTGAAGTTCAACGAACGAGCGGTTATGTTCAACCAGCGGCGCCAGATTCTTGAACGTCGGCTCGCCGGCCACAAATTCCTTAAAGGCCTTGAAGACACCATCAGAGACGGCGAAGTCTGAGGGCCGCAACTCATGCTTATACTCGATGCTTCCCGCTACCCGGTACCCTGGAAAGCCTGCGATGCGTTCGTTCACCAGTTCCCGCGCGAAAGCGAACAGGGGGCTCAAGAGGCGTCGCTGTGCGACGCTGAACGTCCTCGGCTTCACACTTTCGTCCGGAGCTATTCCGCCGCCGCCATAAACTATCCTGCCAGTATCCGTTTTCTTTTCCGGACCCACCGGCCGTGAATCATCCTGTTTTTCGTCAAGGCGTTTCGAGCCGCCGTGGGTGTAGTAGTCGTAAAGACCACCGTCCGAATAGTCGCGCTGAATCAAACGGCCGGAGGGCGTGTAATACTTTGCTGAAGTTAAGGTAAGTCCTGTCCCATAGTAGAGCGGGATAATGCTCTGCACTAGACCTTTTCCAAAACTGGTTTGACCAACGATCAGAGCGCGGTCGTGGTCCTGCATCGCACCGGCAACGATTTCGGAAGCGGAGGCAGTATTCTCGTTAACCAGGATCACGAGTGGAATTGGATCAGCAGACCTATTGGTTGACTCGTAACTATTGTCCCGCAGCCCGTTTCTACCCTTCTGAGTAAGAATCAACTGACCGAAAGGCAGGAAAACTTCGGCGACGTGAATTGCCTGATCCAAAAAGCCGCCAGGATTGTTTCGTAGATCCAGCACCAGCGAGCTCGCGCCCCTGGCATGTAAACCTTGAATGGCATCCTGCAGTTCTTCCGTCGTCGAATAATTGAATCCCCGCGTCATGTCGATATATCCGACACCGGGCTTGAGCATGTAAGCATCAGGGATTGAAGGCTGCGGCACCGCGTCCCGGGTTATCTCGACGATCTGAATACGCTTGTCAGACGCGCGCTCGACGCTAATCTTCACGGTTGAACCTTTCGGTCCGCGAATCTTGTCGCGCACGTCCAACGAGGTCTTCCCTGTCATTTCGACGCCGTCAACTGCAACTATTCGATCTCCAAAACGCAGTCCAGCGCGTGACGCCGGCGAGTTTTCAAAGGTTGCGGTGATGAAAGTGTCGGGATGCTCTCCTAGTAAGTAATTTTGAATTGAAGCGCCAATGCCAAAGTACTCGGAACGCTGGTCCGTTTTCAGTTCTTCATACTCTTCTCGATCGTAAAAATTCGAGTGCGGATCGAGCGAGCGCAGCATGCCAATGATTGACGACTTGTATGCTGCTTTGTAGTCCAGCTTTTTTCCTTCTACGTAGTTTTCCTCGATCACCCTTAGGGCCTCATCGAAGTCTTTCTCGATCTGAGGAATCTCACTTGAAACACGCACGCCGCGACGAATCGGCGCGGTTGACCCCGCGGAAGATCGCCCCGCGGATGTGCTACCGGCAGCAGGCTGTGGTTTTTGCTGGGCAAAAACGAGCGGTTGAAGACTGAGTGTGAGTGAGCAGAGAGCGACCAGCGCGAGCGAGATAATCTTTTTCACTGCAAAACCTCTGAAGCCCAGGAGATTAGGAATTGATTGCCTATGACCGGAACGCGAACCGCGGCCATCCGCCAGCCCAAATACTAGCCAATGCCATACAACTGAGCAAGGCCAATTGCTCTAAGTCGTCAAGCTTCAATTAAATGTCGTCAAGTTTAATTATGACGCGCGAAGTACGCTCGCTTGACGGCTATTCGACGGCATCCGTAGAATGAACTTAACAGAGATCAAGAACGTACTAACACTCGAGTTGCAGAGAATTCTTGATCGAAGGAGTTTTTCAAAAATGAGCAAAGCATATCAAAACAGTCCTTATCAAAAGGAAGAAGCGAACCCGACCGAAACCGTTGACGACTTGATGCTTAGAGACGACGAAGCTGAAGGTGACTCTGAAGACCGGAGCCGGACCGCCTCGTCGGTCAGAGACATAGCATCGCGAATTCCGGAATCCCTGAGCGCTATCGGACGAGACATCAGTCGAACCATTGAACGTGCGATCTCAGCCAAGGATGATTACGTCGTGGCTGTAAAAGTTTCGCCGGCGGCTCAGGAAAAAGTCGACCAACTTGTAGCGGCTGGAATTTTTCGTAATCGCGCCGAGGCTGCCGGCTTTTTGGTTGACGAAGGAATTAAAACGCAGGCGGCGCTTTTCGAGCGTGTGCAGCAGAAGCTCGCCGAAATTGAACGCTTGCGCGCAGAGTTGCGAGGCATGGTCAACGACCGGCCAGCCTGAGCTGCAAGCAGAGGCCCCTTAGTTATCCCAAGGCTGAGCGCGCCTGCTCCCTCAAGGGAGAGGCACGCTCAGCAAAAAGCTCTCATGAATCGAGATCAAAGTGGCCGAAAGACCAAAACTTTCACCAACCCCCATCCAACAATTTAGTCTTGCTAACGGCCTTCGCATAGTTTTATGCGAAGATCACGCTGTACCGGTCGTGTCTGTCGCGCTCTATTACGATGTCGGCTCTCGTAATGAAAAGGTCGGACGAACGGGCTTTGCTCACCTGTTCGAGCACATGATGTTTCAGGGATCTGAAAACGTTCCCAAAGCCGCCCATTTCCAGTACATCTTCAACGCCGGTGGCTCGATGAACGGCACGACTTCCACTGAGCGCACCAATTACTACGAGACGCTGCCTGCGAGTCATCTTCCGCTGGCGCTTTGGCTGGAGAGCGATCGCATGCGTTCGCTGAAGGTCACGCAGGAGAACTTGGACAATCAACGAAATGCCGTACAGGAAGAGAAGCGACTGCGCTACGACAATCAACCTTACGTGAACGCGTTTCTGCGAATCAACGAGCTGATCTTCAAGAACCCGGCTAATGCACACTCTACAATTGGTTCTATGGAGGATCTCGACGCCGCCACGATTGACGATGTGCAGGAGTTTTTCCGTATCTATTACGCTCCAAATAACGCAGTGCTAGCGATTGTCGGCGATTTCGATGGTAGTGAAGCAATTGACCTGGTGCGAAAGTATTTTGAAGCGATTCCCAGCCAACCAACCCCGCCTCCGGTGGACGTGAGTGAGGCGGAAGACGTGGCACAAAGCCAGGAAGTCTTTGACGACAAGCTTGCTCCGGCGCCGGCGTTTGTGCTCGGCTGGAAAATTCCACCGCGCCGCACACCGGACTTTTATGCGCTTTCACTCGCAGCCGATCTCATTTTCGAAGGCGATAGTTCTCGCCTGTACCAAAAGCTGGTGAAGGGCGACGAATCAGTAGTTTCGATTCAAGGCGGCATTGATGAGAGGCGCGGTCCTTCTGCCTTGTACATTTTTGCTCTACCAAAGCCGGGAGAAGAAGTAGCCACAATTCGGAATCAGATCTTCGATGAGATTCGGTCGTTAAGAACCTCCGGACCATCACCAGCGGAGATGGAGAAACTCCGAAACGGACTTTGTAATGATGTGGTGCGCGGTCGACAGTCCACCATGTACCGAGCGCAACGCCTGGCAGAGTATGCACTTTATGACGGCGACCCGACGCTCTTCGATACTGAGCTAGACCATTACCTCGCGATTACTCCCGAACAGATCAGGAGTGCGGTTGAGCGCTTTCTCGACGTGGACAACCGCGTGGTTCTCGACATCGTTCCAGCGGCGGTGGAAGACACGTCTGCGGAGGAAGAATTTGCAAGCAGTGCTGCTCCGGCATCGCCTCAACCGCCGGGAGAACCCAAACAACCGACTGCACCGCCCGCTCAGGTTCCGACCCCGAACCAACCACCGGCTGACCCCGGCACACTGGTCGGCGCTTCAGTCGGCAATCAGCTGGAACAACCGCAACAACCCGCAGATCCCCCGAAGCAAACTGAACGAGGCTCTGGACCTTTGCATACCTAAACGATGAGCGCACAAACCGACTTTCTTAAACAGCAGCCGGCGCCGCTTCCGGCACGACCAATAAAGCTACCAACCGCTTACGAGACGATTCTGCCGAATGGACTCGCCGTGATAGTGGTTGAAGATTCAAGGCTGCCACTCATCAGTTATCGTTTGGCATTTCGCACCGGTGATGCACACGACCCGTCACAACTACCGGGTCTGATGGATATGCTGACCGGTCTCTTAGCTGAAGGCACTGAGTCGCGCACCAGTCGCGAGATTGCCGACGAGGTTGCGCGCTTGGGTGCTACGCTCCAGGCGGGGGCAAATTCTGACTACACAACCGTAGGGGCCTCATCGCTCACAATCTTCGGCGATCAGGTGCTTGAACTTTTGGCTGATGTAGCGCTGCGGCCGGTGTTTCCTCCGGGTGAGGTCGATCTCGCAAAACAAAACACCAAGGAGAGCCTCAAACAGCAACGGGCACAGCCCTCCTTCCTGGCAGGCGAGATGGTTGCAAGGGTGATGTTTGGCGACCATCCGTATCACGTTACCGCACCCACGCCCGAATCTGTCGACGCCACAACCCGCGAACGGCTCGTCGAGTTTCATCGCTCCACTTTTGTTCCCAACAACGCGGTGCTTTTTGTTGCCGGTGACGTGAACCAGAATTCGGTACTGCAACAGGTTGAAAATCTATTTGGCGGCTGGCAGCCGGGTAACGTGGTTGGTGATGACTTCCCCGCTCCCCCCGAAAGAACGTCACGAGCTGCTTATATCGTTGATAGGCCTGGCTCAGCCCAGGCTAATATCGTCATTGCAAACGCCGGTATCACCCGCACCAGCGACAACTATTTTCCGTTGCTGCTGATGCACACGGTGCTGGGAGCAAATGCATCCTCGCGGCTCTTCATGAACTTGCGTGAGGAGAAAGGGTATACCTACGGCGCTTATTCAAGCCTTGACGCGCGCCGGACTGCGGGCACCTTTCGCTCGACTGCCGAGGTCAGAACACCGGTCACCGGCGACTCGCTTAAAGAATTTTTCTATGAGTTGAATCGTATCGGAAACGAGCCGGTCTCCGAAAAAGAGATTGCCGATGCCAAGTCGTACCTCACCGGCGTGTTTCCGCTTCGACTGGAAACGCAGGAAGGACTTGTCGATCAGCTCCTGCAGATCAAAATGTTTGGCTTACCTCAGGACTATCTCGAGACTTACCGAAACGAGATCCAGGCAGTAACGATTGAGCAGGTCCAGGAAGTCGCGAAGAAATACGTTAAGCCTGACGAGGCAGCGATAATTATTGTTGGCGATGGCGCGCAACTGTTGGAGCAGGTAAAACCCTATTCCGAGGCCATTGAGTTTTATAACACCGCGGGAAAGAGGAAGGATCCACCCAAGCCTGCGTCCTACTCGCCGGAAGCTGCAGAGGCGCTCGCCGGAAGCTGGTCCCTGCTCATCGAAACGCCGCTTGGCCAGAGCATTCCCGCCACGTTAATCCTGTCGAACATCGGCAAAGGCTTCTCCGGAAAGGTTACCTCGGAGATGGGAAACGGTGAAATACTGTCGGTCACGTTTGACGGGGAGTCGTTTGCGGGAACTATCGCATTCGACGTTGCGGGACAAACTGTTGATGCCCAGATTACCGGGGAGCTGGCTGCCCAACAGATGGAAGGCAGTATAGGCATGGAAAACGCGGCCATGCCCTTCACTGGCACTAAGAACTAAGACGTTAGCCGCGGCTAAATTTTCTTATTCCAATCACAGCTCGTAGCGGAGCAGCATTCCACCGCCGCCAACAGCCCACCCGATTTTCTTAACCAGATACAGACTGTACAGATTCTGTTTCGTGCCTGATTCCTGTTCCAGCCAGGTTAGGCCTCCGTCATCACTGCGCAGAATGGTGCCACTGCGACCAACTGCCCAACAGTGGTCTTCATTCACATACTGAACATTCAGAAGTGTTGACCGCGCACTTACCGCAACCGGAGTCCAGGTAACTCCACTGTCCAGAGTTCGCAGGATCGTGCCGCGTTCACCAACTGCCAAACCCTTTTTGTCGTTGCGAAAGTCTATGTGAAAGATCGTCGCCGTAGTTCTCGTCTCTTGTTTTGTCCAGGAGGCGCCACCATCCACGGTCGTGAGAATCGTGCCATCGGCTCCTGCGATCCAGCCACGTTTATCGTTGGCGAAATCAATGTGAATTAGTTCCAGGCGACTCGGTGCGCGTTGGCGCTGCCAGGTTTCGCCGGCGTTGTCGGTGTAGAGCAGAATGCTGTCGATGACGCGCTCGCGTTTGCTGACCGAGCCCACCACCCAACCCTTTTTCTTGCTGGAGAAACGAACGCTGTACAGTTCTATATCAGCCCCGTCAAACTCGCTGGGCAGGAAGCGTCGAACCTCATTCCAACGCACGCCATTGTCGTGCGTAGCAAAGATGGCATTGCCGGCGATTAGAAACCCGGCTTCCTTGTCGCGAAAATAGACGTCATTGATCGCGGCGGTTGTTTGTACGGTTTGCCTGACCCAACTGTGTCCGCTGTCTTCGGTATGGCTCAGAAACCCGTGGTCGCCGCCAACCCAACCTCGTTTGTCGTCGAGGAAGTAAACCGTATTCAGATCCTGATCTGTGGGAGCTATCCGGGACGCCACCCAGCCCTGCTGGCTCTTGATCGGCGCTGTAACTGCAAACAGAAAAAGCACGGCGACGATCAACCTGTTCTGGTTCATGCCTGATGTCATTCGACTAATACTCCTTGTTCGAAACGGCGAGTTAGATTCTGCTGCGCACACGCCTTCGCATCGATTTTAGGAATCCGCTCAATCCAAAGTTGAATTTGTTTTTAGATTTGTACCCCAAGAGCTTCTCTGAAGACAAGACTTCGGGAGGAAGGGGTCAAGAGATTCCTGGCACCGCCGGCGTCCCGCCCGCAAATGAGCGCGAAGCGCGAACCGCGCGCCTGCGGCACTTTGCGGGCGGTCCCAGCCGATCACTTGAGATTAATCCGCGGCGTTAACTCGATAAACTCTCCCGCCAAGAATTACGGTTACCCGTTCACCCAGCGCGAAGAATGTCGCGAGTTGTGGCTTCTGTTTCAACAACGCGTAGTATTCATCGCTGCCAAACTTGACTACTGTCTCCGGTAAACCCGCGCCGGCCTTGAACTCCGCATCGGTCCAAACACCGTCGCGGAAGTAAAACGTCTTGCCGCCCGCGGTTTTGATTGCAGAGGAAGCGCTTTCCCCTTCAACCCTCATCACTTCCTGCTGTTCGCGTGCGCGTTTGCTCTGCTGCACAGCCGCTGCGCCCGTGGTCGCGTTTGCATCCGCTGCTTTGTACACCTCCGTCAGAGGCCGCGGAGCAGTCGTCGGACGTCCAGCGCCGAGGTTTCCCCGGCTATTCAAGGGCAAGTTCGTCACGTCGCGCCTGTCGGCGCCTGGCTCCAGGGCCAGATAGGAAGTGTATGGCGTTACAATGCCGTAGCGCGTTCCCAGATCGACAATCTCGTCACGTAGCTCCTGTTGCTCGCCATTGGTTCGAACCTGTTCCATCAGCCAACCCACGCGACGGGTGGCCCACAAACGGGGTAGAAAATCGTTTGCATCCTCGCGCATCGCAAAACGAAGATTGTTGTAAAAGAAATTCTTGTTAGCACCGTTGGCGATGCCACTCAGCTGCAACCTGACAAAATCCATGTCGATTGGGTTGCGATAACGGCCAATCAGAATTAGTTGTGAACCACGGAATAAATCCGGAAGAGTCCTGGGATAAACGAGATCTGTTTGCACGCCGGCCATGTCGAGCTTTAAATCAGTAAGGACCGGGTAGTTAACCTTCGCAAAGAAGTTCGAGACTTTAACCTCCATGTCTTCCTTCGGTTCAACATAATCGGCCACGCCGCCATTCTCAGCAGCCAGTTTGTCCAGCAACGCGGTATTGACGTCGTAACCGACGCCAAAAGTGAACAGACGCATGCCTGGCACTTTAGCCGCGCGCGCGTTGTCGACAATCAGCTTCGGGTTTGTTACGCCTACGGTCGGCAAGCCGTCAGTCATGAAGATGAGAATCTTTGGACGATTGCTCGACTCAAATTGCTTCATGGCGGCCAGCAGGGACTCGTTGATGTTTGTGCCACCGGCCGGTCGCAGCGATTGTGCAAACTCTTCGCCACGCTTGCGACCCTGATCGTCAGCAGTGATCATCCGGGCTTCCATCAGCCGCTCTTCCCCGGCGAATGAGACAACATTGAACCGATCCTGCGGCCGCAGGATTCTGATTCCGTAAAGCAGCGCGGCACGGGCCTTTTCCATCTTTCCCGCTTCGGCCATCGAGCCAGACGTGTCCAGAACAAACACTATGTCCTTCGCCGTGTACTCCTGTTCCGACCATTCGTCTTTGGGCGAAATCATCAGAAGGTAATAGCCATCTTTCCCGGGTTCGCGATGAGTCAGCAGCGTCACGCCAAAGTCTTCGCGCGATGCGCCGTAAAATAGTTGGAAGTCCTGCGGTTCGTTGCCACTTTCAAAGGTCACTACTGAGCGCCGGTCGCCGCTTCGTTTCACCTCAACGGCGTGGGTCGGCGAATAAATATTACGCAGCGGTTCCTTCCCATCGAGTTCAATTCGCCCGGAGACGGTCCCTATCTGAGAAACTTGCCGGCCCATACCCAGCGGATAACGATAGGCCACCGTTCCCGACTCGGCCCGTAGCACCTGCGAATAGGTCAGTTCGAGTTTCTTATCGGAATGTGGCGGGATCGGAAAAATGCTGGCCTGGAAAAGATCTTTACCGGCGTATTCCAACAAACCCGGATCGCGTTGTCGCCGAACTATTTCGTCGTAGATGCGCCGGGCCTCTTCGCGTGATCGCACTTCGCCAACCAGTCGGCGGTCGCCATCCCAGATTGCAAACTCGGTAATCGATGCCTGTTCCGGAATCGGAAAGAGGTAGGTTCCCTCCAGCGTTGCGTCGGTATCGTTCCTAAAAATCTGTTCGACATGTGTTGTTGCCACCTGCGATGAGATCTTTGTGTCGATTTTGATCGACTTAATCGGCAGGCTGCGAGGCAGGGTTATGGGACGTGGCGTCCGCGGGCAGCGATCACAAGGCCCCGGGACGATCACCCCCTGCGCGGCGGCGGTCGCCACAATTGAGAACAGAACTGAAATGGAAAGAAGCAGTAACCGTAGTTTTAGGACTTTCATAATCTCCTCGCTGAAATGCGCAAAAGTTTACCCACCTACTCGGTTGATAGAACGCATTCGCCGGGGCCTTCTTGCGGCAACTTAGCGTAGAGACCGTAGTCGCTCGTTCCGGATTGCCACGATTGTGACGTAAACGATGATGCAAAAGCCCCCGGCAGCCAGCGCGAAAGGCGCGCCGAAGCGATGTGAAACTGCACCGGCGAGTAGATTTCCGAGGGGCATCGCGCCAATGAAAGAGAGGATGAACATGCTCATTACTCGCCCGCGCATTTCGTCGGTTACCAGTTGTTGAAGCAAAGTGTTGGTGACCGCCACCGAGGTAACGACGGTGAACCCTACTCCGAAGAGAAAGATTAGCGACCACACCAGGTGGGTTGCCTGCGCAAAAGCAATCAGGAAGACTCCAAAACCAAACGCCCCGCCGATTACCGACCATCCCTTGCGTTTGAAGTCGCCCAGATAGGCGAGAAACAGCGCGCCGAAAAATGCTCCCGCACCGGCAACGCCCATCATCCAGGCAAGGCCGGTGGCACCCAAATGAAAAATGTCGCGAGCGAAGACCGGAATCATGGTGATGTAAGGCGCGCCGAAAAGACTATTGACCGCGGAAATAGAAAGTAAGGAGAAAACCCGCGGCCGCTGTCTGACATAACTGAAGCCATCGAGCAGATCCTGCCAAAGCGCGCTACGATCTTTAACTGAATGCACAAACTTGGTTGCTTCGTCGAAATGCACCATGCGCAACGCCAGGACGACAGCGACAAACGAAAGACTGTTTAGATAGAAACAGCCCGCCAGCGTGAAGAACTTGAAGCCGAGGCCGGCAAACACGGGACCGATAACTCGCGAAAGTTGAAACTGAGACGAGTTCAGCGCTACGGCATTGGCCAGATCCTCGCGACCCACCAGATCAAATGTCATCGCCTGGTAGGAAGGGCCTGCTATCGCCATGCAGCAGCCGGTGATGAACGAAAATCCCAGAATCATCCACTTGTTGATGTGGTGCGTGTAAACGAGTGTCGCCAAAGCAGCGGCCGCGAGTCCGGCTACAACCTGCGTGTAAAGCAGCAGACGGCGGCGGTCGACTAGATCAGCAAAAACGCCGCCAGCCAGCGTCAGGAAAAAGCCGGGTGCGGTTGCCATGAAGCCGTCAATGCCGAGCCAGAGGGCGGAGTTAGTGAGATACAGCATCAGCCAGCCCTGGGCCACTGCCTGCATCCATGTGCCTATATTTGAAAGGAAAGCGCCGACAAAGAAGACGCGATAATTACGATGCGACAGCGAGCGAAACATCGCTGTCCGGCGCCGCATGACTTTCCCAGGAGGCTCCAGCTTCTCAACTTCGATTGCCATGACTGAATTGTTCTTAACATCCAAACACGCAAACGCCAAGTGTCACGGCTGGGAATGTCATGTGAACGATGCAGCTTGACCGCATACGATTAATATCGAAATCAGAACCGGAAGCGATAGCGACCGGCCAAGGACTCAACAGGCAAATGGACGCAGGCATTAGAAAGTGTTTAAGGGAATTTGAGTTCGGCCGGTCGCTATCGCTCGCGGTTCTGATTTTGTGTTGGCTTGCTCGCCTTATCGCCAGGTGCTGGCTCCAGTTCAATATTGAAAGTGCATCAGCATCAATGTCTCTTCGTACTTTGCCGGAGTTGTTAAGCGCATGTTTTAATCGTCTGCAAATAGAGAATTCCTTCGAGGAGATGCGCATGAAACTCCGGTCAATTGCAATCACATTTCTGACCACTCTTTCAATTATCTTTTGCGCGGCGGGCTTGGCGACAGGTCAGGAGAAGGAGAAACCTATGCCTTCGCCATCACCTGCACCAAAACCATTGATGACTGTGCCTCCGGCAACGCCGGCCGCGAATCCTGCCGATGTCGCTTCTGTTGATTCGATCATCGGAGCCGTTTATGACGTCATTTCCGGTCCCGCCGGCAAGAAGCGCGATTGGGATCGCATGCGTTCATTGTTTCTTCCCGGAGCGCGCTTGATTCCGATGGGCCCGCGGCCGGGAGGTGGCTACGGATCACGCGTCTTGACGGTTGATGAATATATTGAGCGCGGTAGTGGTTTTCTCGAGAAGGAAGGCTTCTTCGAAAAAGAAGTGGCGCGCGTGAGCGAACAGTTTGGCCAGATCGTCCACGCTTTTAGCACTTATGAGTCAAGACACGCTGCGGATGACGCGAAGGCATTTCAACGCGGCATCAACAGCATGCAGTTGATGAACGACGGTAAGCGCTGGTGGATCGTGACGATCTTTTGGCAAGGCGAGGATGAAAAGACACCGTTGCCGGAGAAATACCTGAAACACTAAGAAAAAAGGGGAACAGGGAAAAAGGGGAAGGGGGAAAGGGAGCATACGTACTCGCCCCCTCACCTTCTTACCCTCTTCCCCTTTTACCCTCTTACCCTCTTACCCTTTTAACCTTCCGGGTTCCTTTCCCGCCGCCACGCGGACAGCGGCCCACCTTTTCCCCCGCGGCGCACGGCAACAACCTCGGCCATGATCGCCAGTGCAACTTCTTCCGGCGTAACTGCGCCGATGTCGAGCCCGACCGGAGCGTGAACTCTTTCCAGTCTTGCCGCATCGAATCCGTCGTCACTCAGGCGTTGCAGCACAATATTTGTCCGGCGCTTGCTGCCGATGAGTCCGATGTAGTCGACGTCGATGCCAATTACCGCCCGCAGACATTGCTCATCTTCGCTGTGCCCGCGCGTGACAATTGCAATGCTCACGCCGCGTCCGCTGCCAACCGCGGTCTTCACAGCTTGCGACCAATCCTCTGCTGCGACTAATGCGATGTTTTTTTCGGAAAAATTCTGCCGGGTTACAAACTCATCCCGATCATCGATCAGGGTCGTACGATAGCCCATCGAGCTGGCAAATTTCGCGAGCGAAGCGCCCACGTGGCCAGCACCGCAAATCACCAGACGCGGTTCCGCCTGTATGCGCTCGAATAGGATTTTCGCGTCGCTCCACTGAGTCAGTGCCGGGGCGAATTCCTTTACTTCAACGACGAGCGTATCGATTCTTGAATTGAGCAACTTCGCTTGTTCCACCACCGCGCGATCAATCTCCTCATCACCTAAACTGCCCGTCGTTTTTCCGGTTGTGCCCAGGTTAGAAATGAGCAGTTTCGCTCCCACACTTGTCGCAGGGTTTGCGGCTTCAATCAGGGTGGCCACGACAGCAACAGAACCCTCTCGGAGTATTCGCAGGATAGCTTCTGTAATCGAATCAGACTGATTTTTGCCTCGGTGAGATTCGCCTGAAGACATTTGATTCAATAGCAGAGGATAACTAAACGTAAACGAGTGTTACTTGGAAGGAGCCGTTCTGGTTAAGCCGACCGCTGCTGCTGCTCGACGAAGCAGCCACCAGGGACCAACCAGCAGATAAACAGGATTCCTGAAGAAGGCGGGTCGATTACCCTCAACGGCATGGCCGATGAATTGAAGAATCCAGCCGACTACAAACAATCCGAGCGCCCAACGCCAGTTGAATAGAAACAGCGGTAATGAAATGACAATCAGGGGTATGCCGATGCTGTGCGTCAGCTTGTTGAGCGGATGCTGATGCTTTGCTCTGTAGTTTTCGATAAAGGATTCTGGCATCTGTTTTCACCATTAAGCGGAGTTGCGAAGCACTACCTGTTGAAGCAGGTGGTTCCGACTGGTCCCTGCTTGCTTACGTCGCCGGTCCACTGCTCTGTGCCAACGACGCGGTCGATCTCCTGTTCCACTTCCCAGAGTTCCCTGGGAGCACAGCGGCAACCGTAGTAATGCTCAACCCGGTGAGATTTTTCCTTCGCGCGAATTTCGGTGATTGCCGTTGGCATATCAGTACAGAGCGTGCAGGTACAAGTGTCGTCAGTATACGGCTTGATAGAAAAGTAGTTGGCTTTGTCAAACGCGGCAAGAATTTTCTTGAGATCGCCGGGCTGAACATGACCTTCCTTCTTATTCGTTACCTTTACGTTCGCCGTACCCTCGTACTCAACACGGCCGTCACCGTGGATGGTTAATTTGTAGGCAGGACAATTCCCGTAACAGCTCGTGCGTTCAAGGCTGATCAGCAGGTCCTTGAGGTCAGCATCTGTGTAGTTGCTTACCTGCTGAGTCGCCTGCTGCCGAGCAAGTGCGAAAGCCGCGGCCACAACAATACTGAGAATGATCAAGACAAACCAGAACGAATTGCTTAAACGGCTTGTAACCATCAGGACCTCCTTGATTGGTCGGGTGAAGTTCTGTTTAGCCGTTTTGACGCCGGAAACAGGATATTGTTCCCTAATTCAGTTCTGCGGCCAGACATCTATGAAGATGTCCATCGTGCCCCCGCAAACCATTCCCTCTTCGCTTGCCTCCTCTGCAGTCAAGGAAAAGTGATGCAAGGCAGATTTGCCTGATCGCATTGCCTCGCGCGCCTCGGCCCAAACCTCTGCCTCGATGCAACCGCCGCCGACCGTCCCCGCGACTTCTCCGCTTTGGAAGAACAACATCTTTGCGCCGCGTCGCTGTGGCGTTGAGCCGCGCGTGTGCGCTACGGTCGCAACTGCCACTCGCTCGCCCCGATCATGCGCTTCGTTAATGGCGCGATAAAGATCTTCCTGCGCGATAGTGCCCATGGGTTCAGGGTAAGACTGGCATTCCTGCCGCTACTCAGGTTTTGGTCGCTCCGTCTTGGTTGCTCCTGAAGTGTCCTGCTGTGCCTGCTGTGACTCTATTCTCTGCCGCAGGTTATCAACTTCCACATCAGCCGTAGCCACGGATATTTCCAAACGAGCACGGCTGGTTTCCAATATCTTGATCTGGGCCAGCAAGCGCGACTTCTCGCCTTCTAATTGGCGGCGGCGAGCTTCACGGGCCTCTTCCGGATGTGTTGTGCCATAGCTTGCAGCGCGCTCGATGTTCTCCGGCCGCAGCTGATAGTCGATCTGCTCAAGTTTGGACTGCGCGTCCGCCAGTTTGCTCTCAGTATCCAGTTGCTGCGCGCGCAAGCTTTCAGCACGCTGCTCCGCGCGAGTGAGCCGCTCCATATCGATGAGCGTGCGATCATTCTGCTGCATTTGCGTCAACTTATCGTTTAGCCTGTCAACCTGATTTGAGAGCTGATTGATTGTCTGCTGCATGTCGGCAGGCCTTGTCGAGGGGTTCTTCTTTAGCGACCCAGCTTCGGTACCCGGCTCAGTTTCAGTAGTCTGGTCCGCGGTGCTGATTATTCGTTCACCATCAGGGCCAATAGCTTCCTGCTCCGATCCTGGCGCCGCTATCGCGGGATTTGTGACAACGGGTCTCACGACGGGCGGTTTCCTTACGCGGCGTGATCGGCGCCGGCGGCGACGTTGAGCGCTGCCATCAATCACGCAAAGACTGATGAGAAGAATAATACTGAGCAAAAACGCCGTTTGACGAAGAAATCGATTCTGCATAAACACGCTCCGCTGGAATATTTCCTGGCTAACATATCTGAATCTTGCTCCAAGATACGCCTCCTCAAGAGATGCGTTCAAGCCTCATTAAGCTGCTTCGAGCTTACACGGTGGGTGACGCCTCAGGTTCCTCAAACAAAGTCTGCTCTATTGAAGGTTGGCGATGGTTTGGTCGAGCTGCGCGGTACGCTGTGTTATGTCGGCAATGCGGGCGCGCACTTCCTCAACCTTCTCGGCGGGCGCGCGTTCCGCGAATTGCGGATTGGCAAGTTGTGCCTCCAGCTTCGTTGCTTCTGCCGCAAGTTTCTCTTTTTCTTTACTCAAGCGCTGTTGTTCTTGCGCAAAATCGATTAGTCCCGCCAGCGGAACGGCTACTTCCGCGCCGCCTGCCAGTATGGCCCGGGCCGAAGCACGGGGCGCTTCGAGTTGATTACTGACCGACACCTCAGAAGCCCGCAGCAGTCGAGTAATCTGATTTGTATTGGCCGAATAAACCGCCCGCAGCTTTTCATCGGGAGCACCAATCAAAACCGGAATAGGCTCGCTCGGTTTGATTTGCATCTCTGAACGAATATTACGCACGCGAGTGATCAAGTCGATCAGTGCCTGCATTTCCCACTCGGCAGCATCGTTGATTGCACTCGCCTCCGGTTCCGGATACGCAGTCAGCATGATCGTTGGCTGGGCTTCCTGATAAGCATGATGCAACAAGTGTTTTCCCGTACCAGGAAGCTGTTGCCACAATTCTTCAGTGATGTAGGGCATGAACGGGTGCAACAAACGCAAGGCCTGCTCGAGCACCGACAATAATCGCGTACGAGCCGCGGTTCTTTGCGGGCTGGGATCTTCCGAGGTCACGTCTGCTTTTGTTAGTTCGATGTACCAGTCACAAAAATCGTCCCAGAAGAAATGGTAGAGGGTTTGCACGGCTTCGTGGAATTCATAACCACCGAGGGCTTTGCGCACGTCGCGAGCTGTCTTGTTGAGACGTGAGATTATCCAGCGGTCGTGCAGGGCGAATTCCGGTGAGGCGTTCAACGTCTCAGGATCAACGGTCGCACCCTCGGCATTCATTAAAGCGAAGCGCGCCGCATTCCAAATCTTGTTCGCAAAGTTTCGGTACGACTCGACCTGCTTATCGCTCCAGCGAATGTCGGTGCTGCCCACGGAAGCGAGTTTTAGACGAGTCGCGTCGACGCCATACTTGTCAAAGACCTCAAGTGGATCAATGCCGTTCATTTTCGTCTTCGACATACGTTGACCATGGGCGTCGAGAATTGTTCCAGTAATGAACACGTCGTCGAACGGCTCACTACCTATGAATTTCAGTCCCATCATCACCATGCGCGAAACCCACAGGAAGATGATGTCTCTGCCCGTCATCAACACCGAGGTCGGATAAAACACTTCGAGATCGTTTGACTGTTCCGGCCAACCCATCGCCGAAAACGGCCAGAGTTGCGACGAGAACCACGTGTCCAGCACGTCTGGATCCTGCGTCAGTTGTTCGGTTCCCGCTTTTGCGCGCGCCTCCGCTTCCGATCGCGCTACGATTACTTCGCCCTCAGCCGTGTACCAGGCCGGGATTTGATGGCCCCACCATAACTGGCGCGAAATGGTCCAGTCGCGCAGGTTTTCAAGCCAGCTTGAGTAAACCTTCTCGTAAGGGACCTCGGGCACGAACTGCGGTTTCTTGCGGTTGGCTAATAACTTCAGCGCCTCATCCCGCAATTCATCCATCCGCAGAAACCACTGCGTGGAGATCAAAGGCTCGATAACAGTCTTACAACGTTCACATTTGGAAATTGAAAACTCGTAGTCGACAACCTTCTCAAGCAAACCCAACTCTTCAAACCTTTCCACGACTTTGGCGCGAGCCTTGTGACGATCCAAACCGGCAAACTCAGCGCCGGCGGCGTCAGTCATTTTCGCGTGCGGATCGATGACCACGATCTGCTCGAGGTTGTGACGCACGCCCATTTCGTAGTCGTTCGGATCGTGCGCGGGCGTGACTTTCACAGCGCCCGTACCAAACTCGGGATCCACAAACTCATCCGCGACAATTGGAATCTCGCGATCGGTTAACGGCAGAGATACGGTTGTGCCAATCAGACTCCGGAAGCGCTCATCCTTTGGATTCACGGCAACTGCGGTATCCCCAAGCATTGTTTCGGGCCGGGTTGTGGCGACTGTGACCCCGCCGAGTCCATTTTTTGCCGGATAACGCAGATAGTAGAGCTTGCCCGCCTGTGGAATTTTTTCCACTTCCAAATCAGAAAGCACGGTTTGATCGTTAGGACACCAATTGACGATCCGGTTGCCGCGATAAATCATCCC
>Ga0070698_100002497_pt1 | contig 20270 bp, 21 predicted proteins | sample KBSK1502metaG_FD_65477 | JGI IMG/M metagenome (GOLD analysis project Ga0070698, IMG submission 65477) | Corn, switchgrass and miscanthus rhizosphere microbial communities from Kellogg Biological Station, Michigan, USA - KBS K1-50-2 metaG | ecosystem: Host-associated > Plants > Roots >...
CCCCACCGGCCTGCCCATCGGGACCTGCCAAGACGCCCTCGACACCGCCTGTGGCCTCTACCTCAACGACCCCACTGCCTGGATCCGACCCCCGACGAACTTACAGGCGAGACCACTAAGGCGTCAGGCGGAACAGGCGCGCGGCGTTGCGGCCGGCGATCGCGGCGATGTCCTCGCCGCGCAGCCCGGTGCCGTCCAGCTGGTCGTGGAGCGGGCCCGCGGCCATGTCGAACGGGAAGTCGGTGCCTAACACGACGGCGCGCGGGACGAAGTGGGTGTGCACATCGACGGTGAGCACGCCGTCAGCCCCCGGCCAGGCCCCGCAGCACGGCGTGCACGCAAGCGGTGTCCTCCTCGCCGCGGCCCTGGGCGAGCGCGGCCTGGTAGAACTGCGACGCGAGCGCGAACAGCGGGGTCGGGCTGCCCACTTCGCGGGCGAACTCGGCGATGATCTCCGGTCCTTGCCGAACACGCTGGCCCGCATGCCGGGCCCGGAGTAGTCGGCGGCGGCCATGGCCGGGCCGCGGACCTCGAACATGCGGGAGGTGCCCGCGCCGTCGCGCACCGCCGCCAGGACCGTGGCCAGGTCGAGGCCGGCCCGCTCGGCGAGCACGAGGGCCTCGGCGGCGGCCGTGTTGTGCACGGCGACGAGCAGGTTCGCGATGAACTTCACCGCCGACCCGTTGCCGAACGCCCCGACGTCGTGGATGCCCCGGGTCATGGCGCGGAGGACCGGTTCGGCGCGGGCCTTGGCGTCGCCGGGGCCGCTGAGGTACGCGACGATGTCCTTGGTCCTCGCCTGGGCGGCGGTGCCGGACAGGGGGCAGTCGAGCAGCACGAGGTGGCGTTTGGCAAGAAAATCCCGGGCATCCTCCTTCACCGTGACCGGGAGCGTGGAGGTCTCGATGACCAGGCGGCCCGGGGGAGTGCCGGATAGTTCTCCGGCGACGTGGCGGAGGGCTTGGGCGCTGGGCAGCGAGGTGACGATGACCTCCGCGCGCGCGGCCGCCCCGGCGGGGCTGGTGGCGGCCTGACCGCCCCGCTCCTCGTGCGCCGCCAGCCGGGCCGCGTCGATGTCGTAGCCGGCGACCACCCAGCCCGCCGCGAGCAGGTGCGCGCTCAGCGCGGATCCCATCTCGCCGAGCCCGATGAAGCCAACCGCTCGTTCCGTCACTGGCGCCTCCCGGTGAGAGCATTGCACCATGCTGGCAGCGGTGATCGAGGGGCCGGGCGCGGTGGTCGTGCGGGAGACCGCGCCGCCGCGGGCGGACGGGCTGGCCCTGGTCCGGGTGGCCCAGGCGGGCGTCTGCGGCACCGACCGCAAGCTCGCGGCGGGCGTCATGCCGGTCACTTCGCCCCGGGTGCTCGGGCACGAGATGACCGGCTGGGTGGAGGTGCCCGCTCCCGGCGGCACCGTGCCCGCCGACACCGCGGTCGTGGTGAACCCGGCCGTGTTCTGCGGCCTGTGTCGCGAGTGCCGGGCCGACCTGCCGAACCTGTGCGCGCGCGGCGGGCTGCTCGGGCGCGACCTCGACGGCTGCTTCGCCGAGTACGTGGCAGTCCCGGAGACCGTGCTGCACCCGCTGCCCGTGGAGGTCACCGCGGACCAGGGAGCTCTGCTCCAGGTGCTGTCCACCTGTGTGCACGCCCAGTCCGCGGCGCCGGTCTCCCCCACCAGCAGCGCGGTCGTGGTCGGCCTCGGAGTGGCGGGCATGCTGCACGTGCAGGTGCTGCGCGCCCGGGGCGTGCGGACGATCGTCGGGGTGACCCGCGCGGCGTGGAAGCGGGACATCGGCGTCGCGTCCGGCGCCAGCGTGGTTGTTCCCCCGGACGGCGCAGCCGAGGCGGTCGCCGAGGCGACCGGCGGGCACGGCGCCGACGTCGCGATCGAGTCCGCCGGCACCGCCGAAACGATGGCCCAGGCCGTAGGCCTGGCCGGCCCGGGCGGAACGGTGATCTTGTTCGGCGCGGTGCCCAGCGGAGCTGGGCTGCCGGCCTACGAGGGGTACTTCAAGGAGCTGACGATCCGCTGCCCGCGCGCCTCCCGGCCGCGTGACTTCGACACCGCGATCCGGCTCTGCGCGGACCGGCGGCTGGACGTCGCGCCGCTGATCACCGGCCGGTTCCCGCTGGGCAACGTGACCGAGGCGCTGGCCGCGAGCGAGCGCCCGGACCACCTGAAGATCGTCCTCGACGTGGCCGGCCGGGGCTCGTGACCGGGCTGATCAGCAGCGCCGCGAACCCCGTGGTCAAGCGGATGCGGCTGCTGGGCGAGCGCAAGCACCGGCGCCGCGAGGGCGCGTTTGTGCTGGAGGGCATCCAGCCGGTCTGGCAGGCGGTCGAGGCCGGTGCCGAGCTGGAGGTCATGGTGGTGGCCCCGGACTTGCTCGGCGACTCGCCGGCGGCGCAGATGGTGGCGAGGCAAGAGGCGTCGGGCGTCCGGGTCGCCCGCGTCACCAGCGACCTGTTCGCCAGGGTTTCCTCGCGGGACGGCCCGTCCGGCCTGGCCGCCATCGTGCGCGCGCGGCTCCCGGGGCTGGCCACCCTGGCGGTGACCCCGGACGCGGTCTTCGCCGCGCTGCACGAGATCGGCAACCCGGGCAACCTCGGCACGATCATCAGGACGGCGAACGCGGCCGGAGCGGCCGGTGTGGTGCTGATCGGCCCGGCCACCGACCCGTTCGACCCGGTGGCCGTCAAGGCCTCGATGGGTGCCCTGTTCACGGTGCCTGTCGCGCACGCCGCGGACGCGGCGGAGTTCCTGACCTGGGCGGCCCGCTCCGGCGTCACCGTGGTCACCACGTCGGCCGGCGCCGAGGTCAGCTTCTGGGACGCCGCCTACCCCCGCCCGCTGGCACTCCTTCTGGGGGCCGAGGGAGCGGGCCTGCCTGCGGAAGTCCTGGCGGCGGGAGACCTCCAGGTCCGGATCCCGATGACCGGCACGGCGGAGTCCCTCAACGTGGCGGTCGCGGCCGGCCTGCTGCTGTACGAGGCTTGTAAGCCTGACTTCCCGAAAGCATGGGGCGGTGGCTCCCGGTAAGCTAGAGGGGCTTCCGGCCCCGCACGCAGTGCGCTGATGGCCGGACAGGCGGCGGAGTAGCTCAGTCAGGCAGAGCAAGCGGCTCATAATCGCTGTGTCGCCGGTTCAAGTCCGGCCTCCGCTACGCGTGACCCGCCCGGGATGAGCCGGGGCGGCGCGTGCGTTGTACGTCCGGTGGTCCTGATCCGCAGGCCCACCTCCGAGAGAAAGGCACTCCCGAGTGGCTGCCACCGACGTGAGGCCCAAGATCACCCTGGCCTGCCAGGAGTGCAAGCACCGCAACTACATCACGCGCAAGAACCGGCGCAACGACCCCGACCGGCTCGAGCTCATGAAGTACTGCCCGAACTGCCGCTGCCACCGGCCGCACCGCGAAACCCGCTGACCGCGGTGGCCCTCAACGCGGACTACCTCGGCCGGACGTTTCCCCCCAGCGAGCCTTACGAGGTGAGCCGGGTCAAGATCGCCGAGTTCGCCGAGGCGATCGGCGACGACAACCCGCTCTACCACGACCGCGAGGCCGCGCAGGCCGCGGGTTACCCGGACGTGATCGCGCCGCCCACGTTCCCGATCGTGATCACCATGGCCGCGAGCCGGTCCGCCGTCGGCGATCCCGGCCTGGGCCTGAACTACGCCATGGTGGTCCACGGCGAGCAGCGCTTCAGCTACACCCGCCCGCTGCACGCCGGGGACGTGGTGACCGCGCAGTCCACGATCTCGGGCATCCGCGCCGTGGGCAGCCTGACGATGCTGACCACCGACACGGAGATACGGACCGTGGACGGCGAGCACGTGTGCACGGGCTACTCCACACTGGTCGAACGGGGCGCGGAATGACCGCCGTCAAGTACGCGGACGTGGCCGCCGGCATGGAACTGCCGCCCGCGTCCTACCGCGCCACCCGGCTCAGCCTGGTCAAGTACTGCGGCGCGTCCGGCGACTTCAACTGGATCCACTGGAACGAGCGGATCGCCCGCTCGGTCGGCCTGCCGAACGTCATCGCGCACGGCATGTTCACGATGGCGCAGGCGGGGAGGTACGTGACCGACTGGGCCGGTGACGCCGGGGTCCTCGTGGAGTTCGCCGTCCGCTTCTCCGCACCGGTGGTAGTCCCCGACGATGACGACGGCGCCACGATCGAGGTCAGCGGCACGATCGAGGAGATGCTCGACGACAACCGCGTGGCGATCGGGCTCACCGCGCGGTCCGGTGACGCCAAGGTGCTGACCCGCGCCCGCGCGGTCGTCCGCCTGCCCTGACCCGCCGCCCGATGGCACGCGCCGCGGAGCAGGTTCCCCTCGCCGCCTTCACCACGCTGGGCCTCGGCGGCCCGGCCCGGCGGTTCTTCGAGGCGGCCACCGAGGCGGAACTTGTGGCGCGGGTACGGGCCGCCGACGAGCAGGGCGAGCCGCTGCTTGTTCTCGGCGGCGGGAGCAACCTGGTCATCGCCGATGCGGGCTTTCCCGGCACCGTGGTCCGGGTCGGCACCCGGGGGATCCGCCCCGAGGTGCGGGACTCCGGCGCGGTCCGGCTGACCGTCGCGGCCGGGGAGGACTGGGACACAGTCGTAACGCAAGCGGCCGGCGACGGCCTGGCCGGGCTGGAATGCCTGTCCGGGATCCCCGGGCTGGCCGGGGCCACCCCGATCCAGAACGTGGGCGCCTACGGCCAGGAGGTGGCGCAGACCCTGGTCGCGGTGCGCGCCTATGACCGGTCCCGGCGCGCGGTGACGGAACTGTCCCACGCCGACTGCGGCTTCGGCTACCGGACCAGCGCCTTCAAGACCGCCGCGGGACGCGGGCCGGTGACCGGCCGGTTCGTCGTGCTGGGCGTGACCTTCGAGCTCCAGCGCTCGCCGCTGTCGGTGCCGGTGCGCTACGGCGAACTGGCCCGCGCGCTCGGCATCGGTGAGGGGGGGCGCGCGCCGCTGGGCGACGTGCGCGTGGCGGTGCTGGCGCTGCGCCGCGGCAAGGGCATGGTGCTGGACCCCGCCGACCCCGACACCAGGAGCGCGGGCTCGTTCTTCACCAACCCCGTGTTGGACCTGGCGCGATTCGCCGACCTGGAACGCGCCGTGGCCGGCCACTGCGGGCCCGGGGTCCAGATACCGCGGTTCCCGGCCGGGCCGGGCCAGGTCAAGGTTCCGGCCGCCTGGCTCATCGAGCGCGCCGGTTTCGCCAAGGGGTACTCCCGTGGCCCGAACGGGCAGGGCGCGCGGATCTCCACCAAGCACACCCTGGCCCTGGTCAACCCCGGCGGGGCGACCACGGCCAGCCTGCTCGCGCTGGCCCGGGAGGTCGCCGACACGGTGCGCAAGGTGTTCGGCGTGGACCTGGCCACCGAACCGGTCCTCGTCGGCACGGAGTTCTAGCCGGCCAGGAGGGTGCCGGATGGCGAGGCTCAGACCGGCGCGCGAATCGTCACGCTTATATCGCAATACGGGCGGCGAGCGGTAGGTATCGTTCTGTAGCTTATGGGTGGATCTGGGTGAGCGCCGGTCACCTGGATCCGGGGCCCAGGGAGGCACCATGCGCGGCCAGGGTGCGTCAGCGGCGGTTCTCGCCGTGAGCGTGCTGGCTGGCGTGGCGGCCTGCGGCAGCGGGAGCGCGGCGGTCTTCCAGCCGTCCGGCTCGCTGCCCTCCCAGCCCGTGCACGCGGCACCCTTACCCACCTCGGCAGCCCAGCGCATCGACGGCTTCACCTTCCCGGCGGGCGTGTCCATCGACTTCACTTCCCCGGCGCCCGCGGACCCAGCGCAGCGGGCCATCGTCGCTGGCTACCAGGACTACGTCCTGACCATGTGGGCCGGCGTGGTCAGTCACGGCCGGAACACGGCGTACGCGGGCCAGGCGGCCGGCAACGCGCTGGCGTTCGTGCGGCGCGAGGTGGCCCGCTACCGCTCGCCGGGCCGGACGGTCCGCGGGACCATCCGGTATTTCGATACCAAGATCACCGGGACCTACTTCGGTAACGGCGCCAGCGTGATCTCCTGCGTGGACGCCTCGGCGTTCCGCGACGTCAGCGCCCGGACGGGCGCCACGGTGGGCCTGGCGTCGCCTGGCAGGCCGGCCCGGTACCTGGAAACGGTGTCCGAGGGCCGCCGCGGCGACGGCACCTGGTTCGTGAACCGCTCGGTCACCTACCCCGCCTCAAGCACGCAGGGAGCGATGTGCCGATGAGCACCCGCCGGGTCGCGGCGGTCACGTTAGCAACGGCCGCCGTGTTCGCCGGGCTGCCCAGCGTTGGCGCGGCGCCCGCGTTCGCGCAGCGGGCAGGGCTCGCCGGCGGTCCGGGGTACGCCCACCTCGCCTACTCCAGCATCAGCATCACCGGCAACGCCAATCCGGCCGGCCTCAGCAGCCCCACCGCCTACCTCCCCGCGCCCTGCTGGGTCGAGCCGCGCTTCACCGGCGCGAATTCCTACCACAAGGGCGACCCCCAGCCGAGCCCGAACGGCGACGCGGACAGCTACTGGTGGTGGTTCGCCAGCCAGCAGCCCGCGCTCTACGGCGTCTTCGGCCGCGTCCCCGGCCTCAAGCAGGCCGTCAACCGGGTCTTCCAGAGCAAGCAGGGGGGCAACGGCTGGTGGTGGGTGCCGGCCTGGGTCAACGCCGGCGTCAACGGGTACGCGTGCGCCACCGGCCTGGTCCGGGCGCTGAACTTCAGCGCCCAGTACCTGGAGTACCTGCCCCCGCAGACCGGCGGCGGCGACACCCCCGGGCACACGATCGACGGGCAAATCCTCGCCGACCTCGCCCGCGCCGCCCTCACGCTGCCCGGCATCAGCGTGCACACCAACCCAGCCGCGGGCACCCCCAGCGACGTCAACCTGCCGGTCTGGGTGTGGGTGACCTACAGCGGCCCGAGAAGCCCCGCGGACACGGCCAGCGTGCCGCTGCCCGGCGGCGGCGTCCTGTCGGCCACGGTCGCCACGTCCCTGCCCCAGGTGTCGCTCTCGGTCAGCTCGCCGGCGCAGGCGCAGGTCCACAGCCAGTGCGGCGCCGCGGGCAGCCCCTATCGGGGCAACGCGAGCGCGATCCCGCCGTGCGGGGTGACCTTCCTCGCGCCGTCCACCCGGGGGCCGTACACGATCACGGTGACCGCGCGGTGGACCGTCACCTGGTCGGACAGCACGGGCGACCGGGGCACCTTCGCCACGCCCCCCTGGCCGGCCCCGGTGCAGACCGGCACGGCGGCCGTGACCGTGCGGGAGGTTCAGTCGGTCAACGGGCCCACCCCAGGGCCCTAGCGCGGACGGGAACTGTGACGGGAGCGCCTGTATAGCACCCGTGTGACGTCGGCAGGCAGTCGTGGCGGTCACAAACTTATGACCTTCGGTGCACATCGCTCATAACTCAACACAACACGGTTGAATACGGATTACAGCCATCTAGCTACAGATAGTCGCTAAACGCCTTAGTACCTGGCGGGCTGAGATTCAGGGAGACCGGGATTATGTCGGGTGACCGGGGCACGCTCGCGCGCGGCGCGATGCCAACGGCGCAGGATGCTGACCGGCGGCCGCGGCCGACCGCCCCGTCGAGCAGGAGGCCGCCGCGTGCGGCGCGCGAACGCAGGCCAGCCCTGGCCGCCCTCGCCCTGCTGCTCATCGCCGGCGGCGCGCTCGGCGCCGCCTACCTGGTGATACAGCACGGGCAGCGGGTGGCCGCGATCGAGGTCATCCAGCAGCTCGGTCCGGGCCAGCGGATCCCGGTCAGCGCTCTGCAGGAGGTGCAGATCGCCACCGGTACCGGGCTCAGCTACGTGCCCTGGACCGACGCCAGCCAGGTGACCCAGTTCTACGCGGCCACGGCCATCCCGCCGGGCACGCTGCTGTCCAGCGCGATGGTGGCCAGGTCGAACAACCTCGCGGTGGGCAAGGCCGAGGTGGGGCTTGCGCTCAAGGACGGGCAGCTGCCCGATGGGCTGCAGGTCGGCGACCGGGTGAACATCTACCAGGTGAGCGACGCCGCCCAGGCCTGCCCGGGAACCGCGGGCACCATGCTCGCGTCGGACGCGGTTGTGCTCGGCATCAGCGTCCCGGCCACGGCGTCCAGCCAGTCCGCGATCGACGTGCGGGTCGCGCTCGCGCCCGGCGTGGCCGGCGCGGTCGCCTGCAACGCGGCGAACAGCAACGTGGGGGTGGCGATGCTCCCGCAGCCGGCCAGCGGTCGAGCGGGCTGACAGTGGCCCTGATCGCGGTCGCCGCGGACAAGGGCGCGCCGGGGGTCACCACGGCGTGCGTCGCGCTGGCCGCGGTGTGGCCGAGGCCGGTGCTGCTGGCCGAGTGCGACCCGGCCGGTGGGGACATCGCCTGCCGGCTGCCCGCGGCCACGGGGGGCCAGCTCGACCCCGGCCGGGGGCTGCTCAGCCTGGCCGTCGCAGCCCGCCGCGGCATCGGGGCCGGCCAGGTGCTCGAGCACACGCAGAAGCTCAGCGGCGGTATCGACGTGCTGGCCGGCGTCGTCACCGCCGAGCAGGGCGCCGGGCTTGAGCTGCTCTGGGGACCGCTGGGCGTGGCCCTGGCCCAGCTTCCCGGCGTAGATGTGATCGCCGACTGCGGCCGGCTCGGCGCCGATGGCCCTCCCTATGACCTGCTCGCGTCGGCATCCTCGGTGGTGCTGGTCACCCGGGGCACGCTGGCGGAGGTGGTGCGGCTGCGGGAGCGGGTCCCCGCGGTCACCGCCGCGCTCGCCAGCAGGTACCGGCAGGGCACGCCGGTCGGGGTCGTGGTGGTGGCCGGGCAGCGCCGGTTCCGCGCCTCGCTCGCGGAGGTAGCGCACGCCTTGGGTGGGGTGGCGGGGTCGGGGCTAGCAGAGCGCGGGGCGGTGGGGTCGGGGCAGGCAGAGCGCGGGGTGGCGGGGTCGGGGCCAGCAGAGCGAGAGGGGGCGGGCGTCGTCGGCGGGCTGGCCTACGACCCGCAAAGCGCGGAGGCGCTCCGGGGCGAGTGGGGCGGGCGGCTCAACAGGTCGCTGCTGATGCGGACCGCGCGCGACCTCGCGAGGCGGCTGGCGGCCCCGCTCGCCGCCTCGGCGGCGGCATCCGCGGGACGGGGGTGACCGCGTGGACCATGGCCTGGTCAAGCGGCTGCGGAGCGAGGTCGGCGGCCGGCTGGCCGAGCAGCGGCGGCTGGACGCGGCCGCCGGTGTGCCGTCCATGTCCGCGGAGGACGAGCGGCAGTTCGCCCGCGCGCTCATCGCCCAGGCCATGGAGGGGCACGCGCGCGCGGAGATCACCGCGGGCCGGGCGCCCCTCACCGCGCAGGAGGAGGAAGAGCTCGCCACGGGGGTGCACGCCGCGCTGTTCGGCGTCGGGCGGCTGCAGCCTCTGCTGGAGGACGAGCGGATCGAGAACATCGACGTCAACGGCTGCGACCGGGTGTTCATCGGGTACGCGGACGGCCAGGAGGTCATGGCCGAGCCGGTGGCCGACAGCGACGAGGAGCTCGTCGAGCTGATCCAGGCGCTCGCCGCGTACTCCGGCCTGTCGAGCCGCCCCTTCGACACCGCCCACCCGCAACTGGACCTGCGGCTGCCCGACGGCTCCCGGCTGTCGGCGGTCATGGACGTGACGCACCGGCCCTCGATCTCGATCCGCCGGGCGCGGCTTGGCAAGGTGTTCCTCGCCGACCTGGTTGGCAACGGGACCCTGCTGCCGGAGCTCGCGGAATTCCTGACCGCCGCGACGGCCGCCAGGAAGAACATCGTGATCGCCGGGGCGACCAACGCCGGGAAGACCACCCTGCTGCGCGCGATCGTGAACCAGATCCCGCCCGGTGAGCGCCTCGTCACCGTGGAGCGCGCGCTCGAACTCGGCATCGACCACTTCCCCGAGCTGCATCCCAACGTGGTGGCGCTGGAGGAACGGCTGCCGAACTCCGAGGGCGAGGGCGCCATCTCCATGGCGGACCTGGTCCGCCGCTCGCTGCGGATGAACCCGAGCCGGGTCATCGTCGGCGAGGTGCTCGGGGACGAGATCGTCACCATGCTGAACGCGATGACCCAGGGGAACGACGGCTCGCTGTCCACCATCCACGCCAACTCCTCGATGGAGGTCTTCAACCGGATCGCCACCTACGCGATCCAGGCGGCCGAGCGGCTTCCGGTCGAGGCCACGCACTTGCTCATCGCGGGCGCGCTCGACTTCGTGGTCTTCATCGAGAAGCGCAACGACTACGCGCGCGGCGGCACGCTGCGCCGCTTCGTGAGCAGCGTGCGTGAGATCACCGGCATCGACGGCCGGGTGCTGTCCAGCGAGGTGTTCACCTCTGGGCCCGACGGACGGGCGGTGCCGCACGCGCCGCTGGCCTGCACGCCCGACCTGGCCAGCCACGGCTACGGGCCGGGGAGGAGGGCCTGGTGACCGCGCTTACCGGCCCGGAACTGCTCGCCGCGGCGGCCGGCGCGGTGGCGGGATTCGGGACGTTCCTGCTGGCGATGGCCCTGCGCGGGCTTCCGCCCAGGCCCGCGGGTGCCGGGCCGGGGCGGCTAAGCCGCGCGGCGCGCGAGCTGGCCAGCACCCGCGGCGTGGTCGCGATGGTCGCGGGGCTGGTGACGATCGTGGCGACCCGCTGGCTCGTGGCTGGCCTCGGGGTGGCGCTGCTCGTGCTGAGCTGGCGCGGCCTCTCGGGCGCGGCTGGCGAGCGCCGGGCCCTCACCCGGCTCGAGGCGCTGGCCACGTGGACCGAGTCGCTGCGGGACACGATCGCCGGCGCGGTAGGCCTTGAGCAGGCGATCCCCGCCTCGCTGCGGGCCGCGGGCCCGTCCCTGGCCGAGCCGCTGAGCCGGCTGGTGAACCGGCTGCACACGCGGGAACCCATGCCCGACGCGCTGCGCAAGTTCGCCGATGAGCTGGACGATGCCGGGGCCGATCTGATCATCGCCGCGCTCATCATCAACTCCAGGCTGCGTGGGCCCGGCCTGCGGGACCTGCTTGGGGCGCTGTCGCGTTCGGTCCGGGAAGAACTGGACGTGCGCAGGAGGGTGACCGCGGACCGCCGGTCCACCCGGCGCAGCGCCCAGATCGTGGTCGGGGTTTCGGTCGGCCTGGCGCTGGGCCTGGCCATCTTCGACCACACCTACGTGGCGGCCTACGACAGTCTGACCGGCCAGCTAGTCCTCGTCATCGTGGCGGCCCTGTACGGGGCGGGCATCGTCTGGATGCGGGCGCTGGCCCGGTTCCCGGTGCCCGAGCGGCTGCTCGCCTCCGGGGCCCCGCAGGCCCCCGACGAGATTCCCGAGGCGGTCGCCGCCTGGCGAGGTGGTGCGACATGACCGCTCCCTATCTCCTCGGCGGGCTGGCCGGCCTTGGGCTGTTCCTGCTCGGGTACGCGCTCTACCCGCCCCGGCCGCGGCTGGCCCGCCAGCTGGCCGCGTTCGACGCGGCCCGGCGGGGCGGCAACGGGCGCTGGTCCGCGCCCGGTCGCGCCGCGGGCATCGGCGTGGCGGCCCAGCTCGGCGGGTGGCTGGAGCGGCTCTGCGCGCAACGGGGCTTCGAGTTCCCCTCGGTGCGCGCCAACCTGTCGCTGACCGGCAGCTCGGTGGAGATCTTCCTGGCGACCAAGGTGCTGCTCGGCGTGAGCGGGCTCCTGCTCGGCCCGGCCCTGGCGCTGCTGGCCGGGCTGGCCGGCATCCGGGTGCCAGCCCTTATCGGGGTGTGGCTGGGCGTGGTCATCGGCGCCGTCTTCTTCTTCCTGCCGGACCTGGAGCTCAAGCAGAAGGCCACCGCCCGCAGGCGGGATTTCCGGCACGCGATCGGCTCGTTCCTCGACCTGGTGGCGATGAACCTGTCCGGCGGCCGAGGCGTGCCCGAGGCGCTGATGGCCGCGGCGGACGTCGGGACCGGCTGGGCGTTCTCGCGCATCAGGGACACGCTGGCGGCCGCGCGGATGACCGGGCTCACGCCCTGGCAGGCCCTGGGCGGACTGGGCGAGGAAACCAAGGTCGACGAGCTGCGCGATCTGGGCGCTTCGCTGAGCCTGGTCGCCGAGGACGGGGCCAAGGTCCGGGAGTCGCTCGTGGCCCGGGCGGCGACCATGCGCCGGCGCGAACTGGCGGACCTGCAGGGGCAGGCGGGGGAGCGGTCCCAGTCGATGCTGGTCGCGCAGCTGATGCTCTGCGCGGGGTTCCTGCTTTTCCTCGTGTTCCCGGTGGTGGGGGTGCTGCTGAGTGCATGAGGCCAGCAGAGTTCGAGTTCATACCGGTACCTGAGAGGTGATCATGGAAAGCGGCAACTACCCGGGCGGCCCTGCCCTCGGCTACGTCAGGGCGTTGCTCGGCGCGCACCTGGCGGCGCTGCGCACCGCCTGGCGGAACTCTGACCGGGGTGCCTCCGCGGTCGAGCTCGCGGTGATCACCGCCATCATCCTCGCGGTCGCGCTGTTCCTGCTGCTGGTGATCAGGAGGTTCGTGCACACCGAGGCCGGCAAGATCCACGGCTAGGCGGCAGGGTGGGGCGGTGGCCGCTGCGGCGGCGGTTCGGATCCGACCGGGGCGTCAGCACGGTCGAACTCGCGGTGCTCGCGCCCGCGCTGATGCTGCTCTGCATGCTCATCATCCAGTTCGGTCTCTGGTTCAACGCGCGGCAGGCGGCGCTGGCGGCGGCCCAGGCCGGCGCGACGGTGGCGCGGCAGGATGCCGCCGTCAACCCGAACTGGCGGCCCGCGGCGCAGTCCGCGGCCACCAGGTATTACCGGGAGCTGAACACAAAGCTGCTCGGCAGGCTCACCGCGGTCGCCTCCGGCAATCCCGCGACGAACGTGTACGTCACGGTGAGCGGGCCGCTGGGCTACTCGGTGTTCCCCTTCTTCGGTCTGCACCTGACCATCTCGGCGACGGCAGGCGGCCCGGTGGAGTGTTTCCGGCCGGTCAGCGCCGGTGGTGCCTGCTAATGGGCGGGGTGGCGGGGCCGGAGCCAGCAGAGCGCGGGGTGGCGGGGCCGGAGCCGGCAGAGCGCGGGCGGGACCGGGCGCGAGTGAGCCGGCGGCTCCCCGGCGTCCAGGACGGCCGGGGGTCCATCTCGGTGGAGATGGTGGTCCTCGCCCCCGCGCTGGCGCTGCTCCTCCTGCTGCTCGGGGCCGGCGCGCGGGTGGTCGAGGTCCAGGGGCACATCGACGGCGCGGCCAGGGACGCCGCCCGGGCGGCCTCGCTGGCGCGCTCCGCCGCCGCGGCGGGCCAGCTGGCCCGCGAGGCCGCGCTGGCCGATCTCGGCCCCTCCAGCTGGTGCGGCCAGCACCCGGTGGTCCAGGTGAGCGGTTACCCGGCGGCAGGGCCGCTGCCCGCCGGGGGCGGCGACGTTTCGGTCACGCTCAGCTGCGAGGTGAACATGAGCCCGTTCGCGGCGCTCGGCCTTGGCGCGCACATGCGTTTCACCGGCCAGGCGGTGGCGCCGCTCGACCCGTTCATGTGCCGGGACGTCACATGCTGACGCGGGCCAGGGAGCGGGGGCGGGCGCCGAGCGGGGGCGGGCGCGGAGCGCGGGGGCGGGACAAGCAGAGCGCGGGGGCGGGACGAGCAGAGCGCGGGTCGGTCACCGTGTTCACCGTCGTGTTCGCGCTCGCGGTGATCTTCCTGCTGGCGCTGATCCTCGACGGGGGGATCGCCATGAACGCCAAGCAGCGGGCCGCCGACATCGCCGGCCAGGCCGCGCGGGCTGCGGCCGACACCATCGACCTCGCCATCTTGCGGTCAACCGGGCACGCGGTGATGGCCCCGGGCGCCTGTGTCTCGGCGGCCAGGCTGGTCAGCGCCTACGGGCAGCGGCTGAGCACCGGAGCGGACCGGGTCATCGCAGCGGCCATGGTGCGCTGCGTCGCGCCGCCCGGCGCGAAGGTCGCGACGGTCCAGGTGACGGTCGCGACGAGCCCGCTGGTGCCAGGCGTGCTCGGCCCGTTCCACGAGACCGCCTCGGCGAGCGCCACGGCGGAATGCGGCATCACCCAAGGAGGTCCTTGCTGATGGCAACGCGAACCGCGAGACCCAGCCCGCCCACGCGGCGGGCGCGCCACGCCGGGGATGTGCTCGCCGGGCTGGCCGCCGTCGTGGTGCTGCTCGCGCTGCTCGCGGGCATCCCGGTCGCGTTGATCAGCGTGTTCGGCCTGCCGGTGCCGCACGGCCTGCCGTCGGCGTCGCTGTTCACGCATCGGCTGCAGGCCAGCGCCGTCCTGAAGGCCTGCGCCGTGGTGGTGTGGCTGGCCTGGCTGCAGTTCGCCTGCTGCGTGATCGCCGAGGTCGGCGCGGCCGTCCGCAACACCGGCATGCCGCGGCGGGTGCCGCTGGCCGGGGGCATCCAGGCGCTCGTGCACCGCCTGGTCGCGGCCGCGCTGCTGCTGTCCGCGGCCACCACGGTGGCACCCGCGCTGGCCGCGGTCGCCGCGGTCGCGGCGGCCAGCCCGGTGCGGCCGGCCGCGACGGCCGGCCGCATCTCCGGCCAGGCGTTCTCGCCGGCCATGGTGGTCCCCCCGGAGGCCAACGGGGCGGCGCATACGCCGCAGGCCCGGCCCGACGCGGCCGGCCCTGCCCTGAACGGGGCCGGGGCGGCACACGCGGTGCGGGGCGACGGGCGCGAGGGTGACCACGACCACGACGGGGGCTGGGCCGCGCACACCGAGAAGATCTACGTGGTCCAGCCGCCGGTCGGCCGGTTCCACGAGAGCCTGTGGGAGATCGCGCAGAACCATCTCGGCGACGGCCGGCGATACCGGGAGATCTTCGACCTGAACAAGGGCCGTCCGCAGCCGGACGGGTCGACGCTCACGATCGCCAGCCTCATCCGGCCCGGCTGGATCCTCCGCATGCCCCACGACGCCTACGGCCCGGGCATCGAAGTCGTCCGGGTCAGGCCGTCCGGGCGGCACTCTGCTAGTTCTAACCCCGCCACCCCGCCCCATGAGCGAGCGCACCACCGGCCCCCGGAGGCCCGGCACACCCCAGCGCCCACCACCTCCGCGCCCGCCACGCCCGCGCCCCAGGCTGTGGCGCCGAGCCCGCCGGAGCGGGCGGCCACCCCGGGCCCGGCCCCGTCGCAACGTAGCGCACCTCCAGCGGCCGCGCCGCGTGCGGCCAGCCCCGCCTACCCGCTCGAGCTCGCGGCCGCTGGGCTGCTCGCCGCTGGCGTTCTGGCTGTTCTTGAACGTCGGCGGCGCAGGCAGGCGCGGCGCCGGCCGTACCGCAGGCAGGTGGTGGCGCCGCAGCCGGATGCCGCATGGGCCGAACTGGCGCTGCGGCTGGGCGAGGACGAGGCCGCGGCGCGGATGCTGGACGTCGGCCTGCGCTACCTGTGCCACGCGCTGGAGCGTCAGGGCAGGATGCCGCGCACGGTGTTCGCCGTGCACGTCGGCGACGAGAACCTGGACCTGTGGGTCGCCCCGGCGAGCCAGGACGCGCCCGCGCCCTGGTACTCGGTGGGTGACGGCCAAGTGTGGCGGCTGGCGCTGGCGGACGCGCCGCGCCTGGATCTCGGTCAGGCGACCGTCCCGGCGCCGTACCCGGGCCTGGTCTCGATCGGTACGGACGCCACCGGGCAGGTGCTGGTGGACTTGGAAGCGGCGCAGGGCGTCATCGCCGTGGCCGGGCCCGGCGATCTGGTCGCCGACGCTCTGGCCGCGATGGCCACCGAGCTCGCCACCAGTCTCTGGTCCGATGAGATGCATCTCACGCTGGTCGGGGGCGGCGAGGACCTGGCGGTGCTCGCACCGGACCGGGTGCATCTCGCGCCGAGCCTGGCCGAGGCGCTGCCCGGCCTGGAGGCGCACGCCAGCGAGGTCTCGGGCGCGCTGGCCGCCTTGGGCGTCGACCCGGCGCTCGCCGGGCGGGCATGGGGCGGGGTGGCGGGGCCGGAGCTAGCAGAGCGGCTCAGCCCCCAGGCGTGGGTGCCGCACTACCTGATCAGCCTGGTGCCGCCGGGCGAGGCGGAGCGGGAACGATTGCTGGCGCTCGCGCGCGCCGGTCATTCGCCCGCAGCGGGCTACCTGGTCGCCGGGGAGATGCCGGGCGCGGCCTGGACCTGGGAGGTCACGGCGGACGGCCGGCTGCGCGCACCTCAGCTCGGCCTCGAGGTCGTGGCGCAGCTCATTCCGCACGAGCAGCAGGCGGCGATGGCGGAGCTGTTCGAGTCCGCGGGCGACACGGCCGGTGCGCTGATGTCCGCGCCCCCCGTGGACGCGGCGCCGGCCCCGCACCTGCTCCCGGACACCGTGCTGCCGGTGGAGGTCATCCTGCTCGGCCCGGTGGCGGTGTGGGCGTCCGGCGAGATCGAGCCGGACCGGGCGGCCCTGGCCACCGAGCTCGTGGTCTACCTGGCCACCCACCCCGGCGGCGTGCACCCGAACGTGCTGACCGCGGCGCTGTGGCCCCGGGGGGTTACCGAGGAGGTACGGGACGCGACGCTGGCCCGGGTCCAGGCCTGGCTCGGCAGCGACGGGATCGGCCGCCCGCACCTGGCCGCGGACGCCGGCGGGCGGCTGCGCCTGGGCTCCGGGGTGAGGGTGGACTGGCACGTGTTCCTTACCCTGGTCGCGCAGGCCGGGCAGGCGGCCAGCGTCGCACGGGAGGAGGCCTGCCTGGCGCAGGCGCTGAGCCTGGTGACTGGGCCGTTCCTGGGCGGAACGCCACGGGGCCGGTACGCCTGGATCGTCACCGACGGACTGGAGTACGAGGTAGCCGCCCGGGTCGCCGACGCCGCGCACCGCCTCTGCGAGCTGCGGCTAGCCGGTGGGGACCCGGAGGGCGCGATGGATGCGGCGCGAGCTGGCCTCCGGCTTTCCCCCGACGACGAGCTGTTGTGGCGGGACCTGCTCACCTCCGGGCACGCCACCGGCCAGGATCACCTGTTGCGCGCCGCGGCGGGCGAGGTCTGGGCGCGCGCCTCGCTGGACGGGCCGGCGCCCGGGATGGCGCCGGAGACGGAGGCGCTCCTGGACGAGCTGATGCCCAGCTGGCGCTGGACGCTCGCCTGACCCCCGTTAATCGGTGGAACCCCGCGGTCGGCTAATGGCCGCACAGGCACTTTGACGCCAGGTTGCGGGACTTTTGCTGCGGCTTGCCATACGTTGTTCTGCCATACAGGGCGGGTTGCGCCGGGCTGCCCGATTGGCGGCGCGTGCTCCCGCGATAAATGGGGACGGGATGACGCCATGGCGGTTCCTGGGGACGCGACCAACGTTTTGACGGCGATACGGCTGGGCTGGTGCATGTCCGAAGTCCGCGGGCGGAATCGGCCCGGCTGGGAGCCTGGAGCTAGCGGCCCGGTGGCGGCGGCGCAGCCCGCGCCCGTGAGCGCGGCGCCGCCCGGCGCACCGGACACGTACGAATGGGGTGCGAGCCCCCTGCCGCTGGAGAACGAACTCGACCTGGCGCAATTGCGTGGAGAGGCCCAGCAGTTGCTCGGCAAACTGGCCTCGGGCCTCAGTGTGAACAATGGTCTTCCTGAGGAGCCCGGCAGCTTTTCCGCCAAGGTAGAACGACAGGCCGAAGCCCTCGCGAGCGCGCAGCCGGGTGATGTTATTCGGCAATGGGAGGCCCTGGCTACGCTGATCCAGGACTTCGACTGGCATGTCCAGGGCATCCTTGCGCTGGAATCGAAGACGGTGGCCTGCGGATATCAGCTTGGCCGGGCACTCGCGGACCCGTACTGGGCATTGCAGCCGTCCCTTGACGACCCGGCGAACCACGCCTCCTGGCCGTTCCTGCTTGGCCCGAAGCGCTGTTCCGAAACGCAGCTGCTCTTGGGCCGCCTCTCCGCCTATTTCCATCCCTACACGGCAGCGGCCATCGCCGGCTCGGTGCAGGTCTGGAAAAGCGTCGCGGCTTCGGCTGACTGGCAGCAGGAACCCAATGCCTATCCCCTGCTGTACGAGCAAATACGCCGCTGGTACGAGCTGATCGTTCTGGACCAGGATCCAACCACGCTGATCCAGCCCTACCACCTGCTGAAGAATTACCGCCTGGTATGGCGGACGCTCCGCGCGTTCTGGTTTCAGCTTCTCCTGGCCGCCTTGGCCGCCGCGGCAGTGGGCGTTTTCGCCTGGCTGCTCACCAAGCCCCATTTCAACTCGGGGCTCAAAGCGCTGCTGGCCACGGTCGGGCTCGCCGGATTCTCGGTGGCCGGTCTGGCGGCAAAGGTGAAGAACGAGGCGCAGGCCATGCTGACCAGGCTGAAGCAGGACACCTACACCGACCTGATCACCGAGTCCATCACCTCCGCGCCGCTGCCGCCGAGGACCCTGTCGGTGCCGAAGGCCGGGCTCCTCCGGCCGCTGACCAGGCAGGGGAAGATGACCCGCATCATGCAGGCGCGGAGCCTCACCCCCGTCACGCCCAGCTGACGGCGTCAGGCTGACCGCGCCGCAGCCCTTCCGGGCCGCGCCGGTTACGGGGCGGGGGTTGCCAGCCAGGCGTCGATGCCTGCCAGGAGGCGGGCTGCGGTAGCTGGGGGCGCGGTCGAGCCGCGCACCGACATCCGGGCCAGCTCGGCGATCTCGGCGTCGTCCAGGCCGTGCGCGGCGCGGGCGAGCTCGTACTGGGCCGTGAGGCGGGAGCCGAACAACAGCGGATCGTCGGCGCCGAGCGCGACCGGCACCCCCTCATCGAGCAGCGTGCGCAACGGCACGTCGGCCGGGCCGGCGGCGACCCCCAGCGCGACGTTCGACGTCGGGCACACCTCGCAGGTGATGCCGCTGGCCGCGAGGCGCTTGGTGAGGTCGCGGTCGGCCGCGGCGGCCACGCCGTGGCCGACGCGGTGCGCGTGCAGCGCGTCCAGGCAGGCCCGCACGCTGTCGGCGCCGGCCAGTTCACCCCCGTGCGGGGTGAGCAGCAGGCCAGCCCGGTCGGCCAGGCGAAACGCGGGCGCGAAGTCGGCCGCGTTCCCGCGCCGCTCGTCGTTGCTGAGGCCGAACCCGACCACGCCCCGCCCGGCGTACTGCGCCGCGAGCCGGGCCAGCGTCCGCGCGTCCAGGGGATGCCTGGTCCGGTTCGCTGCGATGATCACCCCGATGCCGACCCCGGTCGCGGCCGCGGCCGCCTGCGCCGCCTCCAGCACCAGTTCCACGGTGGGGGTGAGGCCACCGAAGCGCCCGGCGTAGCCGGAGGGGTCCACCTGGATCTCCAGCCAGCCCGACCCGTCCGCGCGCTCGTCCTGCGCGGTCTCGGCGAGCAGCCGGAACACGTCCGCGGGCCGGCGGAGCACCGAGCGGGCGATGTCGTACAGCCGCTGGAACCGGAACCAGCCCCGCTCGTCGGTACCGCTCAGCCGCGGTGGCCAGGCGGCGGCGAGCGCCTCCGGCAGGTGCACCCCGCGCTCACCGGCAAGGCTTACGAGCGTCGGGTGCCGCATGGAGCCGGTGAAGTGGAGGTGCAGGTGCGCCTTGGGCAGGGCGGCGAGGGGGCGCACGGTCGCCGTGGCGCTACTTCGCCTGCGCCAGCAGCTTGCCCAGCCTGGTGATCCCTTCCTCCAGGTCGGCGTCGCCCAGCGCGCAGGACAGCCGGAAGTACCCCGGCGTGCCAAACGCCTCGCCGGGCACCACGGCAACGTCGGCGTGATCCAGGATGACCTCGGCCAGCTCCGCGGTGCTCGCGGGCCGCTGCCCGGCGAGTTCGTTGCCGAGCACGCCTTTGACTGATGGGTAGCAGTAAAAAGCTCCCTCGGGGAGGGGGCAGGTCACCCCGGGAATTTCGTTAAGCATGGTGGTCATGGTGAGCCGGCGCCGGCCGAAAGCTGTGCGCATGCGCTCAACCGCCGCCAGATCCCCGCTGACCGCGGCGAGCGCGGCCGCCTGAGCGACGTTGCAGACGTTGGAGGTGGCGTGCGACTGGAGGTTGGCGGCCGCCTTGATCACGTCCGGCGGGGCGATCATCCAGCCGACCCGCCACCCGGTCATCGCGTAGGTCTTCGCCACCCCGTTGAGTACCACGCACTGGCCGGCCAGCTCGGGCGCCGCCACCGGCATCGAGGCGAACCTGGCGTCGTCGTACACCAGGTGCTCGTAGATCTCGTCGGTGACCACCCAGAGCCCGGCCTCGGCCGCCCACCGGCCGATCTCGGCCACCTGGCCCGGCGGGTAGACCGCGCCGGTCGGGTTGGACGGCGACACGAACAGCAGCACCTTGGTCCGGGGGGTGCGGGCGGCCTCCAGGTCCGCGACCGACGTCAGGTAGCCGGACCGCTCGTCGGTCATGACCGGCACCGGTACGCCGCCGGCCAGCGCGATCGCCTCCGGGTAGGTGGTCCAGTAGGG
>Ga0070698_100002498_pt1 | contig 20266 bp, 10 predicted proteins | sample KBSK1502metaG_FD_65477 | JGI IMG/M metagenome (GOLD analysis project Ga0070698, IMG submission 65477) | Corn, switchgrass and miscanthus rhizosphere microbial communities from Kellogg Biological Station, Michigan, USA - KBS K1-50-2 metaG | ecosystem: Host-associated > Plants > Roots >...
CTATCCCCCCAACGCCTCACTCAACCAATCGAGAAATCCTTTTTCCTGCGGCTTGACTGCTGTGCCTAAAGACTCTGCCAGTTTTTCAAACAACTCGCGCTGTTCTTTAGTAAGCTTTGTGGGCACAACGACATTGAAGATCACCAATTGATCGCCGCGGCCACTGCGACGAAGATGCGGAACGCCTTTGCCTTTGATGTGAAAAACCTTGCCGGGCTGGGTGCCCGCCGGTATCTTCAACTTCTCATCGCCATCCAGAGTCGGCACATCCACTTCTGCGCCCAGCACAGCCTGAGCCACATTGATATCCAGATTTAAAATGATGTCATTCTCGCGTCGCTTGAAAAACTTATGCGTGCGGACGTCCAACACCAGGAACAAACTTCCGTTCGGTCCGCCATAGACGCCTGGTCCGCCCTCCCCATTCAAACGGATCTGCGTGCCAGCATCCACACCAGCGGGGATCTGCACCTTCTTCTTGATCGTCTTGCGTTCCAGGCCGCGACCGTGACAGGTCGTACATGGAGAGGCTATGGTTTCGCCGCGACCATCACAGGTCGGGCAGGGCGCGGTCTGAACCATCTGACCGAGAAATGTCTGGCGCACCTGACGTACTTCGCCTTGTCCATTACAAGTGGTGCAACGCGTTGGGGAGGTTCCGGGCTCTGCGCCTGAGCCATTACATCGGGAACACGTTTCTTCGCGCTGGAATTCAATTTCCTTTTCCACGCCAAAGACAGCTTCCTCAAACGTCAATGCCACCTGCATCTGCAAGTCGCGTCCACGACGCGGGGAGCGACGCGAACCTCGCGCTGTTGAAAAGCCAAAATTGTTGAACAATTCCTCAAAGATGTCGCCAAAGTCTGCAGTGTAATCGTGGAAGCCGCCTGTATTGCCCAGGCCTTCCTTGCCAAAGCGATCGTAACGGGCGCGCTTGTCCTTATCTGAGAGCACCCCATAGGCTTCATTGATTTCTTTGAATTTTTCCTCGGAATCCGTCTCTTTGTTCACATCAGGATGATACTGGCGCGCAAGTTTACGAAATGCACCTTTGAGTTCATCATCAGATGCATTTCGTCCAACGCCAAGCACTTCGTAATAATCGCGATTACTCATAATATGCTTATGTCATTGCTTCCCGAAGGCTCGCAATGACATTATTCCTTATTCCTTAACTTCACCTTCAACAACATCAGGATCAGGCGCTGCATCGGGTTCCGGATTTGAACCCGGCTCACCAGCCGCGGCATTTGGCTGCTCATAAACAGCCGCCCCGATCTTTTGAACAGCTTCACTCAAAACTTCTGTCGCGGACTTGATGGTGGGCACATCTTCACCTTCAGCAGCTTTCTTCACTTCAGCCACCTTCGCCTCCACGTCAGACTTCGTCTCTGCGGGCACTTTATCGCCGAATTCTCTCAACGCCTTTTCAGCCGCGTAAGCGGTGTTATCCGCATTGTTGCGCGCTTCGATCAACTCCTTGCGTTTGCGATCCTCATCAGCATGCAATTCAGCATCCTTGCGCATCTTTTCCACTTCAGCGTCAGAAAGGCCTGAAGAAGCTGTGATCGTGATGTGTTGTGAACGTCCCGTCGCTTTATCCTGCGCGGTCACTTTCAGAATGCCATTGGCATCAATATCAAAGGTCACTTCAACTTGCGGCATACCGCGCGGCGCAGGGGGGATGCCATCCAGAATAAATTTACCCAAGGACTTGTTATCCGCAGCCATGGGGCGCTCGCCCTGCAAAACATGGATCTCAACCTGTGTCTGGCTGTCACTGGCGGTGGAGAATACCTGGCTCTTGCGAGTTGGGATGGTCGTATTGCGTTCTATCTGTTGTGTGGCAACTCCACCCAGCGTCTCAATGGATAATGAAAGCGGCGTCACGTCCAGCAGCAAAATGTCTTTCACATCCCCGCCTAAAACACCAGCCTGGATGGCTGCACCGATTGCCACGACTTCATCGGGATTCACGCCTTTATGCGGTTCCTTCCCAAAGAAGGCGCGGACCCTATCCTGCACGGCGGGCATGCGCGTCATGCCACCGACCATCACTATCTCGTGGATGTCGCCCGCGGTCAAATTGGCGTCAGACAATGCTTGTTTAAGGGGAGCAATTGTCCGGTCCACGAGGTCGGCTGTGAGCTGTTCCAGCTTGGCGCGCGAGAGAGTCATCACCAAATGTTTGGGGCCGCTTGCGTCCGCCGTCAAATAAGGCAGGTTGATCTCGGTCTGCATGGTGGTGGAAAGTTCGATCTTGGCTTTTTCGGAAGCCTCCTTCAAACGCTGCAATGCCTGACGATCATTGTGCAGATCAATACCGTTATCTTTTTTGAACTGCTCAATCAGGTAATCCATAATGCGAAGGTCGAAGTCATCGCCACCGAGAAAGGTATCTCCGCTTGTGGCGCGCACCTGAAAGACCCCATCCCCCACGTCCAGAACGGAAATATCGAACGTGCCGCCACCCAGATCATACACAGCAATAATTTCATTTTTCTTTTTATCAAGACCATATGCTAATGAAGAGGCTGTTGGTTCGTTGATGATGCGCAGAACTTCCAAACCCGCGATCTTACCGGCATCCTTGGTGGCGTTGCGCTGCGCGTCATTGAAGTAGGCCGGCACTGTGATGACGGCCTGCGTGATCGGCTCACCGAGATATGACTCAGCGTCGCGTTTGATCTTCGCCAGGATCATCGCCGAAACTTCGGGTGGGGAATAATCCTTTTCATCGAGTTGCACGCGCACATCGCCATTAGCAGCTTCGTTCACCGCATAAGGCACGCGCTTCTTGGTCCGCTCCACTTCAGGGTCGTCTGCTTTGCGTCCCATGAAGCGCTTCACAGAAAAGATAGTATTTTGCGGATTGGTAATGGCCTGATTGCGCGCCACGCGCCCAACCAAACGTTCGTGATTTTTATTTACGGCCACAACAGAAGGAACCAGACGCTCCCCTTCTGCAGAAGGGATCACGACCGGTTCGCCGCCCTGCATCACTGCCGCGACCGAATTTGTGGTGCCAAGGTCAATGCCAATAATTTTTGCCATAACTTATGTTCTCCTTGAATTAAATGTCATTGCGAGCCTTCGGGCGGAAGAGCCGCCCTCGCAATGACATTATCTTATTGCGCCACTCTCACAAGGGCAGGTCGAATGACTCTTTCGCCAAACATATATCCATTTTGGACGACAGCGATCACGTGCCCACTTTCAACATCTTCATTGGGTTCATGCGAAATCGCTTCATGAAAGTGGGGATTAAATTCCTCGCCTTCTGCTTCAATGCGCTTCACGCCTTCGCTTTCCAAAATATTCTGAAGTTTACGCGCAATGAGTTCGATGCCATTCGCCCAGGCATCCTCGGCGGGTCGGTTCTGCAAGGCGCGCTCCAGGTCATCGAGCGCGGGCAAAACCTTCTTGATGATGTCACCTTTCATTGAGGCATACATCAACTCATTATCGCGGTCGAGTCTCTTTTTATAATTCTGGAATTCAGCCTGAGACCTCAGCCAGCTATCCCTATACTCGGATACCTTCGCTTCAGCCGCTTCGCATTGACGCTTCAACGAATCAATTTCAGCTGACAACTGTTCCGCGTTTTCGGGCGTTGCCACAGCTTCAGCTTGGGTCTCGTTAATTTCTTTGGGGTCGGATTCTTTTTCTTCGTGATGTTTCTTGTTACTCATACGCATTTATCACCTGATTAGTTTTATTCACCAGTAATGGTGTCATTCACAAGATCGCTTAACAATGCTGCTACAAATCTCACAGTTGGGATTGTTTTCGCATATGACATGCGCATTGGACCCAGCACGCCCAACGTCCCTGTTGCCATGCCGGGAACTCCATAACGCGCCAGCACGATCGAACACTGACGCAGCTCCTCCCATTCACCTTCGCCACCAATGATCACTTGCAGTCCACCGATATTGCTACTGGTCGCGGTGCGGGCAAGCAAATCCTGCAAAGTCGATCGCTCTTCGAAAAGTTTCAAGGCGCGGCGAGCATCATCTGATTCAGCAAATTCAGGCTCAGCTAAAACGTTGGTGAGACCATCTGTATAGATCTCGCCGGAGCCGCGTTCGGCGTTATGGCGCATATCCTGTGTGATGAGGGTGAGGATATCCTGATCGAGCGCGTCCGACCGATTCGGAAGGGCCGCGATGGCATCCACGGCCAGACCCGCCAAAAGTCCATTTAGACGCGAGGCCGTTTGGCTGAGTCTCTCTTGTGAGACCGGTTCGGCCAAAGTGAGGATCTGCTGGCTCACTTCTCCGCCTGCCATTACCAATACCATGAGGACCTGTCTGCCTTGCGTTGAGATCAACTCCACATGTTTGTAGAGCGACTGTTCGGCGTGCGGTGCGGTGATCATCGAGATGCCCTGCGATTGATGCGCAAGAACGGAGGCAGCGAGCGTCATCCATTGATTCATATCCGCGCGGGACTGATGGAATTGATGCGAGATGGTCTGCTGAATGGTTTCGGGCAATTCAGTGTTATGCATCATTTGGCTGACGAAGTAACGATAGCCTTCCTCAGTGGGCACGCGCCCCGCAGAAGTATGAGGCTGACGCAGATAGCCCATCTCTGTGAGGGCGCCCATTTCATTTCGAATGGTGGCCGTGGAAAGATTGATATGGTAATGTTCCACCAGCCGCTTCGAGCCAACAGGCTGGGCAGATTCAATGTAATCACGAATGATCAACAATAGCAGGGTCTTCTGGCGTTCGGTAAGTGCTTCCATAATTTTCACATAGTTAGCACTCTCACGTCGAGAGTGCTATTGATACGGGAATAATAATAACATGCTCAAAAGAGGGAAGTCAATAAGAGGAACGTAAGAAAATGCCCGGAACTCGAAAGTGCCGGGCATCTATCATGTGCGCTGCAGAATGATCTATGGGTTTTGTGCAGGCCGCCAGGTTGGGTCAAAATCGACGCGGGTATCGTTGGTGAGCCGTGTAAGGTTACCTCCAGCTTTGGATATTAAGTAGATATCCCTGTTGGCTTCTGTGTCCATGCCTTCGAAGACCAGCCAGACACTATCAGGTGAAAATTCCACATCTTCAAATGGCGTGGGGAAATTCAATCGTGAGGGACCTTGTTCGCTGTCTTGAAGGTTGATGGTCATCAACCATGGGCGAGACACGCCGGTGTTCCTCTGGCTGAAAAGAATTGTTGTGCCATCTGGCGACCAATGAGGTAAAAAGTCCCACAGGTTTTGTCCACTGCGAACAAGTTGCGCATTGTCCTTGCCAGTATCAGACATGGTCCAAATTTGGTATGCGCCCACACGCTTCACTACATAGGCGATTTGATTCCCAAAAGGTGACCAGGTAGGCTGACTGGTCTCGATCTCTGGCTGAGTGTTGGTAAGCCGCGTCTCCACCAGTGAATTAACATTCAACGAGTAGATCTGTTTATGTCCGTCGCGCAGGGAGGTGAAGGCAATACGCGTCCCATCTGCAGACCAGGCGGGGTCAAAATTTGATTCGGGTCCGGGCGTCAATTTTGATACCTCTGTCCCGTCCGCATTCATGAGGTAGAGACTTGAGTCAGGGTAGGCTGATTCGTAAAAGTCACCGCGCGCCCGGCAGGGAGAAATAAATACCAATTGCGTTCCATCTGGCGACCAGGCCGGCTGGCAGGCCCCTGTATCCGTGTTGGTGAGAGCAGTGAGCTGCGAGCCATCCGTGTTCATAAGATAGATCTGCGGAATGCCCGAACGATCAGATGCAAATGCAATCTGACCAAAACTGCCCCCCAACGAAGTGGCAACAGCGACCACCGTACCGTCCGGTGTTGGAGAAATTTGAACAGCGGGTGCCAATGTTTCGGTCGGCGCAACGGTGGCAGTACGCGTAGCAGTTGGAAGCGCAGTTGTGGAGGCCGGGGTGGCAGTTTCCTCAGCAAGTGGAGTCTCTGTTGAGATGGGGAAAGCGGTGGCTGTATTAATAGAAGGAAGGAACGGGAGGTTTATGGCTAATAATGGCTCGAACACACGCTGTATCTCTGGCGCGAGAACGTCTGGTCTATATCTGGCAATGCCAAAGGCCGCGATAAACAGCAGAAGCAAGGTCCAAAACGCAATGGAGAGGGTACGACTGCCTTTTCGTTTTCTGCGCCGAGGTTTGAAGACCGGCCGTTCCTGCGAAGCAGACGGGCCATTTTGACCTTGTGCTGGCAGGTTGCCGGGAGGGTTTGATTCTCTCTCAATGGAACTTTGCACGTGCCCCTGGGAATCATCATGTGGAGGCGGCTGAATGATGTACTCACCGGGCAGTCGCTGGGTCTTCGATTTAGACACCAACAACGAACGTTTAAATTCTTCAGCATTCTGGAAGCGGTCGGCGGGGTCAATACCCATTGCCTTTTCAATGGAGGCCGCCAGCTTGCGCGAAACCTTGTTATTGCGTTTGCGTAATGGCGTGAGTTGTGTATTGTCCATGGCACGGGCCAGGCCATCTTCAGGAATAATGCCGCTGAGTGCCGCATACATGGTGGCGCCCAACGAATAAATATCAGTACGCGGATCTGTACGCGCAGTCCCATATTGTTCGGGAGGAGAATAGCCAGGCGTCATGGCACGCGCGCCAGTCGTTGTGGCCTGGCTGCCATGCAACACCTTGGCCAGACCAAAATCCACCAGAAAAATATGTCCATCCGGCGTGATTTTGACATTACCAGGCTTGAGATCGCGATGCAAAATAGGGGGCTTGCGAGTATGGAGATAGGTCAGTGCGTCACACATGGCCGCACCCAAAAAGATGGCATCATCTTCGGTGATGTTGCCCATGCGTTCCATGCGCTGGCGCAGATCCTCCCCTTCTATATAATCCATTACCAGATATTGACCCTGGTCGCCGATCACGAAATGGTCTGTGACACGTGGCAGATTCGGGTGACGCAAGTTGGCAAGAATGACCGCTTCAAGACGGAACTGACGCGCGTACTCATCAGTGGTGAACAGGTTTTCCTTCACTGCCACATCCACACCCAGGTTTTCATCCACTGCGCGATACACGGAGCCCATGCCTCCCTGCCCGAGTATTTCGACAATGCGATATCGCTTATGTAATAGTGCGCCGCGCTCGAGGGTCATTTGTTCGTTGGTTCTCCCGGAGTTTTACCGTAGATTTGGGATTATAACAGACAGACATCCCATGGGTTGGGTCTATACGCTAATTTGAAACGAAAAAACAACCTTACCGAAATTTCCGCCTCGCTGCCAGAATGGGTTGATTGCACATGCACTTCCCCTTTATCTGCGTGCCTATCCAAATCCTTTTGTTTGATGGAATGCAGCGCTCTTATCGCCCTCTTATGCGACCGTTCTGATTCTGTTATATAATTCTAAATTATTATGGGGAATGGTTTCATATTAATAACGTGGAGGCTGCATGATCAATCACATTCTTGTACCTTTAGATAGCTCCAGATTAGCAGAATGTGTTCTACCGCATGTGCTTGCTATCGCTCCGGTAATGAATGCGCGCGTCACACTGACACATGTAATGGAACATCCATATCACGGAGATGGAACTCCTGCTGTTGACCCCGTAGACTGGCATCTGCGCAAACATAAATCAGAGAAATATCTGGAACAGATCGCCGAGCAATTGGAAAAATCCGGTCTAAAAGTAGATCAGGCTATTCTTGAAGGGAACCCTGCTGAAAGTGTGATCGAGTTCGCCCGCAACAATGACGTGGACCTGATCGCCCTCAGCACACACGGTAATAGCGGCTTGAGCGGCTGGAATGTCAGTGGCGTGGTTCAGAAGATTATGCTGCGTTCACATAAATCCACACTGCTGGTGCGCGCCTACCAGTCGATAAGTGCTGATGTGTCCGGAGTCCACTATAAACGCTTATTCGTCGGGCTCGATCATTCCACACGCGCAGAATATGTCCTGCCTGTCGCGATGAGGCTGGCCCAATACTACAAATCACAACTTATGCTCGGGGCTGTGATCCAAAAACCGCAAACCCTCCATCGTTTTCCGCTTTCGGATGAGGATGCAAAACTGATCGATCAAATTGTCGAAAAGAATCATCAGGCTGCCTCACATTACTTCGATCAACTTATTACACAATATTCACTGGAAGGGTCAGATCTAAAGACGGCTATCGTCGTCGGCGATAATGCCTTTGCCATCCTGCATGACATGGTGGAGGAAGTGCAGGCGGACCTGGTGATGCTGGTGGCACATGGTCACTCAGGTGAGAGACGCTGGCCCTATGGAAGTGTGACAAGTAGTTTTATTGCATATGGCAATACTGCGCTGATGATCCTGCAGGACCTTTCCATGGGTGAGATCCAGCCGACGCATGCTGAGCTGGCAGTAAGAGAAGGCAAGGGACACTGACATTATGCCCAACACTGCTCCCAGACCAGGCAAAGCTGAACCTGCGACCACCCCTCGCCAACAACATACCGAACTGGCCCTTGAGCTTGCACGAGAATTAGCTTCCTGCGCGCCGCGTCGTGGCGATTTCCCAATCCCCGATCAACTGAAAAATTTCATGGAGTTCTTTCAGTCGGCTTATCAATATTTTGATGAAGCCACCAGGACTGAAGTCTCCGTCTCGCATACAGCAGAATGGCTGCTGGATAATTTCTATGTTCTCGAGCAAGCCCTCCGTCATGTGGAGGAAGACCTGCCGGCCGCTTACTACTATCGCCTGCCCAAAACTGAAGATGGCGGACTGCGTATTTATATCCTTGCGCTGGCGATCATGCGGCAGAATAATGCCCACTTTGATATCGAACAGATCAAGAACTTTATTCAAAAATTTCAGAGTGTAACGCCTCTCACCACCGGTGAACTTTGGGCTTTGCCGATGATCCTGCGCCTGACCACCATGGAAGCGCTGGCAGAGGGGCTTGCCACCATCACCAAACTGAAATGGGATACAGCTCCGCGGCCTGCACTGTGGAAAAAGATCACAGCCGCGGACTCGTCTGATGGCATCCTTGAACAAGTCTCACCACAAACAACCGCTGAGACCCTGGTCGTTAACTCCATTTTGAACTTGCGCATGCTGGCCTCGCAGGATTGGAAGGTGTTTTTCGAGTCGACCAGTGTGCTGGAAAAGATCCTGCGTGGTGACCCGGCAGAAGTCTACGCAGAAATGGATTTTGAGACGCGCAACCGCTATCGCGGTGTTGTGGAGGAATTGGCGCGCGGCTCATCCGTTACTGAATCCGGAATTGCTTCACAGGCAGTTCAACTTGCACAAGGTGGAGCATCCGCGCGTGAGCAGCATGTTGGTTATTATTTGATCGGGCCGGGGGCAACAAAGCTTGAAACTCAAATTTCTTATCGCCCTCAGTTATATGAGCATGTGACGCGCTTGATGCAAAAGCATGCCACAGCCTTCTACCTGCTGAGCATTGCCGCGTTAACCATTCTGTTTACTTTCCTCCTTGTTTCTTATGCGGAGCGTGCAGGAGGAAATGTTGCCCAGATGATTCTGGCAGCAATTCTTTCAGTTATGCCAGCCTCTGCTGCAGCCATTGGAATTGTCAATTGGCTGGTGGTATCCATTATCGCGCCGCGCACACTTCCCAAGTTGGACCTGCAAACCGGCGTCCCATCAGAATTTCGAACGATAGTTGTTATTCCTGCCCTGCTTGCCACAGATCGGGATGCACCCTTTCTGATAAGGCAGATCGAACATCACTTTCTGGCAAATAACGACCCAAACATCTTCTTTGCATTGATCACTGATTTCGCGGATGCACCAGAGAAAAAGATGCCCGGTGATGATCGGGCCCTTGCAAGTGCCAAAGCAGCAATCGAGCAATTGAATAAAAAATACGGCAGAAGAGGCTATCGTCCGTTCTACCTTTTCCATCGTGAACGTTTATGGAACCCGGGTGAGGATTGCTGGATGGGTTGGGAACGCAAGCGCGGCAAGCTCGAGGAATTCAATCATTTGCTGCGCGGCGACACATCCACAACCTTCATCGTCAAAATTGGAAACTTAAATATATTGCCCAGCATCCGTTATGTGATCACCCTGGATGCCGATACTGTTTTGCCGCGCGAAAGTGCCCAGCGCTTGATTGGTACGCTGGCACACCCGTTGAACCAGGCTGAATTTGATGAGGTCTCAGAGCAGATAAAGGATGGTTATACGATCCTCCAGCCGCGGGCGCAGGTAAGACCGGCTGTGGCAAATCAATCCATATTCACCCGCGTATATTCCGGTGACTCGGCCATCGACCTTTATACGCGCGCCGTGTCCGATGTTTATCAGGATCTGTTTGGTGAGGGAAATTACGTGGGTAAGGGCATCTATGACGTGAATGCTTTCCAGAAAAGCCTGAAGGACCGCATTCCTGAAAACCGACTGCTCAGCCATGACCTTTTCGAGGGCATCCATGGACGCTGTGGACTGGTGACCGATGTGGTGCTGTTCGAGGACTACCCGCCTCACTATCTGACTTATACCGATCGCCTGCATCGCTGGGTACGCGGCGACTGGCAGCTTTTACCGTGGCTCGCCAGCCAGGTGCCGCATCGTACGAAAGGCAAGGTTCCCAATCCGCTTTCTGTGATAGATCGCTGGAAGCTGATCGATAATCTGCGGCGTAGTTTATTACCACCCATGGTATTGGCTATGCTGGTGGGCGGATGGCTCTTCCTGCCCGGCTCAAGCCTGGCATGGATGCTCTTCGCCCTTTCACCTTATCTAATCTCCATCGTCACAAATGTGATCGCGGAAATCCATCGCCTCTTCTCGCGTAAACCCGCCAGTGTGACCACACATCCGTTGCGTTTGGCAACACTGCGCGCATTATTTGAAATCATCTTCCTGCCACATGAATCACTTATTATTCTGGACGCTGTAGGCACAACGCTCCTGAGGATGTTGGTGCTGCATAAAGGCATGTTGGAATGGGTAACTGCGGCGCACACCGTTCGCGTCTTCGGCAAGACCTTGAAAGTGAGGGCAGCCTGGCAGGCAATGGTCATTGCGCCCTCGTTTGCCATTGCTTTGACTTTACTTATGTTGTCCTTTTATCCGCAGACTTTGCTTACTGCCACGCCTCTTCTAATAGGCTGGATCTTTGCGCCCTACATTGCCGCGCGCATCGGCCGGCCAGACCCGCATATCGTCAAAAGACTTTTGCCTGCACAGGAGCGCAAGCTTCATCTTCTGGCGCGTTCCACCTGGCTTTATTTCGAACATTTTGTTGGCCCAGAAGATCGTTGGCTGCCCCCGGACCACTTCCAGGAAAATCCACGCGGACTAGTGGCACATCACACTTCGCCCACTAACATTGGCTTGATGTTGCTTTCCACGCTTTCGGCGCATGACCTTGGTTATATCGGGCCATTAGAATTTTCACTCCGCATCCGTGATTCATTCGACAGCATGGATTCGCTCGAACGGATACGCGGCCACTTTCTGAACTGGTACGACACGCGTACTTTTGCGCCTCTGCCACCGCGCTACATTTCCACAGTGGATAGTGGCAATCTGGCCGCCTGCCTGCTGGTCCTGCGCCAGGGATGCCGTGAAATGGCGCAAAGTCCGATTGTGCACTGGCAAGGTTTGCTCGATACACTAAATTTGCTTTTATACACGCTGGAACAGGCCAAGCCTGGCGTTGCTGGCAATAAATTGCATGCAGTGATCGACTCATTGCGCGACCAGATTGAGATCCTATGCGATGACAGCCAGTTCTCCCCTACTTTGTTAATGAAGCTATTCGGCGATAGCCAGGCTGAACTGGAAAATATGCTCTGGGAAGCCATTCAAACCTCAGACGAAGAAATGACTCCTGAAGCATTGGGCAGTCTCTCGATCTGGATCAATCGCCTGCGCTACCAATTAAGACACGTCCGCATCGATCTGCAGGTACTCTCTCCCTGGTTGCTGGTGCTCGCGAATGCGCCATCATTATTTCAACAATCGGATGTAAAACCGGAACTTGCCTCAACCTGGGCGGAGTTGCAAAAAATCCTTACCCTGCGTCCCCTGCTGGGAGAAATTCCGGACATCAGCACGCGCGCAGCTTCCATCCTAAAACAGATCATCGACATGTTGGATGAAAGCAATCAGTCCGCGCTGGATTGGTGCAATTCCCTGGCGTACGATCTGGAGTCTGCCCGCAATAATTCCGCATCTTTGCTGGAGGATTATTTTGCCCTCGGTTCAAGAGCCGAATCCTTCTTCCAGGAGATGAGCTTTAGCTTTCTGTTCGACCAGCAGCGCCACGTTTTCCACATAGGCTACAACGTTGAGTCTGGACGGCTGGATCCCAATTACTATGACCTGCTGGCTTCTGAAGCGCGCATCGCCAGCCTGATCGCAATCGCCCGTGGAGATGTGTCTCAAAGCCACTGGCTGTATCTCGCCCGCCCGCTAACTCAGGTGAACGGCATGCGTTCCCTGCTTTCATGGAGTGGCACCATGTTCGAATACCTTATGCCCACTCTGTTCGCCGAGAGTTATCCCAACACTCTTCTCGACCAAAGCTGTCAGGCGGCAGTGGAAGAGCAGATTCGATATGCTGCCGAGAATAGCATCCCCTGGGGCATCTCGGAAGCCAGCTACTACGCCTTTGATGCCGCCCAAATCTATCAATACCGCGCCTTTGGCGTGCCCACGCTGGGATATAAACGCGGCCTGGCAGAAGACCTGGTTGCTGCACCTTATGCCTCCATATTGGCATTGCCATTCGCACCCCAGGCAGTAATGCAGGATCTGAGCGCGTTCGAGAAACTTAAGATGTGGGGTTTATATGGCTTGTATGAATCCATTGATTTCACTCCCGAACGCTTGAAGACCGGCGAACATTATGCCATCATCCGTTCGTTCATGGTGCATCATCAGGGCATGGTGCTGATGTCACTGAATAATTATCTATTCAATAAACGCATGGTTCGACGCTTCCATGCAGACCCGCGCATCGAAAGTATCGAACTTTTGTTGCAGGAGCAGATCCCCGCCGACGCGCCCACTGAGCATCCCCGCCCGCAGCCCATGGACTCGATGCGTGGCACCTACACATCCATTTCACTCGAGCCGTGGCGAGTCTCACCAGATGCACCTTATACGCAGGTGCATTGCCTGTCGAACGGGAAGTACAGCCTGTTGATCACCGCCGCCGGCTCTGGATTCAGCCGCTGGGGCGATATTGAACTGACGCGCTGGCGCGCCGATCCCACCCTGGATAATTGGGGCAGTTGGATCTATGTGGAGGATCGCCAAAACAAAGAATTATGGTCTGCGACGCGCGAACCCTCCATGGTTGCGCCTGATAGAAATGAAGGACGCTTCTACCCTCACCGCGTCGAATTCGAAAGACAGCACGGAGATATTGTCCTGCGTACAAGTGTCAATGTGGCTCACGATGAGAATGTGGAGATCCGCAGGGTGTCTGTCATTAATAACGGCAACAGCTCGCGCGTCTTCGCGCTTACCAGCTATGCCGAGATCATCCTGGCTCCACAGAGCGTGGACCTGCATCACCCTGCTTTCAACAAGCTCTTTATTGAAAGTGAATTCCTGCCAAAAGAACAGGTGTTGCTCTTCCGTCGTCGTCCGCGCGCTGCAAATGAGAAAGCAATCTATCTGGCCCACTTTTTTGTCAGCGATGATGAAGACATAAATTTAACGGGCTATGAAACCGACCGGGCTCGTTTCCTGGGGCGAGGTGGTACAACTGCCCAGCCAGTTGTCTTTTCGAATGCCGGGGCGTCCGTGCTTTCCGGGACAACGGGAGCCACCCTCGATCCTATTTGCGCGCTGCAGGCTGAGATTACATTACCAGCTTATCAGACGACTCAAATCGCCTTCATTACTTTGGCTGCCAATTCGCGCAAGGAAGCGCTGGACGTGGCGCGCCGCTATCGCCGTTGGTCGCACATCCGCAGAGTAAGAGACGATGCACGTACATATAGCGAACGCGAACTTGCGCAGCTCGATCTCACTTCAGAAAAAGTTGAACTCATCCAGAAACTGCTTTCGCCGTTGTTATATCCCTCGCCTGCCTTGCGCGCCGAACCCGCAGTGCTCGCCACCAACACGCTCGGTCAGCCCGGTCTGTGGCCCTTCTCGATCTCAGGCGATTACCCGATTCTGTTGGTGCGCCTCCAGCGCGCAGAAAATCTCGGCCTGTTGAACGAACTTCTTCTGGCGCATACCTATTGGCGCAAACGCGGCCTCATGATCGACCTCGTGATCTTCAACCAACATGAGACCAGTTACGAGCAGGATTTTCAGTCGAAGGTCAGCCGCCTGTTGACTCGTACCGGTGGCGACACTTGGCTTAATAAACGCGGCGGCATTTTTATTGTAGATGAAGATAAGATGAACGAAGCAGAACGCATCCTGCTGACGACAGTCGCCCGCGTCATTCTGGACGGGGAGGCGGGTGCGCTTGAACAGCAGTTATCCAAACTGGATGCGTCTCCCGTTCGCCTGCCACGCTTTGTTTCCATGGGACCGTTGACCCCGCAACTGGATCCTATTCCCGAAACCCAAAAACCCACCAATCTGCTATTCGATAATGGACTGGGCGGCTTCACACCAGATGGACGTGAGTACGTCATCCATCTCCAGGCCAATCAATCGACTCCCGCTCCGTGGGTCAACGTCATTGCCACATCTGAATTTGGATGTCTGGTATCCGAATCTGGAATGGGCAGCACCTGGGCGCAAAACAGTGGCGAGAATCGACTCACTCCCTGGCGCAATGACGTGGTCAGCGACACACCTTCAGAAGCCATTTATCTACGAGATGAGGATACGGGTCAGGTCTGGTCACCAACACCGCTTCCAGCCCGCGCGGACGCGCCATACCTGATGCGTCACGGGACAGGCTATTCCACGTTTGAGCATGCCAGCCACGGCCTGGAACAGAACGTTCGTATCTTTGTCGTCCCGGATGAACCGCTGAAAATCGTCCAACTAACACTTCATAACGCCACCGATCGCACGCGTCGCATCAACGCTACGTATTATGCAGAGTGGGTGCTTGGCACAACGCGCGAGAACACCTCTGCTTATATCGTTCCAGAATTTGTATCGGGATATTTTGCCTTGCTGGCGCGCAACACATACAGCACAGATTTTGGGCAACGCGTTGCATTCCTGGCGTCCACGCGTGAACCGAGCGGTGTCACCACAGATCGCACAGAGTTCCTCGGAAATCATGGCAGTTATCTGCGCCCCGCCGCGTTGGAGCGCGTCGGGCTTACGCCGCGCGTCCAGGCAGGTGGTGACCCGTGCGCGGCGTTGCAGTTACTGCTCTGGCTTCAGCCTGGCGAGACGAAGGAAGTCACGTTTTTGCTTGGGCAGGGCGCAGACCGCGCCGATACAGAACGATTGATCAGCCATTTTCACAACATCCAAAATGTGGAGGCGGCCTGGAAGTCTGTTGGCGAATTCTGGGATGAGATCCTGGAGCAAACACAGGTACAGACTCCCGACCCCAGCATGGACCTGTTGCTTAATCGCTGGCTGCTGTATCAGTCACTCTCCTGCCGCTTCTGGGGACGAACAGCTTTTTATCAATCCAGCGGCGCTTATGGCTTCCGCGACCAATTGCAGGATTCAATGGGCTTGATCCACGTGAGACCTGAGTCGGTGCGCGAACACATCCTGGATGCGGCCAGTCATCAGTTTGAGGAGGGCGATGTTCTGCACTGGTGGCATCCGCCGGGAGGGCGCGGAATCCACACACGTTGCTCTGATAACCTGCTTTGGCTTCCATATGTTACTGCCTTTTATGTGCAGGCCACCGGAGATCGTTCCATCCTTGCGCGGAAGGTGCCATTCCTGAGCGCCGAACCGTTGAAGGCGAAAGAGCATGAACGCTATGGGCAATTCCCTGCCGGGCAGAGTGCCACGCTTTATGAGCATTGCTGTCGCGCTCTTGCAAAAGGCACGACCGCGGGTCCGCATGGAATTCCGCTCATGGGCGCGCACGATTGGAACGATGGCATGAATCGCGTTGGCATCAATGGACAGGGCGAAAGCATCTGGCTGGGATGGTTCCTCTCGGCCACGCTGATCAATTTTGCGGATGTGTGTGATTCGATGAGCGACCACACTCGCGCGGACGGTTATCGCGCCCAGGCCAATGAAATATTCAAGGCAGTCGAGTTGGGCGGCTGGGATGGCGAATGGTATCGCCGCGCTTATTATGACGATGGCTCGCCGCTCGGTTCCGCAGAAAATAACGAATGCCGCATCGACTCCATTGCGCAATCGTGGGGCGTCATATCCAAGGGTGCAGATCCTCTGCATGCCAGCCAGGCCATGGAATCGGTTTACAAAAATCTTGTCCGTTTCGATGACAATTTAATTTTGCTGTTCACACCGCCCTTCGACCGCACTGCGCGCGACCCGGGCTACATCAAGGGTTATCCCCCAGGCATCCGTGAAAACGGCGGGCAATATACACATGCCGCCTTGTGGGCCATTTGGGCCTTTGCTCAAATGGGAGAAGGGGATCGCGCCGCTGAATTGTTCAGCATGATCAATCCCATCCATCATGCCGATACAGCCGAGAAAGCGGATCGCTATCGCGTGGAACCGTATGTGATCGCGGCAGATGTATATAGCATGCCGCCACACACCGGGCGCGGCGGCTGGACCTGGTACACCGGCTCAGCCAGTTGGATGTATCGCCTTGGCACCGAAATGCTGCTGGGTCTGCGCCGCATCGGAGATCACTTACAGATCAAGCCTTGCGTCCCCAAAAGCTGGCCCGAGTACCAGTTGAATTATCGTTTCGGCACGACGATGTATCACATCCGTGTGGAAAACAAGCCCAACAGCGGCCTCAAAACAAATCAGGTCCTGATGGATGGTGAAAGCTTAAAAGATGAAAACATCCCTCTGCTGGATGATCACAAGACTCACGAAATCCTGATCACGCTCGCCGCACACGACCCAGTAGAGTGAAGGGATATAGTAAATTGTATCCTGTTGATTTCCGCGTATTGGATTTCATAATCGTTCTACTCAATTTCTTTTCTGGAGGCAATCGATGCTGAAATTCTCCGCCGACTTCCGGGTCAACCGACCTGTGGACAAGGTTTTTGTCTGGCTCACGGATACTAACAATCAGTCGAAATTTGACAAATCATCTCTTGCCATGGAACTTCTCACACCGGGGCCGTGGCGATCTGGTTCGCAGTTCCGGGAGCTGAGAGATTTAGGCAGGCGAAAGACAGAAGTTTTTTCGGAAGTCGCGGAACTGGAGCCTAACAAGCGCTTCGTGATACGCAGCAAAACCGGCCCAGACTGGTTGGGTACATGGATGTTTGAGCCGGATGGCACTGGCACAAAATTGCATTGGACGGGACAACTAGGCATGAAAGGCTTCGCGCGTTTGCTTGAACCGCTGATCGGCAAACAAATGCGGTCGCAAATTGACCAGCAGTTTTTAGGTCTGCCCAAATTGATAGAGGCGGAGATTCCCGAATAGGTAAGCGCGTTTCTGATATTAATTTTAATCTTGTGTGGATGAGTTTCCTCCTGTATGCTTGACCTGGAACGGAGGCTTACATGCAAGAAAACAAGTCTTTCCCACGTGGCTGCGTTCTTGGTATTCTGAGCATTGCGCTGGGAATTGTTCTGACGGTCAGCTCCGCCCGATATCAACGACAGTACTACCCCGTCTGCCAGGGAGGTTTGAGTGCCGGCTTCCCGATCGTTTTCATCTGTGATGACACTGGCGGTTCACCTATTAGCAGTTGGGGGAAAATTGATTTTGGAGATGTTGCCAATGTCAACCCCATTGCATTCATCCTGGATTTTCTACTTTATAGTGCTCTACTCTCGATAGCCTGGTCCATACTGACTGGACTGTGGAGCAAAAGCTTATCTCAAGATGAAAACTTCAAGTGGGGATTATTACTAGGCACCGGATATATCTCGCTTTTCCTTTTCGCGTTTATGTCATTTCAATCCAACAGTTTGAGCGTTGAAATTTCCTTTCCTCGTACGCCCGCTCCCGAGATCATCATCTACACACCCACACCATTCGGAACTCCGCCACCGCCTGAATTTACACCGATCCCAACGACCGGACCTTAAAGTTAGTGATCTTCCAGAGTCCAAAATGGAAGGGGGGAAGCATCCGGATACACCAACACAAAGAATCGTGTTGGCCGAGTACTGTTTTGGCAGAGCTACTGCTAAAAAAATCGCGTCAGTATTCATTGTTTCGTAAACTTTTAATCTTGTACGCTTTGTGAGATTCAACCAAATTGAAACTATCAAGATCTTTTCATTCTGGATCCTTTCAGCAAACTTTCGAAATCTTATTGTAGATACTTGCATAGACCAATGGCTTCTTGTTTAATTAATCAGACGGTATACTTCATACATAAAACAGCAAATTTCATTTGTAGTTCAATCTACTCCTGAAAGAGGGTTACCATATGTTTGACTCCAGTTACTATAACTCAATGAAAATATTTCTTGCATCGCCAAGCGACGCAAGAAATGAAAGGCAAATTGCTGAAGATGTGATTTCTAAATTGGACAGGGTGAGTAGAACCACGTTGGGATTAAGAACAGAATGTTTTAAGTGGGAACATATGCCTCCTCTGACCCCTTCCCCTGAAGATGGACATATTCAGGATGTAATCCTAAGGGAACAGGTTCTAAAATGCAATGTATTCGTTCTAATCCTAAACAAACGATATGGTTCCACAACATCCGGTAATAAAGTCTCTAACACTGAACTTGAAGTAGAAACTGCCTTCAAGATGCTTGAAAGAAAACGAAATATTATGCTCCTTTCCTATTTCCGAAAAAATCCCGACAATACAGATCCAGGTAAACAAGAAAAAAAGTTAAGGGAACTAAAAAACAAGCTACGAGAAAAGGAGTTGTGGTATCAGGAATATTCCAATCTTGAAGACTTTAAAGAAAAAATTACTCATGACCTTTACTATGTAGCCATTCGCTTCCAGAGCGCAGTAACCAAACAAAGATCACTACGTGCATTTTGGGATTTAGGTAATATTGAGGAACTGGGGAGTCCAAAATTATCCATTATATATCCGCCATTGGATCGGGGATTAATGCAACATGACAAACCTGATCATATCTGGTTTGATCGTCTTGTTCCAGTTATTTCTTTTGAAGACGCGAAAACTATTAGCAAAATTGAAAAAAGTCTAAGATTAATTGGACACCATCAGATTGACACCTATGCAACACTTGACTTTCCTCCCACGATCTATGATACAAATCGTGTATGGCTGTGTCTGCCAAGAAATAATCCTGCCATTAGACAAATGAAGAACTACGAAGAAGAAGCATGGTTTAGATTCGAGCCGAGACGTGGCAAAATAGAAGGATCTATATATTGGCGTCCTCCATCTGATACAGAATTTTTCACAATCCACTCTCCCCTGGCAAAATATTTACAACTCCAGAGATCAGCTTTGCCTGGTGGTGATTGGACTCCTTCTCACGGAAGAATTATCGCGAAAGATTATGCTATCCTAGCGAGATTTATGGATAAGCGTGAAACCCGATTAAAGGATTATTTCATAGCTGGCCTACGCGGGCTTGGTACTTGGGGTGCAGGATGGTTTATTGATCGGCGGTATAAATCCTTTTTGAAATGGGAAAACCAAGACGATGTACCTATACAAATGCTGCTTGAGGTCACTTACAAGAATGCGCATATCGTCGATGTGCGGGATGTATCCCAAATGTCAGCTAGTTATTTTGAAGATGAATGCAGCCTAAGCACAGTCAAGAAGCGCATAAAAGAACTGCAAGATCGTTAATCTTTAGATTGGATCGGCAAAGACGCCGTCGTTGACTATCACAAACAAGTGCCTTTCCGCCTGCCAATGAGATAAATAAGGAGTGGAATGGCAAATCAAGAACAGCCAGAGATTTTGAGGCAAGGTGTCGATGTTTGGAATAAGTGGATGAAGGAGAACGATTATGCTGTCAATGTTGATTTATCCGGCGTTAAACTGAGAAAAGCTAACCTCGCGGGGATTGAGCTAGTTGGTGCCGATCTAGCTGGATCTGACTTGAGTGAAGCTAATCTAACCGAAGCTAGTCTCGCTATCACCAATCTTGAGGATGCCGATCTCAGCGGCGCCGATCTTAGTAAGGCAGATCTAGATGAAGCTACTCTGACTAGAGCTACTCTCACTGGAAGCAATTTTCGAAGGGCAGAGGTGAGTTTGACGAATTTTGGTCATGTGGATCTGAGCCAAGTAATAGGGCTGGAGGATGTGGTTCATAAGAACCC
>Ga0070698_100002499_pt1 | contig 20266 bp, 23 predicted proteins | sample KBSK1502metaG_FD_65477 | JGI IMG/M metagenome (GOLD analysis project Ga0070698, IMG submission 65477) | Corn, switchgrass and miscanthus rhizosphere microbial communities from Kellogg Biological Station, Michigan, USA - KBS K1-50-2 metaG | ecosystem: Host-associated > Plants > Roots >...
TCCAACTCATGCATGCTGGTCTGAATGCCGCGAGCCCTTAAAGCACGTTCGTAGTTTTCGAGCTGGAGCACCTTGACCACGTCAATGGACGCTAGCCCGCCGCCCACCACCACGGCTTCGTCGGGCGTTTCATAGCGTGGTCCGAGATAGTCCTTTTCGTTCTTGTGGTTGTACCAGTAGATGAAGGGATTTTGGTAAACGAGGCCTTTGCCGACGTACTGCTCAGCTTCGGGCACGCCCAATTCTCGATCGCGCCACGCGCCATTGGCGAGAATCACCGCGGAAAAGCCCCACTCGAAAAGCTGGGGCAGATTAAAATCTCGGCCCAGCTTGGTAGAAGGGATGAAATACACGTTCGGCTTCTTCATGCGCGCGTCTATTCGGGCGTATTCCTGTTTGCGCTGCTCGACGTGCCAACGCGGCAGACCGTCTTCGATCTTGCCGTACGGGCGGGTGTTCTGCTCGAACACGGCGACTCGAATTCCGTGATCAGCGAGAATCTCGGCCGCTACCGAGCCTGAAATCGCACCACCAATTACCGCCACGAAATGCCGAGAATTCGTCATATATTTGCCACCCCACGCATTGGAGCGCGATTTTACAACGCAAATCGTGCAAAGTGTCCCACCATCGAGACTTTTCTAAGACTGTTTGCAAGACGGTGCTTGTATCATTGCGAACCGCCCCGAGGTTCTTTCAGTGTCGTGCTTCGCTCCTAATTAATGCATTGCACTCACTTTTTGTCCCGATTCTGCAGGCACTGAATGGTGCTCATGCATAACGCGCCACCGACCGTCAATCTTGCGAAAGCAGATTGTCAATCGAAATTCGAGCTCTTCTCGCTTGCTGTTCGGATCGACGCCTGCGCAACGTCCTATCGCCGTGGCGAATGCCACGTCCTTCCCAGCAGTGATCTTTACGTCGTGAAAGTCAAAGGCGACTGGCTTCTCTGACCACGACAAGAACTTTTCCCATGTTGCCATGTAGGCATCCAGCCCCCACGAGAGGAGTGGAGGTGGCACATCGAACATTATTATGTCGGGGTCGTGGTCCGCGCGAATCCTTTCTCTGTTCTGTTCTCGAACGGCTCTAGCCCATCTCTCGATAAGCGCCCGGATGTCGATTTCATCCTGAGACGAGGGTTGCTGTACAGCTTTGATCGTCATCGTTTTGTCTCCCTGCGATTTGAATGAAAAGCGCCTTCTGACCGGGCTAGCAGTCAACCTTTTCACAGCTTACAGGCCGAGTGGAACTACTCCGCGATTCCTCCTGAACCAAATTATTCGGCGTCATGCTGAAGGGATGTTGCTGAGATGGAGGGAAAGGTTTTTCAGGGCACTCTTGTTGCCAGATTCATAGCCATGAATGATGTCTCGCCCGACAAACGAGACCATTTGTATCGTAACTGTCAAATTCGTTCCATCTGCAGTTGGCTCGAAATCGAGCGTCGTGAGCGCGACAGCGAGCCGCTGACCGTCCACGTCGAGTGTTTCGCTGGAAACGACACGCGCATTTGAAACAATGTCGAGGTAGCGGGTTTCTCCACGGAATTTTGCATTTCCTTTGGGGCCACAACGGAACACATCTTTTCCCCCGATTCGGAAATCGGCCTCATCGTAGATGAGGGCATCGTTGGAAGGAGCACTCCAACGGGCACGCGCTACTGGATATCGGCGAATTCGCAGAAAACTCGTTCGAGGGGCGCTGAATATGAGTGTTGGAGGGTGATGGTTGCGTGTCGCAACTTGTCATTCATTTGAAGCCTCGTGCCATTGATTCCGGGGCCTTTGCGCTGCCAAGTTTCCCGTCCATGTCCTAACTTAGACGCTACAACCCGGGATCCGTTGGCTAGGGCAGCCCGAATCCAGTGCCCGTTTTCCGACTTACCGGGCAGTAGAGCCAAATCGCGATGAATGCTAGCTTTGAACTACGATGCGGGTTTCGCTGCCCGCGTTTGAGGGTGCACATCGTATTCCGGATGCGGAAGGTCCATGATCCATTTATCGAACCAGCCGACAATATGGTCGAGACGTTCGATGCGATGCCATGGCTCTCCGGAACGCGAGAGCTCGTGAGTCTCGCGCGGAAAGACAACCATGGCGGTTGGGCGTTTTAGAAACTTGAGCGCGCGAAACAATTGTTCTCCACCGGAATCCTGGGGAGTGCGGTAATCCGATTCACCGAGCACAAACAAAACGGGAGTGTGGATATTCTTGACAAAGGTTATGGCGGAACGGTTGGCATAGTCTTGGGGGTCTTCGAACGGCGGCGCCTGAAACCAACGTGGCTGGAACAAAGTGAAATCGGCCGTATACCACCAGGAGGCCCAGTTGGAAATGTCGCGTTGCGAAACGGCCGCCGCGAAGCGATCGGTATGGGTGATGGTCCAGTCGGTGAGAACGCCGCCGCCGCTGCCGCCGGTCACAGCGAGTTTCTTCGGGTCGATGTACTCACGCTTCAGTAGTTCGTCCACGCCGATCATCAGGTCGCGGTAATCGTCGCCGGGATAGTGATACTGGATTATATTGCCAAAGTCTTGGCCGTAGCTGGTCGAGCCGCGCGGATTGACGTAAAGGACGACGTATCCCTTCGCCGCCATCCATTGAAATTCGTGATCAAAGACCCAGCCGTAGGCTGCGTGCGGCCCGCCGTGGATGTTGAGAATTAGCGGGTATTTTTTGTTGAGGTCAAAGTCGGGCGGCTTTTGAATCCATCCCTGCATGCGCTTGCCATCGAAGCTGGTGTAGTTAATCTCCTCCGGCGGGGTTAGGTTGAGCTGCGACCAGAGCTTGCGGTTGAAGTCTGTGAGACGGGTTTGAGCGCCGTCGGCGCCAACACTGAAGAGGTCGCCAATCGCAACGGGCGTGGAAACCAAGGCCACGATGCTGCGGGCGTTGGGAGTGATCGAAAAATCGAGCACCGTCTGATCGCCCTTAGTTATTTCGCTTACCGCGCCAGATTGTGAATCCACGCGAACCAATGGGGTGCGCCCTTGCTTTTCGACGTAGTCGAAGAGCCAGCGGCCGTCAGGCGACCAATGGAGGGTGCGGCCGTTGCCGCCGCGCGGCGGAGCGTTGTCGCCGCCGACAGAGCTTCCCATGTCGTAGTCATAATCCGCGGTCAAGTTTTTCGGTTGGGCGTTACGCGCTGCATCCATAACCCAAAGGTCGGGCTGTGAATAGGAGCGAACCGGCTGCGTGACCGACCCGTGAAACGCAAATTTCCGGCCATCCGCGCTGAGCGCCAGGTCATAGATTCCCATCGGAACGGTGGCGAGTTTTTCGGGATTTCCTCCTCCCGAAGAAACGGAGTAAATATCTGTAGTCGGGAGGTCGTAATAAGGCTCGTCGATGCGCTGCGTAAGGAAGTAGACGCGCGAGTTGTCAGGACTCCAGACGAGTTCGCGTTCCTCGAAGTCACCGCTAGTGAGCTGCACGGGTTTGCAGAGTTCATCGGACGTCGTCGGCACTTCGAGTATCCAAATGTGCTCGTGGCGCTTGGGATCGAGGTAGCCCGCATCGTTGCTGCGATAGACGGCGCGGCTAATGATGTGGACGTCGGATTCGTGGTCGCTCTCCAGCTCGGGTTGCTTGGGCTCTGCAGAATCCTTAGTGGCTTCCGGCTTTCTGGTCTCCTTATTCTTCGCGGAATCCTTGTTGCGCCGGGCCTTCTGGATGTCTTCCGGAGTCGTTGTGCTCAGAAACGCTACGCGCTTGCTGTCGGGGGACCAAACCGGTCGCGACGCGCCTTTTGGTAGATCGGTAAGGATCCAGGCCTCGCCGCCTGCAAGGGACAGCATCGCGATTTGCGGCGGCTTGGGTTTCCCCGTTTCGTCTTTGTCACCACCACGGACAAAGGCGATCCGCTTGCCATCGGGCGACCACCGCGGCTGCGCGTCATGCTTGCCGTTCGTCATGCGTACGGGAGACTCGCCGCCGGATGTGCTGACTGTCCAGATGGAAGTTTCGTAGCCGGTGCGCTTGTCGTCCACGTTGACGCGGGTGAACGCGACGCGCGTCCCATCGGGGGAGAGTTGCGGGTTGGCAACCCAGATAAAATCAAAAAGATCCTTTTCGGTGATGGCGCGCGCTCGGGAAGCGGCGGGAGGCGCGGGATTTTGTGCTCCGAGCGAAGTAACTATTAGGAGGCTGATAGTCGCAACAGCTAAACGAAATTTCATGGGTGTCCTCTATTGGCGTTATTGCCGCAGCGAACCAGGGATTGTCTCATGGTATGTCGATTCGGAGGAGTGTCGGCGGCTGGCAGGATGGACTTGGTGTGATTCGCGTTGGATATGTGTGTGGCGTCGGTGACGGAGATCATGGAGGTGGTCTCTTTGCGGGAGCTAAGGCGATCTTAAAGAAAAACATTCCGGGAGTGAAGACGCGCACCTCGGAAGGCGGCGCTACAATTGCAAGCTGCCGAGAATACAGAATCGAGTCTAAGCAGCCGCCGACGATAAGGCTGCGGCGTCCAGCGCAGGCGGCCTAGCACCCTTGATGACGAGCCACAGCATGAGCGCCACCTCCCCGAAGAGGGCGGGCTGGGAGATCGTATCTACCTTGTCCAGATATTGCGGCAACAGGACGCCCGTAAGGCTCAGGATTACCCAGGCGAAGCCGGCGAGGGCGAGCCAGACGCCCAGGAACCGCGGCAGGAATCGCGACCTGTACACTAGCAGCCCGAGGGGAAAGAGCCACAGCCCCCAAAATATTTCGGCGAGCACAAATCCGTAACGATGCAGATTGAGGAACAGCATAGCCAAAGCATCCCGCTGAGGCTTTTCGAATATAGATAGGAAATCAGCTCCTCGCACGAGGACGAGGGCAGCGATGGAGTTCAGCTCATTCAGAAACGCTATCGGGATGGAGACTACAATCAATGTCACCATGAGCGAGGCGTGCCGCCGGTTGACCTCCTTGAGCAGGTCGTATAAAGCCAGAGCCACGAAAATAAAGCCGGCCATGCCGATGAGTTCGCCTGCGATACCGAGGCGAAAGAGGGTCTCGGAGGCCGCGATGTTGTTGGCGGTCGCCGCTGCGTTTCCGTGCACAATGAGCTTGCCGGGTACATAGCCCATGGCGAAGAAGCCCACTATTGACGTGAGTAGGTACAGCAAGCCTGCGAATCTGCCAGGGTTCTTTGTAGAACTCATGCTGCCTCCCTTGTTGCAAGGGCCTAGTGAAAGCGTCTACGGGAGAGACGCTGAAGGCTGTGGAACGTTTCGCACACAACGAAAACAGGCGGTTTCGCACACAACACCTGCGACCAGGTCTGGGCCGGATTGTGGTCGTATGATGGGCAAACTGGAAGCTGGCGGCCGATAGTCGGGTTCCGTACGAGTTTTCTTCCAAGTCGCCAATGCTCCGTCCAGAAATTTCGTTTGCCGCCCATGACAGGCTGTTTCTGATGCGAGTGCGGTTATCCGGTAAGCTGGCCTAGCTGGAGCTATGGCTTCCGCGCTTCGTCGGGTGCGAGTGGTCGAAGGGGATGATGTCTGAGTATTTCGAGGACCCCCTCCCAGCCTGTTGGGAACGCGTACTCAAAACGTGGAGGCGTTGCGAAGACGTATTTCGCATTTTGCCCGATGTTGCTCGGACCGAAGGGCGCCGCGCTTACAATTAGTTCATCGTGTTCGACCAAACTCCATTGAGGCCACGTAAACACCATGATTAGGATGTCTTGATAAGGATCCGCCTCCGTCCAAAGTGGGTGCCGGATGGAGATGAGAGGTCCGGTTTCTGTCTTCTCTGATTGGCTTCGTCCGTTCAAAGCATCGCCATGCCAGCAACTAATCACGATCGAATATCCTCTCCAATCACTCGGCAGTAAAAACCTGAAACCATACTGTTTGTTGATATAAGAGACGCTCTTCGCTGCGGCCTGACGCTTCGGATTTACAGTATTTGCGAGACTGCACGATGAGGGCCATCAAGAGAAGATGGCGTTATAGGGCTGCAGGAGTCTAGGCGCAGCACAGCGTGTGGGAACCGTGATACACGTCTGTGGAATTTTGTTCACACGGACACGGAACGAGTCCTCCATCGCCACCGTGGCGGCTAGTTGTTTTGTGGGGGCGGCACGTCCGGAGGCGAAAGATCCGGATGATCCCGCAAGTACTGCTGCCAGGGCGCGTCGCGGAACACGATCCGGAATCCGCGATGCGTATTGATATAAGTGGTTTTCTGCACATCCAGTTCGTCAAATGGGATCACGTGCTCGGCGGGCTTCGTTGGATCGTCGCCGATCATGGTGAAATGCGTCTGGCCATTCACAAACCAGTAGTCGGTTACGGGATACACCGTGCTGTCTTTTAGATAAAGCCAAACCAGATCGTGTTCCTCTCCGCCGTACGGGTATCCGTACGAGTAGACGGGGATTTCGTACGTTTGCGGAGTGAGATAATTTTGAACGCCATAAGAATAGAACGGCAAAGGATAGCAGTTGAATCCCCAGCCCCACACAGCACCGCAGGTAGACGACCAAGCGGGGTTATATCCGAAGCCTAGCCCAAATCGGAAAAACGGAGCTCCGAAAAACACACGGCGACGAAGACCGTTCGTTGGCCCTGGGCGAAAGCGGAAACCGGGAGGGATACGCGTTCCCGCGAGCGGAGATCCGGCCCAAACGCGAGGCTGCGAAACCGTCGGATGCGGAGGCGGCGGAACCACTACACGCGGTGGGGCGATGCGCGCTCCCCCCGCGACATGGCCTCCTCCACCAACGTGGCCGGGGCGTTGTGCGAACGCGGCGGGGATTTGAATTGAGCAGCAAGCCTGTATGCAGGAGACAAGAAGCAAAATGTTTCTCGGAAGCGAACGGTGAAGGACAAAGCTCGCCATAGGGTTACCCTCCTTGCAGCGCCAAACGTTGAGGCTGCGAGGATCACGCGAACTCGTTGTGGATAGTGTAATCCCTTTGGAAGCCGAGTGCACCAGGCGCGGGTGACGGAGATGGTGGAGGCGGCGTCTGGTGTGAAACAGGTGATGCTGGGGCGCTGAAGCAACGCAAAGTTCAGAGGACGCGCCCGTAGAAGCTGCGGTGTTATATTCCGTACGTCAAATGAAGACTACGCGCAAAAAGGAGTGGTTTGACGAGGAGTCATTCTGGCGGGAGTTGTACCCGTTTATGTTTTCCGAGCAGCGAATGGCCGAAGCGGACGAGCAGGTCGCGAAGGCACTGGCCCTCACCAAGCCTCGAGGTAAGTCCGTGCTCGATCTTTGTTGTGGCCCTGGGAGATGCAGCGTTTCGCTGGCGAAAAAGGGCTTCTCAATCACGGGGGTTGACAAAACAAAGTACCTACTAGAGAAGGCGAGGTCGAGGGCCAGAACCGCGCACGTCAAGATTGAGTGGGTGCAGGAGGATATGCGGGATTTTGTGCGACCAGAGTCGTTCGCTTTGGTGATCAGCATGTTTACATCCTTCGGATATTTCGACGATACGCGAGAGGATGTGATCGTCCTGGAGAACATGTTTACGTCGCTGAAGCCAGGAGGAGCGTGCTTGATCGAAGTTCTGGGCAAAGAACGCCTTGCAAAGATTCTGCAATCCACAAGCTCGAGCGCTTTGCCTGACGGCAGCATCTTGGTGGAGCGACGTGAAATCTGTGATGATTGGACTCGCGTTCGAAACGAGTGGGTGTTGATACGGAAGGGCAAGGCGAAGAGCTTTAAATTCCATACTACGATCTATTCGGGACTGGAGTTACGAGACCGGATGGAACGTGTTGGATTTGTTGACGTAACATTGCACGGAAATCTGGACGGAGACGAGTACGGTCCCAATGCCGAGCGTCTGGTTGCGATTGGTCACAAGCCGATTTGACGGCCCGCCGAAAGGCTTGATGGCCGATAGGCTTCCGATCGTGCCGCGCTTCTCATCCTTCAACGTAGATGACAGGCACATAGCTGGAATCCTTCGAGATTCAGGGTGAATGGAAGGATCGGACTTCTCACACAAGCTCGATGGACGGTAACCGGGAATCAAGCAGCTCCGCGTTAGACCCTGAAAGGCGAGAACGAGCGTGACCGCCAGCAGCGCACGCGTGACCCAATGCCAAAAGCCAACAGGATGGTTTGGCCGAATCGTTTTGTGGCGCATGAACTCGTGGCATTCGAAGCTCACGGACTGGGGTTTGGCGCATATTTCGGTCGAGAAGCACTATACGATCCTCGATGTAGGTTGCGGTGGGGGAAGGACAGTCAGTAAGTTAGCAGCGGCCGCTACGCAGGGAAAGGTCTACGGCATTGATTATTCCGAGGAGAGCGTAGCCGCGAGTAAGAGAACGAATGCGCGCTGGATAGAGAAGAGCAGTGTGGAGATCGAGCATGGCTCTGTATCTCAGCTTCCGTTCCCAAACGAGATGTTCGATCTGGTGACGGCCATGGAGACGCACTTCTGGTGGCCCGACTTGCCGGAGAACATGCGCGAAATCTTCAGAGTTCTGAAACCCGGCGGCAGGCTGCTCCTCATCGCGGAAGTCTATAAGGGAGGGAACACCAGGACTGCAAAGTTCGCGGAAAGATACGCCTCGCGAACGGGAATGCAGCTCTTGAGTGCTGACGAGCATCGCGAACTGTTCACAAAGGGCGGATATTCGGATGTTCAGATCATCGAGGAATGCCGCAAAGGATGGATTTGTGGTGTCGGCAGAAAATCCCGACCTCGAAGGCCGTCCTCGACGTGAAGCGCAAACAGTTGAACCTTCTCCGCACAGCGGACTGGGGCTACTCGCGAGGCACTCCGGTGCGCTGTGCTATCGTACTCGCGCGAAGTTGCCTGAATTCAGGAACAACACTCTAGTGCCGGGAGTGGTCATGAGTGCGACATTGTTATACCGGATTGCGGCATTTGTCTTTGTTTTGTTTGCCGTGGGGCATACCTATGGTTTTTTGAGTCTGCGCGCGCCTTCGGCCGAAGGGCGGGCGGTATATGACGCGATGCACAACGTCCATTTCGAGCTGCACGGCCGGAGCTACACTTATGGCGGTTTCTATCGCGGCTTCGGTTTGTCTGCTACCGTATCGATTGTCTTTTGGGCTTTTCTGTCCTGCCACCTTGGGGAGCTGGCGCGGTCCGCTCCAAGCGCAATTGGTGCGTTAGGCTGGTCGTTCTTCGCGGTGCAGTTGGCAGGTGTGGTGCTGAGTTTCCTGTACTTTGGCCCGCCGGCAATAATGCTCTCCGCGCTCGTCGCTGTTATCGTGGGGTGGGCAGCGTTGCTGGCGGGCAGGTGATCGGATTAGTTTGTCTTCGTTTTGAAGTCGGCAGGCTTAAGGACGCGCGTCAGGCACGCAGAAGCTGTTTCATAAGGCACTAAAGTTGTGGTGGATTCTGACGATGAAGGATCGAGCACGCATTCTTGCTTGCGCGCGGAAGCGTGGCCGGTAGTCTGCGCGGAGACATGTGTGCCTCTGCGGCACGAAGTTCCGAGATGGTGCAGTGTGTTCATTAGCCGCGCTCTGTAAATCCATTCCTTGCAACATTTCCTTTCCAAAAACTCTGGTGACTAAGGCGCAGGGGGATGACGTGTGATTTTTCTGCCCAGTGGGGAGAATTCTTCCTAGCTGCGCAGCGCAGATGAGAGCGCTCTGATCTACGGACTCGATGGATTTGCGGGAAACGAGGGATCCATGGATTTGCACGTGCGCACAACAGGATATTAGTTGCTAGCGCGGATGCTTCGTTTAGAAAGCGGGTGGTGGAAGATCCGCTCTATGCCGTTCACTCAGCGAAGAGGCAACAGGCGGTGCGCAGGCATTAGCGAAACTGCTTCAGTTTCCTTGTGACAACGTCGTGATCGATCGATTCCTGCCGGATTTGGACGCCATGGAGGTTGCAGAGCAGATTCGGCAGCAGTTTCCGCAGGTCGAAGTGGAACTGATCGACTCGCGGAGCGCACAAGGGGCCGAGTCTCGAGCAGACGGAGCCGAGGACCCGGGTGAGACGCAACATGACGAGGAGGGGGATGCAGACAGCGGTGGGATCAGGATGGCCCCTGCTGCGGCTCGGTTTGCAGCTGCTAGACCCTCCCCGCTTGAAGATGGCAGGACGGCGCTGCCCGGCATGCTCGGTTCGAGCCGCGCGATCCAGCAGGTTTACCGGCTGGTCCGCATGGTGGCGGGCCGGGACACGACGGTTTTGATCGCGGGCGAAACGGGAACCGGAAAAGAGCTGGTCGCCGGAGCGATTCACCAGTTGAGCAAGCGCGCGCGGCATCCCTTTGTTGTGGTGAATTGCGCGGCGATTCCAGAAGCGTTGCTAGAGGCAGAGCTCTTTGGCCACGCGCGAGGGGCGTTTACCGGGGCAGTGCAGTCGCGGTTGGGACGCATCCACGTGGCGCAGGGCGGCACGCTGTTCTTGGACGAAGTAGGGGAGCTGCCGCTGAGCATGCAGGCGAAGCTGCTGCGATTTCTGCAAAACGGCGAAGTGCAGCGGCTCGGCAGCTCCGATGTATACCGGGTAGACGTGTGTGTGGTTTGCGCGACGTATGTGCGGCTTCTCGATCTGGTGCAAAGAAAACAATTTCGCCTGGACTTGCACTACCGGCTGGAAATTTTTCCGATCGCGGTGCCGCCAATGCGGGCGCGGACGGAAGACATCGCGCCATCGGCGGAACATTTTCTGGAAAAGCTCTCGCTCGAAGCCGGGGTGCCGAACAAATACTTGGCGGCGGGCGCGCTCGCCTGGCTAGAGAAGGGCGCGTGGAGGGGCAATGTGCGCGAGTTGCACCACGCCATCGAGAGGGCGTTCATTCTGGCCGGAAATGAAACTCGAGTAGGAATTGAACACTTTCGGGGGATCCCGGAAGAGAACCAATTCAGAGAAAGTTAAGCTAGGGAGGCAAATCGTGGCAGAGGGCGTGCAGCGATGTCCATCGTGCCAAGTTTACCCAGCGCTAGGCAAAGAACACGCGGCGCGAGAGTGATGGGGAATACACACACAACAGCACAGGAGAATCTGACCCGTGCGTTTATGACCTTCACGCAGGCGGCAGGCTCGCTGGAGAAGTCGTATACAGAATTGCACGCAGAAGTAGCGCGATTGCATGAGATAGTCATCTGCTTCGGGGCGGAGAAGGCTTTGCTTCCATGCCCCGTCGCGGGCTTGAAGAGGGCGCTGGAGGGCAGCGGAGATTCCGTCGCTGCCTGACAACTCGAAAAAAGACTTCCTCCGCGGCTGAAGCCGTACTTCACCTACGCACTCCTCCGTTCTTGTACTCTTACGCCGCTCCTGTTCCGCGGTTCTATTGCCGCCTACTCCGCCACCCGTTACGTTGCCATTAAAGGAGAACCCCATGGCAGGCGCAACGACTCCTCCCGGATGGGCTCAGCCCGACAACGCGACTCCCGCAAAAACCATTCCGTGGCGGCTCATTTTTCGCGTCATTCGCTGGTCTACCTACATCGGCACCGCGATCACGCTCCTCCTTTTGTTCCACAAAGCCCCGGCCCCGGTAGTTGAAACCAATCCGCAGGCCGCTGCGCGCGTCGAGCAGAAGTTCGAGGATGTCGAGCGGTCTGTCGCCGCCGGTCAGCCCGCCACCATGCGCATGGATCAAACCGAACTGAACTCCTACCTGGCCTCCCACTTAGACATCGCATCCAATCCTGCCGCACCACCTCAGCCTTCCTCCACTCCGAGCCCTGCGACCGCTTCTCCGACCGCCGCATCAAGCTCCTCTGCGGCCGCCGACAATCCCACAGCCGCAATCCCAACTCCTACCGGCACGACTCTCGAGCAGGTTGAGCAAGTGCGTTCTGCCGTCAAAGACGTCAAAGTCGAGTTGATCGAGGATCGCGTCCGCGCCTACGTCCTCTTCGATTTCCACGGCAAAGATTTGTCCCTGCAACTCGAAGGGAAGCTCGGCGCTCAGGACGGCTACCTGCACTTTGAGCCCGTAGGCGGTCAGATCGGCTCGCTGCCCATTCCACAATCCACGCTGGAGACCGCCGTCCGCAAAATGATGGAATCGCCCGAGAACCGCGAGAAGCTCAAGCTTCCCGCCGACATGACCGGCCTAAAGATCGAAAACGGCGAAGTTGTCGCCACTTACAAGTAGCGCGCCTGTGTAGCGCCCGCGGACTTTGCGGGCATCTCAAATTCTTGCGGGCGCCCCACCGTCGGTTTTGGAGGGTGGGTCTTCTCTTCAGTTCTCCCACACCCGACCATCGATTCCGTTCAACGCATCCTCACCAACGCACCCGACGTTTCTTTCGAACCTATCGTCATCTGCGCCGCCGCTGTGCGCCTCGTATAATGGATCCAAATTTCCGCCGCGATCGTCTGTAATGTGAACCCAATCCAAAACGCCGTGCCAAAGAATTCTTTCGGCTCTGGCGTATGCCCTCGCATCACCGCAGACGCAAAGAACGCCCCCATAATTGGCCGGATGGTAGCCACCGCAAGTCCAATCGCATAGCCGCGAATCATCCACTCGCGATGCTGCGCGAACTCCCTTCGCAGCGCATGCCACAATGCTTTTCCCAGCGCGATCAGAAAGAAACTGCCAAACAATGTGATCGCCGCCTTTTCATCTACGCCGCCAATCGTTTTTCCGAATGCCATGGTCAGCCCGGTGAGTCCTACAACCGCGCTCATGCTCAGAAAAAGTCGTCCCGACCAGCGATGAATCTGTGGATGCTTCGACCGTAAGCTTCGAACGAATTGGAGTGGTCCCAGCACCATAAAGAGCATTGCTGGCAGCACGTGCGCCAGCGTCAGTGCTCGATGATTGGCGAAGTGCGCATCTAAATTCGCTGCCGGATTGTTCCTCGCGCTCACCTTCGACGGCTCTATGAGCACCATGGTTCGCCGCGTCGCGACCGCCAGCCCTACAAAGGCAAGAAAAATCACCGCCACCCAAAGCAATCGTACGAGCGCGCGATTCGGTTTCATCACCCCAATTGCCTCTCTAAGAAATACGCACACCTCCGTCGCTTTATAACTGCGGTTTGCTTACCAAGCTAGCTATCCCAGCCTTTCGCGACAACGCAAGTTCCGGGTGCCCAACCCTTCGGTTCCAAGTGGGTGGATTCTTGACTACCTGCGCTCTGCCACTCTCGGGTAGCTGACGAAACACCCACATCGAAAACCCTACCGACCGCGGCTAGCGGCGCAATCCAGGCAGGGCTTTCGGAGGTGCACTCCCGATGTGTGGCCTTCACGTCACTCACGCGCGCGCCGCGTGAGTGACGTCACACCAGATGGCTTCAGAGCACATCTTCCACCGGCGTATCGACTCTGATGCGCGTTGCGGTGATTTGGCCCTGGAGGTGGACGAGGAGGCTTCCCGATAGATCGTACTGATCAATCGTAAAGGTCCCCGAATAGCTGTCTCCATGGTGATCCAGAAACACGTCTTCCTGGATTCTGGCGGGACCGATCAACTTTCCGCTCGGATCGGAGCTCAAAGCAAAGTGATTGAGCTTGTAGCGGAACCCTCCGCTCCTTTGCCAGACCCCCAAACAGAAATTGCTAGTCGCGGGCGGACGCGACGAATTCATGATCTCCGTGCCGTCGCTATGCCACTGCGCGAATCCGAAGTCGACCACCGTGTCGTCGGGGATTGGGGCGCTGTCCTTGGCCACAAACTTTACTTTCCAGAACCCCACGATCCCGTCCTCGGAGTCTCGGTCATGGTCCGAAATCAGCAAGAACGAGGATGGCCTGAGCTGACTGCGTCCTCGCCAGGACCTCTGCTGAATGGACATGGTCACCTTATGTCCATCGGAATACCCGCATTGAGCAGCCGCCTTCGATGCGAAAACGGTCCCAAGTGAAGCTACTGCAAGAACGCCGGCGATCCTCGTCTTAGATATTGTTCTCATAGGATTCTCCTTATGCTGGCTTTGGACAGTGGGCCAGCGGCCGAAAAAGTAGAGTTCGTGGCCAGTTCCGGTCAATCCTATGCGCCTCACATCTGTCTCTCAAACTCCTCACACTATGAAAAATCAGACACTTAAGCACGACATGTGGAGCCTTTTTTCAGACCTGAAAAGTGGGTACACTCTGGCCACCGTCCCCAGACGTGTTATGGCCTCTTTGCCTATCTCAGTGGAAGTCGCCCAGTTTGGAGAATTCGAGGCGGACCTCCGATCGCGGGAGCTCCGCCGCAACCAGTTAAGCGTGCGCCTTCCGGACCAGTCCTTCGAGGTCCTCGCCATGCTCCTGGAGCATCCGGGCGAGCTGGTCAAGCGGGAAGACATCCGCAATCGTTTGTGGCCCGCAGAGACCTTTGTCGATTTCGATCACGGGCTGAACAATGCCGTGAACCGTCTCCGAGAGGCTCTCGGCGATTCGGCGGAGACGCCGCGTTTCATCGAAACGCTGCCCCGCCGCGGCTATCGCTTCGTCGCTTCGGTTAAGCAGCGGAACGGCGATCAAACCAAAGCTCACGCAGTTGAAGAACGGGTCCCCGCGCGAAGACTCGCCCTCCTTTGGTTCGCGATCCCAATCGCCGCCATCGTGCTTGCCATTGTCCTAACCACATTCAATTTCCGCGGTTGGCGCGATGCGCTCCTGGGAAGAACGTCCTATCAACAGATCCGCTCCATCGCCGTGCTTCCTTTAGTGAATCTTTCCAGCGACACCGAACAGGAATACGTTGTCGACGGAATGACCGACGAACTAATCACCAATCTCGCTAAAGTCGGCTCCCTGCGAGTTATTTCGCGGACTTCCGCGATGCACTATCGCAACGCTCACAAGTCTGCCACGGAAATTGGCAAGGAATTGGGCGTAGACGCTCTCGTCGAAGGCACATTCCTCAGGTCCGGCGACAACGTCCGCATCACCGCGCAGCTGATACATGCTCCAACCGACCGTCACCTATGGGCCGAGGAGTACAACCGACGCCTTCGTGACGTCCTGGCATTACAAAGCGATGTGGCTCGCGACATCGCGCACAGTATTCATATCCGGCTCACGCCCCAGGAACAGGCTCGGCTCTCCGGTGCCCGGCCCATGAATCCTGAAGTCGAGGATCTCTACTGGAAGGGCAGCTACTTTTTGGATAGGGCCACGACTGCGGATTACAAGCGTGCCAAGGACTATTTCGATCAGGCCCGCCAAAAAGATCCGCTGAGTGCTCGGGCTTGGGCCGGACTCGCAGACAGCTATCATCGCCTCGGGGTATGGGGCGACTATGAAGCATTTCCCAAAGCGAAAGAGTCCGCCATCAAGGCGTTAGACCTCGACGACTCCCTTGCCCAGCCCCATATGGTTCTCGGCGTCGTCGCGTACTTCTATGAATGGGACGTGCCCGCCGCCTACGGCCACTACCGTCGCGCTCTCGAGCTCAATCCCAACTACGCCTGGGGACACGCACTCTACGCTTTGACGCTCGCGCACACTCGCCAGTTCGATGCTGCCATTCAGGAAATGGAAACGACGCGAGAGGTGGACCCCTTCTCCATCGGTACCAACTCGCTGGCTTGGCATGTTTATTTCTGCGCGCGCCAGTACGACCAAGCAGCCCAAGTAATTCGCGACGTTCTCGAAATGGACCCCAGCTTTGCTGTTGCCCACTGGCGCCTGTCGGTAACCTGGGAGCAAAAAGGGGAATACCTCAAAGCGATTGATGAGCAACGCCAAGCAGGCCTCCTCACTGAACAGGACCCCAAAATTGTGGAGCGCAATGCCAGTCTCCTTCGCACAGCTTACTCGGCCGGCGGTCCCCGCGGCTATTGGCATCGGCGATTGGCACTGCAACTGGCGGATTGGAAACCTCTTTCGCAATACGATACCGCTACGATCGCCGGCTTATACATGCGATTAGGGGACAAGGAAAACGCTCTTCGCTGGCTTGAGAAGGGTTACGAACTCCGCGACCCCTTTCTCATCTTCTGGCTGCCTGTGGCCCCAGAATTCGATGCCCTTCATTCCGACCCTCGTTTTCAGAGCCTTCTTCATCGCCTCGGCTTACCACCACAGGGGTAACAACCATCTGCGGTCTTTCAATCTTCCATTGCCCCGCCAACCGACGCTCTCCTCTCCGACCGCATCTCCCTTACGGGCTCCCTTTCTCCCCTGCTCCACACAATCTCGATCAACGCCCACACACTCAACCCAAACGTGACCACATGAAGCGCGTCATTGACTCCCGACCACAACGCAATCTTCTGAAATATTCGCTGCAGCTCGTCTACGTTGTCTCCTACCGCCCTAATCCTGAAGTTCGCTGGCACAAGCACCGCCCGCGTGATGACCGCATACGTAATCGCCAGCACTGCCGCGGTGTAGATCGGAATCCTGCCCGGGCCCTGCGCCTGGCGATCCAAATAAAACGCGATTCCTGCTCCAATCGTGAACAGCAAAGTGATCAGACCGACGACCAAGTAAAAGAATGCTCCCACCCCATGATTCTCGGCGCGCAGAAAATTTGCCCACGGAAGCACTCCGAGCCGCTCCCACGCCGGCATCTCCACCAGAGCTCGGTTTGCCGTCACTCCTGCAAGCAGGCCTCCGAATAGCACCGCCCCTGTTGCAAGCCGTGTCGTCCTCATCGAAGCCATAATCCTCACCTCTTTTGAGTATAGTGAGCACTCACATTAAGTGAAGTGAGCACTCACTATACTTAAGACGCTTCTGGGCGTATAAAGGTAACGGAGGAAATCGGCTGGAACGTTCGGAGTGTGGAGTGCGGCGGCTCGCCGCCGCTTTCCTCCGAGCTTACCGGAGCTTGGCAGCGCCAGCGCCATTCAGCGTATGTGGCAAGTGCGATTCCTTACCGGCCGAAGACTTCCGCGGGTGCCACACCACTGCGCCCGCGGACTGTCGCGAGCATCTTCGTCTTTCTCTTCGCTGGGGTGCCGCACCCTGCGGTTTTTCAGGGTGCGGGTTTTGACTTGACCTACAATGTTCGCGACTACCTCTGATATGAAGAGTTCCTCGCGCGCTCGTAACACCCGCCAGCGGATTCTCGATGCCGCTCAACGCTTGATCGAAAAGGGTGGATTCATTCGGCTTACCACCAAAGAGATCGCTCGAGAGGCCGGCGTCGCCGAAGGCACTATCTTCAAGCACTTCGAGCGTAAGGACGACCTATGCGTCGCCGTCGTGCTCGAAAATTCGCCCCGATTCAAAGCCGCCATCGCGCAAAAGCGAGCAGGGAAGGGCTCGGTCCAGAAGAATTTGCGAGAAATCGTCATTGCTGCAATCCGTTTCGCGGACAAGCTGATCCCTCTGGCCGCCACATTGTTTGCGGATGCCAGCTTATTGGCGCGACACCGCAGTGCATTGCAACAGAGAGGCGGCGGCCCCAAGGATGTCTTTGATCTAATCGCCGGGTACATTTCCGAAGAGCAGCACCGTGGACGCGTCAATCCCCACGTCTCGCCCCTTGCCGTCAGCGTTCTCTTGTTCGGCCCTTGTTTCTACTGGGCTTTTATCCGACAAGGGCTCGGCCACAGTCTGTTGCCCATCACCGACAAGCAGTTCGCTGCTAGCCTCGTCGTCTCCCTCATGCGCGGCCTCTCCCCCGCCCGCCGTGGCCATCCTCGCCCCAAATAAACTTAGGTGGTGGGAGCTTGTCTCATTTGTGTGCGTGCCATCCCAACCGAAGCCGTCGCCGGTTTTGGAGCGTGGGTCTGTCCTCGTGGAGTTGTCAAGCAGGCTCGTGCTCTGCCCTCGGTTCGGGAGGAGGGTTTGCTCCCAGAGCGACCCCAACCCGCTCACAGTGAGGAGCATCTGCTTGAGGTGCAGCTCGCCTCCTGGCGAGGCGGTAGTACTAAATACTTGTGGACGTAACCGATCGTGTAGCTATATGTGTTTGTCGCTCAGGGGGCGCCCCATGCTCACCAGTTTCAAACGCTCAAACACTGCCAACTTCGTACTCCGTATCCCCTTTAGAATGATAACGTTTGACCGCACTACGAGCTAAGTCCAATGGAATGAAAACGTTTGAAAAAAGTGAGGGGTGGGGTCCAAAGTACTACTGCTGTTTTTCTAAGTGTAATTGGCTCAATGGATTACAAAAGGTCATTTGTGGCTCGCAGCCAATTTCCTGCCTCGGCAGCTGTCCCCAAACCCCTTCGCTCCGGCGCCAAAGCTCTTCGCTTTAGCGATCATTGCCATGCTGACCTCGCCCAAATCAGCTATGTCCCTACGGGTATCCCCGAAACGCTGCTTGACGCGCCTCTCGCCAAAGGACTACGCTTTGCTCCAGTTACCGCTGTCCTCATGGCTTGTTCCAACCAACGCGCGCCGTTCCGCATCACTCGAGTCTTCTTTGCGATCCTGCTTTTTCCCCTGGGATACCCGCTTCTGGCTCACGCTCAAGACCGCGCCGCCGAAATGACCATGCGCGGCACCCGCGCAGAAATAGCGGTCACTGTGCGCGACAGTTCCGGAGAGGCTATCGCCGCCCCTGCCATCGTGAAACTCTATCGAAATGGAGCTCCAACTGGCCAGTCCGCGACTACCCGAGGCCAGACCTTCTTCATTCTCGACTCCTTGGGCGACTACTCCGTTGTTGTCGAGGCACCGGGGTATAAGCCGGGACAGAAAGACATCTCGGTACCCGTAGCTGTAAAAGCAGAACTGGAAGTTGTTCTGGAACGCGACTCGAGTTCATCTGGCAGCACCGGAGTTCCGGGCCGGCCCCTGCTTGCTCCAAAGGCGAGAGAAGCCTTTGACAAAGGAGTGAAAGAGCTCAGCGAGAACAAGCTCAAAGATGCAGAGAAGCATATTGCTGAGGTGGCGAGACTTGCGCCAAACCACCCCGACGTTTTGTATATTCAGGGAGTGCTGTACCTGCGGCAGCGCAACTGGACGCAAGCGGAAGGCGCCTTGGAAAAGGCCACCCAGATCGATCCTAATTTTGCGCGCGCTTATGCCGCCCTCGGAATGGCGCTCTCAAATGATGGCAAATACGAGGCTGCGATTGAGCCACTCCAAAGATCGCTGCAACTCGACAGCAAAGGAAGTTGGGAAGCGCAATTTGCGCTCGCAAAGGCCTATTACCATCACCAACAGTTTCAGGAGGCCCTCAAGACCTCGCAGGAAGCGCTAACGGAATCGCACGGCGCAGCACCCGAAATACAACTGTTGGTAGCGCAATCGCTTACCGCCATTGGGCGGTATGAAGATTCCGCGCAAACGCTCCGCGAATTTATTAAAGATCACGGAGATCGCCCGGAAGCGGCGACCGCTCGGCGCTGGCTGGAGCGCCTCAGCGCCGACGGAAAAATTCGCCAGAACTAGAACCTCGTGATCTTCCTCAGGCTCAATTTTCCTCCGGGCTTTCCACAGAAATTTCGTGCACATGCCAGATTCGCTGTATTGACCGTAAGTAGAGGCTGTATTGGTCTGTGAGTCCACGCCGGAGAAAACCCTTTGTCGAGGGCGACATCTTCTGGCGGAAGCAAATTTTACAAATTTTACACAAAGTTGTGTTGGAGGTGCATTGATGGCTGATGTCGGAACAAAAAGACAACGATCTGAGGAGGAATCCAATTTGACGGCACAGGAAGGAACCGGAGGGCTTGCCCGCAGACCTTCTGGAGCACAGCAGAGTTCACGCGGCTCCTTGCCCTCGATCTTTTCCGTCAGTCCAGGAGAATTTTTCACCATGAGTCCGATTACACTGATGAGACGGTTCACCGAGGACATTGACCGGGCATTTTCGGGGCTCGGCCGAAGGGAGCGTGGCGGCTTGGAACAGGAGTTCAACTGGGCGCCAGCCGTCGAAGTGCGCCAGTCCGGCAACAACCTCATCGTCCATGCGGACTTGCCGGGCCTAACCGAGAATGATGTAAGAGTCGAAGCGACCGAAGATGGCTTGGTCATTGAAGGTGAACGCAAACAGGAGCACACCGGCGAGGAGCGCGGCTATCACGTTTCCGAGCGAGTCTATGGACGGTTCTACAGGCTCATTCCATTGCCGGAGGGCGCCAGGGTGGAAGAGGCGAAGGCCAACTTCAGGAATGGCGTACTTGAGGTAACCATTCCGGTACCGGAGTCGGAAACAAGACGCCGGCAGATCCCGATCGGAACTGGCGGGCAAACAACGAGCTCCACACCAGGGCAAGCAAAAGGTGCGTCAGCAGGACGCTGACGCAAGAGCCAGACGCTGAAAAAGCCAAAGTTTTCAGCCGCCTTAACACTAGCTGCGCCGCAAAAAGGGGCCGGACTCTCATCCGGCCCCTTCCTTTGGTACGCCGAGCATGATCGACAGCTTGGAGGTGTAAGTCCTCTTCACATCCTGATAGAGGAGAAGTGATAGCGAAGCGCAAGGGCGTCGCCGTGAGGCGGGGTCTGAAGGAAGCGT
>Ga0070698_100002500_pt1 | contig 20265 bp, 16 predicted proteins | sample KBSK1502metaG_FD_65477 | JGI IMG/M metagenome (GOLD analysis project Ga0070698, IMG submission 65477) | Corn, switchgrass and miscanthus rhizosphere microbial communities from Kellogg Biological Station, Michigan, USA - KBS K1-50-2 metaG | ecosystem: Host-associated > Plants > Roots >...
TCGTCCACCACGTCGACCACCTTGGCCAGCAGCCGCGCGGTGTCCTCGTTGCCGGCCTGATGCGCCAGCGCCACCGCCCGGCCCAGCTTGGCGGTCGCGGTCTCCCCGTCGCCCCGCTTGCTCGCCTCCAGGCCGTCCTGGATCGCGTCAGCGAGCTCTTGTTGCCCCGTGTAGTGCGCGACCCGCTGGTTGGTCCGCGTCGACAGCTCCTCGTCGTGGGTCCCCGCTACCGTGATCAGGCCCTGTCCGAGGACCTCCTGGCCGTCCGGGGAGGAGGCCACCAGGCTGACCCGGGCGGCCAGCATCTCCTGGCCGGCGGCTGCGGCGTTCACCTGGATACCGACGTGGTAGTCGCGGCTCTCGCCGGGCGCCCACGCGCCGGTCGGGTAGTCGCCGGCCTGCGCGCCGGACTGAACCCGGCGCGCCGTGAGGTCGTCGATGGCCGGCGCGACCTGCTTGACGAACCGCACGGTGGCCTGCTGCGGGGTCCACACCCGCAGCGAGACGTCCGGCAGTTGCTTGCTCATCGCGCCGCGCATCATCTCCTCGAAGTCCGCCGCCAGCCCCGCCGGGTCGGGCACGATGTCGACGGTGCCGAGCAGCGCGGTAGAGATCTCGCGCAGCTCGCTGACCTTCCAGCCGGTGCCGACACCGCGGCAGTCGCACCGGAATGCGCCCTCGCACAGGGCGATCGCCGCGGCGAGTTTCTTCGGCGGTTCGATATTCTCCCCGTCGGTGAGCAGGATCGCGTGCCGCAGCGTCGCCGGGCAGGACTCGAATGTCTGGTACGCCAGCCGCAGCCAGGTGCTCATCGCAGTCCCGCCGCGGAGCCGCACCTTCAGGGCGGTCTGCCTGGCCTCTTCTCGCGTTCGGTCGTCCGCGAGTGCCATGGACCCCTTCGCTGGGTAGACCAACTGCGCGGTGCCGGCGCCCGCAATGATCGCAAACCAGGTCCCGTCCCTGATTACATCCACCGCGGCCGCTGTGGCCGCGCGCGCCTGTACGATCTTGCTCCTCGGCAAACCCATCGAAATTGAGCGGTCGACGATGATGATCTCCGCGCTGGCTCCCGCCGCGCCCGGCTCTGGCGGCGTGTCGGCGGACGCTTCCGCGGTTACGGTGACGACCGCGCTGACGTCGCGGCCGCCCGCTGGCAGGTACGGGTTGTGGTCGATGTCGACAGTGAAACCCGGCAGGCTGGTCATGGCTGGTCAGTCCGCGTACTGCGCGGTCGGCGGGGCCGGCGCCGGGCTGCCGACCCAGCGGACATAGCTGGCCTTCCAGCCGCCGTCGGCCTCGTCTTGCGCCAGGACCGCGTTCACGAACCGCACGAAGTCAGGATGCTGCTTCGAGATCGCTAGCCCGTACGGCTGAGGGGCCAGCAGCGGCCCTACTACCTTGGTGAACGGGTCTTGGGCATGGAGTCCGGCGAGGATCGCGTCGTCGGTGGAGACCGCCGCGACCTGTCCTTGCTGGAGCAGGACGAGGCAGTCGGTGAACTGCGGCACGGGGACGAGGACCAGGCGCGGTGTCACCGGGTAGCTGGAGATGATGTCGGCCGAGTCGGATCCGCCGGTCGCGCACACCTTCTGGCCGCCCAGGCTCGCCAGGCCGGTCGCGGTGGAGTTCTTCAGCACGAGCACTCGTGTGTTGGCCTCGAAGTAGACGCTGGAGAAGTCGACCTCCTTCAGTCGGCTGCACAGGATCGTCATCGTCTCCGCGACGATGTCGACGGTGCCGTTGCTGACGTCCGGTTCCCGCTGTGCGTCGGTGATCCCCTTGAACTCAACCTTGTCCGGGTTGCCGAAGATCGCCTGGGCCACGGCATGGATCATGTCGATGTCGAAGCCCACGGTCTGCCCGGTGAGCGGGTTGAAGTAGCCGAAGTTGTAGGTGCTCTGGCTCACTCCGGCGATCAGATAACCGCGCGCGAGGATCTTGGCCATGAATGAGCCGGGCGTAACCTGCGGCGGGCCTGGCGCCGGTCGCAGGCTGGCGGCCGTCGGGTTACAGGTGGCGGTGGCCCGCGCCTGGGTAGTGGTGTCGCGCCCGCCCGCGTTGCTCACCTGCGCCACGGTGGCGCGCGGCGGGCTCGCCGCGGCGCAGCCGGCCGCGCCGGCCAGCAGGACAGTACCCGTCAGTATCGCCGCGGCGCGTACCGCCGCGGACCGCTTGCCTTTACCGCTCACGCGTCGTGCCCCCCGTCGTCATCGGTATTCCGCGAGCCTGCGGCTCAGTCCCCAGGCGCAGCCGGCCGCCATCAGGAGGGCCGCCGCGATGACACCCGGCTCGAGGCCGGTGAAGGCGTCCGCGCCAGCGCTAGCGCTCGCGGCGAACGCGGTCTGGCCTGCCGCTATCCCGGTGCCGAAGTCGGTCGACAGCTTCGCGAACGCGGCGCCAGCGTCGCCCGGGTACGAGCCGAGAGCCGATCGCACCGCGGCAGCGTGGTTGGCGTTGTCATCAAGCGTGCGGAGTCGCGCGTGCGCCGCGTACCACGATTGCGCGTCGCCGACGGCGGCCGTCGCCCCGCCCGCTGCCTGGCTTCCCCCGGCCGCTGTCTCGGCTAGCGTGAGCAGCGTCCCGGGCCCAGGTCCAAGGGCGCGCTGCTGGCGCAGGTAGGCGGCCTGGTAGGTGCCATTGTCGCTGCCATTGTCGATCAGGGTGAGGCTCTCATCGGCGTGGGCCTGCAGCGCGGCGATGTCCGCGCGGGCGAGCGTCTCCACCGGTGCCGAGCCCCGTGACTGCGCGGCCAGCAGGTCACCACGGGCGCCCGTGTACGCGACGGCCAGCCAGGCCAGCGCGATGACGGCGGCGGCTGCTGCGAGCAGCAGGCCCGGGTTGAGCACCCGGTGCGTGCGCCTGCCCAGCCAGCGCGACGACAGGAACAAGACGATGACGAAGCCGAGCCCGACCGCGAACGTGACGATGACGAACGGCAGACCGGTCGCCTGCGCGCTTGTCGCGTTCAGGCTCGCGTTCTCCGTGGTGTACATGTCGTCGGCCGCGGGCAGCAGGGTACTTCGCATCAGCCCCGAGGCTTCCCTGAGGTACGCGGCCCCGAGGGGAAAGCCCTGCCTGTTGTCAGCGCGCGCCGTCTCGATCTCACCCGCGTAAATGGGCAAGTCTTGGGAAAGCGTGGCGAGGTCCTTGGCGGCGCCGCCGAGCGTGGCGCCTCCCTGGGCTGTCGCGTTCTCGATCTCTGTCCCGGCGGCCTGAATGTCCGTCAGGTACCGTTGCCGCGCCGCGGGCGGCTCTAGTCCGCCGGCCAGAAAGGCGGTCGCGGCAGTGTTGTCCGCGTCGGACAGGTGACGGTAGATCTGCTGCGCGTCAAGGCTCAGAGGTTCCTGGACGGCGACCACGCCGGACGCCGCCGACGAGTACTGGTTCACGGTGAAGGCCGCGAGCCCGCCCCAGGCCAGGCTCAGCAGGACCAGCACCAGGAGCAGCAGGCGCAGCCTGCCGGGAGTCGTCGACACGTCCACCCGGAATCGCCGCGACGCGGCGGATGCGGCGTGGCCAACTACGCCAGCCGCTCCACTGGTCTTGAGTGCTGCCCCGCTTGCCATATGCCGCTCCACTCACGGTCCCCGGCGCCCCCGGGAAACTTATTGTGCAGCTATGACTGGCATGTCCGCTAGACGGCGAATAGGCAGATTTTTTGTTGCCATTGGACAGAGATGGTCTTAATGGGAAGCATAGGATCTGTGGTACCTGGGTTATTAACCAGTTATTAGTGTTTCGTCATTCTCTTGATGACGAGCGCAGGCTCACTGCGCCCGCGCCCGGTGCGAAGTGCCCTATGTGCTCCGCGTCCCGGAGCGGCTGGGTGTCACAGTCACCGGCGGCCCGGTATCTAGTTCGGCCGCTAGCGCGGCCGCGAGCGTCGGGTACTCGAACTGGAAGCCCGCCGCAAGCAGCCGCCTGGGCAGCACGCGGGCGCTGTTCAGCAGTTCCGACGACATCTCGCCGAGCCCGAGGCGCAGCGCGCTTTCCGGGACCCGCAGCAAGCGGAAGTCAGGCCGCTTGAACGCCGCGTGCAGCGCGCTGGTGAGCTCGGCGTCAGTGACCGGGTTCGGGGCGGTGAGGTTGTAGGGGCCGCGGCGGTCGGCGGCGTCCGGGTCGAGGAGGAAGCGGATCGCGCGGATCTCGTCGGTCAGCGAGATCCAGCTCATCACCTGGTGTCCGTCGCCGAACCTGGGCAGCAGGCCGAACCTGGCTGGCCCCGCCAGCCGGGCCAGCACCCCGCCGCCGGCGGCGAGCACCAGGCCGCTGCGGGCGTGCGCGACCCGGATGCCGGCCTGGCGCGCGGGCTCGGCGGCGGCCTCCCAGTCGTGCACGACGCGGGACAGGAAGCCCTTCCCCGCTGGGGCGTCCTCGGTGACCTCTTTGCCGCCGGTGTCGCCGTACCAGCCGATCGCCGAGGCGGCGACGAGAACCTTGGGCAGTGGCCGCGCCGCGGCCAGCGCGGTGGCCAGGGCGCGGGTGGCGAGCACCCGGCTGGCGCGGATCTCCGCCTTGTAGCGCGGCGTCCAGCGGTGCCCGCCGACCGGGACGCCGGCCAGGTGCACGCAGGCGTCGATGCCGTCCAGCACCGGATCGCCCGCGTCGGCGGCGCGCGGGTCCCAGCGGACCTCGTCGCTGCCCCGCGGCGGCCGCCTGACCAGGCGGACGACCTGATGGCCGTCCGCCCGCAGGCTCGCCGCCAGCGCGGTACCGATCAGCCCGGTCGAGCCGGTGACCGCCACCTTCATGCGGACCTACAGCCCCAGTTCGGCCTCGAACGCGCCTTCCTCGAGGCGGTTCTTCACCGTTCCGAGGAACCGTGCAGCGTCGGCGCCGTCGACCAGCCGGTGGTCGTAGGTCAGCGCCAGGTACACCATGGAGCGGACCGCGATCACCTCGCCGAGGGCCGGGTCCTCGACGACGACAGGGCGCTTGACCACGGTGCCGATACCGAGGATGCCGACCTGAGGCTGGTTGATGATCGGCGTGTCGAACAACGCTCCGCGGCTGCCGGTGTTCGTCAGCGTGAAGGTGCCGCCGGCCAGATCTTCGAGGGTGACCTGGCCTGACCTGGCGCGGCCGGCGATGTCGCTGATCTTCCTGGCGAGGCCGCCGATGTTGAGGTCGCCCGCATTGTGGATGACCGGCACGATCAGCCCGCGCTCGGTGTCCACGGCGATGCCGAGGTGCTCGGCGTCGTGGTAGGTGACCTCCGAGGTTTCCGCGTTGATGACCGCGTTGAGCTGCGGGTGCACCTTGAGCGCCTCGACGGTGGCCTGCGCGAAGAAGGGCAGGAACGTCAGCTTGACGCCCTCGCGCGCCTCGAAGTCGCGCTTGGCACGCTCGCGCAGCCGGGCGATCTTCGTGACGTCCGCCTCCACCACGGTGGTGAGCTGCGCGGAGACCTGCAGCGACTCCACCATCCGCTTGGCGATGACCTGGCGGGGCCTGGACATCCGCTGGGTGGTGCCGCGCAGCGCGGACGCGGCCACCGCGGGCCGGCTCGGCGCCGCGGGCGCCCCGGGCGCGCCAGTCGGCGCGGCGGTCGGCGCCGCGGCGGGCGCGGGCGCCGCGGGCTGCGCCGCGGCCTGCGCGGCCGCTGCTTCCGCGGCGGCTTCCGCCGCACGCTGCTGGCGGGCGGCCTCGAGCACGTCCTGCTTGCGGATGCGGCCGCCGACGCCGGTGCCGCTGATCGACTCCAGCGGAACCGAGTGCTCGGTGGCGAGCTTGCGCACCAGCGGAGTGACGTAGGGGGACTCGCCCGACGGGAGCGGGGTGGGCTCGGGGTAACTGTCGGCCGGCTCAGGCTCGGCTTCGACGGCCTCGGCCTGCGCTGCCTGGGCGGCAGGGGCGGCGGGCGCGGCCTGCGCGGCGGGCGCGGGCTCGTAGGCCGGCACGGTCCACGCCTGGCTGGCGGCGGGCGACGCGCCGTTCACCGGCGCGGCGGCCGGGGCCTGCGCGACAGCCGGCTCCGGCTCGGGCTCCGGCTCGAGCTCCGGCGCCTGAGGTGCCTGAGGTGCCTGCTCCTGCGGGGGCGCCGGGGGCGCCGGGGGCTCGGGGGGCGCAGGGGCGACGTCCGCGGCGGCCGGCGCCGCCTCCGCGGCCGGCGCGGCCGCGGGAGCGCCGCCCCCGCCGGCCTCCGCGCCGGCGTCCTCGATCACCGCGAGCTCGGCCCCGACGGCCACCGTCTCGTCCTCGTCGACCACGATGCCCCGAAGCACGCCGGTGGCGGGCGACGGGATCTCGGTGTCCACCTTGTCGGTCGAGACCTCGAGCAGCGGCTCGTCTGCCGTGACGTGCTCGCCTTCCTTCTTCAGCCAGCGCGTGACAGTGCCCTCGGTGACGCTCTCGCCGAGCTGAGGCATGGTTACGGAGACCGACATGGTTGAGCGCGCTCCTTAGGCGTGGAAGTGCAGTGGCTTGCCAGCGAGGGCCAGGTGCGCCTCGCCAATGATCTCGGACTGAGTGGGGTGCGGGTGGATCAGCGCGGCGACGTCGGCTGGCTCCGCGTCCCAGTTGTAGATGAGCTGGCCCTCGGCGATCAGCTCGCCGACCCGGCTGCCGACCAGGTGGATGCCGAGCACCCTGCCCGGCTGGCCGTCCGGGCCTGACGGCGCCTCGGCGATGACCTTCGCCTGGCCCTGCGTCTGCAGGATGACGCTCCTGCCGTTGGCGCCGAGCGGGTAGTTCACCTCGGTCACCGGGATGCCGCGCTGCGCGGCCTGCGCCGACGTGATGCCGACCGAGGCGACCTCAGGATCGCTGTAGGTGATCCGCGGCACGCCGTCGTAGTCGATCGGCCGGACGTCGAGCCCGGCGACCCGCTCGGCGACACCGATGCCCTCCGCGAACCCGACGTGCGCGAGCTGCGGGGTGGCGATCAGGTCGCCGACCGCGGAGATGGTCGGCACCGAGGTCCGGCACAACGGGTCCACGTCGACGTAGCCGTGCGTCATGGCCACGCCGTTCTCCTCGTAGCCCAGGTCCGCGGAGACCGGTCCGCGGCCGACGGCGACGAGCAGGACCTCGGCGGATGCCGACTTGCCGTTCTGCAGCGTCACGGACACGCCGTCGTCGGTGTAGGAGACCGACTGGAACCGCTCGCCGAGCTGGAACCCGATGCCCCGGCGGCGGAACGCCCGCTGCAGCACCTTCGCGCTCGCCTCATCCTCCAGCGGCAGGAGCTGCGGGAGCATCTCGACGATCATCACGTCGGCGCCGAACGAGCGCCACACCGACGCGAACTCCACCCCGATCACGCCGCCGCCGAGGATGATCGCGGACTTAGGCACGCGGTCGAGCCGCAGCGCGTCGTCGGAGGAGATGATCCGGTCGCCGTCGATCGTCAGGCCGGGCAGCGACTTGGGCACAGAACCGGTGGCCAGCACGATGTGGTCGCCGGTGTAGACCGCGTCCCCGACGGACACCGACGTCGGCGAGAGCAGCCGCCCGTCGCCGATGATCGTGTCGATCTTCCGGCTCGCGATCGTGGACTGCAGGCCCTTCCACAGCCGGTCGACGACCGACTCCTGGTAGGACAGCACAGCAGGCATGTCGATGCCCTCGAACGACGTCCTGATGCCGAACTTCTCGCTTTCGCGCGAGGAGTCGGCGACCTCAGCCGCGTGCAGCAGCGCCTTGGTCGGGATGCACCCGCGGTGCAGGCAGGTCCCCCCGACCTTGTCCTTTTCGATCAGGGCCACGCGCTTACCGAGCTCGGCCGCGCGCAGCGCGCAGGCGTACCCGCCGCTGCCGCCGCCCAGCACGACGATGTCGTAATGGCCGCCCTCTGCCACTGTCTCTCCCTCTTCCGCCTACGCTCTGTCTCATCATGTCACCAGGCAGCGTTTACGCGCCCGGTAGTCGGCCGGCTGCCGTCTCCGCCGCGATCGCCACCAGCGCCCGCACCGCCGCGCCGGTGCCGCCCTTGGGCGTGTAGCCGTACGGCGAGGTCTCGTTGAAGGCAGGGCCGGCGATGTCCAGGTGCGCCCAGGCGACTCCGTCCGGCACGAACTCGCGCAGGAACAGCCCGGCCACCAGCATGCCGCCGTTGCGGTCGCCCGAGACGTTGGCCAGGTCGGCGACGGGGGAGTCGAGCCCCTTGCGCAGTTCCTCAGGCAGCGGCATCGCCCATGCCGGCTCGCCCGCTTCCCGCATGACCGCGGCCACCTCGCCCGCGACGGCCTCGGAGCTGCCCATCACGCCGGCGGTGCGCCGGCCGAGCGCCACCGACGCGGCACCGGTGAGCGTCGCGATGTCGACTACCAGGTCGGGGTTGTCGGCGCCGGACCTGGCCAGCGCGTCCGCCATCACCAGCCGGCCCTCGGCGTCAGTGTTCAGCACCTCGACGGTCTTGCCGCCGTAGATGGTGATGATGTCCGACGGCCGCTGCGCGGCGCCGCCCGGCATGTTCTCCGCGAGGCACATGTAGCCGACCACGTTCACGGGGAGCCCCAGCTCGGCGATCGCGGCGGTGGCGGCGAGCGTGGCCGCCGCGCCGCCCATGTCGGACTTCATCGTCTCCATCGACTTCGGCGGCTTGAGCGACAGCCCGCCGGAGTCGAACGTGATGCCCTTGCCGACGAAAGCGACTGTCTTCGCGGCCTCCGGGTGGGTGTAGGAGAGCCGGACCAGCCGCGGCGGCCGCGTCGATCCCTGGCCGACGCCGGTGAGGCCGCCGTAACCGCCCGCGCGCAGCTCGTTCTCGTCGAGCACCTCCACCGCGATCCCCCGGCCGGAGGCGACGCGGGTGGCCTCCTCGGCGAGCGTCTCTGGCGACAGGTCGCGCGGCGCGGTGTTGACCAGGTCCCTGACGAGGTTGACCGCCCCGGCGATCACCTCGCCGCGCTTGACCGCGGCGGCGTTGCCGTCGCCGGTCAGCACGGTGACCGCGAGGTCGCCTGGGGGCCCTGACCGGTACCTGCGGAAGCTGTAGCCGCCCAGCAGCGCTCCGGTGGTGACGGCCTCCGCTTCGTCCGCCGTCCGCGCGGGAAGGGCGACCGCGACAGCCTTGCCCCCGCCGGAATCCCGAACGGGCGGTTTCTTCGCCCCCGTGGCCAGGTCACGCAGCGCCGTCCCGGCGGCGCGGCGGAGCTTCTCCGCGTCGAACGGCGCGCCGTCCGCGGGCGGCGCGCCGAGCCCGACGGCCAGGATCAGCGCGGCGGGCAGCTTCCCGCTGCCGGGGATCTTGCTGAGCTCCTCGAGTTCGCCGGTCACGCCGAGCGCGGTGAATGCGTCGGCGAGGGTACCGCCGACCGCGTCGTCGACCCCCTCCGCGCCGGGTGCGGCGCTGGGGCCGTCCGGAGTCTGGATCACCCCGATGACAAGCACATCGGCCTCCTCGTTGGCCGGTGCCGATTCGCTGGTGGAAAGGGAGAGTGTCACCCTGCCGAGCTTATTGCACCCGGCCCGCCGCCCGGCGACGCCAGTCCCTGCCGTGACCGACCGCACACTTCACACGGATTTCTGACGGTAAACGAACGACTCGCGCATCTCCCCAGTCATACAGTCTGCTCCTGTGTACGGTCTGCCCCTGTGTACGATGCTCGCCTGTACGGCAGGCCTGGGAGCGTTCCCGTCAGCTCTCTCCTCCGCCGAGCCGAGCCGACGGTAGCGCTGACGATCGTCGCGTGCGCGGCGGTGGCTCTTGTCCTGCGCGTCTACCAGCTCAGCAGGCCCGGCGACCTGCTCGGCGTAACGGAATACGACGATGGCGTCCTGTTCGGCAACGCGCTGCGCCTTGTAAGCGGAGCGATGCCGTATCGTGACTTCGCCGTGGTGCAGCCGCCGGGCAGCGCGCTGCTCATGGCTCCAGTGGCGCTGCTGGCCAAGGTGACGGGGACGGCGTGGGGCCTCGCGATCGCCCGCGTCCTTACCGTGTGCGCCGACACTGCGAACGTCATCCTGCTCGGCCTCCTCGTCCGGCATCGCGGCCCGCTCACCGTCGGCGTCGCGTGCGGCCTGTACGCGGTGTACCCGGACGCCCTGGTCGGGGCGCATACCTTCCTCCTCGAGCCGTGGCTGAACCTATGCTGCCTGGCCGGGGCGGTGCTGGTATTCGACGGCGACCGGATGGCCGGGACCGCGACGCGCGCGGCGGGTAACCGGCGCCTGGCGCTGGGCGGCGCGGCCTTCGGGTTCGCGGTCACGGTGAAGATCTGGGGACTGCTCCCGCTCGCTCTCGCCGGGCTGTTGCTCGCGGTCACCGCGCGCCGGGTGCGGCCAGTGGGCGCGCTGGCCGGGGGCGCCGCGCTCGGGATTTGCGTCCCGCTGCTGCCGTTCGCGGTGCTGGCGCCGGGCGCGCTCGTGCGCGACGTGCTGGTGGGCCAGATTGTCAGGAATGCCGACGGCAGCAGGGACCTGGGCGGCCGCCTCGCCGACCTGGCCAGCCTGCAGTTGCTGCCCGCCGGGTATCCGCGAGCCGTGCTGCTGCCCCTGATTGGCGCGCTGATCGTCGGCCTGTACGTCGCCGGGTACCTCGCCAGGAAGCGGCGCTTGGCGGTGCTCGACGCGTATGCGCTGCTCGGCGCCGTCGCGGTGACCGCCATGCTGCTGTGGCCGCGGCTGTACTACCCGCACTACGGGGCCTTCGAAGGCCCGTTCCTCGCGCTCGCGGTCGCGCTGCCCGCCGGCCTGCTGACCGCCGGCCCGGACGAAAAGCGGGCGGAAGCCACCCGCCCCGCGGCGTTTCCAGCCGTGGTGGCGGCCGTGCTCGTGACCGCGCTGGTGGTGATGGGGATTGGGCAGTTCAGGGCGGAGCGGGGGATGCGAGGCATACAGGTCAGCGCGGCCGCGGACCGGCTGATCCGGCCGGGCGCCTGCGTGGTGACCAACGACGCCCCTTTCACCGTGGCCGCCGACCGGTTCTTCTCCAGCGCCCCCGGCTGCCCGGCGATGGTCGATCCGTTCGGGACGTTGTTCGCGATGACCGGGGGAGACGGGCGCGGCGCCACGGCGGCGATGTTGCGGCCGGTGATCACCCTGTGGCAGACGACGCTGGAACACGCGAGTTACGTGTGGCTGACCGGTGACACCGTCGCGCAGATCCCGTGGAACGCCGGCCTGGACGAATACTTCCGCCGGCATTTCCGGCTGACCGGACTCGCGGGCCAGCCAGTTCCGTTGCGGGACGTTCCGCAGCCAGGGCTGTACATCAGGACGTGACCCTCAGCGAGGGCGTCTAGCCGAACAGCTCAGCCGGCGGGCGGCGGGACTCCGGGAGCCCCGCCGCCCGCCCGTGCGGCTTAACCCCTCAGGGGAGCTGCACCTTCGCGTAGTCCGGATGGCGGAAGTTGAACATGGTCATCAGGTCGCCGATGGCCGGCCGGTCCTGCGGCGCGTAGGCCTCCGGCGTCGGGTTGGGCAGGTTGTCCTCGCTGTAGCTGGTCAGCGGCGAGAGACCCCAGTTCGCCTCGATGAACTTGAGGATCGACACGTGGTCGTTGTAGGTGTGGTCGACCGCGTCGTGCCTGGCGTAAGGGGAGACCAGGATGAGCGGCACCCGGGGCCCGTCGCCGAAGAAGCTGATCGGCTGGATGTAACCCGAGTCGTAGTAGCCGCCGCCCTCGTCCATCGTCACGAAGATCGCGGTGGACTTCCACTCCGCCGTGTTGGACTGGACCGCGGCGACCGCCCGCGCGACGAAGTTCTCGAACGCGTAGAGCGAGGAGTAGCCGGGGTGGCCGTCGTCGTCGGCCGGCTTGAGGAAGCTCACCGCGGGCAGCGTGCCCGCCTCGGCCTGGCTGATGAAGTTGGAGGAGTCGAGCTGCGTGTTCTTCCGCAGCGCCGGGTTGGTCATGATCGCCGAGGAGTACTGCATCGGATCGCAGATGCCGCAGTAGCCCGAGGTCGGCGTGCCGTTGTTGTAGCCCTCGCCGAAGTATCCCCAGCTGACGTTCTTGGCCGACAGCGCCTGGCCGATCGTGACGTAATCCGACTGCTGCGGCGGAACGGTGTACGGCGCGGTCTGCAGCGCGCCGGTCACGGTGTAGCCCGGGTTGTAGTTGTTCAGCAGGTAGTACCGCCCGGGCTGGCAGTTGTCGAATGCCTGGTACGGCAGGGTGTCCAGGTAGTTGAAGACGGCCCCGACGCCCGGCTGGGAGCGGTCGGCGCACTCGGAGTAGCTACCGCCGGTGTTGGCCTTGGTGCTGCTCCCGTACCCGTCCTGCGTGTAGTTGTTGTTGGTGCCCGGCTTGGGGTTGGGGTTCTCGATCTCGCCGGGCGGCGGCGGAGTGGCTACTCCCGCCGCGTTCTGGTACGAGGCGGCGAACCCGGTGCCGAGCGCGATGTGGTTCGCGCCCGTGCCGCCCTGGACCGCCTGATGGTAGTTGTCGCTGATCGCGTACTTCGCGGCGAGGTCCTTCAGGATGGGCGCGTCGCCCTCGGCCATGTTGTAGTAGCCCATCTGCACGGCGCCCTGGTAGATCGGAGCCGGCGGCACGGTGCCGTTGTCGTCGCCCGCGGTGTTGGCCGTCCAGGTGAAAAGCTTGTTGTCGTAGGCGGTCTGCTGCCACATCTGGTAGAAGCGGTGCAACGGGTCGCCGACGAAGGCGCCGTTGAACTCGCAGCCGCCGGTGTACTCCAGGTGGCTGTCGTCGTATGGCACGTACTTGGTGATCTGGAACGGCGCGTTGGGCAGGTTCGCGGGGAAGCGCTTGTCCGGGGTGTTCATGGCCTGGCCGTCACATCCCGTGGCGACGTAGGTCGTATTGGGCTGCGGCAGGGTGGTGTAGGCGCCCGTGATCGTCGGGCTGAGCGTGTACGTCTTGGTGACGGAAGCCTTGAGCTGTTCCGCCTTCTTCGCGTGCGACCCGAGGCCGCCGCTGGCGGTGACGATCCCCTCGGACAGCAGGTTGTCGATGTGTTGTCTCTTGGGCGGCTGGTAGGTCGCGAACACGTTGTCGAAGGTGTGGTTCTCGCCGATGATCACGACCACGTGCTTGATCGGCGTTGTGGTGTAGCCGAGCCCGGCCGGGCGCACCGTCGCGGCCGAAGCGGGGGCAGCGGCCGAGGCGATAGCGGGCAGGGTGGCTGAGACCGCGAGGACCAGCGCGCCGGCCGTCGCGATGAGCGGAGATCGTCGCATAGGTACAACTCCCTCATTCAACGCTGTCTCTGAGCGAAGCGTCCTAGCGCACAACCTCCTTGTTTCAGACATACTCCGACAAAACTCGAAGTTAAATCCCAGTGACTATCGAATCAAGTCTCAGCAATTTCTCAGAGCTCACCCAGGAGGCTGCGTCCGCGCGTACTCCTCAATCCGCGGCGTCGGTTAGGCGCTCGCGTATTCCTTGACCGCGCCGGTGCCGCTGTCGTCGGCGGGGAACAGATGACAGCCGTCTGGTTCGAGCCGCAGGTGAGGCGAGCCGCACCCCGGTCGGGCGGATCGCGAGCCGTGTGCGCCGGTACGAGCGGTTCATGGCCCCGAGTCTGCGGAGCTGAGGCATCATGGAAGTGTCTGCAAGTTAGCCAGACGATGAATCGATGGTCACAAACTGGCAATAACGAAGGTTACGTGTTAGACCTAACGGCGGTTAACATGGAATGGTGGCGCCCTGACGGGGCAGGTTTACCGGGACCGGCACACGGCATGCGGGACGGGAGGTGCGAACGGATGAGCGAGATGGCCATCGGGCCGTCACTGTCCTTCCCCTTCCTCGGCGTAGACGCGCGCGGCGTACGCCTCCAGCGACTGCTCGCACGCATCAAGGGCCTGCTCGGTCGCCGCCCGGCCGTCCGCGCCGAAAACGTCGCGCTCGGTCACCTTCGCGAACCAGTTCCGCAGCTTGACCAGGTCGACCTCGTTCTCCTCAAGCTCCGCGTAGGTGAAGTGGTTCTCGTCGTATTCCTTCTGCACCTGGCGAAGGAAGTCCTCGCACTTGTCGACGATTTCCTCGTACTCGTCGTCGCGGGCCGTCTGGAACGCGTTGCGCACCTCGGTCTCGCCGGCCAGCACGGCACACGACAGCAGCACCGCCGTGCCGGACATGTCGAGGATTTCCCGGCGCAGCTTGCGGAGCGACCGCTCGGCGGCGGGGCCCGCGGGCAGCGCGGCGACCGAGTTCTGCAGGTAGATAGCGCCCAGACTCTTGATGCGGCGCCAGACCGTGGACCGCAGCCTGGTCGGTTCCGGCGGGACCCGGTAGATCAGCAGCAGCCAGCCGCCGGCTTCCTCGCTGCCAGCGTCTGCCTTGTCACGTCGATCAGTCACTCCCTTATTCTCCCCGAAAGCTGAGGCGGCTCATTGAATGCGCTCCCGCTTATCCTCACCGTCTTCGTCGCCTGCGCGGTCGAGGCGATCGAGGCTCTCACGATAGTGCTCGCCGCGGGCATCACCCGCGAGTGGAAGTCCACGTTCCAGGGCATGGCCGTGGCCCTCGTCGTGCTGGCCGCGATCACCGCCGTGGTCGGCCCGGCGATCACTTACCTCCCGCTGACCGCGCTCCGCCTGGTCGTCGGCGCGCTGCTGGCGATCTTCGGGCTCCAGTGGCTGCGCAAGGCGGTGCTGCGCGCCACCGGCTACAAGGCGCTGCACGACGAGGCGAGCGCCTACCTCAGGGAGGTCAGCGCGGCCGAGACCGCCGCCAAGGAGTCAAAGCGCGGCGTCAGCGACTGGTACGCGTTCACCCTCGCCTTCAAGGGCGTGCTGCTCGAAGGCCTGGAAGTCGTGTTCATCGTGATCACCTTCGGCGCCAACCAGAAGAACATCGGCGCCGCCGTGATCGGCGCGGCAGCCGCCATCGTCGTGGTCACCGTCACCGGCATCGCGGTCCGGGCACCGCTGACCAAGGTCCCGGAGAACTGGATGAAGTTCGCGGTCGGCATCATGCTCACCAGCTTCGGCACGTTCTGGGGCGCCGAGGGCGCGGGCGTCGCCTGGCCAGGCAACGACGCCGCCCTGCTCGTGCTCGTCCCGGTCGTGGGCCTCGTCTCGGCGGGCTACGTCTTCTGGCTGCGCTCCCGCAAGGGAGCCGTCGGCGCCCCGGCCAGGCAATCGGAGGTACTCAGCTCATGAACCGCATCAAGGCGTTCGGCGCGTTCTGGTACGACTTCGTGATCGGCGACGACTGGCAGGTCGCCGCGTTCATCGTCGCGGGCCTGGGGCTCACCGCGATCCTCACCCACGCGGCCGGTGTCAACGCGTGGTGGCTGCTCCCGCTGGTCGCCTTCGCCGCCCTGGGCTGGTCGCTGTACCGGGCGACACCGCGCAAGTGAAGGGTGGTCGATGGCACATTGACCACACTCTTTGGTGGACGATGTCACATCGACCACGTTCGCTACCGCGAGCGGGCGCGGACCAGGCCGGTCTCGTAGGCGAACACCACCGCCTGCACCCGGTCCCGCAGCCCCAGCTTGGCGAGGATCCGCCCGACGTGGGTCTTCACCGTGGCCTCGGAGACGAACAGGCGCGTGGCGATCTCCGCGTTGGACAGGCCGGCCGCGACCTGGACGAGGACTTCCCGTTCCCGGTCGGTGAGCTCGGCGAGGCCGCCGCCGGCCGGCGTCGCCCGCTCCGTCCCGGCGGGCAGCAGCGGCGCGAACCGGTCGATCAGCCGCCGCGTCGTGGACGGCGCGACCACCGAGTCGCCGCAGTGCACGGCCCGGATCGCGAACAGCAGCTCCTGCGGCGGCACGTCCTTCAGCAGGAACCCGCTGGCGCCGGCCTTCAGCGCCGCGAACGCGTACTCGTCCAGGTCGAACGTGGTTAGCATGAGGACCCTCGGCCGCTCGCCGGCCGCGCAGATCCGCCGGACCGCCTCCACCCCGTCCAGCCGCGGCATCCGGACGTCCATCACCATGACGTCCGCCGCGCCGCGCCCGGCGAGCGCCACCGCGTCCAGGCCGTCAGCGGCCTCGCCGGTGACGCTCATATCCGGCTGCGCGTCCAGCATCATCCGGAACCCGGCGCGCACCAGCTCCTGGTCGTCGACGAGTGCGACCCTGATCGGCGCGGGCGCCGGGCCGGTCATGCCGCGCCCGGCTCGGCGTGCGCGGCGGCATCCGCGCCGGCTCCCGCGCTCGCGGCGCCCACGGCGCCCGCGATGCCCATAGCGCCCGCAGTGCCCGTAGCGCCCGTACCGCCCCCGCCGGGCGCCAGCGGCAGCGTCACGGTGACCCGCCAGCCGCCGCCGGGCCGCGGTCCCGCGGCGATCGTCCCGCCGTGCACGTCCGCCCGCTCCCGCATGCCGATGAGCCCGTGCCCGAGGCCGTCGGGGCCGGTGCCGGCGCCAGCCTCGCCAGCGGCGCCGCCGTCATCGCGCGCCCGGCCGTCGTCGGTGACGTTGATCACCAGCTGGTCCTCGCAGAATCGCAGCGTGACGCCGGCGGTCACCGTCGGCCCGCCGTGCTTGCGGGCGTTGGTCAGCGACTCCTGCACGATCCGGTACGCGGCCAGCGCGGCGCCAGACGGCAGCGCCCGCGGCACGCCCTCTACCGCGAACGAGACGGGCAGCCCGGCCGCGCGGGTCTGCTCCAGCAGCCCGGCGAGCTGTTCCACGCCAGGCTGTGGCGTCAGGTTCGTCCCGCTGTCGGACGCCGAGCGCAGCACGCCGAGCAGGCTTCGCATCTCGGCGAGCGCCTGCCGGCCGGTGCGGGAGATCGCGGTCAGCGCCTGCCGGGCCTTCTCCGGCGACGCGTCGAGCGCGAACGCGGCCCCGTCGGCCTGTACCACCATGACGCTGACGTTGTGCGCGACGACGTCGTGCAGCTCGCGGGCGATCCGCGCCCGCTCCGCCGCCGCCGCGACCTGGATGTGCGCGTCGCGCTCGCGCTCCAGGCGGGCGGCCCGCTCCTCGAGCCCGCGGTAGTAGCCGCGCCGCCACTGCATCGAGTCGCCGAGCAGCCAGGCCAGCAGCGCCGGGCCGCCGAACACCGCCGCCACTCCCGCCAGCGTGTACACCGAGTGGACGACCGCGTCCGCCGACCACACCAGGACCGCGACCACCGACCCGGTGAGGCAGACCGCTAGGGCAGCCAGCGAAATCCGGCGCGGCCGGTAGGCCGCCACCGTGTACACCAGGATGACGACCGCCAGGTCGGACCCGATCGGCCTGGGCAGCTTCAGCACCTCGAGCCCGCCGACGATCACCACGACGGCGAACGCGCCGACCGGGTAGCGCCGCCGCAGCGCCACGGGCGCCGACATCGCGACGACGAACAGCACCCCCTCGACCACGCCGACCTCCCGCAGGCCGCCGCCGATGCTCACCCCGAGCAGGATCAGCAGCAGGGCTAGCAGGCTGTCGACCACGAGCGGGTGGCCGCGCAGCCAGTCGTAGAAGGAGCGCACCCGCCCAGGTTACGCGGGCGTCCCACGGCAGGTCGTCGCCCGCGCGGCGGACCGGCTGCCGCCCGGCTACGCCTGAAGGCGGACCCGCTATGCGCCGAGGAAGCGCACAGGAAGCGGGGTTTCCGTGGCGCCGTCCGCGCCGTCTCGCGCGATCCGGTACGCGTTCGCCCCCGGCCGGTCGGAGACCTGTTCCGCGAGCGTCTCGTCGGTGAAGTGCGCCGCGACGCCGTCGTCGCAGGCGATCCCGCCGGGCAGCGCGCTGTCCGCGACGAGCCGCCGGTACAGCGGCCGCCGCTCCGCCTCGGAGTTGTAGTGCGGGCAGAAGCTTCCCGGCAGCATCGCGAGCCCGTCAGTGAAGGCGCGCAGTTTTATCCCGAACGAGTCCGTGGTTCCCCCCTCGAACCAGCAGATTCCCCCCGCGGACGAGCCGGCCAGCACGATGCCCGCCTGCCAGGCCTTGCGCAGGATCTCGTCGATCCGGTGCACCCGCCAGACCGCGACCATGTTCGCCACGCTGCCGCCGCCGACGAAGATGACGTCCTGCGACATCAGCAGGTCCTCGGGGTCAGCGACGTTCGGCATCGGGAACAGCGCCAGGTGCCTGACCCGGGCCGGTGTGTCCGCGAGCCGGTCGTACACGCGCAGGTAGGCGCTCGGGTCGTCGCCGACGGCGGTGTTCAGCACGCACAGCTTCGGCCGGGCCTGTCCGGTCAGCTCCATCGCGTACTTCAGCTGCAGCGGGGCCGAGTCGCGGGGCATCAGCATGCCGCCGCCGATCGCCAGCACGTGCCGCCGTCCGTCTGCTGCCATGCCGAGAACGTATCGGCGTTCGCCGACCCGCGCAAAACGGTCGCGAAAGACGTACTATCGTGTTTACGCGACCGAAGGCGGCACAGACGGGTGGCCCGGCATGGCTGAATGGTGGTCGATCGAGGTTTTCTCTGGCGACAAGCTCCCGGCGAGCGGGTGGCGGTACGCCTACGAGGACGAGCTCACCGAGGCGGCGATCACGCACGGCGCGCTCTACTACGAATGGCACGACACGCAGCACGGCGTGATCTTCGAGGTCCTGTTCCACACCGATGAGCAGTGGGAGGCGTTCCGCGCGCTGCCCGCCGTCCGCGCGGCGCTCGACGGAGTGCCCGACCCGGACAACGGCCTGCTCATCTACCGCGGCAGGGGCGGCGCGGCGGGCTCGCCCAAGCCGCGCAAGCCGAAGCCCGCGCCCGGCGCGGCGGCCCTCGAGCTGGAGGAGCCGCGAGAGCGCCTGCGGATCATGCGGCGGCGCCGCAAGGCGATCGACGAGCTCCTGCGCGAGCCGCGCGATCCGGGCGCCGACCCGGAGCGCATCGCCCCGGATCCGCTCGATCCGGCGCGGATGCTGCCCGACCCGGACGAGCCGGCGTGGCGCGACGTGGCAGCGTCGGACGGTTAGGCCCAGCCAAACAAGCGCGGCTTTACCCCCGCCGGGGGTGAACCATGCCCGCGGACGGTGCAGGATGGAACAATGAGGGAAACCAGAGTCATGACCGAGGACCTGCGGGCCGCCGTCGAGCGCAGCGGGTACTACCCCGGTCTGGTGACCGACGCGGTCGCTTCCGCCCTGGGCCAGGAACCAGTCACCGCCTTCTTCGTGCACCACGACGCGATCTTCGATCCTGGGATGGAGGTCCGCAGGCACATGACGGTGATGGCGCTCACCCCGACCAGGCTGGTCTACTCGCACACCGACGAGCATCCGGCCGAGGAGCCTGACGGGCGGCCGCGGGCCGAGACCAGCACCGAGGCGATCAGGTTCTCCCGGGTGTCGTCGGTGTCGCTGACCAGGGTGGTGCCCGATCCGGCCTCGTACGTGCCGGGGGTGACGATGCCGTCCGAGGTGATGCTGACGATCGGCTGGAACGTGCTGTCGCACCTGGAGCTTGAGCCGGCGCACTGCGGCGACGAGAGCTGCGAGGCCGACCACGGGTACCTCGGCACGATCACCGCCGACGACCTGACGCTCCGCATCAGCGAGGCGGCCGACGGCGAGGAGGCCGTGCGCCAGGTGCTCTCCTTCGCCGGCGCGCTGTCCGACGCCACCGCGCGCAGCGGCAGTTGACGCTTATGACGCCACGCGAGCCCAGAACCAGCCCGATCGTGCCGTCGTACGGCGAGAGCAGCCTCGCCGACCTGTCCGCCTCCATCCTCGCCTCGATGACCGGCGACCACGCCCGCAATGTGCTCGGCTTGCAAGGGGCCGGCCGGGTCTGCCTGCTGATCGTGGACGGGCTCGGCTGGGAGCTGCTGCGCGGGCACCAGGCCGCCGCGCCGTTCCTTTCCGAGCTGGCGTTCAACTCCAGGCCGCTGACCGCCGGCTTCCCCTCCACGACCGCGACAAGCCTCGGCTCGCTCGGCACCGCCCTGCCGCCCGCCGAGCACGGCGTGCTCGGCTATCAGGTGGCGGTCCCCGGCTCGAACAGGCTGCTCAACGCCCTGCACTGGCCGAAGGACGTCGACCCGCTGGCCTGGCAGCCCAAGCCGACGCTGTTCGAGCGGGCCGCCGCGGCCGGCATCGCCCCCGTCCACGTCGCGCCGGGCGCCTACGCCGACAGCGGGCTGACACGCGCCGTCCTGCGCGGGGCGGAGTACCGCGCGGCGGGCACGATGGGGGCGCTGGCCGCCGAGTCGGTGGCCGCCCTGGAAAGCTCGGAACGCGTGCTGGTCACCGCGTATCACGGCGACCTGGACGCCGTGGGCCACGGCTTCGGCGTGTCCTCGCCGGCGTGGACGTACCAGCTCGCGCACGTGGACCGGCTGGCGGAGCAGATCGCCCAGGCGCTGCCGTTCGGCGCGGTGCTGTACGTGACGGCCGACCACGGGATGGTGAACGTCGCCCCTGAGGACAAGGTGGACGCGGACCTCGTGCCGGAGCTGCGGGCGGGCGTCGCGCTGCTCGGCGGCGAGCCGCGGGCCAGGCACGTGTACGCGAGGCC
>Ga0070698_100002504_pt1 | contig 20250 bp, 17 predicted proteins | sample KBSK1502metaG_FD_65477 | JGI IMG/M metagenome (GOLD analysis project Ga0070698, IMG submission 65477) | Corn, switchgrass and miscanthus rhizosphere microbial communities from Kellogg Biological Station, Michigan, USA - KBS K1-50-2 metaG | ecosystem: Host-associated > Plants > Roots >...
TGAATGTTCCAACGCGCCCTCCGACCGGTGGATATTTCATGCTCCTCGCCGGATGTGGCCGTGGCATTGTTCGACACAAACTATCAAATGCCTTTACGGATATAATAACATAGTATAATTCTGTTTCTAAATGAATCTGGACACGATCTATCGGGAAGCGCTCGAATACGAGAAGATCGGTGAGTCGACCAATGATCTTAGCCACGCCTGGTCCGAACTTGAGTATCAGGCGCTTTGGTATTCGGGTGCGTTCGGTTCGACCTTTCGGGCGACCAACGGTTCTTCGGTCGAGATTCTCCAGTTTGGCTTCTGGAACAAGGAAGCCGGTCCGGATTTTGTACATGCTCTGATCCGAGTCAACGGGATCCAGACTTTGGCGGGAGATATCGAGCTCGATTTGTCGGCAGCCGATTGGGAACGACACCTCCATGGGGAGAATCCAGCGTTCCGAAAAGTGGTTCTTCATGTTTTTCTCAGACGCTCGGGAGTCACTTGCTTCACCCGCACGACTGAGCACCGTGAGGTTCTTCAAGTCGAGCTAACGCAGGACTATCACTCGGCGGTCGTCGAAACGAAAATCGATTCGGCGAAACCGGGAACTTGCTGTGGACCACTGGCTCGATTTCCCGATCAAAAAGTCGACCAGATACTGGAAACCGCCGCCCGGCTACGACTCGAGCGGAAAACGCAGTTATTGCGACGCGCGGTTCACGTCCATGGCATCGACGAAGCTCTCTTTCAGGCGCTGGCGATTGCCCTTGGCTACAAATGGAACAAGGTCCCATTTCTCATTTTGGCACAGCGAGTCACGCTGCAACGACTTCGGCGTGATTCGGAAGCAGCTGAAGCGGTGCTTTTCGGATTGGCCGGATTTCTAGAATCCGCCGATCCCAGCAAAAATCTACTTCCTCCGAGTCACTATGCCGCCAGTCTCTGGACGCATTGGTGGAAAGTACGAAGCGAATTGCATTCTCTGGTGCTGGCCGCGGAGCACTGGAGACTGAGCGGCAGCCGCCCCGCCAACCATCCGCATCGACGACTTGGCACCTTGGCGGTGTTGGCAAGTCACTGGTCGGAATTCAGAAAGCAATCCAACGTTCTCACTAAAGTCTGTCGCTGGTTTGAAGATTTGAACCATCCGTTCTGGGACTTCCACTACACGCTTCATTCAGACGCGAGTTCCATGCCGATAGCCTTACTTGGTAAAGCCAGAGTCAAAGAGATCCTCGCTAACGTGCTGTTTCCTCTAGTGGCATTTTCCGGCGGAGCCGACTGGGAAACGTATAAACACGTCCGCGCCGAGCTGGGCAACAAACATCTGGAGCTGGCTGGCATACGTTTGTTTGGCGACCAAGCTCGCGCGCGCACCCACACGCGTTTCTTGTATCAGCAACAAGGTCTATTACAAATCTTCGAGGATTTTTGTCTGGCTAACCGCAATGACTGCCGCAATTGCCGCTTCCCGCATTTGGTTGAGAGTATTTCCAGCTAAAACTGGTAGCCCGAATACCAGTCGCCGAGCGACAGCGAGGTAAGACGTGGGAGCCGAAGCGGTGTATGCGAAACAACGGAGAGACCCTGCCTCAAGGTTCGGCAGCCACGCATTTACGTCAACCCAGGAGGTAGCGATCAGGATCGCGCAGCTCCGCGGTGGACTACTTGCATTGGTCCCCGCGGGACTAGTCGGACCGGAGCCGGTTTCGTTCGGTAGCGGCGACTGTCCGACTATATATTTGGTTTGGCGCCGCCTAGAAGTTGACGCCGAGCTGCGCGCTTTGCGCTAGCCTAAAGCGCAGTCGCCATTCCCGTCATCCTGCCTGGACGGCTCAAATGGCACCCGAACCCATCGGGCTAACTTGGCGATTGCTAGATGAAAACCGCAGCGTACGGGGTCTTCGACGACGTGAGGTCTGGTCTCGAACATTTGTTTAGGCTGATTCTGAGCCACGCGACTGGTGCCATGACAAACAATGGCGACTGCGGTTTGTGGTAGCGCCAACCGAGCAGCTCCGGACCAATTTCTAGGTTCCGCCGAAATCAGACGCTTCGTGGGATCCGACGTCGTCTCGGTGTCACCGACCGGCCATATCGAAGCCACAGACTATGTCGGACAAGCTAGTCGCCGCTACCGACGAAACCGATTTCAAAGCCCGACAAACCCCGCCGGGACGAGTTCTCGTCGCATACTGCGCGGCCGCTGCAGTGAATGGCCTACCGCTGGTCGGTTTTGCATTGTCCGTGGCCAGCGATCCGGCCTGCCCGGACACAAAAGAGCATCCTCTTGCTCGTTACCAGCAACAAGAGGATGCGTCTCTCGCCAACAAACTAAGAGATTCGGTTAGCTGCAACCTTGTGAGGTGCCGCATTCCGTGCACACACCACACGCTCCCGCCCGAATCACTTTTGTACTACCGCAATGAGAGCAACTCACTCCCATATACATGTTTCCTAATGCTTCGCGCACCCGGTCAGCGTGGGTCGTCGGCACCGAATGTGCGTGGCCACCATTCCCATTCGCGAGCAATCGCGAGGTTCCTTCCGAATTCGTGCGATTGGTGACCACGTCGATAATCTCTTTTTCGGCCGTTCGCGGAAGTTCGGCCACCGGTCGATTCACTGCTTTTTTTTCAATTTCCGATATCTCCCTCATTGGCAGATCCGGCTGAGAACGATTCGGTGAAGTCGCTTCTTTGTACCCAACGATAAACTGACAACCGAGCCAACGGAAAACGTAGTCAGTAATACTAGTTGCATTGCGAATGTCCGGATTCTTGGTGAAGCCGCTCGGCTCGAAACGGGCGTAAGCAAACTTTTTGACCAGGCTCTCCAACGGGACGCCATACTGCAAGGCTATCGAAGTCAGCGTCGCGACTGTATCCATCAAACCACCAATCGTGCTTCCTTCCTTGGCCATCTGAATGAACAGCTCGCCCGGCTGACCATTTTCGTAGAGACCTACGGTGATATAGCCTTCGTGTCCGGCAATCTCGAACTTATGGGTAAGCGAAACGCGCGTGTCCGGCATGCGCTTGCGAGAAGGCTGGTTCAACGTCACAACTTCTTGCTCCAGCTCCGCAATCCGAGCCTTCAGTGGCGGGATCTCATCGACCGAGTTCGTGCCGCGCTCATCGCCGCCCATATCCTTCGTCTTTTTAGTGTTCAGTGGCGCAGAACGCTTCGAACCGTCACGGTAAATTGCGATCGCCTTTAATCCCATACGCCAACCTTCGATATAGGTGTTGATGATCTCTTCGACCGAAGCGTCAGTTGGCAAATTGACCGTCTTTGAGATCGCACCACTGAGGAACGGCTGGCACGCCGCCATCATGCGAAGATGCCCCAGATAATGGAGGCTTCGTTTCCCCTTAAACGGTTTGAAAGCACAATCGAATACTGACAGATGTTCAGGTTTCAGCCCGCTCGCAATCACGCGATTGGTCTCGGCGACAAGAACATCCTCGATCGTGTCATGTTCGTTGATATGCTGCAGAATCTTTTCTGTCGCTTCCCGCGTGTAACCCAGCTTTTCCAGCGCCGGCTTGACGGTCTGATTCACGATTTTCAGCATCCCGCCACCGGCTAACAGCTTGTACTTCACCAAGGCGATATCCGGCTCAATACCGGTCGTGTCGCAATCCATCAGGAAACCGATAGTACCGGTGGGAGCCAAGACCGTGACCTGTGCGTTTCGGAAGCCATGCTTTTGGCCCAAGCCTAGCGCGTTCTCCCAGACGTGCGTGGCTTCGACTGTGAGATGTTTAAAATCGGCGGATTCCTGGATCTGATCGCAGGCCGCTCGATGCAATCGAATAACTTCCAACATCGACTCGGTGTTGTCCGGCAACGTTGGTTTTGGGAAGCCGGAAGCACTCGCATCCCGGTAACCGGGAAACGGCCCCTGCTCCTTCGCGATCCTGGCGCTGTGCGAGTATGCTTCGCCGGTCATGATCGAGGTAATGGATCCGGCCAAAGCACGAGCCTCGTCAGAATCATAGCCCAAGCCGTAGCTCATCACCAAGGCGCCGAGGTTTGCGAATCCGAGGCCCAAAGTTCGAAAGATATGGCTATTCTCGGCGATTTCCTTCGTCGGATAGCTCGCATTATCGACCAAGATCTCTTGCGCGGTGATGAAGATTCGCACGGCTGCTTTAAACCGCTCGACGTCAAAGCTCCCATCCTCGCGCTTGAACTTCATCAGGTTGAGCGATGCCAAGTTGCAGGCGGTATTATCGAGGAAGAGATACTCTGAGCATGGATTAGTCGAATTCTGCCGCGCAGTTCCCTTGCAGGTGTGCCACCGGTGGATGGTACTGTCGAATTGCATTCCTGGGTCACCGCAAACGTGCGTTCCTTCGGCTACCTTGCGCAGCAGTGATCGCGCATCCTTTTTTTCGCACGCCTTCCCATCAAGCACACGCCGGGTCCACCACTCCTTGCCTTCGATGGCCGCATGCATGAACTCGTCGCTCACGCGCACGGAAAGATTTTCGTTCTGGTACATGATCGACCCATACGCGTCTCCGTTGTAGCTGCCGTCATAGCCTTGCTCGATCAGCGCCCAGGCCTTTTTCTCTTCCTTGGTCTTCGCCTCGATGAATTCCTCAATATCTGGATGCCAGTCCTTCAATGTATTCATCTTGGCCGCACGCCGCGTCTTACCACCACTCTTTACGACGTTGGCAACCTGATCATACACCTTGAGGAACGAGAGCGGTCCGCTGGGACGACCTCCGCCACTCAGTTTTTCCCGGGTGCTTCGAAGGGTTGACAGATCGCTTCCCGTTCCGCTCCCATACTTGAAGAGCATCGCCTCGCTCGTAGCCAGGCGCATGATATCTTCCATGGTGTCCTCGACGGCTTGGATGAAGCAGGCCGAGGCTTGTGGGTATTCATATTGGCTAGCTGCCCGTTCTGCTTCTTGCTTCGGTCGATTAAAGAAGAAATTTCCTTGGCCGCAGCCTTTGCCAACTCTGTACTGCTGATACAGACCGACATTGAACCAAACTGGACTGTTGAACGCCCCATATTGGTTCACACAAAGCCAAGTCAGTTCATCATAAAAAGTCTCGGCCGTGTCCTGGCCGGCAAAGTATCCATCTTGATTGCCCCAATCCGCAATCGTCCGCGTCACCCGATGAACCAGTTGCCGGACAGAGTTTTCTCGTCCGCCTTGATACGGATCACTGCCATTGGCAACGTCTCCATAAAAATACTTCGATACCGCTATTTTGGTCGCTAGTGCGCTCCAATTCTTCGGCACTTCAACGTTCTCCTGCCGGAAAATCGCTTTTCCGCTATCATCGGTGATTTCCGCCGTACGCCGTTCCCATTCGATCTCGTCCAAAGGTGAAATATCTTTTCGGCTGAAAATGCGCTCAATCTTGAGACCCTTCTCTTTCGGCCGACGCGCCTTGCGTCCCCGTATTTTCAAATCGCTCGAGTGCACAGCTGATTTCATTTTGGTCATGTGGGGGTTTTCCTGCTCAGAGTTCGTTCAGCTACCAATAACTTGTTAACAACGCTCTTTTTTCTGGCCAATATCCTGTGACCTAGTTGTGATTGCTGGAGAACAACCCCATCATATAGGACACAAACTACACGATAAGCACTACATGTTGTGTGATCAAGCAAAAAGCGGAAAACAATCAATCCTTTCTAGCACCCTACGAGGAAATCCGGTACCGGCACGATAAATTGTAGGAAAACCACCGGAAAACGACCGCGGATCGCCCGGATCTGACTTAGCAAAATGCGTACCGGACTAAGAGTGGTGATCGAGGGCGGAGTTGGGCAGGCAGCTATTCCCTGGGATAGGCCTGCAGCTATCGATTGGCTTCGGACGGGATACCGGCCGGTTCCGGTCCACGCCGTTGATCGTTTCGGGCGACCATCGCTCCAGCCGTCGAATCTTTGACCGCTCGGCGAATGGGCTCATCAACAACCGCGACGTCGGTACCTATTCCGACCCAGTTGAATACCTCAATCACGTCCGACGAACGCATTCGGATACATCCGTAGCTCGCTTTCCGACCGAGAAATGCCTCCTGGGGCGTTCCATGGATATAGATGCATCGCTCAAACGCGCGCCGGTTCTCCAGTTCGGTTCCTCGAAGCCAGATTATTCGGCTTATGACCGGATCGCGCCCGGGAGCGTTTGCCGCCAAGATTTCGCCGGTCGGTTGGCGCCGGTGAAAGACTGCTCCAGCCGGCGCGGCGGCACCGATCTTTGTTGCGACTTGCAAACGGCCAAGAGGAGTCCGCCAACTTCCGAAATTATCTCCTTCACCGTAACGGGACGTCGATATCTTGTAGGTTCGATAGATCTTTCCGTTTACTACGACGGCCAGCTTCTGGTCACGGACGCTGACGACCAATTTGACCTGGGGTTCGGGAGTTGGTGACGGCGGGGAGACCGCCGAAGGGGGTGAAGCTGCAGGCGGCGGCTTGGTTGCGGGCGAGTTTGGCAGCGGTCTGACGAATTCGGCCGAAGTCGAAACGATTCCCTTAGAAAGTTTCGGTTGGGGCGAGGCCGCAGTGTTCACCAGCGTAGGCGGTGGTGCTGCATCTGCCTTTAGCTTTCGCAGTCTTGACTGGGGTGACGCGACGGCTTTTACGAAATTCGGTGCAGGCGGACCAACGATTTCCGACGCATCCGGGGAAACGGCAGCAATAGCCTTAACGAATTTAGGTGCCGGCGTAGGAGCGGCCTTCAAGAGATCGGGGGAAGGCGAAGCCACCACGTTTACCAGCTTTGGCGAAGGCAGAGGTTTCACCGGCGCCGGCGAGAATGAAGCTGGCAACGCCTTTGGCAAGATACCATGGGTTGGGCTGGGATTTCCGGTCGGCGCTTTCAAACCATTGTTCGGTGCGGAACCGCTGTAGGTGTTGGCCGTCGCGTTTTGGTAGACCGCCGGAGTGGGCGTGGGAGATGCGGTCGGCTCGTGCCCATAGCTGTGGGCAACCAAAGCCGAACAGATTACCAAACCTACCAACCGTAACTTAATCATGTACTTCACTCTACAGAACGTCGCGAACGCCAAAATGCCTGCGCTCACCCCGTTCCCGTAGTGAGGTTAAGGCTACATACGCGAACCCTATCTGAAAAAGTATCAGAAAAGGAAGGCTTAGGAACTCACGATTTCCCAAAGCAGTAACCACAAAGTACGTAAAGTAAATCGCAAAAAGCAGTTCAACGATGGGAAATACATTACAAAAAGAGGCGTACCGATTCTTTTTACGTAATCCATCGGCCAAAGCAAAGCCGTATTTTGGGGTCCGGGCAAAAGGCGATTCGTGATTGAATACAGCCTCCAACACCGCTCGCGCGTTGCTTATTGAAAGTCCGATTCCAAGCGCCAGAACAAAGGGAAAGAACAAAATCTCTCGCTTCCAGTCTTTCGGATAGAGTTCCCGTTGCGCGCACAAGTAGAAGACCGCGACGGGAAGAGTCGTAGCCGCGAAAATCGCTAGATCGATCAGCGCCCCCGGGCCATCAGTGGCGATTTTGGTGTCACTGGGATGCAGCAAGATGCATAAAAACGCCAGCAACAGATAGGCGAAATTAGACGTTAGATGCACTGCGGCCTCGGCCTTAATCCACCAGGGCAACCGGCTTTTCCAAATGAGCGGGAGCAGCTTTTTGCAGGTCTGGATGGACCCCTTTGTCCATCGATGCTGCTGTGACTTAAATCCGCTCATGTCGACCGGCAATTCCGCTGGGGTGATAATGTTGGAAAGAAAAAGAAACTTTGCGCCATTTAGCTGTGCCCGATAGCTCAAGTCCAGATCTTCTGTCAGCGTATCATGCTGCCAGCCACCGGCTTGTTCGATGCAGCTTCGGCGCCAAAGGCCCGCTGTACCGTTGAAATTGAAGAAGCGGCCAGTCCGGCTACGAGCCGTCTGTTCAAGAAGAAGATGCCCATCGAGCAAAATTGCCTGGGCTCGGGTCAACCAAGAATACGACCGATTAATGTGGCCCCAACGGGTCTGAATCATTCCAATGGCCGGATCAGTAAAATAATGAACCGTTTCTTGCAGAATATGCTGAGGAGGAATGAAATCAGCGTCCAGAATCAAGAAGAACTCGCCCCTAGCCTTTCTAAGTCCATGATTGAGTGCTCCCGCTTTGAATCCGATTCGATTGCGCCGACGCAAGATTTCGACCTGAAAGCCGGAATGACGCAGGCGGGCCGCTTCCCGATCGGCGATCTCTGTCGTCTCGTCGGTAGAGTCATCAAGAATCTGGATCTCCAATTTCTCTCGCGGATAGTCGATTTGGCTGACCGCCGCCAGCAGCCGCTCAATTACGTAGACCTCGTTATAGATCGGTAACTGGACGGTGACCACTGGCAGCTGGGAAAACCTGAGCGGAGGCTGAGGAGTTCGGTGACGGTTGCGGAAATAAAGAAAAATTATGAAATACCGATGGATGCCGTAGAGCGACATCCCAAAGAGCACAATGAAATAGCAAGTCGTCCAAAGCAAAGTTCCGCCGTTTCCATGCATGTCAGAGCGATTACATCCGAGGGTTAAGTCCAGGAGATACGGGCGTCATGATGCTCGTTTGGATCAGACCGTCAAGCGGAAAACCTTGACAGAAAGCCATGAAAGAAGCTGCGTTGGAAGGTGTTGTTCAAGGAAACCAGAATGCACGATCAAAGGAGTTCAGCGGTCATTTGGAGTATGGTCGGAGGGGCCGTCTTTGCTGGCACCTTTGGTTTCGCGGGCACGATGAAAGAAGATCTATCAAAAGACCCCGACTATCGAGAAGAGCTTGGCATCAACGAATTTACCGCTCCATCCATCGACAAGGTTTTTGCGTCGCTTGACGCCCTTAAACCAATCCCCTTCGATGCAGTGACACGGCCCGTCAGTGAGCTGAACACCAACGATCGATCAAGATACGCGCTCGCCTTCGGTGTGCTTATCGGAGACGGATTTTTGGATGTCGCCGCGGAAAGGGATCAGGATCTGCCCGCGCTCGGTCGAGAATTGATTCGCCGAGCCAAGGGACTAGGCGTGGGAGAGCGCGCGGCGCGGCACAGCAAGCGGCTTCTCGACCTAGGACAATCGGGCGATTGGGATAGGCTGCGCAAGGAATTGACAATCACTCAGGCGGACGTCGAGAACGCGATGTTGGCGCTGCATGACGAACCGCTGGCTCAGTTGCTCAGTCTAGGGGGGTGGCTTCGAGGACTCGAAATTGGCGCTCAATCTGTCGTCAAGACCTTCAGCCTGGAACGAGCCGAACGACTGCGCAATCGCGAATTGCTTACCTATTACTTGGATCGCTTAGACTCGCTCGCTCCGCGATTCAAAAAGAATGAGCTGATTCAGAAGATATCGGCCGGGTTGCAAAGCGTGCAGCAGTCCTGGAATGAAGCGGAGAACTTCAGTCCAGCTCAGGTAGCCAGGATCTACGAAACCGCTCACGATCTGGTCAACCAAATCGAGCAACACCCCAGCTGAAACCTGAGACTGGGTTGTCCGGGTAGACCATCGGTTGAATCGTACCAGGCTGGTTAACCGGAAGAAGGCTCGCCCACTGGATAAAACATTATTGATTTATGTATTTGACTTTCCGGTTAAGCTCAACGTTAATTACAACGTGTTTTTCAGGTGTTTCTATAATTGTTATTTAATTGCTCCCGGCAAAGCGATTGTGGCATGAGCAACTCATCGTCCAAGCCACCCAGCGCAGAGATGCGCGCCGCAGTCGACGAAGCCATTAAGGAATTGGAAAAGTTGATTTCTGATCCCGCCTCGATTGGTGCATGCCCGGAATTGCCCGGAATCGTGCTCGACCGGATTGTTGGCCAACCCCTGGATCGCACTTCCGAAGAGTACGACCAAACAACCAAAGCATACGTCAAAATGCGAGGCGAATACTTGAAGGCCCTGGCCCTGCACCCAGTGGGAAGATCGCTGTCGCTGCTGGCCGTCGGCCCCGACGGAGTGCGACTGATGGAGTCAGGTCACAGCCCGTCTTCCGTGATCAATGCCGCCCAGGCAATCGATCAGCCAGTCCGATTCAGAAGACAGCACTATAACTGCCATCACATAATTCCGAAGAGTGTGGCCGTAGCGGGCGGGCGCGCGGCTATTAACCATCCAAGAAATTTTGTTATCGCAAACACCACTCGTCGTGGCCGCGACCAATCGCAAAACCCGCATCATTTCTGGCACGCTCTGTTCCTTCATCCGCAAACCCATCGCAGCGTTGATCAATCAAACCCGATTTACATCCCGCGGCCGGTTTTCCCCCTTTACCCACCGATAAGGGACGGATTCAGAAGCGCGGAGGGTTTGCGCAAGCAACTAGCTGCGCTGGGTGCGACTCCCCTGCCAGAAATTTGGGAAGGCCGAATCCTCGAATTCTCAAAGGCCACCGGCCACAAACCGTACTCGGTTCCAAAGCAGTTTCATGAGCTCACCCAAGGTTTCGGAGAGCTTTTTAAGAAAGAAAACCGTGACCCGGAAGCTAATCAGGCCGTGCGGGATAAACTCGCGGCGAAAGCAGAAACATTTGCGGCCGAGTGGCTGCCAGGAGACGCTTGTATCAACGGGAAAACCCTAGGACCAAACCATCAACCGAAGCACCAACTTCCGGTAGTAGAATCTGGTCTCACCACAAAGCCAAGCAACAAGATTTCGGAGAACAGAAAACGGCAAGAAAAACGCGTAAGGCCGCCCACACCGGCACGAAGGTTAGAACCCAGCCAAAGCGTAAGAATTTAATTATGAACCTGAACGAAAAGCTACTTCGGGAACTAAGTGATCTTTTCCTCGGTGATCTTCGATCCTCAGAATACTATCGAGGACTTGGGGCGGACGATCGGGCAAACCTCGAGAAACAATTGGCCCGGGACGCAGCCAACGGAGTGCGTCCTCTCGTTCCCGGCGCGTCGCCGGATCAAGTTGCCAAACTATGCGCCCAATGCGAAGCCGAATTAGGCGTGACGCTACCTGCCTCTCTTCTTCTCGTTTTAACCGTTGTCGACGGCTTCGTGGAGAACGGCGTCAGCCTGTATGGCGCGGACAGAGAGCCGACTGAGGAGGAAACAGTGCCTGGCTTAATCGCGCAAAATCTCGCGCTTTGGTCCGCTTTCCCGGCAACTGCCCAGAAATATCTTTTTGTGGGTGATTCAGAACTCTGGTTTTTCGCTTATGAAATCCCGACCTCAACCTATGTGGCCATCTCCCGTTCTACGGTTAGTCCGGTTCATCGCTTTTCCGGACTAGAGGCGCTAGTGAACGATATGCTCGCTCAAGCTATTGGCCGTTTCGACGAAGATTCCGAAGACACAAGTGGAGCACTCCAGTCACAAGCACCCAAATTACCCGGTACCGATTTCTCTCTTAATTGACGCATGATTCTTTCGCCGAAGCCCGGATGCAAACCCTGAAAGACGAATTCCTTGGCGTTTACGGCACCTTGAGGAGACGTTCGCTGTTTCAACGAGGGTTGTTGGTATCAGCCAAACTTCGTTTCTTCTGTTCCGGCCAGCTTCGGGGCAAATTATTCTGTCAAGGGAGTTACCCTGCGGCGGTTCAAGGCTGCGGAATCATTCCGGTAGAAGTCTTTCTTATCCTCGATCCGACCGTCTGGAATGACATTGACAGGTATGAAGGATGCGATCTCACGCGTGAACCGAGTTCGTTGTTCTATCGACAGAAAGTACGACTGTTGCGACCCGCATTGATCGTCTGGATCTACTTCCTGGGACACCGCCAGGTCCGCGGAAACCTGACGAGCGCGTTGGCACCACAAGCGAAGAGTGTTACTTAAGGAGGATGACGCGAGTCACCATGAGTCGCGGCCCGCTTCGTAAACGAATCGCGACTGCGTTATCGGATCCCGCTGCTATATTGGGATTCAGTCTTAGGAGCAAAAGAGAAAGGCATTTTTTTTTACATGGAATGCCAGCCTGAATCTTTGAGGACGGCTGCACGGCAACGGTGATCAACCTGCGTCCGACAGGGATCGAACCTGCAACCTCTGGCTCCGGAGGCCAACGCTCTATCCAGTTGAGCTACGGACGCGAAGTGTTCCGATGATAGTTCCGGACCCAGCGGGCGTCAAATTGGTGACTGGTCTTCGCCATTCCTAACAGTTCTCCTGTCAGCGAAACCGCTCAGAGTTAAATTGGGCTGGCGAAATCGTCTCTAGCCTAGATTGCTCATTCCGCCGCGGCGGAAAATTTGTGAGCAATGCAAACTATGTAGCGCGATTCTTGCGGGTTAGACCGAAAGGATGTGCCTTGACCGCCAAGAGCATTTTTGCAGTTGATTGCCGCTTTTGACCGATTTTCCCTTTCGCTCAAATCGACCTTCTGCTTACCTTCGAGGGCCGATCCTGATGCCTGGAAAATCCGAAAGGGGGTTTTGCGAAATTTCGGAGGCCGGCTTAGTCCGATGGCAGCTGATTGGAAGAAGTTTATTAAAGGCGTTTTTTCTCATGCTTAAACCTGTTCGCCGAATTCATTTTATGGGTGTCTGCGGTACCGCGATGGGCGCAGTCGCGGCCGCCATCCGAGATCTTGGTTTTGTCATTAGCGGATCCGACGAAAACGTGTATCCGCCCATGTCGACTTTTCTCGCGGAAAAGCAGATCCCCATCTTTGCTGGATACCGGCCAGAAAATGTACCGGACGATGTTGATCTCGTCGTGATCGGCAACGCAATCTTTCGCGGCAACCCGGAACTAGAATCGGTACTCGAACGAAAGTTGCTCTACCGGTCTCTTCCGGAAACGATCAAAGACTTTTTCCTGCAGGGAAAGCGTAATGTCGTGGTCACCGGGACCCACGGCAAGACCACCACAACCGCACTGGTTACGTGGATCTTTAGCGGAGCCGCCTTAAACCCCGGTTTCCTTATCGGTGGAATCGCTAAGGATTTGCAGCGAGGCGCGTCCTTCCCGAATTCCCAATACTTCATCTTGGAGGGAGATGAATATGATACCGCGTTCTTCGACAAACGTTCAAAGTTCCTTCATTACCTGCCGGAAACATTGGTGATTAATAACATCGAGTTTGATCACGCCGACATCTTCCACGATCTAGAAGAAATCAAAACGAGCTTTCGTCGTTTGGTAAACATCGTCCCTCAATCTGGACGTTTTTTTATCAACGCGGATGATCCCAATTGTTGGGAGGTAACACAGAAAGCGTTCGCTCCGGTAATGACCGTCGGTCTCTCGGAAAATGCGCATTGCCGTTTGGAAGAGATCGAATACCACCAGTCCGGATCCACGTTTCGGATCGGAAAGGACCGTTTTGAGACCTCGCTGATCGGAGAGTTTAATGTTCGTAACGCTGGAATGGCCGCAGCCGTCGCTCTTTCGCACGGCATCAACCTCGCGACGATTCAAAAGGCGCTCCGGACGTTTCAGGGAGTTGCTCGACGACAGGAGATTCGCGGTGAGGTCAATGGTATCAAAGTGATCGACGATTTTGGCCACCATCCGACCGCGATCAAGGAAACACTGAATGCTTTGCGCTGTCGCTTTCCAGGCCATCGGCTTTGGGCCATCTTTGAGCCGCGATCCAACACTACCCGTCGCGCAGTTTTTCAGCAGCAGTTGCCGGACGCTCTCTCCATCGCCGATGGAGTCATTCTAGCGGAAGTGGCACGCATAGAACAGGTGCCGCCGGAGGACCGGCTCGACCCGTGGAAAGTGGTGAAGTCAATTCAACAAGCAGGTAAACCGGCTTTCTACGAGCCCAGGATAAACCAAATCGTGGAGAGAATGAAGCCTCTCGCTCGACCCGGGGATGTAATTGTGGTCTTCAGCAACGGCGGCTTCGGAGGCATTCACGACAAGCTGCTCGCTGCGCTGGCATGATTTTCGACACTCATAAACATCACGGCCATAATTATCGTTATTTGGTTCGCCGTTGGCGGAGTCTGGCCCGCCGAGCCGGTTTGAAATTCCAAGTATTCGCGACTGCGGACGAGTTCGAACTTTTCTTCCTGCGGTCACCGGCCATGCAGACTGATGGCGGAATTTACTTGTCGGCGGGCATCCACGGTGACGAAGCCGGGGGAACGGAAGGGCTCCATTTTTGGGCCGAGATGAATGTGACGCTTCTCAAGCGGCTGCCATTATTATTATTTCCATGTTTGAACCCATGGGGACTCGTTCACAACCGGAGAAGTGATGCGGAAGGACGCGACCTTAACCGCTGTTATCACCTCGACGATCTAGAGCGGATTCGCGCCCAAAAAGCCATCATTGCCGGGGTCACGTTTCGCTTCGCCATGTGCCTGCATGAGGACTATGACGCGCAAGGCGTTTACCTCTATGAGGTAAGAAAGCATCTACGGCCGATCGGTCCGGAGCTTCTCGCAGCGGCCGGATACCATTTGCCCGTCGATCTGCGACCCCGGATTGAAGGGCGCCGGGCCGAGAGCGGATCGATAGCCAGACGGATCAAAGCGCTGAGGTTCCCGTTCCTGCCGGAGGCTGGACTGCTCGCCCTTTACCACGGCGATCGAACGATCACTCTGGAGACGCCCTCCGAGTATGATCTTGGGGCTAGAACGCATGCGCAGGCTGCGGCGATCCAGCGGGGAATCGAATTAACGTTAAGCTAGCCGCCCGTCAGGCTTGAAGGCTGAGCTGAAATGGTGACTTTGTTTCGCGAAGCGAAGCTTCACTAGTCGACGGGGGCTGCTCGGTCAGCGCCGGGAAACATTAGCCGCCAGCCGAGCCTTCCCCGCCCGGCTTGGTCATCTCGACCGGATCTAGAGCCCGGTTCAATTGGTCCTCCGGCAGCACCTGGCGCTCGCGGCAAATTTGACGTACTGTCTTCCCGGTATTGGCACTTTCTTTTGCAATTTCTGCAGCTCGATCATAGCCGATGACGGGCGCCAAGCTGGTAACCATCGCCATGCTGAGCTCCACCAATTCCTTGCATCGATCTCGGTTAGCAACGATACCGCTGATGCATTTGTCCTGGAACGCTTGTGCGACGTTACTCAAAAGCCGAATGCTCTCTAAGACATTGTGCGCCATCACCGGCATCATCACGTTTAGTTCGAGTTGACCGGTGGCGCCGCCCCAACATACCGCCGTATCGTTTCCGAAAACCTGGGCACATACCTGCACGACCGATTCGCACATCACCGGATTCACTTTTCCCGGCATGATCGAGCTCCCGGGTTGTGTGGCCGGAAGCTGGATTTCTCCGAGTCCACACCTGGGGCCACTGGCCAATAGCCGGATATCGTTGGCGATCTTAAACAGACTTACGGCGATTGATCGCATTTGCCCGCTGGCTTCGACCAGCCCATCTTTGGCCCCCTGGGCTTCAAAGTGATTGCGGGCCTCTCGAAATGCCACCCCCGTTCGGTTCCAAAGATAACCCATCACCTTACCAGAAAACTCCGGGTGAGAGTTCAGTCCCGTACCGACCGCAGTCCCGCCCAGAGCGAGTTCTTCGACGGCCGCAATAGCGTTGCCTGCCCTAAGCTTTCCGTATTCGACCTGCTTCGCGTAACCGCTGAATTCCTGGCCCAGCCGGACCGGAGTCGCGTCCATCAAATGAGTCCGCCCAATCTTGATCACCTCCCAAAATTCATGTGCTTTAGCTTCCAATCCCTGCTGAAGGTGGTCCAGCGCGGGCATTAGTTCGCTGCGAACCAACTCTGCGGCGGCGATGTGAATGCTGGTGGGAATCACATCGTTGCTCGATTGCCCCATGTTGACGTGATCGTTCGGATGCACTGGATCCTTCGACCCAATCGCTTTGCCATCCAGCTGACTACAGCGATTCGCGATCACCTCATTCGCATTCATATTGGTGCTCGTGCCGGAGCCGGTCTGAAAAATATCGATCGGAAACTGAGAATCCCATTGGCCGTCAATTATCTCTTCCGCAGCCTCGGCGATGAGCTGCGCTCTCTTCTCGTCCAGTCTGCCAAGATCGCGGTTAGCTAGAGCTGCCGCCCATTTTACTAGTCCGAGCGCCCGAATGAAGGGACGGGAGAAGCGATAGCCACTAATCGGAAAATTGAGAACCGCCCGTTGCGTGGTCGCACCGTAAAGGGCGTCAGCCGGCAATTCCATGGTGCCCATTGAGTCTTTTTCAATACGCGTTTGCATTCGTTATAGGGTGGTGTCGATCAGATCGCCTAAAGAGCTACAGCGGAACCCAGGTCATTACCCCAGGCAGGGATAAACTTGCGAGCACCTAAATTGCCAAGGCCGAAAACTGGGCGCACGTGTGAAACCTTCGCGAAAACCTAATGTTGACGAACCTCTCATATTCTCATAACAATTCTAGATTCAATTTCAACTGTAGCTTCCATTCGCAATTTGTGAGCGAACCTCCAAACCACAATCTCCTGACGGTCAAGGAAACGGCCGAATACTTAAGAATACCGCTCCCGACTGTCTACTATTTGGTCCAGAGGGGCCAAATACCGGCGATTCAGATCGGGGGCCGCTGGCGCATCAAAAAATCGTCCTTGGACAAGGACATCCTACGCCAAGATAAACAGGGCCAACCAACCGTGCTCGTCGTCGATGACGATCCCGGGCTGCAAGAGTTATTTCGTAACTTCTTAAAGAAGGTTGGATTCAGCCGCGTCGTAGTCGGAACCGCTAAAGACGCGATCGTAAGCCTTCGAAAACAGAAGTTCGATCTGATGTTCCTCGATCTGCAACTCCCTGACGCTCCGGGCGACCAAGTCTATCGGACGGCGAAACAGATCGATCCAGATCTTAACGTAGTCGTTATTACGGGTTATCCCGATAGCGAGGTTCTCGACCGCATCCTGCAGATCAGTCCAGTAACGGTACTGAAAAAGCCGCTCAAAATTGAGCAGCTCAACCAGACGGTCAAAATCCTCGGACACACTGGTCCAAAAATGGAGGCGTGAGCCCTCCACTCAACAGGAGGGGCGCAAAGACAGATTTTTGAACAGGAGATCGCAAAGATCTCAAAGAAGGATGCCGGTCTTACTAAGGCATCGCATTCCTCAAACGATACGACGATTTTGAGGCTATTTCTGGATGAAGGAGCAGCGGGGATCTCCGTGACCTCCTGTTCAAAAATCTGTCTTTGCGGAGCTTGTTCCTTTTGATGGTTCTCACTGATCCCAGTAACTTAGCCGGTTCGGTTTTTCCGACTTCTCAGGCGATGAAATAACTGAGATTCTCGAGCTCGATGGCTAGATCGACGTTGTTAACCACTACGTGATCTGGCACCTGCAGAATTAGTGGCGAAAAATTAAGAATCGCTTGAATGCCGGCCTCCACCAGTTCGTTGGTGACTTCCTGCGCCACCATCCCCGGCACGGCGAGAATCGCTAGCTTCACGCCATTTTCCGGGACAAATCTCTTGATTTCGTTGGTTGGCAGAACCGGCACTTTCGTTCGGCCGGCTTTGGATGCGTCGGGCCGAATATCGAATGCCGCGACGATCTCGAATCCTTCCTTCGCAAAACCATCATATCGCAAAAGCGCGGACCCCAAATTGCCGGCACCCACCAAAATAACCGGTTGAAAGCGGGTTGTGCGAAGAACACTACCGAGCTGTGAGAGCAAAGATTCGACTTTGTAGCCGAGCCCGCGTGTTCCAAACTGTCCGAAGTAGGTGAGATCTTTTCTGAGTTGCGTCGGTTTTACGCCAGTCGCCCTTGCTAATGCATCAGAGGAAACAGTTTCAATGCTGTTCTGCTGAAGCCGCTCGAGAACCCGGTAGTAGAGCGATAGCCGGTAAACAGCTTTCCGCGGGATGACAAACTTCGCCACACGTGAAAAATAACGAGAAAACGCGACAGCGTCAATTTGATCGCGTCAGCGCCCGTAAAGACACTTGCCCAGATATCCGGCCAGAGCCGTGTTCCTTTTCTCCTCTCGCAACTGGTGAATCACCGCCCGGTCTACCGCCAGGGCTCTTTCCCAAAGCCACACCAAGTTCTGCGCGCTGACCTCAATGATATCAGCAATGTGTTTGGGCTCATCCGTGCGCGGCGCCTTGATATCGAAGGCGAGAATGTTCTCGTAGCCGGCATCCTGAAGAACGATCAGCAGGGCGAGGTCTTTGAGCGGCTCAGTATAACCAAACGGTAAATCCTGGTCATAACGTTGGCCATCTTGAGAATTGAGATGAATGTGAAAGAGTTTACCGGCTTCCAAACACATCTCTACGTCCCAGAGGTAATCGAGCCCGGCAATGCGGCTATGCGCAGTCTCCGGGTTTACTCCGAACAGAGCTTGGTGACTCGGATCGAGACGACTGATCAGATAGAGCACCTCACCCACCGTTGCTAAATACATGTTCGCTCGAGGTTCGTTTGGCTTGGGCTCAAGCGCGATACGAATCGATGTGCCGTGGCGTTCCCGAGCATATTGTCCTACGAGATTGAATCCCTCGAGCAATCGTTTGAAAGCCTCTTGACCGTTCTTAGTCAAAACGAAATCGAACCCCTCGCGTCCGTTCCAAAACACAACGGTCGAAGCCCCCAGCACCGCAGCACTGTCGATTGCCTCCAGCGCGTTTTTCAAAGAGAGCTTACGAATCGCTAGGTCATTGGAGGTCATCGCGCCGTCCTTGAAAATCGGGTCGGCAAAAAAAGAGGGCGTGTACATGCCACATTGCAGACCTACCTCTTCTGCGCGTTTTCTCGCGGCGCCCACTTGAGAGGCCGGAATTTCGACATCGTGGGCCTCATAATAGGTCATTCCGGCTTGAGCGAGAATCGGGAGCCGGTCCAGAATGGGAATCGCTTCTCTGGTCGGGCCGCCGAAAGCATCGGTTCCAGGGCCGAGGTTCCAGACGCCCGCTCCCAAACCATTTCGCCCTGCTTTTTGCGGAAGATTAAAGGCTGCTTTCATAGGCAATGGGTTTCCCAAGTTAAGGTGACTCGCGCACTTTTTGTGCGTGCGCGCACCAATCTTGGATGATCATGCGGATTTCCTTCAACCCGTCCAGCAATTGGGGTCCAGCTTGAAGAATCTTCTCCGGATCAACCGAATAGATGCGGCGTTGCTTAACCGCCTCCACCCCGGCAAAACCGGGGCGCGCACGTATCGCCGCCAAATCAACGCTCTTCCCGCACCAACTGGCAAGAATAATTTCGGGATTCATAGAAAATACCATTCCCTCCGTTACGACCCGGTCTTGTGCGCGGTTCGAACCAGATTTCTTGAATACGTAATCTCCGCCCGCCAGCTCGATGATCTCCTGCACCCAAGGAACTGCGTGAATCAGCGGATTATCCCACTCCTCAAAGTAGACTCGGGGACGGACCGGCGGAGAGAAGCGCCCGGCTGACAGTCCCAGGTTGAACTCATGGGCTAGGTTTACGCCCTTTTGGGGAACGCCGAGCAGGCGCCCCAATAAGGAGATCGCTTGAGCGACTCCCGCTAAATTAAAATAGCTTAGTGCAAAAACATTCACTCCAGCGCGCACCAGTTGATCGACAAATTTCGCCTGCACATCCGAGAAACTGATCACCAGATCGGGAGCGAGCGCTAAGATCCGCTCCACGCTCCCCGATGCAAATCCGGAGACTATCGGTTTTGCCGGAAAGTGCTTGCGGGCGAAAGCAGTAACTCCGACGACCTGATCCCACGCACCTAAGGACCAGCAGATCTCAGCTGCTTCAGCGCTTATGCAAATTAGCCTCACGTCATTTTCCCGGTATTTGTATCAGCCGGAAAAAAAGTGACTTAAAATTCTCCGCTTCGATTTTGGAGCCAACAATGAAGTTATCTGGACCATGTTCGATTACTACCACCCAGCAGAAGGTCGCCAGAATAAATGTGAGCGCCCAAGCAAGTTTACGAAGCATCGAAAAAAGAGTCTTCGCAAAGTCCGATTGAGAGCAACAAGAATTTTGTGAAGCAGCGGGTCGGGGTCCTAATTCCATTTAGGCCTAATCGGCGGTAATAGGACCCTAGTGCGAAATAACATTTCTTTCGTTGCGATCAAAATGGGCCGCCGGCAAGGCGGTCCGAGCCGGACTGGCGGAAGGAGGGCGCACATCTGAGTCGATCTATAACCGATCCGGCAGCCGCCCATAAGCATTAACTTAAGGTTTCGGAGTGGGTTCTCTACCCCGAAGGGGCAGGAGGACTCAGCCCGGGGTTTTAACCCCGGAGAAAGTGTCTCCCAGAGATCGCCCTGAAAGGGCGCTAGGCTCAGCTGGATCAGTCCCACGCCGATCGCTCATTGAAAGGCATCCCCTGTTTCTGCAGCAAGGTCTGAAACTCTTCTGCGAATGTCATCTTGCGAT
>Ga0070698_100002507_pt1 | contig 20244 bp, 10 predicted proteins | sample KBSK1502metaG_FD_65477 | JGI IMG/M metagenome (GOLD analysis project Ga0070698, IMG submission 65477) | Corn, switchgrass and miscanthus rhizosphere microbial communities from Kellogg Biological Station, Michigan, USA - KBS K1-50-2 metaG | ecosystem: Host-associated > Plants > Roots >...
ATCTGGTACATCTACGATGTCATCATGGTCGCCAGCGGCCATTTCGAAGATGATGAAGGGAGGCGGATTTCACGCTGGGATCCGGAGGAGAGAGACCCTCAGGAACTTTCCCAGGAGGTGCTGGACGAGCTGTATGCACTGAGACAGGAAGTAGGGGAGCTGGCCGAACGGGTGGACTTCACTGAGCGCCTGCTGGCTAAACCTCGGCACCAGGAAGAGCGCTGAGAAAAGCTCCTCGCGGAACCCGCGGAAGGGTCGCGGAACGCTCCTAGAAGTTATTGACCATACGTTTGATCCCATTAGGCAAGATTCGGACGTTGAAGTTGAGGAGCAGGCCGACTCGCTTATTGAACGGCTTCAGGTAGGTCAGTAGCTGGGCATGATGAACGGGTAGGACTTTTTCAACGGCTTTGATTTCTACAATGACTGCGTCTTCAACCAGGATATCGATCCGGTAAGCAGCATCTACAACCAACTGCTCGTATTCCAAGGAAAGTGGCATCTCAGATGCAACCTTGAGTCCCGTCTTCTCCAGTTCATACGCCAAACACTTCACATAGGCATGTTCCAACAACCCTGGTCCCAGTTTGGTGTGGACCTTGATCGCCGACGCAATGATAGTGTCCGTAAGTCTGTTTATTCTTTCAGTGCCGTTCATGAGCAATGTGATATGAGTTGGCACTGGGAGCGTTCCGCGGAAGTTCCGCGTGTTCCGCGAGGTGCAGTTGCAAAAGCTTGATTCACTGTACAAGGGTGGCCCACTGTCTCGGTAACCGAAAACCCGCAATCCACAATAAAAAGACCGCATTACTTTTCGCCCCGTGATCCCCAGACTCCCTACCAGATCCGAACTCCAGCAGCTCCTGCGTCTCGCCACGCCCATGGTGATGATCCAGGTCGGCATGATGTCCATGGGCGTCGTAGACACGCTCATCGTGGGCCATCTCTCCGCCCAGGCGCTCGCCGCGGTCGCGCTCGGCAACCTTTACTTCTTCGGCGGCGGCATCCTCACCATCGGCATCCTGATGGTGCTCGATCCCATTGTATCCCAGGCGGTCGGCGCCGGCGACCACCCCGCGATTGCCCGGGGCATCCAGCGCGGCATCGTCCTGGCCGTGCTGCTGTCGGTTCCCTTGAGCCTGCTCATGCTGCCGGCCCCGCTGCTCTTCACCGGGACGGGGCAGCCGGTCGAAGTCGTCCCCTTCGCCACGGCCTATAGCTGGTGGCTGATTCCCGGGATTCCGCCCTTCCTCCTGTTCGTGGTGATCCGCCAGTCGCTCCAGGCGATGCACGTCACCGGCTCCATCCTCTGGAGCATCGTGGCCGGCAACCTGGTGAATGCCGCGCTCAACTACGTGTTGATCTACGGGCATTTCGGGTTTCAGCCTCACGGCGTGGTGGGCTCGGCCTGGGCCACCTCCATCAGCCGCTGGCTCATGGTCGCGATGCTGCTGCTGCTGGCGTGGCCGAGGCTACGCGCCTACTTACGGCCGACCCGGCCGGAGATCTGGCTATGGGCCCCGCTGGGACGGATGCTCGCGATCGGAGTTCCCATCGGCGCCATGATGCTGCTCGAGTTCGGCGCCTTTGCCGCCATCGCGCTCCTCATGGGCCACCTGGGCACCGTCCAGGTGGCCGGGCACCAGGTGGCGATCAACCTCGCCTCCCTCACGTTCATGGTCCCGCTCGGTCTGGGTTCCGCGGCTGCCGTGCTGGTGGGGAACGCGGTGGGTCGCGGCGATGCTACCGCGGCGCGGCGTGGCGCGGGTACCGCCCTGGTGACCGGTGCCGCGTTCATGAGCATCACCGCACTCCTGTTCCTTTTCTTTCCCGGCGCATTGGCCCGGGCCTACACTCCGGACGCCGCGGTCATCGCCGTCGCGGCGTCGCTCATTCCCATCGCCGGCATCTTCCAGGTCTTCGATGGTCTCCAGGCCGTAGCGGCAGGCATTCTCCGCGGGCTCGGCGATGCCCGAGTGCCGATGCTGATCAACGTGTTTGGCTTCTGGTGCTGCGGCATGCCGGTGAGCGTGTACCTGGGCTTCCACGCCGGGTGGGGCCCCAGGGGGTTATGGTGGGGCTTCGTAGCCGGGTTGGGCAGTGTGGCCGTTCTCCTGTTGCTCCGCGCCCGGACTCGACTCAGGCGAGACCTGGTACGGGTCCAGATCGAGGCTGTGCAGGCCTGAGCTCCGTCGTCGTCTGTAACGGCTATACTCCTCCGGCACCTTGGGCACCGTTGGCCGCGGCCGCCTATCCTTTCAGCCGGAACCTCGAACCAAATGTGGCCGGCCGAGTAGGCTCGGTGGCGAACGCCCGGCGGGCACCCGCCAGCAGTACCGCGTCGCTCGGTCGGCGACCCATTCCTGAATGATCGCTAGCTGACACGCGCGAGGAGGCATGTGTGACCCTGCGTCGTGGATGTTTTGCTCTCACCATCTTGCTGGCGGTGGCACCGCTTGCGCTGCCCGCCCAGTCCACCTCCCCGGTTCACAAGACTCGCGGATTTCAGCTCTTCGGTTTCTCCACCCGGCGAATTCTGACCAACCGGGTGGACTGCTGGGTGAATTCCATGTCGGAGCTATGCGGCCAGAATCCCTTCGTCGATGGAGTCGCGGGCGGCACTTGGCCGAAAGGGACTTACGACGTTTACCTCTACAATTCCGGCCTTCAGGTCGCCGGCGTCATCGGCCCGGATGGTGGGCCATGGGCGGGGGATACCTCCGGCGCTTTCTTCTTTGACGCGAAGGGTACCACGGTTCATGGCGCTGAGTTCGAACCGGTGGTCTATCGGGGAAACGCCGGCGATGTCGCTGCCTGGCCTGATGCCGCCCTGGTTACCGGGAGTCTCTATCATCCAACCCTGATCGGGAAGCCCGGAGCTTCCGAGGGTGATGCCTGGTGGGTGTCGTGGGAAGGCGAACCCGTGCTCCTCGGCGGTCGTCCTCATCCGCTTGGGGTACTCGCGGAAGCCCGAGCGCTCGCCTGGAACTATCCCGGGGCGAATGAAGACATTGTCTACTTCGTCGTCAACTACTACAACATTACCTCACTCGACCCGGCGGACTATGCCGGTGCCCCACCATCCCTGCGGCCGATCCTCCTCAAGGCCGCGCAGGAATTCCATGCTCTGAATGATGCGAAGTTTGGCATTGCCCTGCCGAACTCCGGCTATACCATCGATTCGCTTTTCCTCGCGCAGGCCGCCGATCCTGACGTGGGAGACGCCGGGGTGAACTTTGCCTCGGTGAATCTGCCATTTGCGCTCGGCTTCGCCTACGAGCATACCTTTTCCGCGCTCAGCTACTGGGCATTCGATCCGGCCATCTTTGGGCCCCCATTTTTTGCGGGTAGCGGTCTGGCTGGATTTGCGCTTCTTCAAGGCCCGTCGACGGGGGGTCTCCGCACCTTCTCGGTAACGACAAACGGCGGGCCCGATGTGGGCGACCCCCGCAGCGTGGCGCAGTTGTACCGATATCTTTCGGGAAACCTCTCGCCGCTGGATGCCGGGTGCAGTTTCAATCCCATCACCCAGCATATTTGCTTCATTCGGACCACCTCACCAACCGACGTTCGGACCTACCAGTCGAGCGGTCCCTATTCGCTGGCCCCCGGCGAGTCGCAGTCGCAGGCGATGGCCTATGTGTTCGCGGCGCCGGTGCGTACGCCGGGGTCCGCCGCGTGTCCCGCCTGCAGCATCGGGCCCGGCAACGCTTCTATAATCGCTGGCCTGTCCGATCCTGCCGTTGTCGCTGGCGGGGTCAATCCTATTGATTCCATCGCCGGGTTCCTCGGCGCGTCCGACCTGAGTGGGGATGGCGTCCTTCAGGAAGATGAGTTCGTCACCGTCCCCCGCTCACTCTACGGCAAGGCCCAGCTGGCCCAGGCGGTGTTCGATCACCAGTTCCTGCTCCCCTCGGCTCCTGCTGCCCCGGACTTCTTCCTGATCCCGGGCAACAGCCAGGTTACCGTCGTCTGGCGTCCCTCGGCCACGGAGCAAACCGGCGACCCATACTTCAGCATCGCACAGGGCGCGCAGATCCTGAACGGCAATGGCGTCCTGGTTCCCAACCCGCTCTACGATCCCAATTTCCGGCAATTCGACGTTGAAGGCTACCGCGTCTATCGCAGCCGGGTGGACGACCCCGCCGCCCTGACCATGGTGGCCAGCTTCGACTACGCCGGCACCGTGATTTCGGATTACTCCGGACAGGTGAACTCGAGCCGGCTCTGTGCGCCGGAATTCGGTATCATCACCCAGTGCCCGGTGTTATTTGATCCCATCCAGCCAGGCCTCGCGCGCAGCGTCCACGTTGACGTCCCCCTGGTCGGAGAAGTGGTGCAAGTTCGGCTGGGGGATCGCATTCCGCTTCCCGACAATTCGGCCTTGGTACTGCGGGCTGACACGACCTTTGCCCAGGTACAAGGCTCCCTGGGCTGCCTGTGCGATACCGGTGTTCCATTCGTTTTTGTCGACCAGTCGGTGCGCAACGATTTCCGGTACTTCTACAGCGTCACTGCGTTTGACATCAATTCGGTGCAGTCCGGGCCGGCCAGTTTCGAGTCGCCCCGGATCCTGAAGAGTGTTACTCCGGTGCGGCCGGCATCGAACTTTGAGAACGCGGTGGCCTTCAGCCTGACCGTCTTTGGCAGAGGCGTTCCCCAGACCGACACGATCATACCCACTCTGGATTCCCTCAGCGGCACGTTCAGCAAGAAAATGCCGTCCCCCAACGGCTGGCGGCTGGAGCTGGTGTCTTTTGTGAAAGAGGTCGTTGGCGCAGCCGATAGCATCGTCATCCGCCTGGATAGCCTGGTGTTGGGCTCGGCGTACGACGGTATTGCGACCCAGTATTGGACGACGGTTACAACCGCCACCGACACGGTTACGCTCCTGATTCCGCTGGTCCAAGCGGTCGACAATACACTCGCCCAGTTCAACCAGAGTTTCAATGCGATCACCCTCGATCCTGGCCTGGCGGCGCGCTACGGTGGTAACGGACCCTACACCCTGGCCGTTCGATTCGAAGCTGACCTGGCCGGGAACTACTACACCAACGCCTTCGGCCGCGGGTGTACCAATTTTGCTCCCGGGTTCGTCGGGCCTCCATATGCCGGCTGCGATTACAACGGGGCGCGATGGTTTGATGGTCCATCACCTGAACAGAATGAAACGCAAGCGCACCCCAATGCCTGCGCCACCCAGGTCAACACGACCAACTTCGTCACCTGCTATAACAATGCCGGTGCACTCACCCGGGTCACGACGATTCACGAGGTAAAGTCCTATATCACGACTCCCAATGTGTGGCGCAACGTCGAAGGGGTGCTGGGCGGGGCGGTGCGTGGCGCCGACTACAACGTGTACTGGGGCTCCGGCGGGGTGGTGGACTCGGTGATTGACGTCAGCAACAACGTGATAGTGCCGTTCGATGCTGATCTCCGCAAAGGCGCCAGCTGGGGAATCCTGAATCAGTCTGCAGCTCAGGCCTTCGGCTCCTACGACCAGCGGATCGAGCTCACGATCAACGACTTCGGCTGCGTTCCGCCCTTTACCACGTTCACCGCTCCAATCCTGCAGCTGGGGTGCGCCGTCGGCACGACGTACCAGCTCAGCGACACCGCAATCCCCGGACCGATCGTTCTCTGGTCGGGAGTGACCACCAATTCCCGGCCGTCCGGCCTCCCGGGCAACTGCTTTGCGGGTGTAGCCGGGTGCGGTTTCGTGGCCCCGAACGCCGGGTTCGCGATGTACCTGGCCGGTCACCTCTTCATGTTTGAGCTGACCGGGGGGCAACTGCCGGCCCGGGGAACCGTATGGTCAATGCGGGACTACATCGGCGCCATACGGGGCGGAGGTACTAACTGCCCCCAATGCACGGCCGGGGCCGATGGACCCTACCTGTTCAGCAATACATCATTGTTCTCATTCCCTCCGCCCCGCACCTTTGCCGCGACGGGCGCCGAGCTGCGACTCAAGTACGACGTGACCCACCAGGTGAACCCGGCGACCCGGGATGATTTGTCCCAGGTCCACACGGTGCCTGATCCATACTATCTGACCAATGAGTTCGAGGCCGACGCCGGCCGGCAGGTGATCAAGTTCGTCAACCTGCCCCAGGATGCCATCATCCGGATCTATTCCTCCAGCGGCGTCCTGGTCACCCTGATCGAGCATCACTCGACCACTTTTGGTGGCAGCCACGACTGGGACGTGCGTAACCGGACCGGCCGGCGGGTGTCGAGCGGGGTGTATTTCTATCACATCGAGTCTGGTTCCGCGCGCCGGGTCGGGCGTCTCACGGTAGTCAACGACAGGCCGGGGTTATGACGAAGTTGCGCGGTCTCTCGCTGGTCGGCGTGATTGCCCTGGCGCCTTCACTGCACGCGACGGGCCCCGTGCCTCGCCTCGGCTTCGGCTTGTTTTCCCGTCCCTTGGGCGCGATCACCGTCAACCGGGTGAGTTGCGGGCTCAGCAATGCTGGCGAGATCTGCCTGGACTCCACCAACAGCTCCACTATTGGTGGGGGCTTCTGGCCCAGGGGCACCTTCGATCAATACGTGTTCAACTCGGGCCTTCAGATGGCCGCGATCGTCGGGTCCGACGGCGGTCCCTGGGCTGGCGACACCGCCGGGGCGTTCTTCTTCGATGCCAGAGGGGACCAGGCTCACGGGCTGGGCATAACCAACCTCTATAACGCGAAGTCACCTGCGGACGTCGCATCCTGGCCCGCCGAGGGTCACGTGCCTTCCGGGCCCGGCTCGTTGTTCAGCCCGCAGAGTCAGGGCTCAATTTCCGCCTCGGAAGGGGACGTCTGGTGGCTCATGTGGGAGGGCGATCCTTCCCGGCTGAGTGGGCGGCAGCATCCACTCGGCGTCGCGGTGGAGATGCGGATGCTGGGCTGGAACTACCCGGACGGCAACGAAGACATTGTGTATATAGTCCTGACGTATTACAACATCACCTCGCTCGATCCAACGGATTACGCCGGGATTCGTCCCGAGCTCCGGACCACCCTGTTGAACCTGGCCGCTCAATTCCATGCTCTGAATGACGCGCAGTTCCAGATTACCCTCCCCTCTGGGGGGTACACCTTCGATTCGCTCTTCACCGACTTTGCGGCGGACGAAGACGTGGGGGATGCTGGAGTAAACTATTCATCGGCGAACATCCCATTCTCCCTGGGGTTCTCCTGGGAGCACACCTTCTCCGCTTTTCAGGGATGGATCTTCGACCCGGCCATCTTCTCCCCCCCCTTCTTCGCCGGAACCGGGTTCGCCGGCATTGCTTTCCTGGAATTCCCGTCCGGTGCCGGCCGGCTCCATCTTTTCTCCGGCCTGACGGGGGGCGGCGGTGACCTGAACGATGCGAGAGGTGTCAGCCAGCTGTTTCGGTATGTTTCAGGAACGTTGTCTCCGCTCTCGGGGGACGGTGCCTGCAATTTCAATCCCCTGACGGATCGGATCTGCTTCATCCGTTCCACCTCGCCATCGGATACCCGGTTCTTCCAGTCGACCGGCCCTTACACGCTCGCGCCGGGACAGTCCCAGTCTCAAGTCGTCGCCTATGTCTTTGCGGCCCCGGTTGGGCCAAATCCGAACTGCGGATCGCCTAACTGCATCACGGCGGGCAATTTCAACATCATCAAAGGCATGGGCGACCCGGCCGTGATCAGCGGCGGCGTCAACAAAATTGACTCCATCACCGGTTTCCTTGGCGCATCGGACTTGAGCGGAGACGGCGTTCTCCAGAAGGACGAGTTCCTCACCGTGCCGCGGTCTCTCCTGGCCAAGACCCAGCTGGCCCAGGCGATCTTCGATCACCAGTTCCTGCTCCCCACGGCGCCTGCCGCGCCCGATTTCTTCCTGATCCCCGGCAACAGCCAGGTCACCGTTATCTGGCGTCCGTCCGCGACCGAACAGATCGGCGACCCGTTCTTCAGCATCGCACAGGACGCGCAGATCCTGAACGCCAGTGGTGTCCTGGTTCCCAATCCGCTCTACGATCCCAATTTCCGGCAGTTCGATGTCGAAGGCTACCGGGTGTACCGGGGCCGGGTGGACGATCCTGCGGCTCTGACGATGCTGGCCAGTTTTGACTACACCGGTACCGTGCTGTCCGACTACTCGGGCCAGGTCAATCCGACCCGGCTGTGCGCGCCCGAGCTGGGCATCACCACCGGCTGCCCAGTCCTGTTCGACCCGGTCCAGCCCGGGGTCGCCCGAAGTGCCCATGTGGACGTCCCCCTGCTGGGTGAGGTAGTGCAAGTCAGGATGGGGGACCGGATTCGGCTGACGGACAGCTCCGCGTACGCATTGCGGGCTGACACCACGTTCGCGATCTCCGCCGGGTTACCCAACTGCCTCTGCGAAACCGGGGTGCCCTTCAGCTATGTGGACAACACGGTGCGGAACAACTTCCGCTACTTCTACAGCGTCACCGCGTTCGACGTCAATTCGGTCCAGTCCGGTCCGGCCAGTTTCGAGTCGCCCAGGATACTCAAGAGCGTAACGCCGGCGCGGCCCGCGTCGAACTTCGAGAATGCGGCAGCCTTCAGTCAGGCCATCTTCGGGCGCGGGGTCGCCCAGACCGACACCGTGTTCCCGGAGCTGGACCCCACTACCGGGATCTTCAGCAAGAAGATGCCGCCGCCCGGCGGGTGGCAGTTGCAGGTGTTCGGGTTCGTCAAGGAGGTCGTCGGCGAAACCGACAGCATCACGATCCGGCTGGACAGCATGGTCCTGGGCTCGGCGTGGGATGGCATCGCGATTCAGTACTGGACTACGATAACGACCGCGACCGATACCATCGTCTTGCAGGTTCCCATGCTGCAGAGCCAGGTCAACGACGAGACGCAGTTCTCCCGGAAGTTCAACGCGATTGTGCTCGATCCGGCGCTGGCGTCCCGCTTTGGAGGGAATGGGACCTTTGCGCTCCAGGGGCAGTTCGACGCCGCAATGGCCGGAAACTACTACACCAACGCCTTTGGCCGTGGCTGCGTGAACTCCGCTGCCGGATTCAGTGGCAGCGCCGGGTGCGACTACAACGGCGCACGCTGGTTCAACGGACCTTCACCGGCGAGCAATGAGACCCAGCCGCATCCCAATGGCTGCGCTTCCAATGTCAACACGTTCAACTATGTCACCTGCTATAACAACGCCGGGGCGCTTACCGGGGTTACCACTGTTCACGAGGTGAAGTCCTACATCACCACACCCAATGTGTGGCGCAATGTCGAGGGCGTGCTGGGAGGAGCGGTGCGGAGCGCCGACTACAACGTGTACTGGGGGACTGGCGGACTCGTTGATTCGGTGATCGACATCAGCAGCAATGTCGTGGTCCCATTCGCTACTGACCTGCGCGAAGGCGCCAGCTGGGGCATCCTGAACCAGTCGGCGGCGATCACCGCTGGCTCCTACGATCAGCGGTCCGAGCTCACCATCACCGACTTCGGCTGCGTTCCGCCCTTTACCACGCTCGCTGCTCCCACGCTGCAGCTGGGCTGTGCACCAGGCATTACCTACCAGCTTAGCAACACCGCCATTCCCGGCCCGATCGTGTTCTGGTCCGGCCCCACCACCAACGCTCGCGTCGGGTGCATTGTCGGGGCCGGAGGCTGCGGTGACGTCGCCCCGAACGCCGGATTCGCGATGTACCTGGCCGGGCACCTCTTCATGTTCGAGCTGACCGGGGGGCAATTGCCGGTCCGGGGGACCGTGTGGTCAATGCGGGACTACATCGGGGCCGTTCGGGGCGGGGGCGCCAACTGCGCCCAGTGCACGGCCGGCAACGACGGGCCCTATCAGTTCGCGGGGTTCTTCTCACCCCGTACCTTCGCCGCGGTGGGCGCCGAGCTGCGCCTCCGCTACGACGTGATCAACCGGGTGAACGTCCCCACTCGGGACGATCTCTCCCAGGTCCATACCGTTCCCGATCCTTACTACCTGGCCAACACGTTCGAGGCCGATGCCGGCCAGCAGGTCATCAAGTTCGTCAACCTGCCGGCGGACGCCATCATCCGGATCTACTCCTCGAGCGGCGTCCTGGTGACCCTGCTGGAGCACCACTCCCAGACCTTCGGGGGTTCGGAGGACTGGGATGTGCGGAATCGGACCCGCCGCCGAGTGGCGAGCGGGGTGTATTTCTATCACATCGAGTCGGGGACGGTGGGGCGAGTGGGACGACTGACGATTATCAACGACCGACCTGGCCTCTAAAAGAAACCCCTCTCCATTCATGGAGAGGGGCAGGGGTGAGGAAAGGGGCCGGGGTGAGGTAGAGGTTAGCCGACCTTCACTGGTGAATTCGCCCGCTCAAATTCCTTCATGAAGCTCACTAACGCATCCACCGCAGGCCGGGGACACGCGTTGTAGATACTGGCCCGCATTCCACCCACGAGCCTGTGGCCTTTCAGGCCATCCAGCCCCTTCTTTGTCGCCTCGCTCACGAACTTCGCCTCCAGCTCCTCGGTTGGCGCCCGGAAGCAGACGTTCATCAGCGACCGGCTGGCCTTCTCCGCAGTGCCCCGGAAGAAATCGCTCTGATCCAGGTAGTCGTAGAGCACCCGGGCCTTCTCCTCGTTCTTCTGGGCCATCGCGGTGAGGCCGCCCTGGTCCTTGATCCACTTGAACACCTGGCCCACGATGTAAATCCCCATCGTGGGAGGCGTGTTGTAAAGTGAATGTTCCTTGGTGTGGGTCCGGTACTGGAGCATGGTCGGGATATCCTTGGGCCCCGCCTCGACCAGGTCCTTCCGGATAATGACGAGCACTGTCCCCGAAGGACCCAGGTTCTTCTGGGCTCCGGCGTAGATCAGGCCGTACTTCGAGACATCGATCGGGCGGCTGAAGATGTCGCTCGACGCGTCGCAGATCAGTGGCGCCCCGGCCGGCGTACCCGGCTCGCCCCGCCATTGAGTGCCGTAGATCGTGTTGTTGCTGGTGAAATGCAGGTACGCGGGGGCGGCCGAATACCTGATCTCGTCCTGTCGAGGAATCCGGACGAAATTCTCCGGCTCCGTGCTGCCGGTCACGTTGACCGTGCCGAACAGCTTGGCTTCCTTGATCGCCTTCTGGGACCACACGCCGGTATTGATGTAATCGGCCGTCCCGCCCCTGGGAAGCAGGTTCTGGGGAACCATCGAGAACTGCAGCGACGCGCCACCCTGCAGGAACACGATGTCGTAGCTGTCGGATATTCCGGCCAGATCGCGGCAGTTCTGTTCGGCTTCGGTGTTGATCCGGTCGAACAACTTGCCGCGGTGGCTGTGCTCCATGATCCCCATGCCGCTGCCGCCGATGTTCCAGATATCCTGCTGCGCCTGCTTGAGGACCGGTTCCGGCAACACGCCGGGTCCGGCGCCAAAGTTGAAGATCCGATCGCTCATTGGGCCCGTCCGTTGAGGCTGCTGAGTTCTACGCTGATGATATGGGGGTTCCCGGTCCGGATCGCCGCCAGGTCCTTCTCGGCGGGCTTGTTGTCCAGGTGAATCCGGGCCAGGGATGCCACCGCGCCGTGATAGCTGATGTTCTCGACCTCTTCCACGTTGATCGCGCCGTCCGCCAGCACCCGGAACACGTGGGCCAGTACTCCCGGCCGATTGCGGTGGCGGACCGCCAGCACGTAGGACGCCGCGCTCCGGGCCAGCCGGTTGACGCAGTTGGGAACCTCGCCGCCCCGCTTGAACGCATCCACGATGCGGAGCACCTCGTGCGCGATCGCCACCTGGGCCTGCTCGGTGGAAGCGCCGACGTGGTGGGTCCCATAGACCCCGGCTTCCTTGCCGATCGGGTTGCCGAACTCGCCGGTGCCGCCCGACGGCTCGTGCTGGTACACGTCCAGCCCCGCGCGAATCTTCCTCTCCTTGATCGCCTCGGACAGCGCCGCCTCGTCCACCACGCTGCCCCGCGAGGTGTTGATGAAGTAGGCGCCGGGCTTCATTGCGGCAAAGAAATCTTCGTTGCAGAGGTTCTTGGTCTCCGTCGTGGCCGCCACGTTGATGGTGATCGCGTCGGAAAGCCGCACCACCTCCAGCGGGGTCTGGCAATAGACGAAGCCCATCCGCTCGGCGTCATCAATCGTAAAATTGCGCGACCAGGCCGCGATCCGCATGCCGAACGCCTGGGCCCGCTTGGCAACTTCCTTTCCAATCTGGCCCAATCCCACGATGCCCAGGGTGCGGCCATGCAGCCCGTGCGACTTGGAGTATTCGGCCTTGTTCCACTTGCCGGCCTTGAGCTCCGCCACCTGGTCCGGAATCCTCCGGTCACAGGAGAGCAGCAATCCCATGATCAGCTCGGCCACCGCGACGGAATTCTTGCCTGGGCAGTTGGAGACGAACACCCCGAGCCCGGATGCCGCACTCATGTCGATGTTGTCGATGCCGGCTCCGGCCCGGACCACCAGCGCCAGGTTGGTCCCGGCCTTGAGCGCGTCAGCGGTCACCTTGGTGCTGCGGACGATGAGAATCTGCGGATCCAGCTCCTTCATGGCCGCGGGCAGGGTCTCCGCCGAGAGCTCCGGGCGCGAGGTGACTTCACAGCCCAGCTCTTTGAGCCCGTCTATGCCGACTTTCTCGAACTTGTCTGCAATCAACACCTTCATACTGCGAACTCCCAATGTTGTAGGGGCGGGCTGGCAAATCTAATAAGGGTGACGGCAGGAGGCAGGGTGATGGTACAGGGTACGGGTACTGGGTACTGGGTACTGGGTACTGGGTTCCAAAGGTAGTTACGCAGTCCACAGTACTCAGTACCCAGTACCTGGTACCTCTTCCTAGCTGAGCAAGTGGACAAAGAGCCCCGATTTCAGTTTGGGCTCGAACCAGGTGCTCTTGGGCGGCATCATGAGCCCGGCATCCGCCACTCGGAGCAGCTGGTCTACGGTAGTAGGGAACATGGAGATCGCCAGGGCCATCTCCCCCGACTTCACCCGCCGTTCCAGCTCAGCCGTTCCCCGGATCCCACCTACGAAGTCGATTCGCTTGTCGGTGCGCGGGTCTCCGATGCCGAGGATGGGCCCCAGGACCCGGTCCTGGACCAGGCTCACGTCGAGCGAAGCCAGCGGGTCCCTTTCATCTATTGATGTGCGATCCAGGTCTACCTGGTACCACCGGTCGCCAGGGAACACCGTGAAGGAGCCAGGGTGGGTGGGGACCGGGTCGGCGGCCGGTTTCACACTGCCGATCCGCCCCAGTTCCTTCATGAAACCGGCCCGGTCCCGCCCATTGAAATCCTTCACTACCCGGTTGTAGGGCAGGATGCGGAGCTGGCTGGCCGGAAACAGGACCGACAGGAACCAGTTGTACTCCTCGGAGCCGGTGTGGTTCGGGTTGGCGGCTCGGCGTTCCCGGCCTGCCCGCCAGGCGCTCGCCGTCCGGTGATGACCGTCGGCCACGTAGCTCCAGGGAATCGGGCCAAAGGCGTCCACGTACGCCTGGGGATTGGCGACTCTCCAACCGGTGTGTTTCACACCGTCATCTGAGGTGAAATCGAACACCGGCGTACCGGCGGCATCCTGTGCCACCAGCCGATCTATCGCTGCGTCGTCCCGGTAAGTGAGGAACACCGGCTCCGCGTTGGCGTCCAGCGTCAGCACGTGGCGGGTGCGATCGTCCTCTTTGTCGGGCCGGGTCTTCTCGTGTTTCTTGATCAGGTCCTGCTCGTAGTCGTCGATGTGGAGACAGCCGACCACGCCGATCTGGGCCTGCCCATTCATGATCTGCCGGTAGAGATAGAGTCCCGGGCTCGCGTCGCGCCGGAGCGCGCCCTCCCGCACCAGCCGATCCAGCGCCTCCCGGGCGGTCCGGTACACCGAGGGATCGTATGGGTCGGTTGAATCGGGAAGGTCGATATCGGATCGGCCGACGTGGAGAAAGCTTGCGGGATTGCCCGCGGCGATCGCCCGGGCTTCGGCGCGGTTGACGACGTCATAGGGCGGGGCGGCAACCTGGCTTGCCTTGTCCCGGGCCGGAAGCAGTGAAGCGAAGGGGTGCAATCTCATGGGTTTCCGATCAGTTGATTACTTGTTGTTACTTGCTTCCCCCATTCCCGGATTCCCACATTCCCCCAATTGTTTCGCCGGGCATCCTACCGGACCGGGGGCCGGGTCGCAACCTCGTCGTCCAGCCACTCCGGCTGACCGGACGTGGAGGTCAACGAAATTGTGGCATTCCTCCTGGCCCTCACCGACCCGGTCGCGCTGGACCAGGTCAGGGAAGCGCCGGGGACCTTGCCCAGCGGTCTCCCTGTCTCCGACTAGAAACCTGGCATCCCCCATTTCGTAGGAAACCACGTATCTTCCGCCACCCCGCTTCCCAACGGTTCTCATCATGATCATTTCGACTCTCGCCCTGCTGGCGTCTTTGCAGTCTCAGGCCCCGGCGACGCCGCCTCCTGCCGCCCTGCCGCCTTCGCCAATCGCGAAGATCGTCGTGACGCCCGGCTCTCCGACCTTGACCGCCGGCGACACTCTCCGGCTCTACGCCCAGGCGCTCGATTCAGCGGGCAAACCGGTGGAGAACGCCCGGATCCGGTTCCAATCTGCCGGCGGCCGCTTTGAAGGAAGAGTCGACTCAACCGGCCTGGTCATGTCCGGTTCTACCGGGACCATTCCGGTCAGCGTGGTGGCGAGCGTCGTCGGAACCCGGCCCGCGGTCCAGCGGGTAGAGGTGCGGATGGTGCCGGGCCCCGCGGCCCGGCTGGTGATCGCGCCCCACATTACCAAGCTGGTAGCCGGTCAGCATTTCCGCCTGAACGGCAGCGTCTACACTGCTTCCGGTGATGAACGGAGCGGCGATGCGCTGACCTGGCGCAGCTCGGCCCCGGCGGTGGCCCGGGTCGATCGCAACGGGGTCGTTACCGCGGTTGCCGCCGGCCGCGCCACCATCAGCCTGGGATCCGGTGGAGTCACCGCGACGCTTCCGGTCCAGGTGATCTCCAACATCATTGCCTCGCTCGAGCTCACGCCCTCCACCGTCAATGCCCGGCAGGGTGACGTCATCCGCTTCAACCTGGTCGCCCGGACCGCGCGGGGCACCGCCATCTCCGGGTTGACCCCGACCTGGTCGTTCTCACCGGGCGAGGGGACCATCGATGCCGATGGCGCCTTCGTGGGCTACGACGAGGGCGCCTACATCGTCTCGGCCAACCTGGGCACCCGGTCGGTCGAGGCGGTGGTGAACCTTGCCGAGCGCGACGTGCGGCGGCCGCTGACGGTCGTGGGGCGCCTGTCCCGGAGCCTGTTCACGACCGAAGAAGTATGGATTCATCCCGACGGGAAGCATGCCTACCTGGGTACCGGGTCCGGTGGTGATCGCATGTATGCCATCGATATCAGCGATCCGTCCAAGCCCACGGTGACCGACTCGATCGTGGCGAACACCCGGCGGGTCAACGACATCATGACGACTCCGGACGGGAAGTTCCTGGTGTTTACCCGGGAAGGTGCGTCGGATCGGAAGAACGGCATCGTGATCTGCCAGCTGGAGGACCCGGCCCATCCCAAGCCCATCGCCGAGTTCACCGAGGGCGTCAACGGCGGGGTTCACTCGGCGTTCATCTTTCAGCAGCCGAAGTATGGGACCCATATCTACCTGACCAATGATGGCACCGGCGCCATGCACGTCATCGACATCAACGATCCGTACCATCCAAAGGAAGTGGCTCAGTGGCGCACAGCGCGAGCGGACGCGGGTCGCACCCTGCATGACATCGACATCCAGGACGGGTTGGCGTACCTCTCCTACTGGAACGACGGCCTGGTGATCCTCGATATCGGCAATGGAATCAAGGGTGGCAGCCCCTCGAATCCCCAGCTGGTGAGCCAGTTCAAGTACGATCTCAACAAGCTGTACCAGGACGTCGAGGACGACGGCGGCCCCGGTTTCATCCGGGGAACTCATACCGCGTGGCGCCACAACAACTACGTGTTCATCGCCGACGAAGTCTTCCCGGCATCGGGTGTCCGGGGCGCCAAGGATGCGTCAGCCGGCCGGGCCTACGGCAATCTCCAGGTGGTGGACGTTAGCGATCTCGAGCATCCTCATACGGTTGCCTGGTACCAGCCGGAATTCGGCGGGGTCCACAACGTCTGGATCGCGGGGGACACACTCTATATGGGGGTGTACAACGGCGGGTTCCACGCCTTCGACATCTCCGGGGAACTGCGCGGCGATCTTCGGGCACAGCACCGCCAAATCGGGCAGCTGAATACCGCCGACATGGACGGATTCGTGAAGAACACGGCAATGACCTGGGGCGTGGTGGTCCACGACGGGTTGGCCTACGTGAACGACATGTACAACGGCCTTTGGGTGGTGCGGATCGAGCCCAAGAAGCAGCCGGCGATACCCTAGTGACAAGTGACACGTGAGATGTGACAAGTAAAAGGCCCTCGCGAAATTCGGAGGGCCTTCTTGTTATCCGGTCACGCAGTACTTGTCACCTGTCACTTGTCACTTGTCACGTTCAGTGACTCGATAAGGAGATCAGGCGCCAACGCATCCTCCAGCAGCATCCCGGTTTCCAGCTTGGCGTCCAGATCGCTCAGGACCAGGTCACTGGCCCGGCGCATCGTGGCGACCATGATTTCATCCGCCGCGCGATGCAGCCCAAAGGCGTGCAGCGCTTCCCGCATCGCGACCTGTTCCACCAGCATTCGGGCCGACAAGACCAGGTTCTTGTAGCAGGCTTCGGCAACCGCCGCGGTCGCGGCTTCCGAGGGAAGACCCAGTTTGGGTTCCCGCATCCACGCCAGGACCTCGTTCTGCTGCTGGGTCAGGGTGGTGAGGGGATGGTTTCTGCCCCGGCGGAACGCGACCCGCTGCTCGCCCAGGGCTTCCCGGATGGCCTGCTGCACCGTGACATCGTCCCGCGGCTCCGCCTTGAGCGAATCCCAGAGACCCGGGATCGGCCACTCGTGATGCTCCCGCAGCATTTCCTGCACGGCGAACACGTGATCGCCGGTGCCCTGGGAATATTTGGCCGCCGCCCGCGCGAGCGATCCGCGCTTGCGCCAGAGCTCGCGAAAGGTGTCGTACTGCTGAAGGCTGTTGGAGACCGAAGGCGGAAACATGGCGAAACCCTCGTGAACGAAAGCCGCCGGCTGGAAACCACATGAAAACGGTGCCGGGTCAGCGGTCATACAAGCAGGTAGTATGCCGACCGCCTGGGGCTGCGGAGACTTGCACTGCTGAGCCGGGTACCAGTAGCGTAAGTCATTGATTTTGTGGCTTCTACCGATTATCTACGAGCCGGCTCTGCCCCCCGCCAACGGGTTCGGTTCGGGAAGGCGGCGGAATCTTCGGGGTCGCGTTCTCCAACATCCATGCGGACTTCCGACCTGTGTTTGTTCCCAAGCTTGTCACCACGCTCAAGGGGTACACCCGGGCCCGGTTTCTGGCTGACGCCACGGCCGGGGTCATCGTCGGCATAGTCGCGCTCCCCCTCGCCATCGCCTTTGCCATTGCCAGCGGAGTGGCTCCCGAGCGGGGGCTGATCACCGCGATCGTCGCCGGGTTCATCATCTCTGCCCTGGGTGGTTCCCGGGTGCAGATCGGGGGGCCCACCGGGGCCTTCGTGGTCATCGTGTATGGCATCGTTGAGAAATACGGCATTGATGGGCTCACCGTCGCGACCATCCTCGCCGGTTTCATCCTGCTCGCATTCGGCTTCGGCAAGCTGGGCAGCTACATCCGTTTCATTCCGTTTCCGGTCGTCATCGGGTTCACCACCGGCATCGCGCTGATCATCCTTTCCAGCCAGGTGAAGGATTTCCTCGGTCTCCAGATGGGCGCGGTTCCCTCGGACTTCCTCGCCAAGTGGGGCGGGTACGCCCAGGCGATTCGGTCGGTGCACTGGCCCTCGATCCTGGTCTCGGGCTCCGCCCTCCTGATCATCGTCGTCTGGCCCCGCCTGAATCGGCGGATCCCGGGGCCCTTCGTCGCCCTGGTCGTGACCACCATCGTTGTTCACTACGCCCATCTCGATGTGGAAACCATCGCCACCCGGTTCGGGGGGCTCAGCACCAGCCTGCCGGCTCCCCAGGTGCCGGTCATCACCCTGCACACCGCCCTGGGCCTGGTCGGCCCGGCCTTCACCATTGCCATGCTGGCCGCGATCGAATCGCTGCTTTCCGCGGTGGTGGCCGACGGCATGATCGGGGGCAAGCATCGCTCCAACATGGAGCTGGTGGCGCAGGGCGTCGCCAACATTGTGACGCCGCTGTTCGGAGGAATCCCGGCGACCGGTGCCATCGCGCGCACCGCGACCAATGTGAAGAACGGAGCCCGGACCCCGGTGGCGGGGATCGTCCACGCCGTCACCCTGCTCCTGATCACCCTCTTCTTCGGTCACTGGGCCGGCCTCATTCCTCTGGCCACGCTGGCCGCGATCCTGGTCGTGGTCGCCTACCACATGAGCGAATGGCGCACCTTCGTGAACGAGTTCCGGGCGCCCAAGAGCGACGTCATCGTCATGGTGACGACGTTTTCGCTCACCGTGCTGGTGGATCTCACGGTGGCGATCGAGGTAGGGATGGTGCTGGCGGCGTTCCTCTTCATGAAGCGGATGTCGGAGGTGGCGAACGTCAGCGTGGTTACCGGCACTGCCCAGGACGAAGCCGGCGATGATGTCTCCGATCCGAACGCCGTCGGCCGCCGGCGAGTGCCGGCCGGGGTGGAAGTGTACGAGGTCAACGGCCCCTTCTTCTTCGGGGCGGCCGAAGCGTTCAAGGAGACTCTGAGCCAGGTGGCGAGCCGCCCCAAGGTGCTGATTCTCCGGCTCCGGGGGGTGCCGGCGATCGATTCGACCGGCCTCCACGCCCTGAAGGACGTGGTGTTGAGGAGCCGGCGGGACGGCACGCTGGTCCTGCTCTCGGACGTGCATGCCCAGCCGATGGCCGTCCTGGGCCGCTCGGCGCTGCTGGACCAGATCGGGGAGAACCACCTGCTGGGGAACCTGGATGATGCCCTGAACGTGGCCCGGGAATACCTGGGTTTGCCGACCGAGGAGCGGCCGGCGTTCGCCCAGCCGACGGTGGCCCGGGAGACCCCGGCCCGGGGGACCAGACCGGAACTGTAGTAGTCGGGGGAACAACGCTTGAATGGTTGAGGCGGTTAGGTTAGAATAGTCGCCCCGCAGCAAATGGTTCCTCAGAAACGATTTGACCGGGTTGGCGGGAGTAGGATTCGTGGTTCCAAATTCCTTGACATTGGTTCCAGTGCTGGCTACTTTGCGCGGCTGCCCGGAAACGGGCTCAACAAGCTCTTTGAAAATTGATGTGGGTTTTGGGTGGAGATGAGTGCGGACCCTGTGAGCCGAAGCGAATTGAGTCGTCTTCGGTGAGGGTTTTAGAACTCAACAGTATTGTGATTCCGACGACACGGTAATAAACCAGGTCGTTCGGTTTGAGCTGTTCAAGCTACCAAATCATTGGAGAGTTTGATCCTGGCTCAGGACGAACGCTGGCGGCGTGCCTAACACATGCAAGTCGAACGGGACCCGCAAGGGTTCAGTGGCGGACGGGTGCGTAACACGTGAGGAACATGTCCTTCGGCGGGGAATAGCCGGCCTAACGGCCGGGTAATACCGCGTACGACGGTTGGGGCGCATGCCCTGGCCGTGAAAGCAGCAATGCGCCGATGGAGTGCCTCGCGGCCTATCAGCTAGTTGGTGAGGTAATGGCTCACCAAGGCTACGACGGGTAGCTGGTCTGAGAGGATGATCAGCCACATTGGGACTGAGACACGGCCCAGACTCCTACGGGAGGCAGCAGTGGGGAATATTGCGCAATGGGCGAAAGCCTGACGCAGCGACGCCGCGTGTGGGATGAAGGTCTTCGGATTGTAAACCACTGTCGGGAGGGACGAATGCGCCGCAAGGCGAGTGACGGTACCTCCAAAGGAAGCACCGGCTAACTCTGTGCCAGCAGCCGCGGTAATACAGAGGGTGCGAGCGTTGTCCGGAATCACTGGGCGTAAAGGGCGCGTAGGCGGCTTGGTAAGTAGGGGGTGAAATCTTGCGGCTCAACTGCAAGGCTGCCTCCTAAACTGCCTGGCTGGAGCACGGTAGAGGCAGATGGAATTCCCGGTGTAGCGGTGGAATGCGTAGAGATCGGGAAGAACATCGGTGGCGAAGGCGGTCTGCTGGGCCGTTGCTGACGCTGAGGCGCGACAGCGTGGGGAGCAAACAGGATTAGATACCCTGGTAGTCCACGCCGTAAACGATGGACACTAGGCGTCGGGGGGA
>Ga0070698_100002509_pt1 | contig 20233 bp, 14 predicted proteins | sample KBSK1502metaG_FD_65477 | JGI IMG/M metagenome (GOLD analysis project Ga0070698, IMG submission 65477) | Corn, switchgrass and miscanthus rhizosphere microbial communities from Kellogg Biological Station, Michigan, USA - KBS K1-50-2 metaG | ecosystem: Host-associated > Plants > Roots >...
CCGTACCTCTCCATCTTCGCAAGCATTCTCGGTAACGCCGCTTCCGAGCTCGATGTGCCGAGCACGATGAGAATCTCATCCTTTATGTACCGCAACAAACCCCATAGCGAGAATCCATAGAATCGTGCGATGAGATTGAGCACGACGAAGATGAAGATCGCCATCGTGAGATACACATCGGCCATCAGCCGTGCTAGCGGGATGAGAGTCTTGAGACCGAACGCCCCGATCGTGTAGGCCATTGCTCCGAACGCGCCGATCGGAGCGACTCGCATGATCATCGCCGTGAGGCGGAAGAAAACCACTGAGAGCTTGTCCACTCCATTCAGAATCGGACGGCCTGCATCGCCAACGGCGAGCAGCGCGATTCCAAACATCAGCGAGAAGAATACGATCTGCAGGATCTCGCCATTCGCAAAAGCCCCAATGATACTCGACGGGACTACATGCGTGAGTATCTCGACGAACCCGAGCTGTGCATCTGGCGAGGTGTATTTGGAGATGTCGCCCGTTGCTCTGGATACGTCGATTCCGGCGCCTGGCTTCGTGATGTTGACCACCAGAAGCCCAATGCCCAGAGCAAGTGTGCTCACGATCTCGAAGTAGATCACAGCCTTGCCGCCGACACGCCCGACTTTCTTCAAGTCCTGCATGCTGGCGACTCCGCTCACGATCGTGAGGAAGATGATCGGACCGATCACCATCTTCACCAGATTGATGAACGTGTCGCCAACCGGTTTCATCGCCCTGCCCCACGAGGGAGCAAAAGCGCCGAGCAGGATCCCCAGCGAGATTGCGACGAGAACCTGAACCGTCAGGTTCCGTCTCAACCTGGCGCGAACAGACAACTGCTGTTCGCGCTCCGCGATCGATGAATCGATCAGTGCACGCCTTCGTTCTTCATACCGTCGAGCTTTTTGAGATCGACCTTGCTCAAGGCGTCCTTGAGTGCGTCCATCGAGGTGTTGTAACCCGACGCTTCGGCAACGAAGCGACCGCCTACGAGCACGCTGATCTCACCAGAGCTCGACGACTTCTCCCACCTTTCGTGCGACCTGTAGCCGTTGAATGTCGAAGTCTTCTCGTAACCATTGTCTGACTCTCGCTCGACACTCGTTGATGCCCAGGCATACGCGGCCATACCGGCGAGTCCGGTCATACTCCCAATGTCCGTGAGCTTGATCGTGATGCCGCCGTTCTGGTCGTTCGAGTAGCGCCCTTCCGCATTCGACACCTGCATTCCCATCGCTGCGGTCTTTTCGCCCGACGCGTCGGTGCGCTTCATTCCGCCGACTGACTCCGGCAGCATGTCCTTGAGGACCTTGTACTCGACTACGTCAACCTTCTTTCCGCCAGTCGCGGCGCCCAGCGCTGCTCCCATCGCGTTCATCGCATCGCCAAGATTGGCCTGCCCATTCTTCGTAGCAGCTTCCATTTGCTTCCCTGCTTCTTCCATACGCTTTGCAACGTCTTCCGCCGCCTTCTGTTCCGGACTCTTGCATGCCACTGTCATGACAACTGACAGGCACAGCGCTGTAACCGCGGCTTTGCTGATCAAGCTGCCTCCTGGCTTGTGGGGATCAGTCGGACGCTGACATTACGCCCGCCCGAGAGTCGTTTCAAGAGAGGTAACTGATTCTTAACGAGGCGAGCCCGGCTGCGGCGGCCCAGCCGTGATGGCAAGCACCACCCGCTCCGCCTGACGCTGGTTCTGAGTCAGAAGAACTGCGGCGAGATTTGCCGATCTGATCAACACCGGAGTCGATGGCCAGCTCGACTGAGATCCTTTCGGCGCGACTGTCACTGTATCGAGTGTTGCAAGATCCCTGTTCGCCGACTGCGCGTCGTCATAGAAAAAAACCTCGAGTCTCGAAGCACCCAGTGAATAGACACTCGGCTTGATGCTGAAGCCCGCGCGCGTCGGCTCCTCATCGAGTTTCTTTACGACGAACCCCGATTGCTTGAGCCGCCTTTCGAGACTGCATTGCGCCCAGAGTCCCGAGTGTTCACAGGGATTCGAAACAGTTCTTGTCGAGTCTGTCGGGCGTGTCGCAGGAGCCGATGAGATTACTGGTGAAGCGGCCGTATCTGTCGCCGTTTCCTTACCCCTGGTGCATGCACCGGCGGCGATCACGGCAAAAAGCAGCTGCCTCGCTCTCATTGCGATGGTCGGCGTTTGCTTGGATAATCGACGATGTGCTCCCACTCGCTTGCGTCGGAGCGCGCGACGACTGCGACAACGGGTTCTGTCTCGCTGAGATTGCAGACTTCGTGGGGTATCCCAGGCTCGATGAAAATGAAGTCGCCGGCCTGGTTGTCGACACTCGATGAAAGACCAGGTCCATACTCATGACGTACCCGGCCTTCGAGGATATAGAGCATCACCTCGAAATCGACATGGATATGCGCGTATGCAACGCCGCCAGGCGGAATCATCGCGACGTTCATGGAGAGGCTGCGTGCCCCGACATTCTTGCCGGAAAGACCGGTTTTGTATCTGATGCCGTTCCAGCCTCGAGTCGTGCCGGATCCCCGAATGACGAGAATGCCCTCGTCACCCTCGACGTCAGCTTTGAGATCGCTGTCTTCTGTCATGCGCACCAATATGGCGCTGTCAGCTCTCCTTGTGGGTCGCGGTCCAGGCAAATTCCCGCACCGTCCCCATCTGAAAGGCGTATTCGTCTCCAAGCGGAGTGCTCTTCTGGTCGAGTTTTGCAACTCCGAGCATCAGCCCCGCGAAAGTTTTCTCGAATGGATTTTCAGCCATTTGCCACTGCGCCTCCAGTGCTTCCTGTGGAACGGCGGTCACGGTCAGCGGTTTTCCCATCGCATCTTCAAACAGCGTCACCGCTTCACGCTGCGTGATCGCCTCGGGTCCTCCGAATGTGATCGTCGTATTTCTCGCAGATGGAAGCTTGACTGCGCGCACGGCAATCTCCGCAACATCGGCCAGCGAGATGTACGGAATGTGTCCTTCACCTTTTCCAAAGATTTTTACCTGACCAGTAGCAGGATCTCCGAAAAGCCTCGGACCCAGCCAGATTTCGATAAACAGCGGAGGCCGCAGGATCGTGTAGTCTATTCCTCCTTCCTTGAGATGATTCTCCACTCTTTTCTTGGCGTTCGTAAGAGGAGTCTCGGGAAACCTCTGCATGTCGAACGACACGAAGATGAAGCGCTTCACCCCCGCTTTTTTGGCTGCTTCGATCAGAGATATGGTCCCTTCAGCATCGGTGTCCTCGAAGGAATCTCCTGGCTGTGCAGTTGCGATGATCGTGACAGTGGAGATAACGGTTTCGATTCCCTGACAGGCAGCGGCGAGAGACGGGTGGTCTCGAAGATTGCCCGTAAATATCTGCGCACCACGTGACCGCAGATCAGCGATCTTCTGAGGATCCGATGTAGCGCGGACAAGCGCGCGTACTTCTTCGCCTCTATCGAGGAGTCGGCGGACAATCTCGGACCCAAGATGACCTGTAGCACCAGCGACGAGAATCATGTTCCCTCCTTCTCGACCCAAGTGGACCGGAGTTTTGATAATGTTCTGCGTAGGATAAAGCCGCAAGCGACTAATTCTTCCCGGGGTTCAAGAATGGTGTCTCGTCTCCTGCTTTTCGCCGCCGCGTTCACCTTGTTGCCGGGGACTCTGCGCGCCCAGAACGCTGGCGAGCGTCTTTTCTATTACGTCGATAGAGAGGACAGCTATAACAGCCTCGTCAAGCACATCGATCAGATCACGGTGCTCGGACCACAGGTCTTCGTCGTGGACAGCCTTGGCATCATGTGGGGCTCTCTCGACAGGAGAGTCGATGCGCTCGCTCGAAAGCACGGCGTGAAGATCATGCCGCTTTTCACAAACGAAGGCTTTCAACAGCCTGGACTGCGACGACTCCTTGCTGATACCGCAGCTCGCAACCGCGCGATCGAGTCGATGGTCGCTCTGTGCAAGACGCACAACTACTGGGGAATCCAGTTCGATGTCGAGAACATCAACATTGCCGATCGCGATCGCTTCACACAGTGGTACTCTGATGCAGCGAAGGCTCTGCACAGGGCAGGCTACAAGATCAGCATTGCAGTAGTTCACAAGACAGAAGAAAGCGCCGGACCAACTGCTTATGGGCGATTCATGGAGGACAGCTGGCGGGGCGGGTATGACATTCCCGCACTCGCACGAGCAGGTGACTTCATCTCCCTCATGACGTATAGCGAGCATACTCGCCGCACGACCCCGGGACCGGTAGCAGGATTACCGTGGACACGTGAGGCTCTCGAGTACTTTCTGAAAGTCGTCCCGCCGGAAAAACTGTCCCTCGGAATTCCGACCTATGGAGGACGATGGTACACCAGGTACGATGGCTCGAGTGCTGATCGCGCCAGCTCGACGAGCGAATCAGTAAGCTGGTCGTGGGGCTCCGGATTCGCTGAACGTCATGGCGCGCAAATTATATGGGATCCCATACAACAGGTGCCGTATGCGTCTTACACCGTCGGCGGTGTGAACGAGTGGCTCTTCCTCGAGGATGCACGCTCCTTCAAGGCGAAGCTCGATCTTGCGAAGGAAAAGAAAGTTCGAGGATTTTCCGTGTGGGTACTCGGCCCTGAAGACGAGCGTATCTGGGACTTGTTGAGGAATGAAAAGTCCGGACGCTGACGCGCTGTTGATAGCGAATCGACTGTCGTATCCTGCGGAGGAGGCGTAGGTGCGGGCTTGACCACGGGAGGTTGAACAACCGGCGGTTTCACTTCCGGTGGAACCGGTGTCGGCGCGGGCTCGATGTCGGCGGTATCGACGCTCACTTCGGTGGTATCGAGATCAGGCATATCGGCAAGATCAGGATCCTGCACCGCTTCGATGCGAGCGCTCATCGTATCGTAGGGGTAGATCTGCGCAGCCATGGTATCAGTGTAGATACCCGGCTCCATGTAAATGGAAAGAACTCCCATGCCATCGTACACGCCTCCGCATGGGTCACGCGGCTCGGTTCCCGAAAGGAAGGCCTCCATCACGCTCGGTCCGCAGCCGGGCTGCCACAATCTTCCCGTCGCGGCTTCGATTTCCATGACACTCACACCCTGTGGCGCAGCGATGTCTCCCTTGTTGTGAGGCACCTTCGACATGAATGAGCCCCACAGCGGAACGGCGGCTTCACCCGAAGACATTCTCAATGGCGTACCGTCATCGAATCCAACCCATACCGCAGTGAGAAGATCGGGCGTGTACCCGATGAACCACGCATCGCGATAATTGCTCGTCGTTCCCGTCTTTCCAGCAACGTAGCCGAGTCCGTACTGATTGAGTCCCGCCGCGGTTCCGCGAATGACGACGCCGCGCATCAGTGCATGCATCACGTACGCGACCGCGGGGTCGAGCGCCTCGGTTCTCTGCACTTCGTATGCATACATCTCGTCGCCGCCGGAAGTCTCGACTTTTTCGATGAGGTGCGGCTCGATCCTCACGCCAAGATTCGGAAAGATCGAATAAGCGGCGATGAGCTCGCGCATCGTCACGTCGTCAACGCCGAGTGCGATCGCTGGCGTCTCGGAGAGATTGCCTTGGATTCCGGCGTTGTGCCACATGTCGCGCACTCGATCGACTCCCACATCAGTCGCAACTCGCACTGCCGGAACGTTGAGTGACTTCTCGAATGCCTCTCGTACCGTGACCGGGCCACGGAATTGTCCGTCATAGTTTCTCGGCGTCCACTGTCTGTTGCTCGCGAGCTGAAGCTGAAACGGCTCATCCTGCACAACGCTCGCGGGAGTAATGCGCCGCGATTCAATCGCTGCCGCGTACGTGAACGGCTTTGCCGCTGAACCTGGCTGCCTTTTCATCAGTCGCGTTCGATCGAATTGCGAGCGAGTGAAGTCTGATCCTCCGACGAGCGCGCGAATGCCTCCGGTTCCCGGCTCTACGCTCAGCAATGCAGCCTGAAGGGGTTTCTTTCTTCGAAGAAACCCGTGTGTCCGGCGAAGATTCGCTGTGCCCGATCTCACCGCCCGTTCGGCGACGACCTGCATCTGCTCGTCGACAGCGGTCTGGATCTTCAAACCACCGGTGGCGAGCTGCCGCTGCCCGATTCGATCGATGAATTCCTGGCGGATCGCAGCGAGGAGGTATGGATGTGGCCTCAGCCGTCGCGCTCCGGGGGTGAAGTCCGCCTTCACTGCAACAGCCTGATCATGTGCTCGCTGATCGATCCATTTCTTCTGCAGCATTACGCCGAGAACCGCGTCGCGACGTTCCTTTGCGATGCGTGCTCTTTCGTCGGGGTTGTCGCGATTCGGAGCGCGAATCATTCCCGCCAGCAAAGCTGCTTCGGCAACGGTCAGCTTCGATGGAGTCTTTCCAAAGTAGACCCGCGCTGCTTCACCAAGCCCCCGCACTTCGCGTCCGTCACGATGACCGAGATATACTTCGTTGAGATACGCTTCGAGTATCTCGTCCTTTGAAAGGCGAAGCTCGATGAGAAGCGCCAGGCCGGCCTCGACGAACTTGCGGGACATCGTGCGCTTGTTCGAGAGAAATCGCGTCTTCGCGAGCTGTTGAGTGATTGTGCTTCCGCCCTCGGTTACACCGCCGGCCATAACGTTCGAGACGGCCGCGCGGCCAATGCCTATCGGATCGATTCCGATGTGTGACCTGAACCTCGTGTCTTCTGCGGCCAGGAAAGCATTCGGTACATATTCCGGGAGGTCGGAGAGCACCACCGGCTCCGCTACGCGCCATTCACTACCATAGAGAGAGACTATCGTGCGTCCGCTGCGGTCGAGAATCTGAGTGGGCTCGCGCCAGGATCCCGGTGTCATCTCGGTAAAGACACGATACCCATACCATCCGAAGATGCCGGCAGCCGCGCCGGTGAAGGCGAGGAAAGCCACGACGACCCCGATTGCCAGACGCGTCCGCATACCTGTAGCGATTGGCAAGAAGAGAGCCTCAGCTTATGGTTCCCGTTTCACCAGTTGTATGAATGTCGAATATTCTCGTTGAGACCGGAACCGATAGAAGTCGACTCCTGATTGCCTTCACCGGCTTTCAAGGCGCGCTGACGATGGCTCCGTTTGATTTCTTCAGTGCGAGCGGCCACCTCGGCTCGAGCCGCATCCTGCTGCGCGACCCGACGCACTTGATGTATCTCACAGGGTGTCCTCCTGACGCGCCGGGATTCCTGCCTCTGCTGGAGCGACTAAGAAAAGAGATCGACCTGCTCTCTCCCCAGCGAATTACCTGTGTCGGGACGTCGAGTGGCGGATACGCGGCAATGTTGTTCGGCCACCTGCTCGAAGTCGATCGTGTCCATGCATTTGCGCCGAGCGCTTTCGCGTCTGTATGGATGACCATTCAGAGACGCGACTGGCAGCAAGTTCGGCAGCGTATCTCGCCGAGACACTTTCTCCTGGAGCTCAGGATTCCTTGGTCGCTATGGAAATACCGCGACCTTCCCGGCGTGCTGCGACAAGGGAACGGAAAGACCCGATACACGGTGCATGTGTGCGCGCAGAATGAACACGACATGAAGCGTGCGGGATACTTCAGCGACTGTCCTCAGGTGGAGATTGCTGCGCATGAATGCAACACGCACCAGGTAGCGAAGCACCTGGTGCGTGAAGGAAAACTCTTATCGGTTTTTCAGGATTCGTGATTTCCTACTTGGGCCAAAGCCAGGCGAATACAGCCGCGGTAAGAAAAGCGTAGACAAGCCCGTCGATCGTCGCCTTGATCGTGATGTTCCAAGCGCGGCGATACCATATCGACATCTGCCATAGAGCAACGGAGTATCCAATAAATGCGACGGTGCTGATGAGCTGGAACACGTGCCAGTACAACGCGCCCGGCGGTGTCGCGCGGCCAACTACGTAAGCAGCAAAAGTTCCTACTGCGATCAGGTATACGAACCACTGAATGAGATTCTGGGTCATCGACATCATGCCCTTCGGCATCACAGTCATTATGACGTTGGGTCCCTGTCGTGCCTTCTCCGCGAACTCGGCGCTCTTCAGATCTTCGCGTGACAAGGGGCGCGGAATCATGTAATCACCCGGTGGAAGATCGAGCGGTCCAACCGCCTGCCTGAACGCATCCTCGTTCGCCAGTCGAGGATAGTCATTCTTGTGCCACGGGCTCGCCATATGGATGATCGAGCTTGCGATGAACACGACGACGGCGGAAATCAGGATCGGAAGCCACAGCATGACGAGTCCAGTCATCACGACCTCCCGGCTGGGTTGAGTTCGCGCGGATTGACTGTGTTCACTGTTTCCGCGCTTCCTGTCAAAAGACGACGATGGTAGTCAATCTGTCCAAGGTGATACGACAGATGTACTGCGAGATGAATCAGATAATCCGACGCTTTGAACCGATGATCGAAGATCGCCAGGGGATACTCGGCCGATAACTGCTCGTCGGTGATTTTTTCAAACGCGTCATCGAGCTCTTCAATCGCAGTCATCACAATCGCGCGGAGCTCATCACGTGATAGATCTCTCACGGAGAATTCGGCATCGCGATCACGGACATACTGGGTGCCGCCAAAAACAAATCCAATGAAATGACGCAGATTGCCGGCGAGATGTAGCGCGAGATTCCCAGCAGAGTTGGAAATCCCCGGGGCTGTCTGCCACAGTGACGCGTCGTCCGGATACGCAGCGATCTCCCGGTCGAGTGCACGAAGCTCTCGAATTATTACCGTGCGTACGGCATTTCCGATTGATGCTCGCATCAGTTCTTCGACTCGAGAGTCTTCGCCCAGTTCAACACGAATTTCATGGAGTGGCTTTCGGCAGACTTTGCAACTCGCCAAACGAGAAAGCGCCCGTCGGGTGCAGTTGTCCAGCCTAGCGCGGGTTGAATTCGGGCGAGAACTTCCGGCGTGCCAATATCGCCCGTTGCTGGATTGACTTTTACCTTGAGAATTCTCCCGTTCCAGCTGTAATAGATCGTGCGGCCATCGTTGTCCCATCGGGCGCTGGCGCCGCCTCCATCCGACACTTGCTGACGTGCAGGACCACGGTCGACGGGATAGGGCGCAATGTAGATCTCTGGTCGTCCTGATTCACTCGAGGAGTAGGCGATCCACGCTCCGTCGGGAGAGAAGCGTGCATACTGCTGCTCTCCCTGACCACCGATCAGTTTTCGCTTTGCAGCGTGATCGCCCGGATTCGCCGAGGTGACGTATATATCATCGCCCCCGCCACTGGCATCGTCATACAGAAGTATCTTTCCGTCTGAAGAGATGGAAGAAGCTTCCTTGTCATTTGGTGAAGTGACAACGAGCTCTTCAGGCCTGCTTCCATCTACAGCGCGCTTGTAGATGTCATACTGCGGATGGTCACGCGAATACAGCACCTCGCGGCTGTCCGGCGTCCAGAGCAAATTGGTTTCACGCTGATCCGTTTGAGTGAGTCTCGAGAAGAGCTTTCTTTGACGATCGTAGATCCAGACGTCCCCGTCTCGCACGACAGCTAGCTTGCGACCATCAGGTGAAACGGAGGCATCGCTGTAACGTGCGGTCGAATCGACTGCTGTTTCCTCGTTTCCGTTTGCATCGGTCCACGAAAGAACCACGCTCTTCAAGGCATCGGCCCGGTAGAGAAGATTCCCGTTGGGCGAAACTGCGAACGCAGCCCAGCCGCTGGGCGGCGAGGTCTCGACATCGAGAGAAAGCGGAATAGCCGCAGCCTTTGGCTTGAAGTCGTGGAGATCGAATGGCACCACCATCATCCCCGCATCGCGAACGAATACGAGGTGCTTGTTCACGTACCGCGCGTAATATCCGCCTTCCATCACAATTTGCCGCTTGCCCGTCTTGAGCGAGAGTACTTCGATTTTCGACCGGTCAGCGGGCGTCGTGTAATTCGTGAAAAGAACATGATCGCCGTCAGGAAGCAGCTGAGGCCACCAGTGTCCAAGCTCTCCTTTCGTTCGGTCGGGCCTGGTCAACACCGTGGAGTCGCGGCCGTCAGCGGAAATTCGATTGAGTCCCGAGTCGTAGTCCAGCGTATAGATGATCGCGTCATTTCCAACCCACGCCATGTGCGCCCAGTAGGACGTCGTGAGCGCGGTTGGCGGACCACCTTTCACCGACGCCTTGAAGATTTTCTCATGTGTGTTGAACGCAAGCCACTGTCCGTCTTTCGAGAATGCCACCGATCCGCGTGCATCGGCCGAACCCTCCAGTACGCGCACTACATCGTTATGAATGTTTCTGAGGAAGACCTCCTGCCGTCCTCTCGGTGTAAAGGCGCTGAATGCAGCCACCGTCCCGTCATCTGAAATGCCCATGGCATCTGATATCCCTGACCCGAACGACGTTGTCTGCGGCATATCGATCGCGAGATAGACTGGCGCCAAATCCCCAGAGTCTGCTCTTGCTCGCGCGGCAAAGTAGATGGCCGCGATCAGTGCGATTCCCGCGATTGCCCACGGCAGGATAATGTTTGGTCGAATTTCCAGTCTCTTTTCTTCGCGCGATTTTGCCGCCGCCGTGGGACGCGCTTCAAACGTGGTGGTGCCGAGGGCAGTACTGAATTCAGCCGCCGAATGAAAACGGTCGGCGGGAAGCTTCTCGAGGGCGCGCAGAACTGCTGCATTCACGTTCGCAGGAACTGATTTTCTCTGCCCCGTAACCGGTCGCGGGCTTTCCGTCATTACGCGCGCGACAATCGCCTGCACCGTTGGACCAGTGAATGGCGCTTCGCCAACGAGCATCTCGTAAAGGACAGCACCCAGTGCGTAGATATCCGCTCGACCGTCGATGGCGCGCTCGCCCATCGCCTGCTCCGGCGCCATGTAAGCCGGAGTTCCGAGAGACAGGCCGGTTTGCGTCATGCGCGCCCCACCTGCGGCACTTACAGCCAGCGCGATTCCGAAGTCCGCAACAAGTGCCTGATCTTCGTGAATCAGGATGTTCTCGGGCTTTATGTCGCGGTGAACCACCCCATGACGGTGCGCATAGTCAAGCGCGCTCAGAGCTTCGCGCGCCAATCGCACTGCATCGTCCACTGCTAGCTGAGTCTCGCGCTCGAGCCGCGTTCGCAGTGACTCACCCGCGACGTACGGCATTACATAGTATAGAAGTCCGCCCGCCTCACCCGAGTCGAGAAGCGGCAGTATGTGCGGATGCTGAAGCTTTGCCGTCGTCTTGATCTCGGCGAGGAATCGCTCGGCGCCAAGTGCCGCGGCGAGATCAGGGTGAAGAACCTTTATCGCGACGTCGCGCTCGTGACGCAAGTCGTGAGCGAGATACACCCTCGCCATCCCACCCACGCCAACCTCGCGCGTGATGCGGTACCGGCTTTCCAGCGCCGTCGTAAGTCTCGGGAGAACGTCGCTCATTCGGAGGCCAAACTTACGGTATAAGAGTTTATCCGGATACAGAAACCTTGGACCCGCCCCTGGCACACCCGATGCGACAACGAGGGGCGATTCCCATGTCTTTTCGACACGTCCTTCTCTTCGCGTCTATAGGCACGTTGGCATGCTCCGGCGAGAAGTCGGGCCAAAACGCGTCATATCCGGACGCCTACATGCCAGCTGACTCGACCAAAACCAGGAGCTCATCGATGTCTCTCAGCATCACCTCATCGGCATTCACACAGGGCGGGAAAATTCCGCGAAAATACACCTGCGAGGCGAACGATTCTTCTCCGCCGCTCGCGTGGAGCGGCGCACCGGAAGGAACGAAAAGCCTGGCGCTGATAGTCGATGATCCCGATGCCCCCGATCCGGCAAAGCCGCAGCGCGTTTACGTGCATTGGGTTCTCTACAACATTCCACCAGCATCCACCGGCATCGGCGATGGTGGCTCCAAGTCGGGGCTTCCTGCTGGAACGATTACAGGCACCAATGACTTCGGTAATCTCGGATATGGTGGACCGTGTCCACCGATTGGTCGCCATCGCTATTTCTTCAAGCTCTATGCGCTCGACACAACCTTGAATCTTTCGCCCGGGAAAACAAAGAAGGACCTGGAGGGCGCCATGCAGGGCCACATCCTCGGCCAGGCCGAGTTGATGGGCACGTATCAGAAAGGCGACTAGCTTATGGCGAATGAAAGACTTTTCTTCGCACGACGCTATGTCGCTGGCAGAGCTCGTTCGCACAAAACAGGTCTCGGCGCGTGAGGTTGTAACCGCTTCGATCGAAAACATCGAAGCACTGAATCCAAAGCTGAACGCGGTCATTCACAAGATGTATGACCGCGCACTGCAACAAGCTGAGTTGCCAGTCGATGGCCCCTTCAGTGGCGTGCCGTTCATGCTGAAGGACCTCCTTTCATGGTATGCTGGAGAGCCCATCGCGAGTGGCAGCCGGTACTTCAAGGGATGGATTCCTCCTTACGACACCGAGCTGGTTAAGCGATACCGCCGTGCAGGAGTGATCGTAGTCGGAAAAACGAATACGCCCGAGTTTGGTCTTACACCTTTCACAGAGCCTGAGGCGTTCGGACCGACTGTAAATCCATGGGACGTGACGCGCACAACTGGTGGATCATCCGGAGGCTCAGCGGCAGCAGTGGCAAGCGGAATGGTTCCATGGGCGGGCGGCGGTGATGGCGGCGGCTCAATCCGAATTCCCGCATCGTGCTGCGGAGTGTTTGGACTGAAGCCAACACGAGGACGCACACCCGCAGGCCCGCTCACCGGTGAACATTGGCAGGGTGCCGCGATCGAGCATTGTCTAACACGCTCGGTACGCGACAGCGCAGCGATGCTCGATGCAATCGCAGGTCCGGATGTTGGAGCGCCGTACTTTGCGGCTCCCCCGGAGCGTCCTTTTCTCGAGGAGGTGGGACGCGAGCCGGGAAAACTGCGCATCGCATACACGAGCAAACCATTGCTCGGACATTCCGTTCACGACGATTGCAAAGCAGCACTCGCCGACGCCGTTGCCCTGATGGATTCACTCGGTCACGAGCTGATCGAAGCAGAGCCTCCAGTAGACCGGGAGAAGTTCAACCGCTCATTTCTCATCATGGTCTGCGGAGAGCTGCACGCAGATCTCAGGGAAGCCGCACAGCTTGTTGGACGATCTGCAACACCCAACGACGTCGAAGCCACGACGTGGGCGCTCAACCTTCTCGGTGGCGCGTTGTCAGCCGGCGATTTTGTTTATGCCGAGCATTACCTGCGAAGCTCGTCACGTCGCATGGGTGAGTTCTTCGAGAATTTCGACTTGCTTCTCACGCCGACGTTGGCAGTTCCGCCGTTCCTGACTGGATCTCTTCAACCGCCAGCGCATGAAATGGCGTTGATGAAAATTCTTGGACGGCTTCGCGCCGGCGGTGTGTTGAAAATGATTGGCGCGCTCGAGAAATCAGCGGAAAAAGTTTTCGACGTAATTCCGTATGAGCCGCTCTTCAATGTGAGTGGACAACCTGCGATGTCAGTGCCTCTGTACTGGAACGCGCAGAATCTGCCGATCGGCGTTCATTTCGTTGGCAGGTACGGAGATGAAGCCACGCTCTTCAGGGTTGCATCGCAGCTCGAGCAGGCGCGGCCATGGATCCATCGGAGGCCGCCAGTCTCGGCGTGATATCTAATCCGTCCGCCAATCCCGTTACGTCGGCGGTGGGAATCAGCACGGAGACTTTCGTCCCTTTTCCAGGTTCACTTTCGATCTCGACGTCGCCGTTCATCGCAAGCACGACATCGCGAACGATCGAAAGGCCGAGCCCGACGCCCGGATACTTTCGGGTTCCTCCCTGATCTACCTGAAAGAATGGCTCGAATACGTGTTGAAGGTTCGGGGCAGAGATGCCGATTCCCGTGTCCGTCACGTCAATTCTTGCGCGATCGTCAGCGCGCTCAGCAAATACCGATACAGTTCCACCCGTTGGAGTGAACTTGATTGCATTCGTCACGAGGTTGAGAAGCACCTGACGAAGCTTGTCGGGATCGGCTTGTACACCTAGATCAGATGGAATTTCAGCGATTCGTACAGTGAGTCCTTTCTTTTTTGTTTCCTGGTCGATTATCGGTTCGATTGCTGCGATAGCATCTCGCACTCGCACGGGCTGCAATGTGAACGAGAGACGCCCGGCTTCGACCTGAGCAAAGCCGAGAACGTCTTCGATCAACGAGAGAAGGTGCCTCTGGCTCTGACGGATTCGTTCCAGAATTCCACGCTGACCTGGATTGAGAGGACCGTCGATCTCGAGAAGCAACAGCTCCACATATCCCATGATTGCGTTGAGAGGTGTGCGAAGCTCGTGACTCACCACAGCGAGGAACCCTGACTTCGCTCTGTTCGCCCCTTCTGCGATTTCCCGCGCGGCGTTCAGATCTTTTGCGGCTTTGCGCCTTTCAGCGATCGATGCACCAAGCACGAGAAACGTTGCGCCGCTAATCCCCGCGAAGGTCTGGAGCGAGAGCAGATTCCCGTGAAGATCTCCCTGCGCAAATGGCCCCCGCCCCATTGCCGTGTAGACGACCGCGATGACAGTTGCGAGTGTGGTCGATGTCACCGATCCCCGTATGCCGAAGCGAAGTGCAGCCCAGATGAGAAGAGGGAAAACCATGTACTCCCTTCCCCTGGTAACCTCCCCTGCAATCGGAGTTGTGCCGAAGACGAGCGTTCCGGTCACAACGATCACCGCAGCAAGCACCGCTGATTCAGCCCAGCGCTGGATGCGCATGCGCGGTTTGTAGTCTGCCCAAACGAGAATCAGAGGTGCGGCTAGCAAATCTCCGATCGCATCACCGAGCCACCATGCTTTCCATGTCTCTCCGTACCCTGCGGGTGGAATCAGATCGAACGCGAGAAGTGTCGTGACGCCCACGGTTGCGGACACGAGTGTGCTGAGGCCTGCTGCAAGGACGATCATCGCGAGAACGTCGCGAACCCGGTCGAGCTGATATCTGAATCCCGGAACTTTGGTAAGCAGGTACGCACCGGCGATTGCTTCGGCTGTATTGCCGATCGCTATTCCGAGTGCTGCAAGCGGCGGGGCTCCGGTCAGGTAGTTGGCAGTGAACGCCCCGATCGCAACAGCAGGCCAGAGGCGAAATCCGCCAAGGAGAAGTGATGCGAGGGCAATGCCGCTCGCTGGCCAGACGAGTGTAGCAAATCCGCCAACCGTATCGAGGCTCAGTCCAATGCGCGCGACAATGATGTACGCAAGCGCGACGATGACGATCTGCAGACCGATCGCCACTGGAGAATTCCTTGCGGGATTCACGTTTACCGCGACCATCTCTCCGGTCGTCACCTTCACGGAAAGCCACCCGGCCTGAGTCGCATCAAAACTGCGAAGCGGAGAGTTGCAGCGCGAGGTGCTAGAACCCCTGTCCTATCCTCCACGTAAACTTCCATCCGCGGGCTTCATCAATTGGCCGTGTGACACCGATAGCCAATGCTCCACTGAAGAAGGTCGCGAGAAACTCCGCAGATGCCTTGACCCCGTGAGTTGGCACCGAGAGCGGGACAGTCTGGCCCGTTCCCTGATCCAATCTTGTCCCGAGCTCCACCAGAGCCTGTTCTGCCTCATCGCTCGAAACCTCTGTCCAGCCGCCGTGGATGCCTGCCGCGACCCCCGGAGCAAGCCCCGGAATCACCAGGTCGCTCGGCAAATGTATGGGAGCCCTTAGAATTGGAAAGGTGTACCCAATTACGCTGCGTACCAGCGCGGCGCGATCGCCGGCGAACTCCTTGTAGTCGAACCCGCTGAGACCAGGATCCCCGCCGAGCTCGAACATCTGCTGAGGAACTGGATTGCCGAGCAGTGCGCCTGCGTCTCCTCGCGCATAAAGCTGGAATGGCCCGAGCTCACGCCGTAGCGCGGTCCGAAAGTCCACTCGCTGCCATTTGAGATTTCCGTCGGCGCGATCGTAATAAACGGAAACGCCAATTCCGCGGTCGACGAACAATCCGCTTACCTGCGGATCGATCTCTATCGAGGCTGTCGTTCTGAAGTAGTCGCCCGGACGAATACCTCGATTTGGTCTGAATCCCGCATTCTTCGCGACGTACAATCCCCTGGAAATATTCTGCGTGACCGCGTGATCCGAGCCGGGTCCAATCTCCACTCGCATGCTGGACTGCCGTTGCGCTCCGAACGTTCTCGAAACAAATGCGGTCGCAGTCCGGCGATCGAGGTAGTCGTAATCATCCTGACTTCCAAACAGTGCCGTGAGCGTAGCTCCGTAGCTGAGCGGCGGCTGAAAGTCGTTCGTATGCGCGAGCGCTCGCCCGGCGCGAATGCCTGTTGTCGTCCGACCAAGTGTTCGCTGAATCCCGAACATTCCACGCGGGACTTTCTCCGCCCACGCATATCCGACTGATCCGCGCACGGATAATCCGGAAGCATTGTCACCGAACTTGTGCGATGCGGACAGCCCGGTGAACACACCTTCGATGCGATTGAATCGGAAAGCTTCGCCAAGATTGCGCGGTGTCAGCTTCACGCCGCTGGCAGCGTCGGTTCTCCATGACGCCGGCGCAAGGTCATCGAATTCCGCGAAATAGGCGTCAGTGCTAGCCGAACCTAGCGGAGCCTGCCAGTCGTTGTATCGCTGCTGCGATGTGGCGGATGCGAACGTCAGACTGTGCTGAATTCCTGGCGGAGTTTCCGGTCCTGTCCATGAGGAATCATTTGCACGGATGTCATAGAATCGCGACACGATTCGCACGAGAGTCCTGAACTCGCCGAGGAAGGCGAGCCGGGCCTGGAATTCGGTGCGCTGATATGCGGGGAGCCAGTACTCGCCATTCACCTCGACATTCACGAGCTCGACAAATGAAGCCCCGCTCACACCTGGAATCCTGCTTCCTGATTTCAGAGTGACCTTTCCATCCTTGAGCTCGACGATGCGTCCTCGCATCCGCACGATCTGTTTTCGATCTGCATCGAGGTACATATCGCCGTAGAACAGAATCGCATCACCGGGGGCATCGGGGCGCGGGGTAACGCGAATGCGCGCAAGTGGGATTCTGCGTCCGCTCGTGGAGAACAGGGTAACTGCGGTGTCTCCGCCCTCATACATATAGTATGTGTCCCGATTCACCGAGAGTGGATGGATCGCGAGGCTCGCATTCCTCGGATTGATTGCGCGATTCGTGGAGGTCGCCGAGGTCACTCCGAGCTGGAGATGATTCCCATACAGCGTCGGTGTCGTCCATCCGCCGAAGATGGACATCAGGGAAAACGTCGGTCCAACTGACTGATTCCGATATCCGATCACACGCTGGTCGTAGCGATCCGGATTCCTGAATCGAACATCGCTTGCGATTTGCTCTATCTGCGCCGTCCGTTCGCGTCTTCCTGAGTCGAGAAGTGCCAGAGCCATTTCCGTTTCGACGCGCGCACGGTACGCGCGGAGGCGATCAGGTATCTGCGCATTGACCGCTGCCGCTTCGGCAATGAACTGCCGGAGTGCCGGCACCTGTGTGTCCGGCTGAATTCCGCCGATCTGCGCGGCAATGAAGAAAATCAACATTGTGACGGCTCTCCGTGCAGACTCCGGACCTCATCAACTATGACGGGAACGTTGCAAAGTAAACGGCCATTCGTTACGCCGGTGACGCTACCATCGGCGTTTGCCCATGCGTATTCTTGATCGGCCTCAGGTTCCCTCCGGCTGAGGTCTTTCACCTATCACTGCCACAGGAAATCGAATGCGCCTACGGATCGTAAGTGCCGCGCTTGCTGCGCTCGCTCTCATCACTGTTTCGTGTTCAGAAAATGAAGTCACGGGTCCCCGGTCAGGGCCATCAGTGCGTGCTGATTTCGTCGCTGCGGTATTGCCCGACGTTCGTGTCAGCGAGATCCATTATGACAATGCGAGCACCGACGCCAACGAGAAGATCGAGATTTCCGGTCCGGCCGGAACGAGCCTCACCGGTTGGAAGCTCGTCCTGTACAATGGCGATGCTGCGAGTCGACTCCCATACACCACGACCGATCTCACTCAGACAATCCCAGCGACCTGCGGTGACCGCGGCGTTGTCGTCATCTCATATGCTGTAAACGGGATTCAGAACGGAGCGCCGGACGGATTCGCCCTTGTAGACAACACCGGTGCCGTTGTCGAATTCCTGTCATACGAAGGAAGCTTCATCGCCGCCGGCGTTGCGCCTGCGAGCCCGGCCGCCGGACTGACATCGACCGATATCGGCGTTCTGGAAACCGGAAGTGAGCCGGTTGACGCCGTGACTGGCGTGCAATCCCTGAAACGGAATGGCTCAGGGGTCTGGAGCTCACCTTCCGCGAACAGCTTTGGTGTCTGCAATGACATTCCCCCCGGAGCCGTTGCCAGCGTCACGATCTCACCCGATGGCGCGACGATCATCGAGGGCGGGACGCAGCAGTTCACCGCGGTGGCGAAAGATGCTGCCGATGCAACGATACCAGGTGCGGCGTTCACCTGGAGCAGCCTCAATGAAGCGGTTGCAACTGTCAGCGCGACGGGACTCGCAACGGGCGTGACTGCGGGAACCGCAGCGATTGTTGCCACGTCCGGTGGAAAAGCCGACACCGTCACACTGCAGGTCGATGAGCCGCCCCCGGATGTGAGCGGGCCCTCGTTCATTTCCGAGATTCACTACGACAATTCCGGCGCCGATACCAATGAGCGCATCGAGATCGAAGGTCCCGCCGGTCTGAACGTCAGCGGCTTCAGTCTCGTTCTCTACAACGGAAATGGTGGCGTCACGTACAGCACCATTGCACTCACGGGTGTCATTCCATCTTTGTGTGATGGTCGCGGTGTCCTCACCTTCGCTGCGCCGGGACTTCAGAATGGGTCGAGCACGGCAACCGGCATCGATCCAGACGGAATTGCCCTTGTAAAAACGGGCAACGTCGTGGCCGATTTCATTTCCTACGAGGGAAGTTTCACGGCAACCAACGGTCCGGCGGTTGGCATGACATCAACCGACATCGGAGTTCGCGAGACCGGCAGTCGCCCGGACACTTACTCGCTAATGCGGTATGCGGACGACTGGTATGGACCACAGCCGAGCACGTTCGGCTCGTGCAACCCACCTCCTCCGCCGCCGAGCATTTCGTTCTCGGGAAGACTGTCATCCGACGTCGCACTTCCGGTTGGCTTCCAGGATCAGCTTTTCGCAACACTCACGGATGCGAGCGGTAACGTTCTCGACACGTCCTTCGTGTGGACGTCTGAGACTCCTGGCGTAGCGAGCATCGATCAGGACGGCGTCTTCAGCGCTCTTTCAGCGGGCAGTGCAATATTCCGCGCGACGATCGTCGGCGGCACGATCACCAACACGTACACGCTACCGACGACAGTCGCAACCGCGAGCGCAACTGCGATGTATGCGGGCAACACGGAGTTTGGAATTCCGAGCGACGCAGATGCGAGCGATGACTTCATCATCACTCATCCCGAGTACACGTCGTCGTTCAACAAGAATCGTGGCACGCCGAACTGGGTGAGCTACGACCTCGAGGCAACACACTTCGGCGCACAGGATCGCTGCGATTGCTTCACCTTCGATCCTGCGGCTGCCGGCATCATGACACCTTACACGACGAACGCATACACCGGCTCCGCTGCTATCAATGGATTTGGAATCGATCGCGGACACCTCGCACGATCCTTCGATCGCACGTCGGGCAGTCTCGACAACGCGTATACGTTCTACTTCAGCAACATCGTTCCTCAGGCATCCGATCTGAATCGGGGACCCTGGGCGAACATGGAAAATTTCCTGGGCGATCTCGCGCGCTTCCAGAACAAGGAGGTCTACATCATCGCCGGTGTCGCAGGCAACAAGGGCACAGTGAAGAACGAAGGAATGATCGTGATCCCCGAGTACACCTGGAAAGTCGCGTTGATTCTTCCGCGTGATCAGGGACTCGCGAGCGTCGACAGCTATGACGACGTCCAGGTGATTGCTGCCGTCATGCCGAATATCCCCGGAATTCGTAACGTCGACTGGCATACGTACGTCACGACCGTTGACTCAGTCGAAGCGTTGAGCGGTTACGACGTGCTCGCACTGCTTCCGGATCCGGTCGAGATCGCTGTCGAGAGCAACACTGTTCCGCCGGTCGCGGCGGTCGATGGTCCATACAGTGGCTATCTGCCACACGAAAGCATCTCGATGAGCGGCGCAGCGTCTTCAGATGCTGATCCGGGACAGACGCTCACTTATGCATGGAACTTTGGCGACGGTTCGACCGGTAGCGGAGTGAGCGTCACGCATGCGTACGCCGCGGCTGGCACTTACTATGTTCAGCTGATCGTTACCGATCCGCTTTGGCTT
>Ga0070698_100002510_pt1 | contig 20233 bp, 19 predicted proteins | sample KBSK1502metaG_FD_65477 | JGI IMG/M metagenome (GOLD analysis project Ga0070698, IMG submission 65477) | Corn, switchgrass and miscanthus rhizosphere microbial communities from Kellogg Biological Station, Michigan, USA - KBS K1-50-2 metaG | ecosystem: Host-associated > Plants > Roots >...
CGCTAAGCGGTTCTGGCGCGATACGTTCGGGAGAACACCGTCAGCCGGACGGGAAGTAGTCCCTGAGCCGTAGGAGAATTGCATCGTGGTGTGATATGGCTGCCGAACGAGCCGGCGTTGCGCTGCAACCGCGCAGACAAAATGTGGTGAGCGCGCGCAGCGCGCGAGCCACTTCCGAAATCGCCGCGGTTGACAGCTCCAACGCCTGGTTAGAGCGCGGGCGCGCTCACGTTGCAGTGCCGCACCGGGGTCGATCCCATGCCAAGCGTGCGCTCGATGCTCACAAGGCGAACTTGTGGATGTGCGGGACGTCATCGTCGTCCAGTTCGACGGCATACAGCGCGCGCCTTCCGAATCCAACGACGTGGTGGCGGCTTGGCAACTGAACACGATCGAGGCGCATGCCTTTCTGGTCGAATACGTCATAGATCACGTCGGACTTGCCAGCGGACGATACACGCCGGACCCACACGCGGCCGTCGGGAGCAATGGAAACTCCGTGAATCTCGAACGGGGGCTTGAATTCGGCGAACGTCACCTCGGGCAGTTTCATTGCGCGCGCCGGTGTCGTCCCGCTGGACCTATTGGCCAGCACGCCGCTGCTATCACCAATCGCGTCGTGCACTTCGCGCTTGTCCTGCTCGGTAACCGGAAGGCGTGACGTCTCGACCACCGGACCGGTGGTGAAGCGACCGTCGAGTTCGAGCCACAGCACGCGGTACGGTTCCGCACGCACGAACGCCACCCGTCCGTCCGGTGCGACACCCCAGTCGTCGGCGGGTGCGAACATCGTGCTCGCCGGCAAGATCGTGCCGCTCGCTCCGGAAACCTTCATCGAGGGAATTCGCAGCCAACCGAGGGTGTCCGCATAGGTGCGGGTCGCGAGGTCGAGGCGCATGAGCGGCATCGAGTCAATCGTTCCTCCCGTCCTGCGACCTGTGCGCGCCATCGCAAACAGACCGCCTGGTCCTCCGCGGCTATCAGCGTAGATGCGCCCGCGCCCATCGACTTGCTGCAAGTCCACGTCGTCATCCGTGAAACTTCGCCCACTGCCAGTTCTGATAGATCGCGATTCGATGATCCTGCCGGTCGGATCGACGACGATGTAGCGCGCTTGCCCCCGATCGAGGACAAATGTGGAGTCGCCTGCGCCAGCAAATAAGCCACCCGGCCGAACGTACTCACCCGGTCCGGCCCCTCGTCGTCCGAGGCGGATGCGATTCCTGGCAACGAGATCGATTAGATAAAGTGCCGGTTCTTTGGGATCGGACACGAGAATGCGACCATCGGGAAGTTCGCGAATGCGCGAGATGCTCGCGAAATCGGCCTCAAACGACGCAATTCGCGTCAGCTTACGCGGCGCAGGTTCCTGGGCGCCCAGTGTCCCGCTGAACATCGCGAAGGCCATGGCGAACGTACGGGGCATATGCCATTGCATGAAATGCGCTCCGAAAACGGGACAGAGCCAACCGCAACACCCATCCATTGAGAGCGGCCGGAATCCGAAAACGTTGCCTGCGCCGTTGTAACGCACGACGTTGCTCACGTCGGGACCCGTGACCGCAGGAGAGACGCACAGTGCGCGAACGCTCCGTGGCCCGTTCGGAAGTGGGCCCGCGCGTTTTCGTATGAGGTACGAAATCGGTCGCCGTCGCTCTAACGGATAGCGTTCAGCTGCGGCGAATCTGAAACAACAGCGCGCTGGACACGAGCGGGGCGAGTGCCTGCGCGCATACCACAACTTCGCCGTCTGCTGCAACGCCTGTTAGGCTGCACGCAGTTTTCCGCTTAACTGTACAGGACACCAGAATCGCTCAATGTGCTGAAGCATTGTTTGCGTACCCCAGTCGTTCCGGCGTGTCGCAAGAACAAGGGCCGGGATCAGTGAGTGAGCTGGGTAATCGCTCTTCGCGCCCCCAGTCCTATGTATTCCAAGCGAAAGGGACAGGAGCCGGCACAAAGGGCGCAGCCCAGCGCACGCCGCCTCGCCGACGAGTCGACGTAGAACGCTGCGCAATCTGCGGGCGCATGGATGATGAGAGCGCCGCTAGCTCGAAGATCTGCCACGACCGCATTCATGCGTGGTGCCAACTCGGCTACACGGCGCGCCGCTGAGACGCAGTGATGCTTATCCCACATGTCGCAAATGATAACGGCGCGCGTTGTCATCGAGGCCTCGAAGTGCAGCCTAACGCACGCACTTCTGCTACGGCGCGATCACCGCGTACCGAATCGCGCGCTGGCAGTAGCAATTGCTCGTTAGGCTGCGCGAGGACGGGCGTCATTCGCCTCCGCAGACCAGGCGCGCCGTGGAGAGGTTCAACTCAAGCCGCGGGCGGTTCGTTCTGCTCGCTGATAATCCCATAGGCCAATCGTAAGCCGACAAGTGTCAAGTCCGGATCCACACGCTCAATCTCGGAGCAATGTGGTTGGATCAGTGGAGCCAAACCGCCCGTCGCCACCACCAGTGGTTCGCGCCCCGTTGGCCACTCGCGCTTGATCCGCCTGACGATTCCGTCAACAGCTTCGGCGGTCCCGAATACGACGCCGGCGCGGATACACTCCTCCGTACGGCGCCCGATCACACGCTCCGGCGCCTGCAGCTCAGTAGCGGGCAGCTTCGACGTTCTCCGGAACAATGTCTCGGCTGATGTCCGCATCCCCGGCGCAATGACACCGCCAAGGAACACGCCGTCCGCCGTGATGCAGTCGAAGGTGGTCGCGGTCCCGAGATCAACGACAATGGTGTCACGCTGGTACAGCCGGCTGGCCGCAAGCGTGTTGACGATGCGGTCGGCGCCAACAGTCAACGGCTCCAGAACATCCAGCGTGATGGGAAGCGGCGATCGTGAATCGACGATCACCGGCGTCGTTCCAAACAAGCCCTGACACGCTTCACTCAGCTGCGGCGTCAGCGCCGGCACGACAGACCCGATGGCGGTGCCCGTCACCGCGCTGATCGCAACCTCACGCGACGCCAGGAGCGCGCGCAGCTGAAGGTCGATCTCGTCCGGAGTACGACCGCTATCCGTGACCAGTCGCCAGTGCGCGTTAAGCCGCTCACCATCGAAGAGTCCAATGGTTGTCTCGGTATTCCCGACGTCGAAGACCAGGATCATTTCGATTCCTCGAGCACAAGAGAACCTTCTCGCACCTGCTCCCTGCCGTGTGACGTCTCGATCACCAGCGCGCCATTGGCGAGAATGCCCGACACAACTCCGGCGACCGGCTCACGACACGCACGGCCACGGGTGACGTCTCGTTCAGCGAATTCCCGGATCTCACCCGCGTCCAGGTGCCCGCGCGCCGCCGCCGCAGCACGCAACGCCGGTACGAGCTCGCCGAGTACTTCGACACGCGACACGTCGTCGCCCAACGCGGCCCCGCCGGGGTGCGCAACGCCGCGCACGTTGATCCCCACGCCAATGGCAGTCCATTCCGGCACGGATCCGCGCCACCTCGACTCGACGAGTATCCCGCCAAGTTTGCCACCGGGCAGGTACAAGTCGTTAGGCCACTTCAGGCCGACCGGTGCCGGACCGAAGCGATCGAGTGCCCTCGCCGCGCGGATGCCGATGCGAAGCGACAGCACGTCCAGCGCCGACAGATCGTTCAACCGCTCGACGAGCGTGAGCCAGATGCCATCCCCTGCCCTGGATTCCCATCGCCGTCCGGCGCGACCTCGGCCGGCAGCCTGGCCGTCCGCCAAAACCAGTGTACCGGCCGCTGCCCCCGCCGTAGCTAGTTCGTTGGCGATGTCCATAGTCGACGTCACCTCATCGAGCACGACAACGCGCGGCACGGAGAGCACACGCGCCAGCGCCTCGCCTGTCGCCCCATCGTAGAGGGCAACGCCAAACTCGTCAGGCACGGGCGGCCAGCGTCGCCAGGACGATGATGCCGAGCACGATCCGGTACAGGGCAAAGACGCCGAAACTGTGTCGTGCGAGAAAGCGCAGCAATACCGTGATGGCCAGCCAGCTACTGACGGCGGCGGCCGCGATGCCTATGAAGATCGTCGATGCCTCCGTGCCCGTCGTGAACGCATCGGGCGCCTTCAACACCGCCGCCGCCAGCGTCACGGGAAAGCTCATCAGGAAGCTGAAGACCGCCGCCGACTGACGATCGAACCCGAGTACCAACCCGCCGGTAATCGTCGAGCCAGAACGAGAAACGCCCGGTAACAGGGCGAGACACTGGATGAGCCCAATTGTCACCGCGTCGCGGAATCGCATGCCGTCGAGTGGCCGATTCCTGCGCGCAAACCGGTCGGCCAGCCATAACACGACACCCATCAGCATCAGGTTGATGGCGATGAGCCGCGGCGACCGGAACGTTGTCTCCGCCAGGTCCTCCACGGTCAGCCCGGCAATGGCCGCCGGGATCGTGGCGACGACCAGGAACACCAGACGCCATTCCTCCGTGGTCTTCACCGATCGCTGCCTGACGATGCTCAAGGCGGCCTTCGCCAGCGCTATCCATTCCTTGCGAAAATACCATGCGACCGCGACGAGGGTCCCGGTGTGCAGCGCGACATCGAACGCCAGGCCGCCACTCTGCCACCCGAAAAACCACGGCGTGAGGGCCAGGTGCGCCGAACTGCTGATGGGAAGGAACTCCGACAGGCCCTGGATCAGGCCTAACACGAGTGCCTGGAATTCGGTCATGCGGATCCGGGTCGCGCTGAGGCTGGACGCGGACGGTCGGCTACGGCCTTCCGGTACAGCGCCTCATACTGCGGCACGATGGCGTCTTCGGAAAACCTTGCGCGCGCATCCGACGCGGCCAACTCGCTCATCGCGTGCCACCGCACGGGATCACACAAAATCCTGAGCGCGGCCGCGGACATGCCGTCGATGTCGCCCGGCGCCAGGAGAAAGCCTGTTTCGCCGTCCCGGACAACTTCGGGAAGGCCGCCCACGTTACACCCAATCACCGGAACACCGCAGGATAGCGCTTCCAGCGCGCTCAACCCGAACGACTCACGGTTGCTTGGCAGCAGGAACAGGTCAGCCGACGACAGCAATGGAGCAACGTCGTCAATGCGGCCGAGGAAGTGCACGTCGTCCTCGACGCCGAGCTTCTTCGCTTCCTCTACGGCATCCACACGGTCAGGCCCATCGCCTACCATAACGAGTACCGACGGCACCTCGGGACGCACGCGGGCAAAGATTCGCACGACGTCGACCACGCGCTTCACCGCGCGGAAGTTCGAGATATGAAGCAGGATGCGCTTGTCCGGAAACTGCGGTCGCAGCACGGCCGGCTGCGTCTGCCGATCGAACTGCGATGGATCCATGAAGTTGTGGATGACCTCGACTTCACATCCCGCGCACCCGAACGTGAAAATCGTTTCATCGCGCAGGAACTGAGACACCGCCGAGATGCGATCCGACTTCTCGATCGAGAACTTGATGATGGTATGAAACGAGTGGTCCTGCCCAACGATCGTGATGTCGGTGCCGTGCAGCGTGGTGACCACCGCGATGTCATCCGCCGATTCGTGCAGCATCTCGCGCGCGATCCACGCGCTCGTCGCGTGCGGGAGGGCGTAGTGCACATGAAGCAGATCAAGCCCGTGAGCGCGCACGACTTCGTGCATGCGCACCGCCAGCGCCAGGTCGTACGGCGGATACTCGAACAGCGGATACCGTCCGACGTCGACTTCGTGGAAGTAGACACCCGGTAGGAACGACGGGAGGCGGAACGGCTGCTGGTACGTGATGAAGTGGATCTCGTGCCCGCGCCTGGCCAGCGCGATGCCAAGCTCCGTGGCCATGGCCCCGGAACCACCATAGGTGGGATAACACGTAATGCCGATCTTCATCGATCCCTGCCCTCGTCGTGAAACCACTCTACTGCGCGTTCGAATACGTCCGGCGCCCGCGGATCGATGAGGAGGACGTTTCCCCCGGCGAGTTGGTGCCGGAACCACGTCCTCTGCCGCTTGGCGTATTGCCGCGTCGCGATCACGACGGCCTCGCGGGCAGCATCGAGCGTGAGATCACCGGTCACAACGCGACGCATCACATCGTACCCCGTCGCCGTCCACGCCCTCGCTATCGGGTCAACACGTTCGGCCAGCGATCGAACCTCGTCGAGCCACCCCAGGGCCAACATCCTGTCGACGCGTGTTGTTATCGCGCTTGACAGGCTCGGTCCGGGGTCGAGCAAAAGATAGCGAGCCGTCAGCACCGGTGCCCGCGACCGCTCGAGATGAAGGTCGCTGATCCGGCGACCGGTGATCAGCGCGACTTCCAGCGCACGTTCATGCTGGGCGCGTCCGAGGGGCGCCCGCGGCGGGTCGAGGACTTCGCACCAACGCTGGACCTCCGATGCCGTAAACTCTGACAGAAACTCTCGCAACGAGGTCCGGCGCTCCGGGTCAATGTCCGGTTCATCGAACAATGGCTCGAACAATGCCCGCAGGTAGAATCCAGTCCCGCCAACCAGTAGAGGTTTTCGCCCTTCCGATTCGATGACCTCGCTCCAACGAGGCACCGACTCGGCCCAATCCGCCGCCGTGTAACGCTCGTCAGGCTCGGCGACGTCGATGCCGTAGTGGGGAACGCGCGATTGTTCCTCAGCATCCGGCTTGGCAGTTCCGATATCGAACCCGCGATACACCTGCCGCGAGTCGGCCGAGATGATCGACGCACCAACGTGTTCAGCCAGCCGAAGCGCGAGCGCGGACTTTCCGGATGCCGTGGGGCCGCAGATGACCGGCAGCGGGCAAGCCTGGGAGCTAACGCCGGCCAAACCGTCGATCCAGTTCATCCCACGTCAACCGGATGATCCCCGAACGACCGTGCACATCGTGCGCCGGCAGCGACGTAGATACCAGAGCACGGAAGAGGGCCTGCATCTCGTCAGGCGCCAGCGGCTCTCCCGCTTTCACCGCTGCCTTGCAGGCGATGGTGGCGACCAACAGCTCGTGTCCGGCGTGCGCGGTCGCCCCTCGGTCGCCGCTCAACGCCGCCAGCGACTCACGAAGACAGCGCAACGCATCGAACCTTCGATGAATCGTCGGGACGGCGTGAACGATGACCGAGTGCCCGCCAAACGCCTCGAGCTCGAAGCCGAGTCGGGTGAACGAATCCCGATGCGCCTCGAGCGACTCGGCATCGTGCGGTGAGAGATGAACCGTCTCCGGCAGCAACAGGCGTTGTGACGACGCACCGCCGCTATGCATCTGCTGCTGGAACCGCTCGTACAGCACACGCTCGTGCGCCGAGTGCTGATCGATCAGCACCACGCCATCGTCGTGTTCGTAGAGCAAGTACGTCCGCCGGAGCTGCAGCAGCGGGGGGACCGGTATCGCACCCGTATCTGGTACAGCGTCCATGTCGACGCCGGTTTCAAAGAACGGCGCGTCGGTCGACCGAGGCAGAGACGTCAATGCCTCCGGTAGCGTGGCCGCACCGTGCGGTGCGTGCCAGATGCGCGCTCCACCTCCCACGAGCGCTGCACTATCGAGTACGCCGAGCGCGCGCCGCACCGCGCGCTCCACGGCCCGTTCCACTTCCCACCGATCGTGAAAACGAACCTCGGCTTTGGCTGGATGTACGTTGACGTCTACCGCGTCGCCGGGTAGCTCGACCTCCAGCGCGAACGACGGCCGCAGGCCGGCGGCCAATGCCGTGCGATACGCGCTTTCCGCCGCTCTCGTGAGTCCGTGGTCCCTCACCGCGCGTCCATTCACGATCAGCGCCGTGCGGCGTGAGGCAGTGCCGACATCGGATGGTCGTTCGGCAAGTCCACTGACGCGAATGGGACCCGTTACGGTGTCGACGTCCAGGAATCGGCCAGCGGCGCCGGCGCCCCAGAGCACTGCGACTCGATCGCGGAGTGAACCCGCGGGTGCGAGTGTCATCACTTCTTTCCCGTCGGCGGTCACGCGGAGCCTGACGTCGCGACGAGCGAGGGCAATCGACTGCAGCACGTCGCTCGTGGCGCGCCACTCCGAGCGCGTGCCGCGAAGAAAGCGGGCGCGGGCAGGTGTGTTGAAGAAGAGATCCTCGACGGCAACCGTCGTGCCTCGTCGTCGCGCCGCATCCGCGACTTCCTGCAGCGTACCGCCTGACGCGAACACGCGCGTACCGGCGCCATCACTTGTCGCCGTCGTGACCGAGAAGCGCGAGACCGAGCTGATGGCCGACAGTGCCTCGCCGCGGAATCCAAAACTCCGCACCCCGACGAGATCCGCAGCGGTACGGATCTTCGATGTCGCATGCCGCTCGAGCGCCATCTGGGCGTCATCGCGGTCCATGCCCATGCCGTCGTCGCTCACCCGGACCAGTCGTCGGCCGCCTTCCTCGAGATCGATGTCGACGGTGGTGGCGCCAGCGTCGAGCGCGTTTTCGATCAGCTCCTTGACCACGGACGCCGGCCGCTCCACGACCTCACCCGCAGCGATCTGGTCGGCCACATCGCTCGACAACATTGCTATCCGCGGCAACGCCCTCTCCTGCAACTTGGCATGGTTATCGAGCGAAGCTAAACGTGGGTTCATCGACGGCCAGCAGCTGTAGTCGCTGGGCCTCGACCCAACCGCGACGGCGATCGGTCAGTTCGATCCGGGCCCAGGCACCCTGGTGCCCGAGGACCTGCACTAATTCTCCAGGCTGTGCCTCGATTCCAGCTTCCGACGACAATACCGGCATAGCCCTCATTCGAGTGGCCGAGAGCACGACCGCGGCGTCTCGTCCATCGACAACCTCCTGTTGCCGCACGCCCGCCGCGAAGACGAATGCGGACGCGATGGCGAGCGTGGTTCCCAACCTGCTGAACAGCACGCGCCGGCGCCGCCGGGAGACGGCGAGCACCGCAAAACCCGAAATCCAGAGCGTGGCGCCGATCGCGCCTAACACCGTCATCGTGACCGGTAGTACGCCGTGCCAGAGCCTCGGCGTACCCGGCGCAAGGCGAAGCCGATCGCGGACGTCGTTCGACATCGGGTCCAGCCGCATCGCGCGCTGCCAGCCTACCACCGCCGCCGCGGTGTCCTCCAGCTGCCACGACGCCGTGGCGAAATTGTACCAGGCATCGGCGGCGCGGGGCCGCGCCTGCGCCAGCTCGAAGAATGCCTGACGAGCCGATCCGAACTCACGCGCGTCGTATGCGACCAGCCCATCGGCGAACACCTTGCGTCCCACGACGTCCTGCGCGGCCCATGAAGTCGCCGTAACGAGGAGGACAAGGGCAAGCCCGAGTGCGCGCCGATCCACGCGCCGGGCAGCAATTGCGGCCCGGGATCTCGCTTCTTCGTCGATTGCGCGGAGCAGGACAATGGCGCGTTCCGGATTCGGCGCGCGCGGGGTGTCACTGCCGCCGAAAACCGATTCATCCAGCGTCGCCATGAGAATCGCGGCGTCGGATGCGGTCGACTCCGAGACGCCCACGCGCCGCAACGCCCGCCGGAATTCTTCCTGGTCCGTCATTTGGGCAGCGCCTAACAGCGTGCGATCGGCAACCGCTCGCGCGAAAATCCGCCTGACGAGTGCCGGATCCGCGCTGCCCCCTCCCTGACGCACGGCGCTCCGCAGCTGGGCTTCCGGCGGCGTGACGGGCACCGCGCGTGGCTGACGGCGGATGGAAACGAGCAGCAGCGGGAGCGGCACCAGGGCGATCAGGACCCAGAATAGCGGAGCATCGGTGATCGGGGCCGGTACCTGTCCCTCATACGTGCGACGGACCGAAAGGACCGGCGTGGAATCGGCGGCACTGCGGTCCGCGACCACCGAATCCCCGCTGATGGCCACCGAGTCCGCGCGGCCTAACGCCACTTCGTATTGCTCGCTGTACGGATTGAAGAACGGGTAGCGGATCTGCGGAACGGCCTGACGGCCCGGACGGACCGGCGTGAGGATCCAGTCAAACTCCTTTCGCCCGCGCACCAGGGTGGTCGACGAATCCATCTGCACGCGCACGGCACCCGGCACAACATCTGCCCACGGGATCGCGAGCTCGGGCCGCGGCAGGAGCGAGACGTTGCCGGTGCCCAGCACGATGGCGGTATACGTGAACGGATCACCGGTGCGCTGGCTCCGACGGTCGAGGCGAGTCTGGAGCGCCAGTCGGCCGACGGCCCCACGATACCCCGGTGGCCGGCCCGCGTCAGGCGGTTCACGGGCGATCACGACCAACGACTGCGTTCGTGCCGAGTGGCTCTCTTCCCGGGCGAAGAAGGAATTGCTGAGCGGGAGCGCGTATTCGAGCCGCGCCGGCGGGATCTCGTGTCGACCAGCCGTCAGCGGAAACAATGCCCGCTGGAACACGTGGACTTCGTACCGCCGCGAGCCTGCATAACGAGGGATGCTGTTCAGCGAGGCAAGGTCGTACGCCAGCATCGATCGCAATTCCGGCGGGACAAAGACCGGGTTCCGGCGCAGGCGTCCGCGGATCTCGTCGCTCAGGAAGACGCCAACCTGGTAGGTCGCTTGCTGGCCGACCCAGACGGTGTCCGGCAATGCCATCGCGCGAAAGGCGATGTCGTCGTTGGCGTTCAGCTGGGCGCGCCCTGCAATCCCGGCGGCTCCGGCGGCTCGTATCGTGTCCTGCGCGCGCGCAGCGCCGGCGAAGGCGAGAAGGCCAGCGAACAGAAGAGGCAAGAGACACGTGTTCCGTCTCTGGCCTCTGGCCTCCGACCTCTGGCCTCGATTCACCAGTCTTTCCCCCGCCGCGGAGTCGTCGGCCGGGACTCACGCTGCTTACGTCCCTGCACGGCCTGCTCGTCGCGAGCGGCGCTGCTCAGGAGTTGTTCCGCCTGATCCCGGCCCAGTGAGGGCGGAGGTGGTTCACGCGGCTGGGGCTGTGGATCCGGATCGTTCTGCTGTTGGCTGGATCCGCCTGACGACTGCCGGTCCAGCTCCGTCTGCGCGAGCTCGTAATTCCACTGCGCATCACCGTCGCCCGGCCGCATCAACAGCACGCGCTTGTACAGTTCGACCGCCGCCGCCAACGCACGGCGCGTGGAGTCAGCGCCATCCGCGCTGGCGCGGCCGATCTTCAATTGCGCGAGGCCAAGGTTGAACATGGAGCGATACCGCAGGTCCTCGCCCTCGGCCAGCATCGCCCGCTCGAGTGGCTCCACGGAATGGTCCATCGAATCGGCCGCCACCAGCGCCGTGCCCAGGTTGTAGAGCATTTCCGGTCGCTGGTCGCCGTCGGCAATCGCCGACCGGAATGACGCCGCTGACCGCGCGTATTGCCCGCCCGCGAACTGGTCTGCGCCCCGCCGCGCCTGCGATCCCGGCAACGCGCAGCCGTTCATGAGCATAACGAGTGCAGCCGCCGCCAACGGCGCGCGTTTCGCCACGTCTTCACCACGGCGGCGACGCAGCGAACCGAGGCTGTCCGCCACGACGAGCAGCAGCGCGGGAATCAGGAAGAGCTGGAATCGCGGCGTGCCGTTTCGTCCTCCCTCCACCTGCCGTGACGTAGCGCGTAGTGTTTGCAGCGCACGACGGATGCGCGTCGCTTTGTCGGTTTCAGACGCGTCGATGAATGTGCCCTTGGCCGCTGCGGCCGCTGCGCGGAGCGTCTCAGGGTGATACCGGGTGACGACGATCTGGTCGTTTTCATCCCGCTTCTCGGCGAGGCGATCGCCCTCGCGAACCGGGATGGTCGATCCGGCTTCAGTCCCGAAGCCCACAGTGACCACCGCAATGCCTGCTTTCCCCGCTCGATCGGCGGCGGCAATGATCTCCTGCTGATCCTCGAAGGCTTCGCCGTCGCTCATCACCACCAGCGCGCGATCACCGGCGGAACGGCTGGCCTGGAGCAGGTCCGTTCCCTGGGCCATCGCGCGGGAGATGGCGCTCCCGGCCTGGCCGACAATCGACGGATCCAGGTTGTCGAGGAAGAGGTCGAGCGCGCCGTCGTCCACAGTCAGCGGCGACAGGATGTAACTACGCCCGGCAAAAGCGAGCAGCGCAAATCGATCACCGCGCGACGCCGCACGGAGTCGGCGCACCTCCTGCTTGAGCCGCTCGAGCCGGCTCGGGCGTTCGTCCGTGGCGAGCATCGACAGCGACGCGTCCAGCGCGAGCACGATGTCGACTCCCTCGCCACGCATCATCGTGGTCTCTTCGCCCCAGCGCGGCCCGGCCAGGGCGATGGCCGAGAACAGCGCGGCAGCGCCGAGTCGCGTCGAGCGACGGCTGGGCAGCAGTAGGGCACTGGCCGGCACCAGCCGCATAACGAGTTGCCGAGTCCCCATTCTGGACACGCGGATTATCCGCCGCCGGAACGAGGCGCGCACCAGCCAGGCCATGCCGATGGCCAGAACGATTGACACGCCAGTCATCCAGGGCCAGTCGAATAATCGCATCAGGCCGCCCTTTGCAGTTTTTCGGACTGCGTCAGCGCCGTATGTACGGCGGTCGCGACCGCGCGCGCTTCACGTCCGAGCGCTTCGCTGCGCTCCGTCGTAACTGGCCGGCGGGCGAACTTCACGAGGTCCACTTCGGAGAGCAGCGCCGCACAGCGGGCATAGGTACCGATCCCCGCGCGTCGCATGACTCCCGCCAGTTCACTCGTCGTCTGCGACGTCGATGCCCCGGTGACGACCGCTGCGAGGTAGTCACGCAGCACCTCGACCATGAGGGTGACGTAGCGGGCGCGTTCGCCGGCCGGCACGAGGCCGATCGCGTCGATCCGATCGAATTCGCGCTGAACAATTACGAATGGCGCCTCACGCACCGGAAGCCGGCGTCGCCGGCGGCGCCACAGCCAGACGAGCAACGTCAGGATGGCCACGGCGACGGCCGCGGCGAGCGCCCAGATCCACCACGGCAGGCCAAACGTGAAGACCGCGCGAGGCGGTTTGGGTTCGATGCCGGTGCTGTCGGCGGGGAGCACGGACGCCACGTGGATGACCACGTTGCTGACTTCGACGCGACGATTGCCGATGTCCTGCCTGACGAGAACATCGTTGAACACGATGCGGTATGTCCCGACGCGCCAGGCGGCGAGTCGATAACTCGCGGTCTGGTCGACCGCCACGCTGTCTGCCGTCGTCACGACCTGCACCGGGTCGAGCGGCTCGACTGGCCCGCCCGAGTCAGGAGCCGACGGGAACGTGATCGCGGCGCCGAGTGGCACGCGCACGCGAATCGAAACCGTGAACGGATCGCCGATCCGAACGGTGTCCGGAGTGATCGTGACGCCCCCCTGCAGGCGCCCACTCAACGTGACCGCTTGCACGAGCGCCAGAATGGCCAGCGCGCTCACCAGCGCCTCTTCACCCGCGTGCCGCGGGCGCGGAAGAAGCGCAGCAACGCTTCGAGGTATCCGTCGCGCGTGTTCACCGGCACTTCATCGATGGCTAACCGCCGCAGCAATTGGCGCCGCGAAGCGCGCTCGTCATCGGCCGCCTTTCGAAAACTCTCGCGCACGCTGTGGTCGGACGTGTCGACGCTCACCACCTGGCCTGACTCCGGATCGATGAAACGCGCGACACCAATGTCCGGCAGCACCCATTCTGACGGATCTTCGAGCGGAGCCACGACCACGTCGTGCCGCTGCGACAGGAACTTCAGGGGACGTTCCAGTCCGGCATCCAACAAGTCGGAAATCACGAACACGATCGCGCGGTGCGGCAGCATGCGGTTGAGGTACTCCAGGGCGCCGCCGATGTCGGTGCCCTTCCCCACGGGTTGGTGCACCAGCACGTCGCGAATGATACGGAGCGCATGTCGTCGTCCCTTCCCCGGCGGAACGACGTGTTCCACACGGTCTGTGAAGAGCAACACGCCGACGCGATCGTTGTTCCGCACCGCGCTCATTGTCAGGACGGCCGCCAGTTCGGTCGCCATTTCCGCCTTGAACCGGCTGACGGTGCCGAATTGCGATGAACCGGACAGGTCGACCGCCAGCATCACCGTCAGCTCGCGTTCTTCGATGTACCGTTTGACGAACGGTCGGCCCATGCGAGCGGTGACGTTCCAGTCGATCGACCGCACTTCGTCACCCGGCATGTATTCGCGCACTTCGGCGAATTCCATCCCGTGCCCCTTGAAGATCGACCGGTATTCGCCGGCGAACAGCGAGTTCACCAGCCGCCGCGTGCGGAGCTCGATGAGCCGCACCTGGCGAAGGACTTCGGGGGGGACGGAAACCTTCTGAATCACAAAACCCCGCTGGTTTGTGAGTACTGGTTGCTCGAGCGATATGCTGGGACTGGAGCTAGATGCTGGTTCGTCCAGCCTCCAGCTCCAGCCAGCAGCACCCAGCTCAAACACCCAGTAAACAGCACTCAGCGTTCCTCAGGGAGCTTCTACGGTAGCCAGAATCTTCTTCACGATATCGTCCGACGTCACTTCCTCGGCTTCCGCCTCATAGGTCGTGAGCACCCGGTGCCGCAACACGTCCGGCGCGATTGCCTTCACGTCGTCCGGCGTCACGTACGCGCGGCCACGAAGGAATGCGTGCGCGCGCGACGCCTGCGCCAACGCGATCGTGGCTCGCGGGCTCGCGCCGAACTCAATCAGCGGCGCCAGTTCCTTCATTCCCGCTTCTGCCGGTGCCCGCGTCGCCAGGACAACGTCGACGATGTAGTCGACAATGCGCTCGTCCATGTACATCTCGGCGATGTGGCGTCGGGCGTCCATGATCGCCGCCGGAGTGGCGACCTGCTGGACCGAGATCGCCTCGCCACCCGCCATGCGTCGCATGATCTCCTTCTCTTCTTCGCGACTCGGGTACCCGACGCGGAGCTTCAGCATGAACCGGTCGACCTGCGCTTCCGGGAGCGGATACGTCCCCTCCTGTTCGATCGGGTTCTGCGTGGCCAGCACGAGGAACGGCTCCTCGAGCAGGAACGTCTCGCCGCCTAACGTGACCTGCTTCTCCTGCATGGCCTCGAGGAGCGCGGCCTGCACCTTGGCCGGCGCCCGGTTGATCTCGTCGGCCAGCACGATATTGGCGAAGATCGGCCCGCGCTTGACGGTGAATGAACCTCTCGACTGGTCGAATACCTGTGTGCCGAGAACGTCTGCGGGCAGCAGGTCGGGAGTGAATTGGATCCGGTGGAATGTCGTATGAATCGTCTCGGCCAGCGTGCGCACCGTCAGCGTTTTGGCGAGTCCGGGCACGCCCTCGAGCAGGACGTGACCACCGGTGAGGAGGCTGATGAGCAGCCGCTCCACCATGTACTCCTGGCCCACCACGCGTCGGGCGACCTGCTGCAGCACTCCCTGGACCATTGAGGTGTCCACTGCTGCAGTGGCAGCCGCAGCCGCTGCCTTGGTTCGTTCGCTCACAGAGTCCTCGTTCGAAAGAGCATCAGTTCACGTCCGCGCCGAAGTCCAAAGCCCAAGTAAGAAGCAACGTGCAACAAGCGATAAGTAGTCTCAGCCGAGTGTGCGGCCCATGAGCTTCTCCAAAGCCCCTCGTTCTTTCGCGGTCAGCGATCGGGTGGTCCCCACGGGCATGGCCCCCAGCTCGACTGGCCCGAACGCCGTTCTGACCAGCCGGTCCACGCGCAGCCCGACTTCCCGACACAACCGCCGCACTTCGCGTTTCCGTCCTTCCGAAATCACCACCTCAAACTCCCATTGTCCGGCCGGGGCAGGACGAACCGTCACCCGCTTCGGATGGACCAGACCGTCCTCGAGCATCACGCCCCGCCTGGCCCGTTCGGCAGCTGACTTGGCGTCGCCCGTCACCGTGGCAACGTAGACCCGCTCGATCCCAGCGCTCGGATGAGTGAGATAATTGGCAGCGTCACCATCGGTCGTGAGGAGCAATACACCCTCCGTTTGCAAGTCCAGGCGACCGACGTACACCAGGCCGGGGACGTCCTTCACCAGCTCGAACACTGTGCGCCGTCCCTGCGGATCTGATCGCGTCGTCATCACGCCTGCCGGCTTATTCAAGACGATCCACGTGGACGGGACGGTGCGCAGGTTGACACGCCGACCGTCGACCTCGACGACATCAGCAGTGGGGTCGATCCCCTGGCCAATGTGCGCGATCGCACCGTTGACCCTGACGCGGCCCTCGCCGATGAGGACCTCAGCCTTCCGTCGCGATGCCAGGCCCGCCCGCGCCAGTGCGCGGTGGAGCCGCATCGTGGCCGACATCAGATCGCGCGCGGCTCCGCGCGCATCGTGACTGCCAGCTCGTCCGCGCGCGGGAGTTCCTCGAGATGCCGCAGTGCGAACTGCTCGAGGAACAGGGGCGTCGTTCCGTACATCAGTGGACGGCCCATCCCCTCACCACGACCGGTGACGTCGATCAGCGCACGCTCCTGCAGCGACTTGAGGATGGCGCCGCAGTTCACGCCGCGGATTTCCTCGATCTCGGCGCGCCCGATCGGTTGCCGATAGGCGACGATGGCCAGCGTCTCGAGCGCCGCGCCCGAGAGGCGATGCGGCCGGGCGGCCAGTTGCGCCCGTTCGATGGCGTCGGTGAACTCCGGGCGCGTCAGGATCTGCCACCCTTCCCCAAGTTCCACGAGCTCGACGCCGTGGCCATTGGCGTGGTAGGTGTCCCGAATCTCGCCTAACGCGGCGTGGACCGCCGCCGGCGACGCGTCAGGGTCCAGTCCCGCGAGTTCGTCCACCGGGACCGGGCGGTTGCTCGCGAAGAGCGCCGCCTCAAGCAGCTTGGCCAGCGGATTCACGTGTGATCACCAGGGAGCCGAAGGGTGCAGCCTGACGAAGGCGCAACTCGCCACGCCGGGCCAGTTCAAGGAGCGCGAGCAGTGCCGACAGCACTTCCCACGACTCCGCCGAAGGACGAACCACGTCGTACCAGCGCGCGCGGGCGCGCAATTCCAGCAGCGAACGGATCGTTCTGATCGCGCCGTCCACGTCGATCGGACGTGGCACCACATCGTGAAGGTGCGGCTCGCGCGTGAACCGGAGGACGCGATCGACCGCGGCCAGCAGCTCGCTCAGCGAAAGCGACAACGGCGCCGGCGGTGGCTCGATCGACTGCGACGGCAACCAGGCGCGCGCAAACCGTGATCGACGATCCTCAGCCATGCGACCGAGGTGGTCCGAGATCTCGCGCACCTGCTGGTACTCCAACAGACGACGCACCAGCTCAGCGCGCGGATCTTCCCACGACTCATCGTCCTGGTTGCGCGGCAACAGCAACTGTGCCTTGATGCGCAGCAGGCGCGCCGCCATCTCCAGATACTCCGCCGCCTGATCGATAGCGAGCGTCCGGATCCGAGCCAGGAACTGCTCGGCGATGCGCGCGATCGGAATGTCGTAGATGTCGACCCGCTCATCGCGGATGAGCGTGAGGAGCAGGTCAAGCGGCCCCTCGAATTGCTGCAGCTCGACGACAAATGGATCGCCGTGTTGCGCGGTCGCGGTCATCCAATCCCCAGGGCGTAGGGTGACTTCAGGAAGAACGGGAAGACCGCCTGAATTGCCCACTCACCGAGCAGCGTCACCGGCTTCATCCAGATGTCGAAGAGCGGTTTCCCGATATCGGTCCAGAGCAGCACGAGCAGAATGATCATTCCATATCGACCGAGCTGCTGATACCGCAGCGACCATGCCGGCGGCAACAACCACTTGAACACGTGCGACCCGTCCAGCGGCGGAATCGGCAACAGGTTGAAGACGGCGAGTACGAGATTGAAGAGGATTCCCTGCACCATCATCATCTGCAGCAACGACAACGTCTCGACGCCAGGAGGAATTACCCGGCCCAGCAAGCCGAGGCCAACGATCAGGAGTGCACAGAGCGGGAACAGCAGCAGGTTGGTTGCGATCCCGGCCAGCGACACGATGATGTCGCCGCGCTTGAAGTTGCGATAATTGCGCGGGTTCACCGGCACCGGCTTGGCGCCGCCAAAAATGAATTGCCCGTTCGATGCCCAGTACAACATCACGGGCATGAGAATGGTGAGGAACGGATCGATGTGCTTGATCGGATTCCACGTCAGCCGACCGAGTTGCTGCGCGGTCGGATCGCCCTGTTTCAGGGCCGCGTATCCGTGCGCGTACTCGTGGGCGACCATTGAAAACAGGAGCACCGGAGCCGCGAGGAGGAAGTTGTTCAGCTCGGGAAAACTCGGATGTTGGACGTAAGACCACTACGGGCGGGAATGAACCGCTCGTGAATGCGCGCAAACTAAGGCAGTGCCCCTACATAGTCAAAGCGTCGACGAGGCGTAATCGACTGTGGTTGCTTGACATCCGACCCCTCCGAGCCTATGCTTCGCGGCTCGCAACCGTCACCGTTTTCGCTTCATTGGAGTCTTTTCCTTGCCCAGAATTGCTTCGGCCGCCAAGCACCTACGGAAGTCTCGCGCAGCCGCTATCCGAAATCGCGCCCAGCGCTCCGAGCTCCGTACGGCTTTGAAGAGGGCCAGCGGCACGTCTTCGTCGCCAGCCGACAGGAAGCGCGCCATTCAGTTGCTCGATCGCGCCGCGCGAAAGGGCCTGATTCATCCGAACGCCGCTGGCCGTCACAAGGGTCGACTGGATGCGGTGAAGAAGTAGGCTCGAGGATCACGGGTCGAGGCTATAGGGAAGTCAAAAGGGTCGAGAGAAGTTCTCGACCCTTCGTTCTTTCTCGACCCGGTCACCTTCCTCGACCCCGGCCCTGATCTACATCGCCGCCAGCTCTCCGCCGCAGCGCTCGCAGTACCACTCCGTCGGATAGTTCATCGTGCCGCACTCCTGGCACTTGAGCGTTTTCACCTGCTCGGTGGGCAGGCCTTTGAGGAATGATGGCGTGCCGGCAGCCTGGCGCAGCGTCTGTTCGCGCGGTGGCGCCGCCTCGCGTTCGGCCGCTTCGAGCATCGTTACCATCGGAACGTCGTCGACCGGGGCCGGCAACGCCTCGGCGGCAAGCGGCGCAGCGACGGGCGGTGCAACCGGCACCGGGGCAGGCGCCGGCGCGCGAGCGGGAGCGGAAACAGGCGCGTCGTTCCGCTCGATCACCGAGTTCAGGAATGCCAGCTCGTTCAGCGTCGAATCGGCGTCCGACCGGGGTACCGGTGCGCCTAACGGGCGCGAACTGGGCGACGGTGCGGGCGCAGGCGGCGCGGGGGCAGCCGGTGCCGGGGCGGCTGGGCGATCCGGCTTGTGGATCAGCGCAAGGATTTCCTGCAGGCGGCGGAGTTCAGCCGTCGAGGACGTGCGCTCCGACTCGAGACGGCCAATGTCCGCGTCGCAGGCCGCCAGTTCGGCGTTGGCGCGCTCCTGGCTGTATTCACCAACCATCGCCCGCAGCTCGATCTCGGCGCGGGCATCGCGGCGCAGCGACTCCTCGGAGGCCAGCGCGTTCGTGCGCTCCTCGAGCGAAGCCGTCGTGGCCCCGAGGCTCTCACCGCGGCTGCGGAGCTGGTTCATCACCGTGTCGAGCCGGCCCGCGTAGTCCGTGCGCACGCGCTCGAACACGTGCGGCGGCGTCTGCTCGCGCTTCGCGGTCAGCTGGGCGATCCACTTCTCGTAACGGGCGCGCTCCTCGAGCAGCGCGTTCAGGTCGTCCATCACCTTGCCATTCGTCATGAATCACTCCCGGCATCGGCCGCGCGCATCTCGGCAGTCGTCGTTAACCGGTTCGCCAGCACTCGCCGGCGGGTTGCCTCGAGGATCTTCGCGTCCTCAGTTCCCAACGGATTAACGCGTCCGAGCAGTCGCGCCGTCAAGAGGATATTGGCGCTGTGCTCGAGGCTCTCCATCCGCTGGTGCGCTTCGGCCAATGTGCAGCCCAGCGTCGTCGCGCCGTGGTTGGCGAGGAGGAACGCGTCGTAGTTAGGCAGCCATGGCGCCAGCGATTTCGGCAGCGCATCGGTCCCCGGCATCCCGAACGGCACGAGGGGAACTTCGCCCAGCTGCGCCGCCAGCTCCGGCAACACGTCACCGGGAAGGCCGAGGCCCGCCACCGCGAACGCCGTGGCGACTGGTGGATGTGCGTGAACCACCGCGTTCACGTCTTCGCGCGCGCGATAGGCGGCAAGGTGCATCGCCAGTTCCGACGATGCCTCGTGCCTTCCACCAAGCCGGGTCCCTTCGAGGTTTACCAGCACAAGGTCATGTTCCTCCACGTTGGCTTTCGAGAAGCCGCGCGGCGTGACCAGCACGTGATCGTAGGTAATGCGAACGGAGACGTTGCCGTCGGGACCGGCGATCAGGCCCCGCTCGTACAACCGTCGGCAAACGCGGACAATTTCGCGCCTTACGTCATCACTCATCCCGCGCCCCCGTCCCTGTTTTGATAGACGACCCGTCCGCCGACGATGGTACAGGTCGCACGGCCC
>Ga0070698_100002511_pt1 | contig 20227 bp, 19 predicted proteins | sample KBSK1502metaG_FD_65477 | JGI IMG/M metagenome (GOLD analysis project Ga0070698, IMG submission 65477) | Corn, switchgrass and miscanthus rhizosphere microbial communities from Kellogg Biological Station, Michigan, USA - KBS K1-50-2 metaG | ecosystem: Host-associated > Plants > Roots >...
CGCGCGATACACGTAAGGTACACGTAACGTGTAGAGTACGTGTATGAGCAGGGTGCGCACGAACATCGAGATCGAAGACGCCTATCTCCGGCTGGTCATGGACCGCTATGGCCTGCGGACCAAAACCGAGGCCGTGGACCTTGCCCTGCGGTATCTGGCGGGGCAGCCGATGACTCGTGACGAAGCCCTGGCCATGCGGGGCGCGCACGCCATAGACGAGCCACCCGGCGACACGCGTCCTCATGAAGCCGCGTGATCCTCGCCGACACGTCCGCCTGGGTCGAATACGACCGGGCCACCGGGAGCGCGACCGATCTTCGCCTGTCCGAGTTGATCGCGGCCGAAGGCCCGATCGCCGTCACCGAGCCGGTCATCATGGAGGTCCTGGCCGGCGCGCGCAGCGAAGCCCAGGAGATTGATCTTCGCCGTCTTCTGCTCCGGTTCCATCTGCACCATTTTGATTCGGCCGCTGACTTCGCCGGCGCGGCGCGCATCCACCGCCACTGCAGGCAGGCCGGCGTCACCCCCCGGGGGCTTATCGACTGCATGATCGCCGCCGTGGCCTGGCGCGAGCAGGCGGCCCTGCTGGCCTGCGACGCTGATCTTCTTCGCGTTGCTCGCGTGGTCGGCATCGAGCTCGACGAGCCGGCAGATCACAGGTAGCGGCGCGGGCTAGGGCGCTTCGTCTTCCCGGTGATGGCCGGCGGCCAGCTCGCGCAAATCGTCGGACGAGAGGTCGGCGGCCAGGTAGGAGACCACGCGGCAGTCCGTCGACCATCTCCCGGGATTACCCGCCCGCCCGTCCGGCTCCCGGGCGGGGGGAGCCGGACGGGCGGGCGGTGTTGGCTCTAGCCGGGCAGGTGCGCCTCGAACGGCTGCGGCTCCCCGATCCGGCTGTCGCTCCAGGCGATGTAGAGCGTGCTGCCGACATACGGCGGGCTGCCGGTCACCGCCAGGCTGTCGTCGGTGTAGTCGCCGAAGTTCGGGTTGATGTCCGAGACGGCGTTATCCCAGTTCGACGCCACGCTGGTGATCAGGGTGTTCGACGCGGGCGCGGTGAGCGTCCGCGGGTCGACCCCGATGGCCGCGACGACGTTGGTGTCCGACGTGGCCACCGAGTCCCGTGAGTACCAGGCCACGTCCAGCTTCCCGCTGGCGTCCGCGCCGCGCAGCGCGGGCAGGAAGTTCAGCGCGCCCGCGACCGGCTGGTCGAGCACCACGGGCGTCACCTGCACGCGCACGAGCGAGCCGAGGCTGAAGCTCTGCAGCAGGATGTCGCCCTCCGGGTGATCCCTGCTGTCGTTCCAGACCATGCTCACAGTCCGGGCTGGGTCGCTCACCGCCAGCCGCGGGAAATCGTTCCCGGGGAAGCGGCTGTAGCCCGGGATGATCGCAGACTCGAGCGACACGATGGGCACGCCCTGGCGGGCCGAGGCGCCGCACGTGGCGTGGCCGGCCAGCGGCAGGCACTTCAGCGGCACCATGTCCAGCGCGTCGGAAACGGGAGTGCTGAGGCAGTGCGCGCTCGTGAAGGGAATGCTCGTTCCCCAGTTCGACTCGTAGCCGATGTAGACATTCCCGGTGACGGGATCGACCGCCGGGTACGCGCCCTCGTTCTCGCATCCCGTGGCGTCCGCCGGGACCACGATCAGGTATCCGTGCCTCCCGGCCTTGTTGTTCTCGCACACCGGCGCGGCTGGCGTGCCGCCGGCCGGCCCGGCGCCGCCCGCGGCGCTGCCGAGATCGCAGACCCCGAGCTCGATCCTGCTGCCCTGGCCGCCCACGTTGTTCGGGAACTCGGTGAACGTCGCGTACAGCCGGTGGCGCGCCGGGTCGATCGTGATGAAGTCCTTGTCGAGGAAGTTGCAGAACGTCGCGAACTGGCCGGGCGCTATCTGCTGCTTCATGCAGAAGGTGCTGCTGGCGATGAGAACCGGCTGGCCGCACGACAGCGCGGCCGCCGAGCCGGCGCCCCTGACCTTGCAGGCGGTCAGCGCGATCGCGGAATTGCCCGTTCCGTCGGGCGAGTCGAACATGCTGGAGATGTAGAAGTAGGTGCTCCCGCCGGCCCGGTACGCCGCGACGCTCGGGTCGCTGACGTAGAGGTCGGCCGCGCAGTGCGCGTTCGGCAGGCCCCCCAGGTCGGTGAACGACCGGCCGCCGTCGGCCGAGAACGCGAACCCGGTGGATTCCTCCTTGTTCGCCGGCGAGGGGCAGGCGGAGAAGAACGTGGTGGAGTCGTTCCATGCCTCCACCACGTACGGGCCGGACGCCGCGATCGAGGTCTCGGACTGGCCGTAACCCCGGACCCTGGTCGGGCTGACGTCCTCGGCGAGGCTGGCCGCGTTCACGTTGGCCGGCGCCCGCCGGCCCGCCCGCGGGCCTGCCGCCGGCCTCTGGCTCGCCGGACCGCTGCGCTGCAGCCCGAAGCAGAACATCTGCGCCCCGGCAGAGGCCTGCAGTCTCTTGCCCAGCTTCTTGCAGAACGGGTTGCCGGCGGCCAGCCCGGTTCTCCTGCTCGCCTGCCCGGGGGTCATCGTGGTGGCTGGCGCGCCGGCCTTCGTCCTGGCGCCCGTGGCGGGCCCGGCGACGGCCAGGCTCCCGGCTACTAATGCGACGGCGAGCGGTGCCGTCACGAGCAGGTAAGCACGCAATCTTCCTCGCACTGCGTTCCCTTCCCGAACCTCGCGGCCCCGCAGCCACGCCCCGAGACCGCAGCCGACCCCCCTTGGTACCTAGAAAGACTCATCCCACGAGGGCTGCGTTGCTCCGGAAGTCAGGAAATCTTGAAGTAAGCGTGGATCTGCCCATAACCAGGCAAAGATCCGTAACGATCCACCCCGGCGCGGGCCCGGACGCCCGGCCGCGCCCGGCGCCTACCAGGCGGCCGCGCCCCGGTGCCGGGATGGCCCCCTCTCGACCGGCTGGCGCGAGCGTGGTTCGATGTGCAGCTAATGGGCTCAGACGACGAAACCCCGGCGGCCGCGCGGCGCGGGCGGCCGCGCAGCGAGAAGGCCCGGCTGGCGATCCTCGAGGCGGCCGCGGAGCTGCTGCTGGCGCGGGGCTTGTCCGCGGTCAGCATGGACGCGGTCGCCGAACGGGCGGGCGTGAGCAAGGCCACGATCTACCGCTGGTGGCACACCAAGGAGGCCCTCGCGCTCGACGCGCTCTACAGCCAGTGGGCGGCCGCCCGCCCGCCCGCCCGGGACACCGGATCGCTGCGCGGCGACCTGCTGTCGCTGCTGCGCCCGTGGGCCCGGCTGGCGGTCAGCCGGCCGTACGGGCGCGTGATCGCCGCGCTCATCACCGAGGCGCAGACCGATCCGGCGTTCGCCGCCGAGTACCGGGCCCGCTTCGTCGAGCCGCGCCGCGCCCAGGCTGCCGCGGTGTTCCGCCGCGCGATCGAGCGCGGCGAGATCCCGGCCGACACCAAGATCGAGGTCGCGCTCGACCTCATCTACGGCCCGATCTATCACCGGCTGCTGCACGGTCACGCCCCGCTGAACGACCGCTTCGTCCGGGACGTCGTTGACGCCGTCCTCGGCGGGATCATGCCCGGCACCGCGCCCGCCGGCGGTGACCGCGAGGGGCCCGGTCCCGGGCGCGAGCCGGCCGTCCGCGCCGGCTCGGCCCCGGACGGCTGACGACACGGAGTCAGCCATGATCGTTTAGCCACGGCCAGCCGCGCCCCGGCTCGACGGGCCGGCCAGGTGGCGCAGGTCGGGGCCTACGGCCGATAATCTGCGGGATGGGTCTAGAGCGTGGCGGGGCGCCGAGGCTGCTCGCCGTCAGTGACCTGCATGTGGGGTTCCCGCGGAACCGGGAGATCGTGGCGGAGCTACGGCCGCGGTCACCGGCGGACTGGCTCCTGGTCGCCGGCGACGTCGGCGAGTTCGTCGCGGATATCGAGTGGGCGCTGCGCACGCTGAGCGAGCGATTCGCGACGGTCGTGTGGGTGCCGGGCAACCACGAGCTGTGGACGCACCGGCGGGACCCGGTGCAGCTGCGCGGCGAGCCGCGCTACCAGCACCTGGTGCGGCTGTGCCGGGGCCTGGGCGTGCTCACGCCGGAAGACCCGTACCCGGTGTGGGACGGCCCGGGCGGGCCGGTCACTATCGCGCCGTTGTTCGTGCTCTATGACTACACGTTCCTGCCCGCCGGCGCGGCGACCAAGGCCGAGGCGCTCGCGATGGCGTACGGCAGCGGCGTGGTGTGCTCCGACGAGCGGATGCTGCACCCCGACCCGCATCCCAGCCGTGAGGCGTGGTGCCGGGCCAGGCTCGAGATAACCGAGCGCCGGCTCGCGGAGCGAAACCCCGACCTCCCGGCGATCCTCGTGAACCATTTCCCGCTCGTCCAGGAACCCACCCGCGTCCTGCGGTACCCGGCGTTCGCGCAGTGGTGCGGGACGACGGCGACGGCCAACTGGCACATCCGGTACAACGCCGCGGCGGTCGTCTACGGGCACCTGCACATCCCCCGTACGACCTGGCACGACGGCGTGCGATTCGAGGAAGTCTCGTACGGTTACCCGCGGGAGTGGCAGCTGCGGGGCAGGCGGCCAGGGCCGCCGCGGGCGATCCTGGGCGGCTGACGTGCTGGCGGAGATAGTGCCCCCGCTGGTGGAGGCCGACGAGGCGTTCGGGGACGTGCCCGGTGAGTTGCTGTTCCCCGAGGAGGAGGCCGTCGTGGCGCGGGCAGTGGACAAGCGGCGCCGCGAGTTCATCGCGGCCCGCGCGTGCGCCCGGGCCGGGCTGGCCAGGCTCGGCGTGCCGCCGGCGCCGATCCTGCCCGGCGTGCGGGGCGCGCCGCAGTGGCCGGACGGCATCGTGGGCAGCATGACCCATTGCACCGGCTACCGCGGCTCGGCCGTCGCGCGGGCCGAGGACATGCTCACGGTGGGGGTGGACGCGGAGCCCGACGACCGGCTGCCCGCCGGCGTGCTCGACGCCGTCGCCGTCGCCGATGAGCGCGCGGGCCTGGACGCGCTGGCGTCCGCGGCGCAGGAGCCGAGCTGGGACCGGCTGCTGTTCTGCGCCAAGGAGGCGGTCTACAAGGCGTGGTTCCCGCTGACCCAGCGCTGGCTGGGCTTCAAGGAGGCAGTTGTCACGATCAGCCCGGCCGACGGCACGTTCACCGCGCGGCTGCTGGTCGAGGGTCCCGTGCTGGACGGGCGCCCGCTGACCGGCTTCACGGGGCGGTGGCTGGCGCGCGACGGCCTCATCCTGACGGCGATCGCGGTGCCGCGCCGTTACCGATCACCGGGGATCGGGCTGCCGGGGGCCCGGGTGGCTTTCCCGGCCACGGACCGCCGCTGAGCGGCCCAGGAAGGCGGCGAGCCGGTCGCTGGGACCGGCCATCGGCGCGACGGCGACCGGAGCGGCAAACAGCGGGTGCCGGCCGAGGGCGGGGACCAGCAGCGGGGCGACCTCGAGCAGATCGGCGGCCAGGAGCGGGGGGATCGGCCGGCAGTGCCCGCAGGCCTGGGACACGTCCCACCCGTGGACGGCGATCTCGAGGGCGCCGACGGCGGCCATGATGCCGTGCGGCAGGCAGCGGTCGGCGATCGCAATGACCTCGGGCGGGCCGGTGGTGCTGGTCCAGGCGCCGAGCAGCAGGCCCGCGCGATCGCGGAAGGTCCGCACTGGGTCGGCCGTCGCGTCCTCGGCAGCGGGCCCCAGGTGGACCCGCCCGCCGCAGGCGCCCTCGCACAGCGCGGCCAGCGACTCGCTGACGTGCCGGAGCAGCATCCGCAGGTCCCAGCCCCGGCACGGCGTCGCGCGCGGCATCAGGTCCGGGGTGACGGCCTGGATGGCGTCCAGGGCGTAGCCGATGGCCGGTTCCAGCAGCCCGGCCTCGGCCGCCCGCCTGCCCGTCATGGCCTGAGGACCTGCGGCAGGCCGAACGTCGTGACCAGCCCGGGATCGTTGAACGAGACGATCCGGGTGACCTGCGAGCCGTCGAGCGTGAGCACCTGTACCGCGTGGGCCCGGTACACGCCCTCCTGATCGCGCAGGTAGCCGGCCAGCGCAGGCTGGGCGTTGGCCGCGGTGGGGATCAGCCGGAAGGCACCTGGCTGGCCAAGCACCCGGGCCCCGAGGAAGGCCAGGACCATGTCGCGTCCGGCGAACCAGGTCGGCAGCGGAGGCATCTCCAGCACCGCGTCGTGGTGCAGCAGCTCGGTGAGCGTGGTGATGTCGGCGTTCTCGAAGGCCGCCGCGTACCGGCCGAGCAGCGCGCGGGCATCGGGGTCGGCGGGTTCTCGCATCTCGTCGGCCGCGGGGGCCGCCTGCTCGAGGCGCGCCCGGGCGCGCTGCAGCACGCCGTTCACCGCGGCTGTGGACGTCCCGAGCAGCTCGGCGACCTCGGCTGCGCGCCAGCCCAGCACGTCGCGCAGGATCAGCACCGCGCGCTGCCGCGCCGGCAGGTACTGCAGCGCGGCGATCAGCGCCAGGCGCATCCCCTCGCGCGAGGTCACGATCGAGGCCGGATCAGCGGGATCGGTCGGGTCGGCGACCCAGCCGGACAGCAGCGCGTCCGGGAACGGCTGGAGCCAGGGGACCTCCGGCCGCGCGGCCGCCAGCGGTGCATGCGGGTCATCGCCGGGCCCGGCCAGGCCGGACGGGAGCGGCCGGCGGCTGCGGTTCTCCAGCGCCCGCAGGCAGGCGTTGGTGGCGATCCGGTACAGCCAGGTCCGCAGCGACGACCGGCCCTCGAACTCGCCGTAGGAGCGCCAGGCGCGGATCATGGTCTCCTGCACCTGGTCCTCGGCGTCGTGGACCGACCCGAGCATCCGGTAGCAGTGGGCCAGCAGTTCCCCCCGGAACGGGTCGGCGAGCCGCGCGAAATCCTCGCTGGCCAACGTCGCTTGCGCCATCGCTCCTCCTGCGGCATCAATAACGTCCCCGCGGGCCGTCATTAGTACTGATCCGGGAGGATCGCATAAGTAATCGGCCAGGTGCCACGCCGCAGGCCGGAGCTGGCGCGGGCGGATGCCGTCACCCCGGCAGAAACGATTGCGCCTGACCTCGCCGCCAGATGTCGTGCGGGTGGCGCCCAGGCCGGAAGCCCGCGGCCTCGGCCATGGCCGCCGCGCGGGCAAACTCCCGCGCCACCACCCCTGGCCGGTGGGCGTCACTGCCGAAGGTGAGCTCCTCCCCGCCGGCCTCGAACCACCACCGCACGATCACCGCGGGGAGCGGCACCACGGTGTTGACCTCGAGCGCCCGGCCAGAACGGGCCAGCGCGCCGAGCGCGGCACGGTACTCGTCCTCATAGGCCGTGGCGTCGAACCGGCCGGCCGTCTCGGGCCAGTGGCGCACCGGGTAGTCGATGTGCGCCAGCACGGCGAACGGCGCCGACGAGTCGGCCAGCCTCAGCACCTCCGCCAGGTAGGCACGCATGAGGCCATCCGGCCCGAGCCGGTCGAAGAGATGATCCACCAGCCACGGGCCGTCGAGCGCGAGGCTGTGCACCGAGCCAAGCACGCGGTCGAATCCGCCGCGGCTCAGCAGGTCCCTGACCTCGCCGGCGTGCCAGTGCGGCTCGCCGAGCTCGGTCCCCGTCAGGATGCGCAGGCCGGGAAACAGGTCCCGGCACCGCGCCACGCACGCCAGGTAGGCGTCGGCCTCCAGGGGCGGGGGGCGGAACCGGCCGTCGGCGCCGACCCGGCCCGCGCGCATGGGCCGCATCTGCGCCGCCACCTCGGGCGTGACCGCCCAGCGCGTGAAGTCGGCATGCTCGGTGAACGCGATCGAGGGCAGCCCGAACTCCGCCGCGCGGGCGCATGACCGCTCCATCGAGCCGGCGATCGCGTCCCAGGACCATTCGGTATGCACATGCCCGTCCGGCGGCAGCACCAGCATGCGCCCTTTCGGCTCTCCGGCTCCTGGCCCCGATCGTAACGAAGGCCGGCGGCCAGGTCGGTGCTCGGGCCGCTCGATCTCGCGTTCGGCCTGCTCGGTGAGCTTATGCGTGACGTGGGTATAGCCACGAGTGGCGGCGCGCGCGGGGCGCGGCCGCCCGGGGCCGGGCGGCAGGTGATCACTAAGCGGGCGCGAGAGTCGGGGGTCAGAATGCTCTCTGCCAAGGCGATCTTCGAAGAGATCTTCGACAACGACCAGGCCTTTGCCCTGTTCTGCTCCATCGCGGCCAGTGATGAGGCCCAGGGCGGGTGGGAGAACGGCCGGATCGCGGCGCTGGTGCCCGAGTCGTATCAGGCCCTGGCACCCAAGATCGCCCGGCACGGCGCCGACGAGGACAAGCACGGCCGGATCTTCAGGGCGCTGCTGCGGAAGCGCGGCCTGGATCCGGTGCCCGTGCCCCCCGAGACCGACTACACCAGGCGGCTCGAGGGCAACGGCCTCGGCCTGGCCCACACCCAGCTGCGGCGCGATGCGGAGCTGACCGAGCACGACATCATCACGTACCTGGTGCACAGCCGGGTCACCGAGCAGCGGGCCTCGGAGCAGATGCAGACGCTGCGGAGGTATGTCGGCGGTCGCCAGGACGTCGGCCGCGCGATCACCATGATCTCCCGTGACGAGGACAACCATCTCGCCTACTGCCACGAGGAGCTGCTGAGGCTGGCCTCGGCGGGGCACGCGGACGCGATCCGGCGGTCGCTGCGCGAGACGGCCCTCGCCGAGATCGGCATCTACCGTGACGTCAGCACGGCGGTCATGGCCCATCTGGCGCGCATCCTGTGCTGGCCGAGGGCGAAGTCCATCCTGCTGGCGGCCGGCATCCAGGCCGTGTACGTCTACGAGCGGCTCGGCGGCTGGCGGCGGATGGTATCGCTGCGGGTGCCGGAGCGGCACAACGCGCTGGGCGGGCCGGCCCCGGCGCGCTGAGCGGCCGCCTTTCGGCCCATCCTCTGACTATAGTCAGAGGATGGACTCGGGTATGGTCGGTCAGGTCCGGAGCTTCAACCGCGTCACCACGCAGCGGATCGGCGCGCTCAACGACGCGTTCCTTTCCCGCGGCCGCCCGCTCGGCGAGGCGCGGCTGCTCTGGGAGATCGGCCCGGACGGCGCCGACGTCCGGCGGCTGCGATCGCGGCTCGACCTCGACTCCGGCTACCTGAGCCGGCTGTTGCGATCGCTGGAGCGCGACGGGCTCGTGGTCGTCGAGCAGAGCCAGGCCGACGGGCGGGTCAGGACCGCACGCCTGACCCGCGACGGGCTGGCCGAGCGGGGGGAGCTCGACCAGCGTTCCGATGACGCGGCGGCCGCCATCCTGCGGCCGCTCACGCCGTCCCAGCGCTCCCGGCTCGTGGCCGCGATGGCCGAGGTCGAGCGGCTCCTGCTGGCCTCGGCCGTCCGGGTGGGCCCGTGCGACCCACGGCACCCGGACGCCCGCTGGTGCCTGGAGTCCTACTTCAGCGAGCTGGCCGGCCGCTTCGCCGCGGGCTTCGAGCCGGCCCGCAGTATCTCCGCCGACGATGACGAGCTGACCCCGCCGGCCGGGCTGCTGCTGATCGCCACGCTGCACGGCGAGCCGGTCGGGTGCGGCGGCCTCAAGCTCCACGACGACGCGCCCGCCGAGATCAAGCGGATGTGGGTCGCCCCGGCGGCCCGCGGGCTGGGCCTCGGCCGCCGGCTCCTGGCCGAGCTGGAGTGCCGCGCGGCGGACGGCGGGGCCCGGGTCGCCCGCCTGGAGACCAACCGCACCCTGACCGAGGCGATCAGCCTGTACCGGGCGTCGGGGTACCGCGAGGTGACCCCGTTCAATGACGAGCCCTACGCCCACCACTGGTTCGAGAAGACACTTGATCGCCGGCGGTGAGGCCGGCCCGCGCGATCGAGCGCGGTTTACGGGGCCGGGCGGCCGGCCAGGAGCCTGAGGCGGGACCGGATGCGGCGCTCGAGGAAGTCGCCGAGCACCTCCTCGAACACCGCGTTGTCGTCGCCGGCGACCATGTGGTGCGCGCCGGCGACCGTGGCGAACTCGGCGTGCGGCACGAGCTCGAGGAACCGCACGGCGTCCTGCTCGCTCAGCACGTCGGACTCGCCGCCGCGCACCAGCAGCGTGGGCACCCGCAACGACGTTGCCGCGGCGCCCAGGCGGGCGGAGTCGATAACCGGGTCGCGCTGCACCGGCTGGTCCGTGGGCTCGCGCAGGAAGGCCGGGTCCCAGTGCCAGTACCAGCGGCCCCCGGCGTGCCGCAGGTTCTTGCGCAGCCCGTCGAGGTTGCGCGGGCGGCGGCGGTGCGGCAGGTAGGCCGCGACCGCGTCGGCGACCTCCTCCAGCGAGCCGAAACCAGCCTCCGCGCGGGCGGTCATGAAGTCCCGGATCCGGCTGGCCCCCGCGGGCTGCAGGAACGGCGAGACGTCGACCAGCACCAGGCCCAGCGCGAGCTCGGGGTAGTGGCCCAGCGCGGCGAGCGCGGCGTTCCCGCCGAGCGAGGCGCCAATGAGGACCGGCGGGCGGCCCAGGTACTCGACGATGCGCACGACGTCGCCGCTGAACCGGTCGAGGCCGTAGACGTGGTCGGGCGACCAGGCGCTCTCGCCGTGGCCGCGCAGGTCAACGGTCACCGCGTACCAGCCCGACGAGCCCAGGTCGCTGGCGGTCGCGCCCCAGGAGTGACGGGTCTGGCCGCCGCCGTGCAGCAGCACCACCGGCGGATTGGCCGGGTCGCCGAACGCGTCGGCGGCGAGCGTGACCTCGCCTGCCGGGATCTTCAGGGCGGACGCCGGCGCGCCGCGCTGATCCGCATCGCTCATCGGCACCTCCGTCGGCACGTGCCCGGCCTTCATTCTGCAACGGAGCGGGCGGGGCGCGCGGACAGCGGGGTGGTTGGCCCGCCGTACCGGTAAGAGGCGGATCGGCGGGCCATCCATCCGGCTCGGCAGGGAACGAGGTGCGGCGGGCGGGGCTGAGGCCGGGCCTGCGGCATGTGAGGTGGTTGGCCCGCCGTACCGGTAAGAGGCGGATCGGCGGGCCATCCACCCGGCTCGGCGGGGACCGAGGTGCGGCCGGCGGGGCTATCTGCGGCTTATCCGCGTGAGTTCAGGTCGCGGTGGAGGACTGGTGGGGGCGCCAGGAGGTGACGAGGACCAGGGCGGCGCCGGCGGCGCCGGCGCCGGCGGCGATGAGGAGCCCGGCCCAGCCGGGCACGTGCAGGCCTATCGCGTGATCCAGCGACGCGCGGCCCCCGCCCAGCGCGCCCAGTGCGACGCAGACCAGGCTGATCATCAGCACGTACTCGTAGCCCTCGCCGGGGCGGAAGATAAAAAAGCCGTTGCGCAGGTGGTTGGCGATCAGGGCGACCAGCATGGTGCCCACGACCCCTCCGGCCGCCAGCGGCGTGAGGAAGCCCAGGACGAGCAGGGCGCCCGCGCCGAGCTCGGTGACCGTGGCCATCAGCGCGTGGACCCGCCCGGGCCGGATGCCGATGGACTCGAACCAGCGCGCGGTGCCGGGCAGCTTGCCGCCGCCGAACGCGTGATTCCAGCCGTGCGCCATGATCGTCCCCCCGACCGCGATCCGCAGCACCAGCGCCGCGATGTCAGCCCCGCTCAACGACCTTCCCTCCGTCCTCGGGTCGGCGTCAGTGTCGTCGCTCCGCGCTTGATGACGCTTGCTCCCATGCTGCCGTCCTTGCCCGTGGTCTCGATATAGGGAATGCTCGATATTGTACGGGTTTCCGGCCCGCCGGTCCGGTCTTGCGGCAAGGGTGGCAAGTGAGCGCTTACGACCTGGTGATCCGGGGCGGCACGGTGGTTGACGGCAACGGCGGCCGGCCGCGGACCGCTGACGTCGCGATCACCGGCGGCGTCATCGCCGAGGTCGGCCCGGCTCTGGGCCGCGGCCGGCGCGAGGTGGGCGCCGCCGGGGCGCTGGTGACCCCGGGATTCGTGGACATCCACACCCACTACGACGGCCAGGCCACCTGGGACGAGCGGCTGCTGCCGTCCTCGTGGCACGGCGTGACAACCGCGGTCATGGGGAACTGCGGGGTGGGCTTCGCGCCCGCCACTCCCGGGCACCGGCAGCGTCTCATCGAGCTCATGGAGGGGATCGAGGACATCCCGGGCACGGCGTTGCACGCCGGGCTGCGCTGGGACTGGGAAACGTTCGATCAATTTCTTTGCTCGCTGGCTATGCGGTCGCACGACATCGACTTCGCCACCCAGGTACCGCACGCCGCGCTGCGCGTGCACGTGATGGGGGAGCGGGCGCTGGCTGGGGAGGCGGCCACGGCGGATGACGTGGCCGCGATGGCGGGGCTGGCCCGCGCCGGAGTGGAGGCGGGGGCGCTCGGGTTCACCACGTCGCGGACGCTGAACCACCGCAGCGTCACCGGGGAGCTGACGCCGACCTACGACGCGGACGTGGCCGAGGTGGCGGGCATCGCGGCCGGGCTCGGCGCGTCCGGCCGCGGCGTGCTCCAGCTCGTCGCGGACTTTCTCGACGTCCAGGCGGATCTCGACGTGATACTCGCGATGGCGCGGGCGTCGGGGCGCCCCGTGTCGGTGTCGCTGATCGAGATCGCGCCCAGGCCCGGCGCGTTCCGGCAGGTGCTGTCGGGGCTCGCCGCCGCGAGCGAGGAGGGTCTTGTCGTCCGCGCGCAGGTGGCCGCGCGGGCCATCGGCCTGCTCATGGGCCTGCAGTGCACGCTCCACCCGTTCATGACCAACCCGGTCTGGCGCGAGATCGCCGGGCGGCCGCCGGCCGAGCAGGCACGGGTGATGCGCGGGCCCGCCGTCAAGGCCGCCGTGCTCGCCGCCCAGACTGACGCCCGCAACCGCAACCTCATCGGCGGCGCGCTCATCCACAAGTACGAGCTGATGTACGAGCTCACCGACCCGCCGTCCTACGAGCCTGATCCCGGCGACACGATCGCCGCCCGCGCCGCCCGCGAGGGCCGGGCCGGCGAGGATCTCGCCTACGACATCCTGACCGGTGACGAGGGCCGGGCGATGCTCTACGTCACGGCCGCCAACTACGTCGGCGGCAGCCTCGACTCCGTGCACGAGATGCTCGCCCATCCGTGCACGCTGCCGGGGCTGTCCGACGGCGGCGCGCACGTCGGCACGATCAGCGACGGCAGCTTCCCCACGACGCTGCTCGCGCACTGGGCCAGGGACCGGCGCAGCGGCCGCTTCCCGGTCGAGTACATCGTCCAGCGGCAGGCCCGGGACACCGCCCGGGCCGTCGGGCTCGGCGACCGCGGCGTGCTCGCCCCGGGCTACCGCGCCGACGTGAACGTCATCGACCTGGACCGGCTGGGGCTGCGGCGGCCGGAGATGCACTTCGACCTGCCCGGCGGCGGCCGCCGGCTTCTGCAGCGCGCCGAGGGTTACCTGCACACGTTCGTCCGCGGTCAGGAGACCTACGCCGCCGGTGAGCCGACCGGTGCCCTGCCTGGCCGCCTGGTCCGGGGCGCCCAGCCCGCCCCCGCGGGGTCCTGAGCCTCAGTCGGTCAGGACCCGGCCTACTCGGCGCCGAACGAGGAGATCTCTTCCCGCTCCGATTCGGTCAGCTCCCGCGGCACCTCGCCCCTGGCCAGCTTCGCGCTCTGCACCCGGTGCCGGATGGCGTCCACCACCTCGGGATTGGCCAGCGTGGTGACGTCGCCGACGTCGGTGAAGTTGGAGACCGCCGCGATGACCCGGCGCATAATCTTCCCTGACCGGGTCTTGGGCATGTCGGGAACGATCCAGACGTTCCTCGGCCTTGCGATCTTGCCGATCTCGACCTCGATCGCGCCGGTCACCTTCCCGGCCATCTCGTCGCTGGCCGCAATCCCCGGTTTCAGCGAGACGTACATCTCGACCGCCCGGCCGCGGATGTCGTCGACCACGGGAACCGCGGCGGCCTCCGCGACCTCGTCCACCGTCAGCGCCGCCGACTCGAGTTCCTTGGTGCCCAGCCGGTGGCCAGCGACGTTAATAACGTCATCGACCCTGCCCAGGATCCGGTAGTAGCCGTCGGGCGCCCGCACAGCGCCGTCCCCGGCGAAGTACGGCCAGTCGCGCCAGTCCTTGCTGTCCGGGTCGGAGTTGTACTTGGCGTAGTACACCGAGATGAACCGTTCCGGCTGGCCCCAGACGGTCTGCATGATGCCCGGCCACGGGTTGCGGATGCAGATGTTGCCCGCCCGGCCGTCGGGGACCTCGTTGCCGTCCTCGTCGTAGATCACCGGGTAGATGCCGATCACCGCCGGGCCGCAGCTGCCCGGTTTCATCGGCTTGAGGGCCGGCAGCGAACTGCCCAGGAAGCCGCCGGTCTCGGTCTGCCACCAGGTGTCGACGATGACCGCTTCCCGCTTGCCCACCTCCTGGTGGTACCAGCGCCACACCTCAGGCTCGATCGGCTCTCCCACGGTGGTCATGTGCTTGAAGCGGTAGTTGTACTTGGCCGGCTCGCCGGGACCAACCTTGCGCAGCATCCGGATGGCCGTGGGGGAGGTGTGGAAGATGTTCACCCCGAGACGCTCGGCGATCCGCCAGGGCCGCCCCGCGTCGGGGTAGTTGGGCGTGCCCTCGTAGATCACGCTCGTGGTGCCGAGCGCCAGCGGCCCGTAGACGATGTAGGAGTGGCCGGTGATCCAGCCGATGTCGGCCATGCACCAGTAGGTGTCGTCGGGGTGAATGTCCTGGTAGTACCTGGACGTCCCGGCCACGTACGAGAGGTAGCCGCCGGTGCTGTGCTGCGCGCCCTTCGGCCGGCCGGTGGTGCCGCTCGTGTACATCAGGAACAGCGGCGCGGTGGCGTCCATGGACACCGGTTCCACGAGCGCCCCGCGGTAACTGCCGATCACCTCGTCCACGAAGAAGTCCCGGCCCTGCGCCATGGGAGTCTGCGAGGAGTACCGGCCCGGGTATCGGCGCCACACCAGGACCTTGTCGACCTCCTGCCCCTGCCTGCGCGCCTCGGCGAGCGCCTCGTCGGCCTTGACCTTGTGGTCGACCAGGTCGCCGCTCCGGTAGTAGCCGTCCATGGTGATCAGGATGCGGCTGCCCGAGTCGGCGATCCGGGTCCCGCACGCGTTGCCGCTGAACCCGCCGAAGACCTGCGAGTGGACGACGCCGAGGCGGGCGCAGGCCAGCATCGTCACCGGAAGCTCGGGGACCATCGGCATGTGCAGCGTCACCCGGTCGCCGGCCTGCAGGCCGCAGAAGTCCCGCAGCAGGGCGGCAAACTCATTGACCCGGTGGTAAAGGTCCCGGTAGGTGACGGCGACGTGCGGCTCGGCCTCCGGCTCGGGCACCCAGATCAGCGCGGCCTTGTTCGCGCTGGCGGCCACGTGCCGGTCCACGCAGTTGTACGACGCGTTCAGTCGGCCACCCACGAACCACTTCCAGAACGGCGGGTCCGAGGTGTCCAGGATCGTGTCCCAGCGCCTGTCCCAGCTCAGCAGGTCCGCGTACTCGGTGAAGCAGGACGGGAAGTTCTGCTCAGCGAACCGGTCGAAGATGGCCGGGTCGTTCGCGTTGGCCTGGTTGACGAACGACTGCGGGGGATAGTAGTAGTCCTCCTCGCGCCAGTGCACGGCAATCTGCGCCTCGGAGACCTCCGCCGCGCCCGCCTCCGCCTCGGTGTCTTCCGCCATTGGTCCTCCAGGTAGTTACCCAGGTTCTCGCGCCCCGGGGCGGGACGCAGAGCCCGCGCTGGCCACCTGAGCGGTGGCCAGCGCGAGCGGCGCTGCTTCGGCTGCGTCAGGCCTGGGCTGCGGCCCTCGGCAGCGGAGCCGGTGTGCCGGCCAAGAACGGCCGGCCAACAGGCACGACGACCCGGCCCTTCATGCCGTTGAGCACCCCGGCCGCCGAGGTGTACCAGGCCACCAGCGCGGTGAGCACGCCCACCCAGCCGCCAGCCGCGATCAACCCGGGCAGCGGGGTGGCGTTGAACGGCGGCAGGGCCGGCTTCTTGGTCGCGAAGTTCCCGATGAACAGGAGGATCTCGGTCACCTCGAGGGTCAGGAACACCCCGAACACCGCCCAGTTGAGCTGCGTGCTCCACATCAGCATGTAGGTGTTGAAGATAGCGAACGCCAGCAGGATCCAGCCGAGATCCCGGTTGATAGCAACCAGGTCGGTAGCCGCGGCCGTCGGGGCTGTGAAGTGCAGCCACAGGCCTAGGCCGATCCAGAACCCGCCGTAGGTGGAGAACGCCGTCGCCCCGAACACGTTCCGGTTACGGAACTCCCACATGCCGGCCAGCAGCTGGACCAGGCCGCCGTAGGCGATCGCGTAGCCCCACCAGTCACCTCCCGTAGTGTTCTTGGCCCAGCCCGCGTTGATCGCGGACAGCAGGAACGTGGTCAGCGCGAACGCGGCCAGGCCGAGCGGCGCGGGGTCGGCGACCGCGGGCGCGGTGGAGATCTCGTCAGCCATGATGGTCCTCCGTTTACGGATTGCCGGCATGGGTTTCCTGCGCTGGACGCTACGACGGCAGCACGGACAGTGCACGAGACCGTGCGACGAACGCGCCATACCGTGCGAGGAACGGTCATCCTCGCGCGAGGAGCGGCGCACCGCGGCGGTCAGCGGCCGCCCGGCGGTGGGCGAAGCCCTGCGCGGGTCCTGAGTCCGGCCTGGTCAGCGACGAGGGTCCGGCGAGCGGGCCTGCCGTGTGGCGGTGACGGCTATTCTCAAATGCGCTCTTTGCTGGTTATACTCCGCCGGTGATCGGCCTTACGATCACGCTGGCTTCCATAGGTGTCGCCGTGGCAGGTGCTGTGACCTTCTGGAAGCGCGGCGCGCGCCGCGTCGGCACGCCGCCGCAGCGTGCGACCTATGAAGCCCTGCATACCGCGAGCCTGGCGGCCTCCGCCCTGCGCGGCGGGCTGACGGCAAGCTCGGCGGTCAAGGCCGCGCCGGTGCTGCGCAGGCTGCTTGGCACCCCGGCGGTGGCGGTCGCCGACCAGGCCAGCATGATGGCCTACGAGGGCTCGGACCGGCACTGCGAGGCCCTGGCCCGGCGCCTGAGCGAGGTGGTGGGGTCCGGGCGGTCGCTGGTCCTGTCCGGAGCGGAACTCGAGTGCGGGCACGGCGCCGACTGCACGGTCCAGGCTGGCGTCGCCGTTCCCATCGCGGTTGACGGGTCGGTCGTCGGGGCGCTGGCCGCGCTGGCGCCGGCCGCGGACGCGGCGCTGCTGCGCACCGCCAGCGAGGTGGCGAGGTTTGTCTCCACGCACCTGGCCCTGGCCGAGCTCGAGGCCTCGCGGACGCGCACGGTTCAGGCTCAGCTGAGGTTCCTGCGGGCGCAGATCAGCCCGCATTTCATCTACAACGCGCTGACCGCGATCGAGTCGTACGTGCGCTCCGACCCCGAGCGCGCGAGAGACCTGCTCGTCCGGTTTGCCGAGTTCATCCGCTGGACGTTCCGTGAGCACAGCCAGTATGCGACGCTGGCGGAGGAGTTGCGGTTCGTCGAGACCTACCTGGAGCTGGAACGCGCCCGGTTCGGCGACCGCCTTGACGTGAGCCTGCGCGTCGCCCCGGAGGTGCTGCCGGTGAGAGTTCCGTCGCTCGTGCTGCAGCCGCTGGTCGAGAACGCCGTCCGGCACGGCCTGGAGCGGCTCCCGGGAAACGCCCGCCTGCAGATCACCGCGGAAGACGTCGGCCACGAGGCGATCGTGACGGTCGAGGACGCGGGCGCGGGCGTGGACCCGCACCAGCTGGCCGAGGTCCTGGCCGGGCGGCGGGGAGGGGACTCGGTCGGGCTGCGCAACGTCGACGAGCGGCTGCGGGCCACGTTCGGCGCCGGCCACGGCCTGACCATCGAGACTGAGGTCGGCGCCGGAACCAAGGTGACCATGCGCCTGCCGAAATTCAGCCCGGCGCTGACGGGGCAATGACCTGGGCGCGTGCGCGGGACGAGCGGGCGTCCGCTGCCCGCTCCGGCGGAGCGGCCGCGCTGGTCGTGGATGACGAGGAGCCAGCGCTCGACGAGCTGAGCTACCTGCTCCGGTCGATGCCGGCGGTCTCCGTGGTTGACGTGGCCATCAGCTCCAGCGACGCGCTCCGCTGCCTTCAGGAACGGCCGTACGACATCGTCTTCCTCGACATCAGGATGCCTTCTCTGAACGGCATCGAGCTGGCCAACGTGCTCGGCCGGTTCGCGACCCCGCCGGCCATCGTGTTCGTGACCGCCTATGAGGAATACGCCGTCAGCGCATTCGACATCGGCGCCTGCGACTACCTGCTCAAGCCCGTATCGTCCGCGCGGCTGCGCACGGCCCTCGGCCGGGCCCTCGGGCGGCCGGATGACACGATGCTGGGCGGGGGCCTCGGATGGCAGGGAAGCAGGGCGCTGGGCGGGGGCCCCGGACGGTCGGAAGACAGCCCCTCGCCTGGTGACGACGTCTCGCTCGGCGCGATCCCCGTCGAGGTGGCCGGGAGGGCACGGCTGATAACACCGGGGCAGGTGTGCTGGGTGGAGGCGGTAGGTGACTACGTCCGGCTGCACATGACAGAAGGCGATGCGCACCTGCTGCGGATGCCCATCTCTCATCTCGAGGAGAAATGGGCCGCCCATGGGTTCATCCGTATCCATCGCGGCTACCTGGTGTCCGTGGGCAAGATCACGGAATTCTCGGTGTCGGGCAGCAACCACACGGTCAAGGTCTCCGGGCGCTCGCTCCCGGTAAGCCGCCGCCATGCCCGCGATGTCCGGGACCGGGTGCTGCGCGCGGGCAGGCGCTAGCTGTGCCGCCCGACGGTTTGCACCCGCCCTCCCAGCCCTCCCCGCCCTCACAGTCGGCCCCTCCGGCCCCTCCCGCCCCGCCGCCGCGGCCCCGGCAGGTCGTGGTCTGGCAGCACGATCAGGCGCGGCTCGAGCACGATGTCATCGGGCTGGGTGACGTGCAGAGCGATACCCCGTACGGCAGGCTGCTGGTCCGCTCCCTCACCCGGGCGCAGCTCGGCCTGTCGCTCATGTGCCTCGCGCTCGCGGTCGTCGTCGTGGCGTCCCTGCCGCTGCTCGCGGCCCTGTGGCCGGGTGCGCGGCGGGTCACCGTGGCGGGCCTCCCGCTAACGCTTATCGTCCTGGGGGCGGGGATCTACCCCGTCCTCATGGCGATCGGCTGGTTCTACCACCACCAGGCGAGCCAGCTCGAGGCGCGCTTCATCGACCTGGTCGACCCGCCCGACCGGCGGCTCGATGGCTGATGCCGCCGCCGTCTCCGCGATCGGCTGCGTCACGCTGCTGACCGTCGCCGTCGGCGCTCGCGGCGTCCGCGTCGCCCGGACCCCGGCCGACTTCATGGTGGCGGCGCGGGCGGTCCCGCCCGGGCTCAACGCCGCGGCGATCTCCGGCGAGTACCTGTCAGCCGCCTCGTTTCTCGGGGTCGCCGGCCTGATCGTGTCGGAAGGGCTGGGCGCGCTGTGGTACTCGGTCGGGTACACCGCCGGCTATCTGGTGCTGCTGCTGCTCGTGGCCGCCCCGCTGCGCCGGTTCGGCGCCTACACGATCCCTGACTTCGCCGATGGCCGGCTGGCGTCGCCGAGCCTGCGCCGGACCACGACCGCGCTCGTTCTCGTCATCGGCTGGTTCTACCTGCTGCCTCAGATGAAGGGCGCCGGGATCACCCTGCAACTGGTGCTCGGGACCCCGTACTGGGTCGGGGTTGTTGCCCTCGGCGTGGTGGTGAGCGCCAACATCGCCATGGGCGGGATGAAGGGCATCACGTTCGTGCAGTGCTTCCAGTACTGGCTGAAGCTCTGCGCGATCGGAGTTCCCGCGCTGGTCCTGCTGATGGCCGCCGGCCGCGGCCCCACCGGCAACCTGTCGGCGCTGCACCAGCCCGTGTTCACCCGCAGCACGGCCATCCGCGTGGAGACGAGCACCGTCTTCACGCTGAACCGCCCCGCGGTCGTGCAGGTGTCAGGCCTGCTGGACCGGGCCAGCCTCGACCACGGCCAGGTGCGCCTGGCGGCCGGACAGCACGTGGCCGGGGCCGGCGCGGTGCTCCGGTTCGGCGCGGGCGCGCCGGTCCCGACGGGCCTGGGCATCGCGCAGGCCAGCCCGGCGATGTGGGACTCTCCCTTCCTCACCGCCGGCACCGGGGGAGCGCACCCGCTGGTGGCGACCTACGGCGTGATCATCGCGACCCTCTTCGGGGCGATCGGCCTGCCGCACATCCTCGTCCGCTTCTACACCAACCCCGACGGCGAGGCGGCGAGGCGCACCACGCTGATCGTCGTGCTCCTGCTCAGCACGTTCTACCTGTTCCCGGCCGTGCTCGCGGTGCTCGCCCGGCTGCGGGCCCCGG
>Ga0070698_100002512_pt1 | contig 20222 bp, 21 predicted proteins | sample KBSK1502metaG_FD_65477 | JGI IMG/M metagenome (GOLD analysis project Ga0070698, IMG submission 65477) | Corn, switchgrass and miscanthus rhizosphere microbial communities from Kellogg Biological Station, Michigan, USA - KBS K1-50-2 metaG | ecosystem: Host-associated > Plants > Roots >...
CTCCGTGCCCGAGTCGAGCTCATCGGCGCCGAGCCCCGTGAAGATGTGCGTCGTGAATGAGGGCGTACGCGACCCCGCTGCGCGCAGCTCGTGCTCGACCGCCTCGGCGAGCTGTGCCATCGTCACGCCGGGCACGACGAGCGGCGCGACGGCCGCCATCGTCTGCTCGACCGTTCGGATTGCCCGCCCCATTGCCTCCAGTTCCTCCGTCGACTTCACCCGGCGGAGCTCGTTCACGAGTGTGGTGCCGGTGCGAAGACGCTCGAATCCCAGGATCCTGCCGAGGTTCAGCGTCGTCTCGGCCCAGACTCTGTCGCCGACTGCGATCCGGCCCTTGGAGCCGAGACCTCGCGCAATCCGCTCGAAAGTTGCAAAGCCGTCGTCGGTCTCGTTGACGACGACGAGCTCCCCCTCCGGCTCTTCGCACAGGTCGAAAGCGGCGAACATCCGCGGGAAGACAAAGATGGGGTCAGCACCCGGCCTGAGGAAGGCTCCGGTAACCCAGCCGTTCGCGTACGAGGCCTCGCCGAAGTTCGGGATTTGCCGCTCGACGCCGGTCAGGTATTCGAGGTCTGCCGACGGGGCGAGGAAGAGGACGTCGACATCCTCCGCCTCCAGCCGCTGCGCCAGCCGCCGCCGTCGATCCGCGTAGTCGAACACCAGGCGAGTCTAAGCTCGGGGACATGCACGCGAGGCCGGACGTCGTGGTTGTCGGCGCCGGCGTCGTCGGTCTCTCGATCGCGTTCCACCTCTCACAGCGCGGCGCGTCGGTCACGGTGCTCGACCGCGCCGGGATTGGCGCAGGCGCCTCCGGTGTTCAGCCGGGTGGTGTCCGACAGCAGTGGGGTACGCGCGTCAACTGTCTGCTCGCGCGCGAGTCGATGCGGTTCTACGCGGAAGCACGCGAGTTGCTGTCAATGCGAGTCGATCCGGGCCTCCGAGCGTGCGGTTACCTCTTCCTCGCGCATTCGGAGACGGCGCTGGCACGCATGCGAGAGAACGTCAGGCTTCAGAACGAGCTCGGCATCCCGACGCGGATCGTCTCGCCGGTCGAGGCAGCCGAGGTCGTGCCGGGCCTCGGCATCGCGACCGTGGTCGGAGGCGCATGGGGGGCCGATGACGGCTACTTCGATCGACCGCAGTCGCTGGTCGAGGCCTTCGGTGCGCTCGCCGACGTGGAGATCGGCGAAGTGGTCGACGTCCTCGACGAAGGCGCAGTTCGGCTGGCGACGGGGGACGAGCTGGCTGCCGATGCGATCGTCGTCGCAACTGGAGTCGACACACCCCGACTGCTGCCTGAGCTGCCGATTCACCCGGAGGCGCGCTATCTGTTCTTCAGTGATCCGATCAGCGAACGGTTGCTCGAGCCGCTGGTGGTGTCACCGGAACGAAGCTTTGCTGCGAAACAGCTCGGCGACGGTCGCGTGCTTGCGAGTCATCTCGGCGCACTAGGAGACCCTGCTGTGGAGCTCGATGGCTGGCGGGCAAACGTCCGATGCGCCTGCGAGGAATTGCTTCCCCGGCTTGTCTTTGTCGCACTGCCGACACTCGTGCAGGGCGTCTACGACGTCACCCCCGACCGCCAGGCGATCCTCGGGCGGGTTCGTGACCGTGTCTGGGTCGCCGCAGGCTTCAGCGGCCACGGCTTCATGCTGGCGCCCGCGGTTGGGCGGATCATCGCCGAGGCAGTGATCGACGGGCGCGAGGACGCCGCTCTGGGCGTGCTCGACGCCGGGCGTTTCGCCGAGGGACGGCTGGTTCCGGAGCCGCAGGTCGTCTAGCGGCCGGCTCCGACCGCCGAGCGCAGCCTGGGGAGCACGGCCGTACAGAGCAACTCGACTCCCCGGGTCTCCGGCACTCCGTGGGGCGTTCCAAAGTCGATGCGTCCGGCACCCGAGTCGAACGCGGCCTCCGCGTGGGCCGCGACCTCGTCCGGGCTCCCGGCGAAGGCGAAACGGAAGAGGATGTCGTCGGAAATCAGCGCGCCGGCCCCCTCATGGTCGCCGGCGGCGACGAGGGCGCGCAGGCGCGTGACCAGCTCGGGTTCGAGTGCGATCGTCGGGTCGAGCTCGGCGACCACTGCGAGATACATCGCGAGCTCGCGTCGCGCAATCCTGCGTGCCCGGTCGCCGTCCTCGTCGACCACGGTTACTGCCCCGAGCACGATCCTGACATCCCGATTGCTGACTCGCTCGCGCATCACCGGCACGAGATCGGGATTCGCACTGCCGCCGACCTTCAGCTCTTGCGCGGCTTCGCCGGCGAACGCGGCGAGGCGGGGTGACCATGTCCCCACGAGGAGGGGCACGCTCCGCCGTACGACGGGGTAGCGGAGGCTTGTGCCCGGCGGAAGCGAAAACCTCCGGCCGTCGAAGCCGGAGTCGTCACCCGCGAGGAGACGGCAGACGACTGTCCAGGCTTCACGAATCGCCGTCACCGGGTCGGATTGATCGATTCCCAAGTCCTCGAGCCAGGCGCCACGCGCGAGACCGAGGAAGGCTCGCCCTTTCGAAACCGCGTCGAGCATCGCTGTCTGGCCCGCGATCTCGACGGGGTGGAGGGTGAAGGGGTTGAGACAGGACGGGCCCACGCGGACGCGTTGCGTCGAGCTCGCGATCTCCAGGAGCGCAGGAAGGGCAGGTTGGAACCAGAGGTCGTTGTACGCCGTGACCACCGCAAAGCCCGCCCGCTCGGCTGCGCTGGCGAGCGGCCCATACTCACCGGGCTTCTTGTCCGTCTGCAGGCCGAGACCGAGCTCGCGCCGGCCGTCGCTCACGTGAGGTCTTCGGTGCGGAGTGTCCGCTCCTCGAGTCGTTCGATCCGCATCACGACCCGTTCGTCGGGGTCGGGGCAACACACGAGCGAGTCCTGCTCGAGCCAGTCGGACTCGGGAAGCCGGCGCTGTTTCGCGGGCAGAAGAGGCAGCACCGACTGAAGGGCATAGATGCAGAAGTGCCGGCCCTCAGGGATGCGGATCCTGCTCGACTCGGTCAACTCGAAGTAGTCACCGACCTGGAGCCCACAGACGGAGCGGCCCTCGATGCGCTCGACGGTGACGCGCAGGTCGTAGAGCCGCATCTCGGTCATGGTGGAGCCAGCATATGATCGCAGCCGTCGTGCGGGAAAGGGTCAGGGACTTCGGCGGCTTCGGAGAAACAGCCGCCTACTCCCGCGCCATCCGCTTCGGTCCGCACGTCGCGGTCAGTGGCACGGCGCCGCTCGTCGCGGGTGCGGTGCTGCACCACGGGGACTCCTACCGGCAGACGCACCATGCCATCGAGCTGGCACTCGAGGCCGCGGCCGAGCTCGGGGCCGCCCGGGAAGATGTTGTGCGCACCCGGCTTCTCCTTGCGCCCGAGTGTGACTGGCAGGAGGCAGCGCGCGCGCATGCTGAGGTGTTCGCGGGCATCGACCCGGCGAACACGACCTACTACGTCGGCGCGCTCATCCCCGAAGGCGCACTCGTCGAGGTCGAGCTGGACGCGGCGGTCGACCTACCTACGTAGACCGGGTCGAGGCGCGCCTGGGCACGTGATCCTCGCAATCGATCAAGGCACGACCGGAACGACATGCCTCGTCGTCGACGACGAGCTGCGAATCCGCGGCCGCGGCTATCGCGAGCTTCCCCAATACTTTCCGCGACCGGGCTGGGTCGAGCACGAGCCCCAGGAGATCTGGCAGGGCGTGCTCGGCGCTGCGGAGGAAGCTCTGCGCGATGCCGGCCTTCGGCCTCGCGCCCTACGCGCGATCGGGATCACGAATCAGCGCGAGACGACGCTTGTCTGGGAACGGGGAACCGGCCGGCCCATCGCGCGGGCGATCGCCTGGCAAGACCGGCGGACGGCGGAGCGATGCCGTGAGCTCCCCGCCGACCTGATCCGGGCGCGGACCGGGCTCGTGCCCGACCCGTACTTCTCCGCGACGAAGCTGGAGTGGTTGCTCGCGCGGACGGAGCTACCCACGCGCGAGCTCGCATTCGGGACGGTCGACTCATGGCTCGTCTGGCAGCTCACTGGCGGGCGCGTCCACGTCACCGACACGACGAACGCCTCCCGCACGATGCTCCTCGACCTCGACTTGCTGGAGTGGGACACCGACCTCCTTGGGTTGTTCGGGATCGATCCGTCGATGCTGCCTCGGGTGGTGACGCCGTCGGAGGTCGTCACAGAGGCCGTGCTGCTCGGGGCGACCGTCCCGATCGCGGGCATCGCCGGAGATCAGCAGGCGGCGCTCGTTGGCCACGGCTGCTTCGAACGTGGCGAGGCGAAAGCGACCTACGGGACGGGCAGTTTCGTGCTCGTCCACGCCGGTCGCGAGCGCGAGGCCCCGCCGCCAGGATTGCTCGAGACTGCCGCCGCGCCTCGTGGCTACGCCCTCGAGGGAGCCGTGCTCGCGAGCGGCGCCGCGCTGCAGTGGCTCCGCGACGGGCTCGGCATCCTCTCCGACGCCGCCGAGAGTGAGGTGCTCGCCGGGCAGGTGGATTCGACGGGCGGCGTCTACTTCGTCCCGGCGCTGACGGGGCTCGGCTCCCCGCACTGGCGTCCGGATGCGCGCGGAACGGTCAGCGGGATCACGCGCGGAACGACCCGCGCCCACCTCGTTCGCGCCGCGCTCGAGGCGATCGCGTTCCAGGTCGCAGACGTGCTCGCCGAGTTCCCCAGCCGAATCGAAGTGTTGCGCGCCGACGGCGGGGCGAGCACGAATGCCTTTCTGATGCAGTTTCAGGCTGACCTGCTCGGGTGCCGGGTCGAGGTTGCCGCGGAGCACGAGACGACCGGGCTCGGCGCCGCCGTGCTCGCGGGCCTCGCGGTCGGCCTCTGGCCCGACGAGGACGCGGTGCGCTCGAAGCTTCGACGCGGCACGGTCTACGAACCGGCGGGCGACCCACAGGAGCTCGAACGTCTGAGAGCCGAGTGGCAACTCGCCGTACGCCGCGCTCTCGTGCGCTGACTTACTTGCCGGTGAGGAGATGGCGGTCGAAGAACGCGACCACGCGGCGTTCATACTGCTCGGGTTGCGCATCGATGCCGCCGGCATGTCCGCTGCCGCGCACTTCCCAGATCGCCTTTGGCTCCGGAACCTCACGCGCGCGGCCTGGGCGGCCGGGCCCACCAGACGGCACGAAAGGAGGCGCCTTTCGACCAGGATACTCCCGGGAGCGCGGCAATCAAGTTGAGTTGCCGCTACAGGCAACGGATCTCGAGGCGATGCGCGGCGCGACGTCATGCCTATGTGCGGCCCTCTCGTATTCGAGCGCGCGGGAGGGCGACTGTCACCGCAGCCGCCCTCTCGTTGCGCGCCTGCGTCCGCTACGCGAGCGCGTGCACTGCGCCTGCGACCGTTACCTCGCCGGCGGTCACCTGCGGACGATTGGGAAGCGCGTCCTGCAGGTTGTGGTCCCTGATGAACTCAGCCGCCATCCGCGTCGATTCCTCCGCGTCCTCCTTGGTTTCGAACAGCCCAAAGGTGGCGATCGCGTCATCTGCTTCGATGACCCAGTAGCCGTGATATCCGGGTACCTCGCGGACCATGGGGAGAAACTCGTCGTTGATGCTGCGCCTGACCTCGTCCTTGCGGTTGCGGTCGACGCCTTCATACCGGCGTATCGCTGCGTACATCCCTGCTCCCTTCTGACACCGAGCATTTTCAGTCCTGAAGACGTGCTAGCCCGGCGGAGGGCCGCGACCGAGTCGGCCGCTGCGTTCAAGATGTATCACCACTGGGTCGCTCTCTCCACGAGCCTCCTACTCGCACCGCCCGAAGTCAAGTTGGAGGGCGGGACTGCCCTCAGATCTCACTCCAGCGCGATCGAGACCGCGTCGTCGAGCGTCAGCTCGCGGCCCTCAGCAAGACTGCGCTCGAACTCGGGGCCGGCAAGCTCGCGAATCTGTTCCGCAACTGTCTGGCGATGGCGCTGCCAGCCGCCGAGCGGCGCGATGGCATCGTCGTCCTCGATCGCGCCCCAGAGCAGCGCAGCACGCTCACGCTGACCGCGTTCGGCCGCGACTCGGGCAAGGTTTCCCACTCCGAAGATGCGGCCGGGGCGATCGCGGAGCCGGTCGGCGATCGCAAGCGACTCGCGCGCGTGCGCCTCGCCCTCGTCGAGGAGCCCGGAGTTCAGCGATAGCCACGCGAGCTCCGCCAGCGCCCCGCTCTCCCACCACGGGACCCCCGCTTCGCGGGCCAGCGTGGCACTTTCGCGGACGAGCTCTAGCGCGCCGCGCTCGTCACCCTCGTCGCGTGCGATCGCGCCGAGCGTTCCAATGGTCTGAGCTCGCCCCCACACGTTTCCCGTGCGCCCGTGGATCTCGTCGCTGACCTCGACGAGCTCACGGGCCCGCCCGAGATCGCCTCGCAACATCGCGCTGATCCCGAGGCGGTGCAGAAGAACGGCTCGGCCGTGCTCGTCCTCGAGCTGCTCGAAGAGTGCGAGGCTCTGAGTCCACACCTCCTCGGCCGCCGCGTATTGGCCTGCAAGGCCCAGCGAGCTCCCGTACGCGCGCAAGGCCTCGGCGCGCAAGCTCGGCGACGCGAGCTCGGCTTCGGGCCGACCGAACAGGCGCTCGAACCAGCGGATGCCCTCGTGCGGATCGTCGAGCGTCCACAACTGCTCGAGCGCGGTCGCGATCTCCAAGCCAAGCGCGATGGATTCGCTCCGCAGCGCCCAGGCAAGAGCGCCGCGGAAGTTGTCCTGCTCGGCCAGCCCGAGATCCAGACGCTGCCCGCCGGGACGGCGGGTCCCCGCGTTCAGATTCGCTTCTTCGGCAACGGCGAGAAAGTAGCCAGCGTGCCGCCGATACACCTCGTCGGCCTCGGGAGTCGCGTCGAGCAGCTCCGCCGCGTACTCCCGGATGGTGTCCAGCATGCCCAGGCGGCCGCTGCCCCAGCGCCGGACGAGGTTCTTGACGACGAGGGACTCGAGCGCGTAGAGGTCGGCGTTGCAGAGAGCTTCCGCCGCCTCGAGCGAGAAGCTTCCTCTGAAAACGGCGAGGGTGCGGAAGAGCTCACGCTCGTCCGGCTCGAGGAGCTCGTAGCTCCACTCGATGGTCGCGCGCAGCGTCCGCTGCCTCGCAGGCGCGTCGCGCGAGCGCGAGGCGAGGAGCGGCAACCGCCGGTCGAGGCGTGCCAGCAGTTCGTCCGGATCGAGCAGCGCGACTCGCGCCGCCGCCAGCTCGATCGCTAGCGGGAGCCCGTCAAGCCGTGCACAGATTTCGCCGACCGCGGCCGTCGGAACGAAACCTCCAACCACAGCTTGAGCTCGTTCGAGGAAGAGAACAGTGGCGTCTTCGTCGGGCAGTGGCTCGACGGGATACCGCTGCTCGGACTCGATCTGCAGCGGCTCGCGGCTGGTGAGGAGGAGCTTCGCGTTGGGCGTCCGAGTGAGCAGCGACGAGACCGTCGGCGCGGCCTCGATGACCTGTTCGAAGTTGTCGAGCAGGAGGAGAAGCCGCTTGTTCGCCACGTGCTCGATCAGGCCGTCATCGGCGCCAACAGAGGTTCCGATCGCCCGCTCGACGAGGGCGGGATCACGAAGCGCCTGAAGCGGAACCCAGAAGACACCATCGGGGAACTGCTCGATCGTTTCGGCGGCGAGCTGAAGGGCGAGACGCGTCTTGCCGCTACCCCCGGGTCCGGTGAGCGTCACGAGACGCTGTGAGGCGATGAGCGCTCCGGCCTCCTCGAGCTCGCGCTGCCGGCCGACGAGGGGTGTCGGCTGGATGGGGAGGTTCGTCCGATAGAGCGTCCTCAGCGGGGGAAAATCCCCGTCCCCAAGCTGATAGAGCCGCTGCGCCGCCGTCAGGTCTTTGAGGCGGTGGTCGCCGAGCTCGCGCAGCTCCGCGGTCGTGTCGAGCAGCTGTCGAGTCGGCTCCGAGAGGAGCACCTGGCCGCCGTGGGCGGCGTCCATGATCCGCGCAGCCCGGTGGACGTCAGTGCCGACGTATCCCTCCTCGGTTACGACCGGCTCGCCGGTGTGGATCCCGATCCGCACGCGCACCGCTCCGGCGGTGAGTGCTGCCCGGATGTCGTTGGCGGCGAGCACCGCGTCTCCCGCACGGGCGAAAGCGACGAAGAACGAATCGCCCTGCGTGTCCACCTCGACTCCATCGTGCCGCTCGAACGCCTCACGCAACACGCGACGGTGCTCCGCTAGAACGTCCGCATACCGCGGGCCGAGCTCGTGCAGTAGGCGCGTCGACCCTTCGATGTCCGTGAAGAGAAGGGTCACGGTGCCGCTCGGGAGTTGCCGCACGGCCAGATAATTGCGCGACGCCGGTGCCCTGCCAAGCATTCGGCTCCAGCCTGGTCAGGTACTGGTCAATTCCCTCGCTGCCTTAGTACTCGTCGTGACGGCGCAGCGGGAAGTCGGCGTCACGTCCGCCTGGAACCTGGTCGAGCAGTTGGGAGTAGTAGGGGGCGAGCAGGAAGCGGTCGGGCGCGGTGCGCGAATATGTGTGGTAGACGACGTCGTCCTCGAGTGCGAACACGTTCCAGCCCGGCGACTCGGCCATGCCGGAGGCCAGATCGGTGCCGACGTTGACTGCCCAGTCTTTGAGCCAATTAGGCGCTTCCGCGACCATCTTCGCGAGGTCTCCGGTCGCCATCTGTTCTTGGGTGAACGCGAAGTCGAAGTCGAAGTTAAAGTCACTTGCAAACGACGACACCCAGGGAAACTTCCAGTCCATTCGCTGCTTATAGGCCTGGAGCTTTTCGATCGGCGCGCGCGAGATGCAGATCAACGTCAGATCTCGGTTGGTCAGATGGACGAGAGCGGCGTCGAAGTGGTCGGCCAGCCCTGAGCAGCCTGGGCACGCCGCCACATACGTAGGACCGAACATCAGGTGGTAGATGAGGAGCTGAGACCGCCCATCGAACAACTCGGGCAGCGTCTTTTTTCCACCCTCGGTGTCGAAGGTGTACTCCTTCTCGACCGGGACCCAAGGCAGCTCCTGTCGCTGCTTCGCCAACTCCTCGTCGCGGTTGCCCAGCTCCTGCTCCCGTTCGAGCAGCTCCTTGCGTGCGGCCGACCACTCTTCCCGTGTTCCGAGCTTGTGCTCTGGCATCGCGTTCGCCTCCTTCGCTGATGACTCAGATGTAGACCGGCGGCAGGCTCGAAACTCATCCAGCTATGGCCCATACTCGGATGCGGGCCCCTGCGCTCACTCCAGTGCGAGCGTATCGGCACGGCGGCGCCACAACGCGACCGATCCGGACAGCCCAACCAGCAGCATCGAGGCGAGGACGATGAGCAAGAGCCGGACGCCGGCGCCTAGTCGATCGAATTCCTAGTACTCGTCATGGCGGCGCAGCGGGAGTCCGACCTTGTGCTCTGGCATCGCGTTCGCCTCCTTTGCAGATGTCTCAGATGCCGACTCGCATGACACTGACTCGCAGGACACCTGAAACTCATCGCGGCTATCGCCCGCACTACCGAGGCGAGGATTAGCGGCGTTACCTAGGATCAGGCAGTCGTGGATCAGGCGCGGCTCGAACAAACGGACGGCGGGCTTGCTCCCGTCGGCGAAGGGTGGTTTGTCCTCAATGCGCGCGATGCTCGTTGGCGCCACGCCGAAGGGCGCGGAGCCGTCTGCCAGTTCGAGGGGGAAGGGGAAGCGGAGTTCCCGCAGGTTGGCATCAACCCCTTCGTCCTCGGGCCAGGCGAGCCGATGGCGATGTACCACTGGGAGGCCGATCAGGAGGACTTCCTCGTGCTCTCCGGCGAGGCGGTGCTGATCGTCGAGGGCGAAGAGCTGCCTTTGCGGCAATGGGACTTCGTGCACTGCCCCGCCGGCACGAAGCACGTGATCGTCGGCGCAGGAGACGCCAACTGTGTCGTGCTCGCGATCGGAGCTCGCGAACGCTCCACCGGCCCGGACTGGGGCGGCTACACGGTGGACGGGGCTGCCCTGCAGCACGGCGCCGGCGTCGAGGAGGAGACAGCCGACCCGCATCAGGCCTACGCGCACGTGCCGAGGCGCACGCCGACCCCGTATCAGGACGGCTGGCTGCCGGACTAGCCGGCCGCACTAGAGCGGCGGCCGAGTGTACGGTCAGGACTGATGCTCGCTGCCGCTGCAGCACTCTCGGCGGGCGCGTTCGGCTCGGTCGACCAGGACTACCTCCATCAAGCCCGGCAGATGCAGGCGCTCTCGTTCGCCGCACACATCCCGCTCGTCTGCTTCGGAATCGCCTTTCCCGCGATCGTGCTATTCGTCGAGTGGCTGGGGCAGCGCACGGGCGATCCGCTCTACAGCGTGCTTGCGAAGCGCTGGTCGAAGATCATGCTCGCGCTCTTTGCCGTCGGAGTCGTCACGGGAACCATCCTCAGCTTCGAGTTAGGACTGCTGTGGCCGAACTTCACGGCCACTTTCGGGTCGGTGTTCGGGCTCGGATTCACCGTCGAGGGGATCTCGTTCTTCCTGGAGGCGATCTTCATCGCCATCTATGTCTACGGCTGGGGCCGCCTCGCTCCGCGAGCGCACCTACTTGCCGGCGTCCCGATCGTGATTACCGGGTTTGCCGGATCGCTGATGGTGATCTCCGTCAACGGCTGGATGAACCACCCCACCGGTTTCAGGCTCGAGCACGGGCGTGTCGTCGACGTCCATCCATTCGCAGCGTTGTTCGAGAACAAGTACTTCTGGCACGAGCTCGTGCACATGTACCTGGCCGCCTTCATGGTCGCCGGCTTCGCGATGGCCTCGTTCTACGCGTTCGGCTGGCTCCGTGGCCGCCGTGAACGTTACGACCGGGTCGCGCTCGTCATCCCGCTCACGATCGCGGCGCTGGCGTCACCTGTGCAGATCGTCGTCGGCGATTGGGCTGCGCGAGATGTCGCGAAGACGCAGCCGGTCAAGCTCGCGGCGTTCGAAGGGCTGGGTAAGACGGAGAAGGGCGCGCCTGTGCACGTACTCGGGTGGTACGACGGCAAGGAGGTGAAGTACGGGATCAGGATTCCGAAGCTGCTTTCCCTTCTCGCGTACCACCATGTCAATGCTGAGGTGAAGGGGCTCGACACCGTCCCAGCGAACGACCGCCCGCCTGTGAACGTGGTGCGATACGCGTTCCAGACGATGGTGGGGATCGGGACGGCGCTCGCGCTTCTGAGCGTCTTCTTCGTTGGATTCTGGCTGAAGACACGCCGCTTACCGCGGTCGTCGTGGTTTTATCGCGCGATCCTTGCAGCGGGCCCCCTCTCGCTCGTAGCGCTCATCTCCGGGTGGATCACGACCGAGGTCGGCCGGCAGCCCTGGGTCGTCTACAACGTCATGCGAACCTCCGAGGCTGTGACGGGCGCGAGCGGCATCCCGGTCGGCTATGCGGCGCTTGCGCTCGTCTACCTGGGGCTCAGCATCGCGGTCGCGTGGATCCTGCTCCGCCTGAGCCGTGTGCCACTCCAGCTGCCGGGTGTCGGGACCGATGCAGCTCGCTGACGTCCCGCTGATCCTCATGCTCGTCGGGCTCGCGGCTTACACGGTGCTCGGCGGGGCCGACTTCGGAGCCGGTTTCTGGCAGCTGTGGGGCGGGAGCAGCGAGCGCGACAAGGAGATCCGGGAGCACGCCCATCACGCGATGGGGCCGGTCTGGGAGACGAACCACGTCTGGCTGATCTTCGTGCTCGTCATCTGCTGGACGGCCTATCCGACCGCGTTCGGATCGATCGCGTCGACGCTGTCCGTGCCGCTCTTCATCGCGGGGATCGGGATCATCCTGCGCGGGACGACGTACGCATTGCGATCAGGCACCGCGACGGCTCGCGAGCAACGCCTGATCGAGGTGGCATTCGCCGCCTCATCGATCCTGACGCCATTCGCGCTGGGCACCGTGATCGGTGGAATCGCCTCCGGGCGGGTCCCAGTGGGAAACGCGCGGGGTGATCTAGTACGCAGTTGGGTCAATCCGACCTCGACCTTCATCGGCGTTCTCGCCGTCGCCACGGCTGCGTATCTCGCCGCCGTCTACCTGGCTGCCGATGCGGTCCGCCGGGGTCGTCGCGACCTCGCCGATGCCTATTGCGCCCGCGCGCTCGGAACCGGCGTCGTCGCCGGCGCGCTCGCGCTTGGCGGCCTGTTCGTGGTTCGTGACGACGCGCGGCGCATCTGGGACGGCCTGAGTGGCGGCGCAGGTCTCGCTGCGGTGATCGTGTCGGCCGCGGCGGGAACTGCCACACTGGCACTCGTCTACCGCTCGCATTTCGAGCCCGCGCGCGTGACGGCCGCTCTGGCGGTGGCCGCGATCATCGCGGGCTGGGCCCTCGCCCAGCGACCGGACTTTCTCCCCGGTCTGACGGTCGAAGAGGCCGCGGCCGGTCACTCCGCGCTCGTCGCCGTGATCGTCGGAGTCGCGATCGGTGCGATCCTGCTCGTGCCTTCGCTAGCGTTGCTGTTCGGCTTGTTCCTCCGAGGACGGTTCGATCCTTACAAGGCCGAGGACGAACCAGTCCCGGGGTCTCCTCGCAGGACCATCGTCGTCCGTCCTCGACTCACAATGCTCGCGGCGGGCTGCCTTGCCATCGGCGCAGTGCTGACGTTCTTCTTCGAGACGTCGTGGGCACACATCGTCGGAATCTCGGCATTGCTCGCCTTCGTCGGACTGGGCTTCGTCACGCTCGCCACGCTTGTCGCGACAAGGGAGACGGACTCACAGTGACACCTCCGTCGGATCCGTGGGACGATCCGATCGACACCATCGGCCGCAAGACGAGCGTCCGGGCCACGACGCCTAAGGAGGACGCGAAGATGGCAACGACGACGACCGCTTCCTCGCCGCGCGAAACGGCCGCGTGGCGTGCACTCGAGAAGAACGCCGGCCACCTGCGCAGCGTCAATCTCCGCGATCTGTTCGCGAGCGACCCCGCGCGTGGAGAGCGGCTTGCGCTCGAGGCCGAGGGCATCTACCTCGACTACTCCAAGAACCGGATCACGGACGAGACCCTCCGGCTCCTCGTGCAGCTCGCCCAGGAGCGCGGAGTCGGGGAGCGTCGGGACGCGATGTTCGCGGGCGAGAAGATCAACGTGACCGAGAACCGCGCGGTTCTGCACGTCGCCCTGCGCGCTCCCAAAGGCGCAACGATCGAGGTCGACGGTGAGAACGTCGTGCCGAAGGTGCACGAGGTCCTCGATCGCATGTCCGCCTTCGCCGCTCGCGTGCGGAGCGGTGAGTGGCAAGGACACACGGGCAAGAGGATCCGCAACGTCGTCAACATCGGCATCGGCGGCTCCGATCTCGGTCCCGTGATGGCCTACGAGGCGCTCCGCTACTACTCGCAGCGTGACCTGACGTTCCGTTTCGTCTCGAATGTCGACAGCACCGACATCGTCGAGGCGACGCGCGACCTCGATCCGGAGGAGACGCTCTTCATCGTCTCGTCAAAGACGTTCACGACGCTCGAGACGATTCGCAACGCGACGTCGGCCCGCGAGTGGGCGCTGGCGAAGCTCGGGGACGAGGCGGCGGTCGCAAAGCACTTCGTCGCCGTGTCGACGAACGAGCAGGAGGTGGCCCGCTTCGGGATCGACACCGCGAACATGTTCGGCTTCTGGGACTGGGTCGGCGGCCGCTACTCGATGGATTCGGCGATTGGCCTCTCGACGATGATCGCGATCGGCCCTGAGAACTTCCGCGCGATGCTTACCGGCTTCCATACCATTGACGAGCACTTCCGGACGGCGCCCTTCGAGCGTAACCTGCCCGTGCTGCACGGGCTCTTGACGCTTCTGTATGCGGACTTCTTCGGCGCACAGACCGTCGCGGTGCTGCCGTACGACCAGTATTTAAAGCGCTTCCCGGCATACCTGCAGCAGCTGACGATGGAGTCGAACGGCAAGTCGGTGACCCTGGACGGCGCGCGCGTCGACTACGAGACCGGCTCTGTGTACTGGGGTGAGCCCGGCACGAACGGTCAGCATTCCTTCTACCAGCTGATTCACCAGGGCACGAAGCTGATCCCGTGCGACTTCATCGGCTTCACGCAGCCGCTGAACCCGCTCGCGAATCACCACGACCTGCTGATCGCAAACGTCTTCGCCCAGACCGAGGCGCTTGCATTCGGCAAGACGCCCGAGCAGGTACGCGAGGAAGGGACCGCGGAGTGGCTCGTGCCGCACCGTGTCTTCGAGGGCAACCGTCCGTCGAACACGATCCTCGCGGAGCGGCTCGACCCCGAGACGCTCGGCAAGCTGGTCGCCCTCTACGAGCACAGCGTCTTCGTCCAGGGAGCGATCTGGGACATCAACTCGTTCGACCAGTGGGGTGTCGAGCTGGGCAAGGTGCTCGCGAAGCGCATTGCCGACGAGCTCGAGGCCGGAGGCGAACCAGAGCTCACGCACGACTCGTCCACCAACGCGCTGATCAAGCGCTATCGAAACGCCAAACGGAGGTAGTGAGATGCAGCTCGGAATGATCGGACTGGGGCGGATGGGCGCGAACATCGTTCGGCGGCTCATGCGCGATGGCCACGAATGCGTCGTCTACGACGTCGGGCCGGAGGCGGTTGCGCAGCTGGAAGGCGAAGGAGCGGTCGGTTCAGCGTCGCTCGACGAGTTCGTCGAGAAGCTCGAGCGGCCACGCGTTGCCTGGGTGATGGTCCCGGCCGGAGTCACGGGACGGGTCGTCGACGAGCTGGCCGAAAGGCTCGAGGCCGGCGACATCGTCATCGACGGGGGCAACAGCTACTACCGCGACGACATCGCCCGCGCAAAGAAGCTCGCCAAGAAGGGCATGCATTACGTCGACGTCGGGACGAGCGGCGGAGTCTTCGGGCTCGAGCGCGGCTTCTGCCTGATGATCGGCGGCGAAGACGACATCGTCTCGCATCTCGATCCGATCTTCCGGACGCTCGCGCCCGGGGAGGACGCGGCGCCACCGACCCCCGGCCGAAACGGTGGCGGCACCGCCCAGAACGGTTACCTCCACTGCGGCCCCCACGGCGCCGGCCACTTCGTGAAGATGGTCCACAACGGGATCGAGTACGGGCTCATGGCGGCCTACGCCGAGGGCCTGAATGTCATCCATCGCGCCAACGCCGGCATGGATCATGTGGAGTCGAGTGCGGAGATTGCGCCGCTCCAGGAGCGCGAGTACTACAAGTACGAGATCGACGTGGCCGAGGTCGCCGAGGTCTGGCGGCGCGGCAGCGTCGTGGCCTCGTGGCTGCTGGATCTGACTGCGGCGGCACTCGCCACAGACGACGATCTGTCCAGCTACAGCGGTCGCGTCTCGGACTCGGGCGAAGGGCGGTGGACAATCCGGGCCGCCATCGACGAAGGCGTTCCAGTCCCGGTGCTCTCAGCCGCGCTCTTCGAGAGGTTCAGCTCACGCGGGGAGTCGCAGTACGCCGACCAGCTCCTGTCGGCGATGCGACAGCAGTTCGGCGGTCACGCTGAGCTTCCGACGGTGTCGGCCTGATCCCGACGCAGAACCGGGGCGGGAAGAGACTGCTGGACTCACGAAACGAGAAGCGCGCCGCAGCAGAGGCTGCGGCTGAGCTCGTTGCCGATGGAGCCAAAGTGGGGCTCGGCACCGGCTCGACCGTGGCCTTCCTGCTGCCCGCGCTCGCCGCCCGGGGACTCGAGCTTCGCTGCGCGGCAACCTCGCCCGCCACGGAGCGCGCTGCGCGCGAGCTCGGACTCATAGTCGAGCCACTCGATTCGGTCGGGAGGCTGGACATCGCCATCGACGGCGCCGATCAGATCGCGCCGGACGGCTGGCTCGTGAAGGGCGGAGGCGGCGCTCACACGCGTGAAAAGGTGGTCGCCGCCGCCGCAACGCGCTTTGTCGTCATCGCGTCGTCAGACAAGCTCGTCGAGGAGCTCCGGCCGCCAGTACCGCTCGAGCTTCTGTGCTTTGGAGTCACATTCACCCTGGCGGCGGTCGCGCCGGCGGAGCTGCGCACCGGCCCACTCAGTCCGGATGGGAACGCGATCGCCGACTACCTGGGCCCTGTTGGCGACCCTGGCGTGCTCGCCTCACGTCTGTCCGCCGTTCCGGGTGTCGTGGAGCATGGTCTCTTTTCGCCAAAGCTGGTCAGCGACGTCCTCGTCGCCCATGGCTCGCGCGTCGACCACATGCAGCTCTGATCCCCAGAAGCCACAATGGAGCGGAGAAAGCGCGATGAGCAGGATCAAGACGTTCGGCCCCGTCGACGAGCGGAGCCTGAAGCAGCTCGAGCGTTGCATGGCGGCGGGCGACGCCGAGTTCGGCGTGCTCTGCGCCGACCACCACCCGGGCTACAGTCAGCCGATCGGAGGAGCGATCGCGTACGAGGGGTACGTCTCGCCCTCGGGAACGGGCTTCGATATCGGGTGCGGCACTAAGGCCGCACGGACGGAGTTGACGCGCGCGGATCTCGATGAGCTCGGCGGCGTCGAGTCCGTCATGCACGAGGTTACGCGTCGGATCTCGTTCGGCATGGGCGTGCCGGCGCGGGAGCGCGCCGATCACCCGGTGCTCGACGAGATCCGCCACGCGGACTTCCGCCCGCAGCGAAAGCTCGCCCCGCTGGCAGAATCGCAGCTCGGCACGGTCGGCTCGGGTAACCACTACGTCAACCTGATGGAGGACGAGGAAGGCCGCATCTGGGTCGGCGTCCACTTCGGCTCGCGCGGCTTCGGACACAAGACCGCGTCCGGTTTCTTCGCGCTCGCCGAGGGCAAGCGCTTCGACGAACGTGCCGTCGAGGGCGAGATGGACTCGCCGCCGGTGCTGTTCGAGGCCGACTCAGAGCTGGGCGAGTCTTACGTGGCGGCGATGGAGCTCGCAGGCGAGTACGCCTACGCGGGCCGGGATGTCGTTGTCGCCAAGGTGCTCGAGATCCTCGGCGCCGACGCGACGCACGAGGTCCACAACCATCACAACTTTTCGTGGCGTGAGGAACATTTCGGCCGCAGCTACTGGGTGATTCGGAAGGGCTGCACGCCGGGTCGTCCCCGTCAGGAGTGCTTCGTCGGCGGCTCGATGGGTGACGAGTCGGTCATCCTCGAGGGCGTCGAGTCGACGGAGAACGAACAGGCGCTGTTCTCCACGGTGCACGGAGCCGGCCGTGTCATGAGCCGTTCGCAGGCCGCGGGCCGCGTCCGCCGCCAGACGGTGTACGAGTGCTCCGATCGGGACTGCGACTTCTCGGTGCCGGCGAAGGGTTATGCGGGCCAGAGCTGTCCCGATCACCCGAAGGCAAAGATGCACAAGCGACGGAGCGAGCAGGTCGTGCGACCGGGTCTCGTCGACTGGCCTGCCGTACAGAGGCGTCTGCGCGAGCAGGGCATCGTGCTCCTCGGCGGCGGCGCTGACGAAGCACCTGAGGTGTACAAGCGTTTGCCGGATGTCCTCGCCGCCCACGGCGAGACGATCCGCGTAAAGCACACCTTGCGCCCGCTCGGCGTGGCGATGGCGGGCCGCGACGTGCACGACCCGTACAAGGACTGAAGTCGGTGAGACCTGCCCAATAGAGGAATTCGCGTCCGGTGAGGCAAACTGCGCCTTCGGTGACGGGTCTCTCCAACGCAGATCGCCTCGAACGTCGCCGGCTCAGGAGGCACCGCGAGCGCTTGCGCCTGGTGGCCGCAGTTGGCGCGGGGGCAGCGGCTGTTGCGGCCGGCGTGGTGGCCGTCGTTGGCCTTCATCGCGCTCCTGCGGCGACGCCGCCTCAGAAGCAGGTCATCGCTCCGATCGACCGACGTGTGCGGCCGGTCGGTTCCGTCGAGATCGCGGCAGTCGGCGACATGACGTTTGGCTCGGACGGCATCGCTCCGTCCGGCGGCGCAGGAGCTCTGCTCGCCGGCGTGGCCTCAGCCCTTCGTAGCGATCTCACCGTCGGGAACCTGGAGACGACACTCGGCTCGGGCAGAAGCTCGAAGTGCGCGCCCTCGTCGACGACGTGCTTTCGGTTCCAAGCACCTACGTCGACCGCAGCGGCACTACGGCAGGCCGGGATTGCCGCGGTCAATGTCGCCAACAACCACAGCTACGACTACGGCCTGGCGGGACAGCACGAGACGAGTGCGGCGTTGCAGTCCGCGCACATCGCGTACGCCGGTCGGCCCGGGCAGACGACGTATCTCGGGCGGCACGGAATCAGGATCGCGCTGCTGGGCTTCGCTCCCGGTAACTACAACCAGAATCTGCTCGACCTTCCGGCCGCAGTGGAATTGGTCAAGGAGGCTTCCACTCGCGCCGACTTCGTCGTGGTCTTCATCCACGCAGGTGCCGAGGGACCGGCTCACCAGCACGTGCGTCCCGGCATGGAGATGTACCTGGGAGAGCAGCGGGGCGATCCGGTCCGCTTCGCCCACGCCGTGGTCGACGCAGGAGCCGACCTCGTCCTGGGCTCGGGCCCACACGTTCTGCGGGCGATGGAGTGGTACCGGGGTCGACTGATCGCCTATAGCCTCGGCAACTTCAGCGGCTACAAGACCCTGCGGATCGATGGTGTCTCAGGCATCACCGGCATTCTGCGGATCCGGCTGCGCGCGGATGGGTCCTTCGCCGGCGGCAGGCTCGTGCCACTGCGGCTCGTCGGGTTCGGCACGCCGACTCCCGATCGCCGCCGCGCGGCGATCGGGATCGTGAACAAGCTGTCCAGCAGCGACTTCCCGACGGGCCGAGTCCATCTGCTTCCGAGCGGCACACTCGAGCCCTAAGCAATGAGCCGGCTCGCGAGCTCGCGCAAAGCGCCCGGTGCGTCGAGACTCCCGATCCGGATGATGCTTTCACCTTCACGGTGCACGAGGACCTCTCCGCGCGCGCACTCGACGCCTGCAATCTGATCCAGTGGAAGGGCCAGCCTGCTATGGCCGTTGCCGGAGAGGAGCGCGTGCAACGGTCCGAGCTCCAGCTTCCCCGCCCGCCGCGGGCCCTTTCCATCGTCCCACCAGATCGCGTAGCTCCTGTGGCGCATAGTCCGCAGGCTAGGGGTCAGGCGACCGCTGCTCATCAGCGGCGATACGCAAGCACCCTGCGGAAAACCCGCACGTTGTTTGGGACAACGTGCGGATGGCAAAGCGCGGGCTTCCGTCGACACTGAGCCGACATTCGAAAGGAGGAGACATGTCACGTAACTACAAGACTCGCGGCGTCGTCCTCGGCATTGCCGCGGTGACAGGGTTGATGCTCACGTCGGGTGCGCCGGCACGCTCTGCCGCAACAGTCACCATCAGCCACCAGATGCGGGGCTGCCACGCCTGGTCGTTCAACTCTGGGCCGATCCGGCCGTCACTTTCTGTGAGCGTCGCCGCGGGTACCTCGCTGAGGTTTACCAACAACGACGTCATGCCCCACAGGCTGATCCAAACCGCGGGTCCGAGGCTGCGGCTCAGTCACGCGTACATGAACAAGATGTCCTCGTCCGCATTCGCGACGTTGGCCCAGCCGGGGATCTATCGATTCACGACGAAGCCGGGCGAGGATTACTCGTGGGCGAAGTCCATGCACACGACGGGTGAGGACCACGTCCTACATCTGACCGTCCGCGTCACGTAGGTTCGACCATCGTGCATGCGTTCGAGATCGAAGCCGTCAAGGCGCGGTTGAGCGAGGCCGGGGGAGGCTACGAGATCGTCCACGACTCTTCCGGCCTCGAGGTTGGGGTGTACGTCCTGGTGGCACCAGAGCCCGACCGGCAGCAACCGCACGAAGACGATGAGCTCTACATGGTCCTCGAGGGGACAGGTGTTCTGGAGGTCGAGAGCGAGCAGATTCCGGTGCGCGAGGGGAGCGCGGTCTTCGTCCAGGCAGGAGCGGAACATCGCTTCACCGCCTACGAGCATCTGAGCGCGCTGGTGATCTTCGAGCGTAAGCCTGCGGGAAACCCGTAGCGGATTCCGCGGTCGCACTGATGCCGGTAGCGCTGCGGCGCACCACTCTCAGTGGTATCCGAGCAGCGAGGAGGAAACGATGAACCGCTTGATGATCGTCGCACGCCTGAGGGAAGGTGCCCACGAGGCGGCGGAGGCGCTCTTGCGCGATGGGCCGCCTTTCGAGGTCGAGGAAGTCGGCCTCCACAGTCACGGTGCGTATCTGACTGCCGGCGAGGTCGTCTTCACCTTTGAAGCCCCGGAGGTCGAGTGGATTGTCAACGAGCTCGTCGACGATCCAGTGACCTCGGCCGCCTTCGGCCCATGGGAGAGGCTGGTCGAGGGCACGCCCCGCCTAGCTCACGAGCGCTTCTACTGGACGCGACAGCGGGACAAGATCGGGCTGGGGCTGGGAGCCTAGGCGTCTTCGGCGAG
>Ga0070698_100002513_pt1 | contig 20221 bp, 11 predicted proteins | sample KBSK1502metaG_FD_65477 | JGI IMG/M metagenome (GOLD analysis project Ga0070698, IMG submission 65477) | Corn, switchgrass and miscanthus rhizosphere microbial communities from Kellogg Biological Station, Michigan, USA - KBS K1-50-2 metaG | ecosystem: Host-associated > Plants > Roots >...
CAGTGCGCTGATGGACGGCATACGGCGGCTGGGGAATCAATTGGCGATCGAGCGCGAACCCGAGCTACAGACGCTGATCAGCGCCGCGTTCGTGCGACTGAGCCAGGAGGCCGCCTCGAAACGGTGTTATCCGGCAATGCAGCAGGCACTGGCGTCGCTCGACAGCATAGAGGCGCAGCGTCCGGGCTCTACGCAAAGCCTGCGGCCGCGCATTGGCGCTGAAGAGCGCATGCCGGAGTTTATCGAAGAGGCGCTGAGAAGCGGGCAAATCGCCGACGGTATGATCGACATCCTGGCGCTGATGCCCAAGGCCACCCTTCATTACGTCACCAATCGCTTTGGGCACTGTGGCTTTCGCGACGATTGCGAATTGCTCGGCGAAATTGTGCGTAGCCTTGGTGAAGAGGCCGCGAATCGCCTACTGGAAGCCCTTCAGACGGCGCCTGCTGCAGAAGCCGCGGAGACCGTAGGCTTACTGGCGCAGATCGCGCCTGATGCGATGATCAAAGTGCTTCCCGTGCGACTGGCTCAGTGGCCAAGAACGGCACACGATCGGACCATACGGCAGCTCTCGTCGGCGCCGGTCGATTGCCGGATTCAGGTCTTATTGGTGTTGTACGATGCGTTGGACGTGATGATTCGGCCGCTCGCGCTGGACGAAATGGGTATGAGCGGCCATCCGGCAGCCATCCCCAAGCTTTTGGAGCTCGCAGAGGATGACTCCACGCCAGGATTCACACGCGTGAAGGCCATCGAGGCCCTCGGCCGCTTGCGCGCCACTGCGGCTACGACGGTGCTGCAGCACTTTATGGATGCCCGCCAGCTCTGGCGCTGGAGCTACCCCGAGGAATTGCGAATTGCAGCGGTACAGGCGCTGCTGCGGATCGACGCAACGATGGCGCTCGAAAAACTTGGTCCCAGCGGGTTTGATCGCAAAGACTTGACACTCGAACCCACCGATCCTGAACCGAACGCCTCGGTTATTCGTCAAAGGCGTTACGCCCGGCTTAAGCTGTCGCGCAACCTCACAGCAGTTACTACAAACCTTCGCGAGAATATCCGGCTATCCATTCCCGAACTAAACTTGGGCGGGGGAATCGGGTCCGGTGAACGCCATTTAGCTCCAGGTTCTCTTTTGACGCTAAAGTTCATTCAAGGCGTCCGCAACATCAAAGCTCAAGCAATTGTGCGCGGAGCCCGGCCGCAGGCGATGGCCTTCGAGTTTGTAGATATGGATCTCGAAGAGCGCTCCCGTTTGCGCAAATTGCTCATGGATCTCGGTGGATTGCCCATGGCGGGACAAGTGACGAATCGGACGCGTCGCCGGGGTCGCGTAGCCGTCCTGAATCGTTAGAATGAAATCACGACGTGACAAGCATTGTGATTCGCTGGTGGTGAGTTTGTAGCGGTAGGACGTACCTTCCCTTCCTGTACCTTCGCAGTTGATGCCCGTCCTAGCGGACAGGTACATTACCGTTCTTCGGATGTGTGTCGGCACAAGCACATGGAACCTCTGTACCATTGCTGCCTACGAACCGCCCCTCTACGGTACTAGTGAGTTAGTCCCGCCACCGGAATGTGACGGAGTTTGAAGACCGCTGACCCAAAAACGATAGCAGGCCGGGCCTTCATAAGAAGCCTAAACATACTGTTGAAGTTTGCGCGCTTGTACGGCTACGACCACGCGCGCACGACTGAGCAGCTGAACATAGCGTTCCAGGAGCTTCGCACGGCCGTTCCAACAGGGAGCGAAGCGGCACTGTTGTTGGGGGCGACCGGCTCGCAATTATTGTTGGATGGTGTGCCTCTGGAAGGTTCCCCTGCTGAAAAGCAGTTCGCGCAGCTCCTCTCGGCTGCCGGGCTGGCGAGCGTGCAGTTCTTTGCCTCCATCACAGAAGAAGAGCTGAGCCGCTTTGCTCGCTCCTTTCCTACTGGTAAGGCAAAACCCGCCGAGTTGGCGCAAGAATTGAAATCGGCATTGGCTGGGGCGCAGGGGATACGTATCAACGAAATCTGTTTTGTTGCCACCGACTCTCGCCTGAAAGACGCCAGTATGGCGGCGCAGCTCGCGGCGGCTTCGCTAGGCGAAGAGCACGACCAATTCAAACAATGGCTCAATGATCCACAAAAGCTCCTCGAGCTAATCGCTGCCGCGCAGGGTGCTAAGAGCGGCGGCTCGCAAGGCGCAGGGGCCGGACTTGCAGGCCCCTCAAGCGGAAATGCGACGGCAAGCGGGACTAGCGGCGGCTCGCAGGGCGGGAGCGCGTTGCCGCTCACTGCCTCCGGCCCAGCTCCTTCCGCTGCAACTTCGGCTGCCATCTCGGGAGCGGGTCTTGGGTCTGATGGAAGTCGGGGCTCTGATGTAAGTCGGCTCTCCGCGCAGCCGACCGAGGACGAAATCCACGGTATCTTGAGGGCGCTCGCAAGTATCGGGCAAGTAGGCATGGGAGGGGGCAGCGGCGTGGCCGCCGCTGGCGCCTTCCACGAACAGATGTCAGAGTTGCCGGGACGCGCGCAGGATACGCTAAAGGCGGCACTTGCCGAGCTCGCCTCGCACGCACCCGATCAAAAGCCGGACGACTCCGTCCTGGTGCAACTCGCGGAACATCTCGCCATCCGCTACGCCCTGGATCGGTATGAGACGGGAGAAGTGAAGGTCAATGCGGTCCGGCAGATGCTCGATCGCATGAACCAGGAAATCGAAAGTCTTCGCAAGATTCTTGGCGCGCACGAAGAAACGATGAGCGAAGCAGGTCTGCTGGTTGAATCGCATCGCGAAATTCTGGATCGCCAATTCTGGGCGGCTGTCCCCGAGAGCGGCAAGCGCAGCGTATTGCTGTCGGAGGAAGCCTGGTGCATTCCTCCACGCAACGTGCAGTCTTATGTCGGTGAACTGATAGAGCAGGGAAAAATCGCCGACGCCATCAGCATTCTCCAAAACTATGCGGCATGCGCCGACAGCGAAGAGACTGACGCCCGCAAGAAAACGGCTGCCGGTCTATCGCAAATGGCCGAGCTCTACGCCAAGCTGGATCCCAGGCTTCTTAGCGAAGCCTTGCGCCATCTCGGCCTGCGGCTCAGCGTAGAGCAGGACACGGAACTGCAGAGCTTGATAAGCGCTGCGTTCGTGCGGCTGAGTCAAGAAGCGGCCACTAGCAGGTGTTTTTCCGCCATGGAGCAGGCTCTCGACTTGGTCTCTGGCGTCGAGAGTCAACGCCCAGGAATAGCGCAGACACTTCGCACGAAAATGGGCATTGAGGAGCGCGTGCCGGCGTTTGTTGATGAGGCGCTGCGGGCGAAGCAGGCGGCTGCGGGTCTTACTCGCGTATTGAAGCTGATGCCGCAGACCACCATGGAGCAGCTGTCTATCAAACTTAGTCGATGTAGCTTACGAGATGACGCCGAGCACATCGCCAATCTCGCCGCTGATTTGGGCGAGGAAGGATTGCAATACCTAAGAAGCAGCGTTCGCGGCGGCTCGGTTACCGAAGCGGTCGAAATGGTCGGCCTGCTTTGTAAGCTAGATGCTCAAGCGGCTGAAGTCTTTCTCCCTAGCCGCATGAAGGACTTCCCCCGCGCGGCGCAGGATCGCATGATCCGGTACATCGCCGCGAGCGGGGCCGCTGGACGCGGCCGCGTGTTGCTTGGTCTTCTGGATCATGTCAACCCACTGGTAATGCCGCTTGTGATCGACGAGATTGGCGTGACCGGAGACAGAGACGCACTCGGTCGTTTGCTAACCATCGCCGACGGCGATTTGCCCGTTGGCGCGGGCACTTACCTGCGAGTCAAAGCAGTAGAGGCCCTGGGCCGCATTCAGGCGCGAGAGTCGGCCGCCACCCTGAAGCGTATAGTCGAGTCGAAGAAGATCCTTGGCTGGCTACACCCACAAGAGTTGAGAATCGCCGCATTGCAAGCACTTGAGAGACTGGACCCTGTGTGGGCGCTCGCGTTTTTGCCCAAGAGCGGCTTAGACAAAGCCGACCTCGCGCTTGCGCCGGTCGACGTGACCACAAATTGCAAGTTTGTGCGCCAGAGGCGCCATGTCCGGGTGCGCCTGAACAAGCCTGTGACCGCTATCAGCACCAACCTCAAAGAGGCCTGCCGGCTCGAGATCAAGACCGCAAGCCTTTCCGGCGGTGTGGCCACCATCAGCCGTCATCTGGCTCCCGGAACGCAAGTCCAGCTCAAGATGCAGCTTGGGCTCCGAAATCTCCAGGCCACCGCGCTCATGCGCGACTACCGGGCACAAGACATGGCTTTTGAGATTGTGGACATGACTCTCGACGAGCGCAGCCGATTCCGTCGGCTGCTTGCCGACAACCTGACTCCAAATGACACGTTTGAAGGCGGCGGCAGGAGCGCGGTCTTAAGCGATACGCCTTTCCCTGCTGGACCAGCGGCCCCTCGCTAGAGCGCTTCGTGACGTCCCGTCTTGGCGAACAAGCCCTAAGTGGCAGTACACACAGCGTTCCCACGACGAAACTAAGCAGGTTCGGAAACTCGGGACAAGCCACATTCTTGGCGCTCGCGCATCTAAACAGATAGAATAAACTCTTGTGCTGGTTTGTTGAGCCGTGATCGCGACGCGAGCGGCTCCCAGCGCGGTCGAGGCCGTCAGGAAGCGGCAAACTCCTTCATGGAAGCAGCTCAAATACTGGACAGAGTCGTCGCGCGATTCATCGGCACCAAGCATGAGCGCGATGTCAAGAAATTGCAGCCCCTTGTCGCCGCGATCAATGAACGCGAAGCGGAGGTCCAGGCGCTCAGCGATACGGGGCTGAAGGAGCGCTTTCTCGCGTTGAAAGAGCAAGTCCAAGCCCCCCTCAAGGACGCCGACACAAGCGAACCGTCCTTCAAAGAGCTGATGCAAAAGGCCTTTGAACCCGCCATCATTCCGGCATTTGCGCTCGTCCGCGAAGCGGGCCGCCGGTTTCTGAATATGCGCCATTTCGACGTGCAGCTCATCGGCGGCATGGTTCTGCACGAAGGTAAAATCGCGGAAATGAAGACGGGCGAAGGCAAGACGCTCGTTGCAACGCTTCCCGCGGCCCTCAATGCGCTGGCTGGCCGTGGCGTGCACATTGTCACCGTGAACGACTATCTCGCCAGGCGTGACGCCGAGTGGATGAGTCCCCTTTATCGCGGGCTTGGGCTTTCCGTCGGAGTCATCGTGCACGATCTGGACGACGACCAACGGCGCGCGGCCTACGGTGCGGACATCACCTACGGCACCAACAACGAGTTCGGTTTTGATTATCTGCGCGACAACATGAAATACGACCTCGCGAATTGCGTCCAGCGAGGCCATTACTTCGCGATTGTTGATGAAGTCGATTCCATCTTGATCGATGAAGCGCGCACGCCGTTGATCATCTCCGGGCCGGCCGAAGAATCCACCGACAAGTACTACCGCATCGACAAAATCATCCCGAAATTGATCAAGGACATCGATTTCACCTTGGATGAGAAGCACCGCCAGGCCACCCTGACGGAAGAAGGCTTCGCCAAATGCGAGCGGCTGCTAGGTCTCGCGAATCTTTCCGACACCTCCAACATTGAATTCATGCATCACGTTTATCAGGCGTTGCGCGCGCATTCCTTGTACAAGCGCGATGTCGATTACGTCGTCAAGGACGGCGAGGTCATCATCGTCGACGAATTCACTGGCCGCCAAATGCCGGGACGCCGCTGGTCGGATGGACTACACCAGGCTGTTGAGGCCAAAGAAGCCGTGAAGATCGAGCGAGAGAACCAAACCCTCGCCACGATCACCTTCCAAAACTATTTCCGCATGTTCAAAAAACTCTCCGGCATGACCGGCACGGCGGAGACGGAAGCAGCGGAATTCCAGAAAATTTATAACCTCGATGTCGTGGTCATTCCTACCAACCGCACGTTGATCCGCAAGGAATATCCCGACGTCGTCTACCGAACGGAAAAGGAAAAGTTTGAAGCCGTGGTCAACGGCATCATGCAGGAAGATAATTCTCTGGCTAACGGAATCCGCCATTTCCACGAGCGCGGCCAGCCCGTGCTCGTCGGGACTATCTCCATTGAAAAGTCGGAAGTTATTGCCGAATTGCTGAAGAAGTCCGGCATCCCGCACCAAGTGCTCAACGCCAAGCAGCACGAGCGCGAATCGCGCGTCGTTGCGCAGGCCGGCCGGAAGGGTGCGGTCACCGTGGCCACCAACATGGCGGGCCGCGGCACAGACATTCTGCTTGGCGGTAATCCTGAGTTCCTGACTCGCGAGCATTTCCTCAAAAACAAGCTCGCCATGCCCTATGCCGCCGCACCCTCAGTGATTTCCGGCGACGGCGCAAGCGGGGACGCTGCGCAGCCCGTTACGCCCGTGGTGCTGTTCCAGCACGAAGGCAAAATTTTTCAGGTGCCCTCCGACCAGTGGAGGCCCATCTACGATCAATTTGCCGAGCAATGCAGGGCCGAGCACGACGAAGTCGTTGCCCTCGGCGGTTTGCATATTCTCGGAACCGAGCGCCACGAGGCGCGCCGCATTGACAACCAGTTACGCGGCCGTGCCGGACGCCAGGGCGATCCGGGTTCATCGCGGTTCTTCCTTTCGCTCGAAGATGACCTCATGCGCATCTTCGGCGGCGAGCGCGTGAAAGCGCTGATGTACCGTCTCGGCATGACCGAAGGTGTTCCGATCGAATCGAAATTAATCTCTCGAAAAATTGAAGGCGCGCAGAAATCCGTCGAAGCGCAAAACTTCGACGCGCGCAAACACTTGTTGGAATACGACGACGTAATGAACAAGCAGCGCGAGACCATCTATGCCATCCGGCGGTCCGCGCTCGAAGGAAAAGATCAGCGCGATTACGTTCTCGGCATTGCCGAAGATGTTGCTCGCGAGCTTGTCGACACCTATTGCCCTCGCGAGCAGCATCCCGATCAGTGGAACGCCACTCAGCTTCTTGCCGAGGTGCACAGCCAGTTTGGTATCGAGGCCAAAGCCGCGGGAGCCGACCCCGCGTCAATGACCCATGACCAACTCTCCGATGCCACTATGGAAGCCGTCACCAAACGCTACGAGGAAAAAGAAAAGCAATTCAGTCCCGAACTGATGCGTTGGCTCGAGCGCCGCGTCATCCTCGATGTCGTCGATTCGCAATGGAAGGACCACCTCCTCTCGCTCGATCACCTCAAAGAAGGCATCGGCCTCCGCGGCTACGGCCAAAAAGATCCGCTCGTTGAGTTCAAGAAAGAAGCTTTCGTTTTGTTTGAAGACATGATGGCCCGCATCGACAACGAGACCATCCGCTATCTCTTTCACATCCAGATTCAGCAAGCCGAGAGGCCTCCCGACGAGATGCAGCTCAATCCTGAGGCTCAAGGTGGGCCAGCCCAGGGCGGACCCCTTCCCGCTCGCACACGCGGCCCTCTCGCGCCCCGGTCCGGCGGTGCGCAAGCTGCCGTCGCCAGCGCCGCCGCTCGCGCCAGTGAACCTGCGCCTCAGCGCCTTCCCGACGTGGCGCGCCAACTAGAACGCAAACAGCAGCGCCAGCAGCGCGATTTGCAATATCAAACGGGAGCCGCGCAAGCCGAAGCGCCCAAGCCAGTTCGCGCCGGAGCAAAGGTCGGCCGCAACGATCCGTGCCCCTGCGGCTCCGGCAAGAAGTACAAAAAATGTCACGGCGCCGCCGCATGAGCGACCTTCTCGCACATACGTGTCATTCCGAACGGAGCAAGCCAATTTCTTCTTTCGTTTCGCTCTTGCGAAACGTTGGCCTGCGGAGTCGAGGAATCTCTTCGCCGGCGTAGGTATTCGGCACGATGAAGCCATTCGGCGCGAGATAGGAAACCAAATGCCGCCCGTACCCGCACCGCAGCAAATGCCCGAACGCCATCCCATCCCTGGCGTGAAGAATCTCGTCGCCATTGCTAGCGGAAAGGGTGGCGTCGGAAAAACTACAGTCGCCGTCAACCTCGCTCTCGCCCTCGCCAAGCTCGCAAGCGCCAATGGCTCGGGCGCCCTAAACAAAGTCGGCCTGCTCGATGCGGACGTCTACGGCCCCAATGTGCCGATCATGCTCGGCACGTTGGAGGAGCCGCGCGCGACTCCCGACAAGCGCATCATCCCGGTCGAGGCCCAAGGAATCAAAATGATTTCCATGGGCCTGCTCAACCCCGGCGACAAGCCTGTGATCTGGCGCGGGCCAATGCTGCATAGCGTGATCACGCAATTCCTGCGCAGCGCTGTTTGGGGCGAGCTCGACTATCTCATCATCGATCTTCCCCCTGGCACCGGCGACGTTCAGCTCACATTGATTCAAACTGTAGCCGTGACCGGCGCGGTTGTCGTCACGACGCCGTCGATCGTCGCCCTCGCTGATGTCCGCAAGGCCATCGAAATGTTTCGCCAGGTCAATGTCGAAGTTCTGGGCGTCGTCGAGAACATGAGCACCTTCGCGTGCCCGCACTGTGGCAAGCCCGTCGACATCTTCGGCCACGGCGAGGGCGCGCGCACCGCCCACGAGTACGGTGTTCCCGTTCTCGGCGAAATCGAAATCGATCCGCGCATTCGCATCGGCGGCGACACCGGCAGGCCCGTCGCTGCGCTCGGCGATGCCGCGCCAGGCGCGAAAAGCCTCTACGATCTCGCTCGCTCCGTCAGCGCGCGCCTCGTCGAGGTCGGCGCCTCCGCCCAAGGCCCCTCCGTCACCATCGACTAGTTATTCTCCTTCAGAAGATCGGGGAAAATGACTATGACTACGTTGAGCCGGGAGAGAACTCTAACCGCGCGGATCATTGGGTTCTAGGATCGATAGCCTATGCGCTCACGATACTTGCGTTTACTGCTTTTAGCGCGACAGCTGCCGTGGCGCTCCTGCGTTGCGCTGCTCGTCAGAAAGTCCAGCAGCCGCGCCACCGTCTGATTCCGTCCTTGTAGAAATCTTTTGCGTAGGTCTTGTCGCTTGGTGCTCGGCCCGTTCCTTGTCAGTTTTTAAGGCGAATGTTATCTTGGCGTGTTGAGTCTTGACGACTTTTCGCGCAAGGGGATGGCGCGGTACTTCAACATTGGGTCGGGCGCGCTACCCTCCGCTATGCACCTGCAAATACAAGGGATAGCATGATCCGAGCCTATCGTGGCAAGCGCCCCGAAATCGCCGCTTCCGCCTACATTGACCCCGCCGCCGTCATCATCGGCGACGTGGTCATCGGCGCCGATTCGAGTGTTTGGCCTTGTGCTGTGATCCGCGGCGACGTGCACCACATCCGCATCGGTGCGCGCACGAACATTCAGGACGGCTCGGTGCTCCACGTCATGCGCGATGAATATCCCTTGCTTCTCGGCAACGACGTAACTGTCGGCCACGCCGTCACGCTGCACGGCTGCAACATTGAGTCCCGCTGCCTGATCGGCATGGGCTCCATCATCTTGAATGGCGTCACCGTGGGTGCCGGCAGCATCGTTGCCGCCGGCACGCTGATCACTGAGCGGACCGCGATTCCTCCGGGTAGTCTTGTCGTCGGCCATCCCGGCAAAGTGAAGCGCCCACTCACCGCCGTGGACCAAGCCTCTATCGACGCCTACGCCCAACGCTACGTCGAGTACAAAAATATTTACATGCAAGAAGCTGCAGGTGCCTCGTGATGAGTGATTGTGGCGTTCAGCAACGCTCTGTCATTCCGAGCGAAGCAGGCCGATTTTTTCCTCCGCTTCGCTCCCGCGAAGCGTCGGCCTGCACAGAGAGGAATCTCTCGTAATTTGTTATGGCGACAAAGTCCAAATTTCAGGCCATCAAAGGCACTCGCGACCTCCTGCCGCCGGAAACCGCCCTCTGGAATCACGTCGAGCAAACCGCCCGCGAAGTTTTCGCTACTTACGGCTTTGGCGAAATCCGCCTGCCGATCTTCGAGCCAACCGAACTCTTCGCTCGGTCCATCGGGACTGACACAGATGTTGTCTCGAAAGAAATGTATACGTTCGCGACCGGATACGATTCGGACTCTGTTGACGAGAGTGTTCCAGGTCGCACCGTTACGCTTCGTCCCGAAGCCACTGCTTCCATCTGTCGCGCCTACATCGAAAACAACATGCAGCAGCTCCCTCATCCTGTGAAGCTCTACTGTATCGGTCCGATGTTCCGCCGCGAGCGCCCGCAAAAAGGGCGCTACCGCCAGTTCTACCAAATCGACGCAGAAATTCTCGGCGGCCCGGACGCCCCGGCCATCGACGCCGAAGTCGTCGAAATGCTCATGACTTTCTTCGACAAGGTCGGCTTACAGGGCACAACTCTCTACATCAACTCTGTTGGCCACAGCGCGCCCAACTGCCGACGTGGCTACGTGGAGCTGCTCAGAGCAGAACTCCAAAAAGTGAGAGACAAACTCGGCCCCGACTCCCAGCGCCGTATCGAAACCAATCCCCTGCGCGTCCTCGATTCAAAGGTCGAGAGCGAGCAGCCCTATATCGAAAAACTACCGCACATCGCCGATCATCTTTGCGAAGACTGCGCGGCAAACTACGCCGCCGTGAAGCGCGAGCTCGAGCTGCGCGGCGTGATCTACGAAGAAAATTGGCGGCTCGTCCGTGGCCTCGACTATTACACGCGAACGACCTTCGAGATCACCGCTGCCGGACTCGGTTCCCAGAACGCCGTCTGTGGCGGCGGCCGCTACGATGGGCTGATCGAGCTGCTCGGCGGCCCGCCAACAAAAGCCACCGGCTTCGCCATCGGCGAAGACCGCCTGATCTTGTCGCTGCAGGAGAGCGCAAATTCCCAGTCACCCACCATTGGTTACCAGTCTCTCTCCGTCTACATCGCCTGGATGGGCGATAAGGCCTACGCCACTGCAGTTCGCGCGGCAAAAGACCTGCGCAACGCAGGCTTCAGCGTAGAATTGCCGCCGGTCGCACAAAAGTTCGGCAAAGCCCTGGGCCAAGCCGACAAGCTCGGCGCGAAGTATGCCCTCATTCTCGGTGAGGACGAGGTCGCCGAAGGCACCTGGACGCTGAAAACGCTGGCCGACGGCACGCAGACAAAATTGCCGGAGCCCGCGCTGATCGAGCACCTGCGCAAGCAGTTGTAGCTCACCCCTTTAGAGGTGAGGCTTTTTCCTCGCGCAGCTTGCGTCCAGGATTTGCCTTTGCCGTTAGTAGCACAGGCACTCCTGCCTGTGCTGGTTTGAAAGGCATGCAAACTGTACAAAAAGCGAGAAAAGTCACGCTTCGTCGTTGTGAAATGCAAGCCAACTTTGCGCATGAGTGCGATCGTGTCATCCTGAGGCTATGCGATGAGCATAGCCGAAGCATCTCAACGTACAATAAATCTCCTAACGAAATGAGTAGAGGACGGCCAACGTGCTCGATTTTCTCGGCAATCTGAAGCGCACACACTACTGCGGAACCCTGCGCGCCTCCGACGCCGACCGCAACGCCATCGTTATGGGCTGGGTGCATCGCCGCCGCGACCTCGGCAATCTCCTCTTCCTCGACTTGCGTGACCGCACTGGCCTCGTCCAAGTCGTCTTCAACAAGGAGACCCAGCCCGAGGCCCACGCAAAAGCCGAGCACGTTCGCAGTGAGTACGTCGTTGCCGTCGAAGGCAAAGTCGTGAAGCGGCAAAAGCCGAACCCCGACCTTGCCACCGGCGAAGTCGAGCTACTTGCTATCAAACTTCATATCCTCAACAACGCAAAAACTCCGCCCTTTCCCATCGAAGAAGAAATCAACGCCGCCGAAGAAACGCGCCTGCGTTACCGCTATCTCGACCTCCGCCGGCCAAAGCCGCATCAAAATCTCGCCCTTCGTCACCGCATCATTCTCGAAATTCGCAAAGTGATGGACGAGCTCGGCTTCATCGAAGTAGAAACGCCGATGCTCACCCGGTCCACCCCCGAGGGCGCCCGCGACTACCTCGTCCCCAGCCGCGTGCATCACGGCCAGTTTTACGCGCTGCCGCAATCGCCGCAAATCTTCAAACAAATATTGATGATCAGTGGACTCGATCGCTACTTCCAGATCGTCAAGTGCTTTCGCGACGAAGACCTGCGAGCCGACCGCCAACCTGAATTCACGCAACTCGACCTCGAAATGTCTTTTCCCCGCCAGGAAGACATTTTCCATGTGATCGAGCAAGTCATGGTGCGGGCCTGCGCCGTCGCCGGAATCAAAGCGCAAGCGCCGTTCCCGCACATGCTCTATAAAGATGTCGTTCGCAAGTATGGCAGCGACAAGCCCGATCTTCGCTTCGACATGGAGCTCCACGATGTCACGGATTGCTTTCCGGTCGAAGCAAAGCAGAAGCTTCAGATCGAGGGTAACGTCTTCGCCCTCGCCGCTCCTGGAGCTGCAAACTATTCGCGCAAGCAGCTCGATGATTTGACCGAGAAAGCCAAGTCGGCAGGGGCTCGCGGCGCCTACTTCGTCAAAGTCACGGCCGAAGGCACCACGTCAACCGTCGAAAAATTAATAGGCGCTGAAAGCGTTGCCAAGCTCGCAAAAGCAGTCGACGCAAAGCCGGGCGACCTCGTCGTTGCCGTCTCGGCTAGAACGCAAATCAAAGGAACCGAAGCCGCTGCACTCGTCGCCGGCCAACTCCGCCTACACCTTGGCGAAGTGCTCGGCCTCATCGATAAATCGCAATGGAAATTTCACTGGATCACCGGTTTCCCATTGTTCGAATGGAGCGAAACCGACAAATCCTGGGTCAGCGCCCAGCATCCTTTCACCGGCATCGTCGAGGAAGATCTCGACAAACTTGAATCCGCGCCGTGGGAAGTCCGTTCGAAAGGCTACGACCTCGTCCTGAATGGCTACGAGCTCGGCTCCGGCAGCATTCGAATTCATCGCCAGGACATCCAGGAGCGCCTCTTCAAAGCCCTCGGCCTCACCGAAGAACAACTTCGCCGCCGGTTCGGTTTCTTCCTGGCCGCCCTCACCTACGGCACACCCCCGCACGGCGGCATCGCCCTCGGCATCGACCGCGTCGTCATGCTCCTGGCCGGCGAAAAATCCATCCGCGAAGTCATCGCCTTCGCCAAAACCACCGCCGCCCAAGACCTCATGGCCGACTCACCATCCCCCGTCGACAAAGAGCAGCTTGACCAACTCGGCATCGCGCTTAGGGCCCGTCCCTGAGGCCGGCAATGGATACGCGACTTCCTCATGCGATTCGGAAGGAGCGCGACCTTCTTGCTTTGGTGGGGCTCCACTTCCTTTCCCCGTATCTTGCTTTCTTGCTTCTAGTGCGTTGGACGAGCTACTTTTGCCCTCACTGTAGCCAAGTATTTCGGAGAGATTATTGGCCAGACAACGTGAGACTCGGGGCTGGCGACCGCACATGCCGAGGATGTGCCAAGGTCTTTGACGATGGGTCGCGCGAGTGGCTCGAATTGGAAATGCGCCGAAAATTTCGATTTTTTCTTCCGCCGGGCATCATCGCAATTGCTGTCTCGGTTCTGGGTTGCGCTATTGCGGCTCTCTTTATCGCACCGCGCGATGTGGTCAACTTGCCTGCCGGAATCATCGTGATTGGTGTTTCCCTTTTTCCGACAATCGTATGGTGTTTGATTCGCCTATTAGCCGTTCGCCATTCGATACATCGCTATCAAAATGAGCCGGCTTCGATGCGAAGAAGACTAGAAACTGGCACAATTGGTTGATGTCCAAAGTCAGAATCCTCCCCGAATCTGTCGCCAACCGCATCGCCGCCGGCGAAGTCGTCGAGCGCCCCGCCTCCGTCGTTAAGGAACTTCTCGAAAACGCGCTCGATGCCGGCGCAAAGACCGTGCGCGTCGAAGTCGAAGCCGGCGGCAAGCGCATGATTCGCGTCATCGATGACGGACATGGCATGAGCCATGATGACGCGCTTCTAGCCTTCGAGCGTCATGCCACCAGCAAACTGCGCACGGCGGATGACTTGCTCTCCATCGCCACACTCGGATTCCGCGGTGAAGCCCTTCCCACGATCGCGGCCGTGTGCCGGCTCTTACTGGAGACCCACGCCGAAGAAGAAACCGAAGGTACCCGCGTCGAATTCGCGGGCGGCAAACTCGTCGGAGTTAAGCCCGCGGGCTTGCCCATGGGAACTACGGTCAGTGTCGCCGATCTTTTTTACTCCGTTCCCGCACGCCGGAAATTCCTCAAATCGGAAACCACCGAGCTCGGCCACATTGCTTCGCTCGTCACGCACTACGCCCTGGCGAATCCCGGCAAGCAATTCGTTCTGACCACGCCGACGCAGCAGATTGTCAACTGTGCGCCCACCGAGCGCCTGGCCGACCGCGTATACCAACTCTTCGGTCGGCAAGCCCTCGATGAGCTCGTCGAAATCCCCGCTGTTTCCGCGGGTTTTCGCGCCGCAATCACTGAGCCCGACCTGGAACCTGAGGAAGAAAAGGCACGCCTCACATTATTCGGCTTCACTTCGCGCCCCGAGGTGCAACGCCTCAATCGCAACGGCATCTATGTTTTTGTCAACCGCCGCCTCGTCCGCGACCGCCTGATCCTTCACGCCATCCACGAAGCCTACCGCAACATCCTCCCGCCAAACGTTTTTCCCGCCACCCTGCTCTTTCTCGAGATGCCCTACGACGAAGTCGACGTCAACGTCCATCCTGCGAAAATCGAGGTCCGCTTCCGCCGTTCGCAATTCGTGCACGATTTCACGCGTGACGCCATTCGCCAGGCACTCATGAGTGCGCGCCCGATTGCCAGTTTCGCGGCTGCTGTCAGCACGGGTGCAGTCTCCCAAAATACGGCGACCGCGAGTCCATCAACCTTCAGTGCAGCCTCACCCGATCTCGCAAGCTCAACCGGAGTTCCGCGTGCGGTCATTCCGCCGATCGAAGACATCGGCCTCGGCTCCGGAGTAGGCTCCGATGGCGGCTTCGACCTCACCTCCGCCGCGCCATTTCGACCCGTCGACCAGCGCTTCGCGTTCGAAGCCGGCGTAACTCTCAGCGAATCCATCGCGCCATCAGCCCAACCTCCGATATCCCAGTGGGCCGCCAATTTTGCAGCCCCCAACTCCAACGCGCCTGCGCGCCTTCCCCATCCCGAGGAAATCACTGACCTGAAGCCCCTGGGCCAGGTCAGCTCCAGTTTCATCGTCGCCGTGAATGGAGAAGGTCTTTGGTTGGTAGACCAGCACGTCGCCCACGAGCGCGTGCTGTTCGAGCAGCACCTGGAAACGCGCCGCGCGGGCAAGGTCGAAAGCCAGCGAATGCTAATGCCGCTAGTCCTGGAGCTGTCGCCTCGCCAGTTGGTCACCTTTGAAAAAATCGAAGAAGAGTTGCGCGCCAACGGATTCGAAGTCGAGCCAATGGGCCCGCGCAGCGTGGCCATCCAGGCTGTTCCGGCGGGCGTCGCCTCCAGCGATGCCGAAAAATTGCTGACCGAGATTCTTGACGGCATCGAGCGCGAAAACGCCGCGATCTCCCTCGAAACGCTACAAGCCAAAATCGCCGCATCGACCGCGTGTCACGCAGCCATCAAAGTAAATATGCCCCTCGATCAACCCAAAATGGAATGGCTGCTGGCGGCTCTCGCCAAGACGGATTGCCCCATGAGCTGTCCGCACGGGCGCCCGGTGGTTTTGCGTTATTCGGTGAAAGAGATCGAGCGCGCCTTTCACCGGATCTAGAACGCACCCGTAGCCACGGTTTCAGTACGCAGCGTCCGCAAAGGCTGTAGCCGCGGTCTTCAGACCGCGGGCTTTTCCATCAAAGGAGAAAAATGACCGACACGCAGAAAACAGTCGTGGTCTTCGGCCTGGCCAACAAGCGCAGCATCGCCTGGGCCATCGCACAGAAGCTGCAAGCGGTCGGCTGGAGACTGGCGATCACCTACCAAAATGAGCGCTTAGCGCTCGAAGCGAAAGACCTCATCGCCGAGCTGCCGGGCGCCGAAGGATTCATGTGTGATGTGACTCAGGATGACCAGATCGCGCGTCTGTTCGCCGACCTGAAAGAAAAATACGGCATGCTCCACGGATTGGTGCACAGCATTGGTTTCGCGCCAGAGGCCGACTTGAAGGGCGACTTCATCAACACCACGCGCGAGGGATTCCGCATCGCCCACGACATCAGCGTCTACTCCCTCATTGCTGTCGCACGCGGCGCGTTGCCTCTGATGACTTCGGGAGGCGCCATCGTCACACTAACCTACTACGGCGCCGAAAAAGTCGTACCGAAATACAATGTCATGGGCGTCGCGAAAGCGGCTCTGGAGGGCACTGTTCGCTATCTTGCCCATGATCTCGGCCCCAAGGGAATCCGCGTGAATGCCATTTCCGCTGGACCGATCAAGTCACTAGCCTCGCGCGGCATTTCCGGATTTGGCGAGATGCTGAAGACCCATATCGAACGCGCACCCCTGAAACGTAACGTCGATGCCGCGGAAGTCGGCGCAACCGCGGCCTTTCTCCTCTCTGACGGTGGCTCAGGAATTACCGGCGAGACCATCTACGTCGATTGTGGCTACAACATTATGGGTTTTTAGAAGTTTACAAGCTGCGCTTCTCAGTTTAGAGTTCCCGCGACACAAGGTCGTGTTCAGCGGTAAAAGATAAAATAGGCCGTTTGTTACCTAGAGTAGGGCTCGTCGAAACCGATCATTCCCAGCTCATGAGAAAACTCACGATAGCCATCGATGGCCCTGCCGGTTCGGGCAAAAGCAGCGTTGCGCGCCGCGTCGCTAGTGTCCTCAATTATTTGTACCTCGATAGCGGCGCGATGTATCGCGCGCTCGCGCTCAAGGCCCTGAAGCAAAACGCGCCGCTCCACGACGAATCCGTCCTCGAGCGCCTCGCCGGCGCTACCCACATCGAGCTCAAATCGCCCACTCCCGAACAAGAAAAGGCCGGCGCAAAGAACCGCGTCTTTCTGGATGGTGTCGACGTTACCGATGCTATCCGCACCGCCGAAGTTGCGCAGGCGTCATCGCGGCTAGCCACCATCGCTGCTGTGCGCCAAGTCCTCGTCGCAGAGCAGCAACGCGCCGGTGCGGGCGGCGGTGTCATCATGGAAGGCCGCGACATCGGCACCGTGGTGTTCCCGGACGCCGAACTCAAGATTTTTCTGGACGCTTCCCCCGAAGTCCGCGCGGAGCGCCGCTGGAAAGAGCACCAGGAAAAAGGCGACGTGGTTACGCTAATAGAAGTATTGGAAGAAGTCCGCGAGCGCGACCAGCGCGACCGCGAACGCAAAGTCTCTCCCCTCGTTCGTGCGCCAGATGCCATCCTCGTCGACAATACCGCCATGGACGCCGAAGAAACCGCCCGCCTCATCATCATGCTCGCCCACGAGCGCGAAAACGAGGCCGCCGCAGCCGCCGCAACAAAATGATACGAAGTGTCAGCTAGCGCATGCCGCTCGGGGAATTTGTGGCGCCCGCGGACCGTCGCGGGCATCCGCGGCGGGTGCCGCACCCTGCGCTTTTCAGGGTGCGGTTTTTCCCGTGGAAGACCGAGAGCTTACTCCGAGGAAGGGAACTCCTTTCCTCCTCCGTGTCCTCTGCGCCCTTCGTGGTGAAATTCCTCCGTGATTCCCCTAACCTAAGTACCTGAAAATGGACGCGTAATCGGAAACATGCAAAAACCGGCAAAAAAAAGCTTGACAGAAAATTCGAGTCCATTTACTCTGCGGTTACTCAGTCATACTTCTGCCGGACGGCGGGAATCCCACTGAGCGTGACATGGTGGACATGAGACAGGAAGACAAAAGCCAAGACGGAACGATAACAAGGCGACTGCGTCTCGTGAACCACTGGTTCGCGCGACCCTAAAAAACCCGCCTAAATTGCTTCGTTTCAAGCAGTTCTCGGAGAAGTGTTCCCGGTATGGTGAAGTTCACGGGTACTTCGTCTGGAAAGAGCCCGAAAGGCTTCGGGTTCGAAGCCCGAACTCCCTGAGCGGCTGTTCCTCCCGGATTTTTCTTCTCTGCGTGTGAATCCGCGGAACGAAGCGATGGTAACGGATCAGTACTACCGGTGGGCGCGCGGTGACTTTGCGGCGGCCCGCACACTGAGTGAGGCCCCGGATTTGAGGGTGAGGCATAAGCAGGGAACGTGAAGTTTGCGGCGTGGTGAAGGCACGGGTTCCATCGTACTCCAACGGTTGCGGGGTCGAATCCCGCCAGTGGCGCAAGTCTCTGTAGCTCAAATGGCAGAGCAGTGGAAAAAAAAACCTGGGCCGATCGTTCCCGCTGCGAAGATTTGGCCGGGGCGAGTCGCAAATGGCGAGCGACTCGCCCCGGGGCTGACAGGCATCGCCAAGCGTCGCGGCATGGATTGGCTTCCAGTGCTGGCGTTTTCAGAGAGCGAACTAGAATTCGCAGGACTGAGGAACGAGAAATGACGAATGGGGGCGAATGAGACTCGCAAGGGATCAAGCATCAGCGACCCTGGAGCGAAGCTCCACGACGCGAAAACACATTCCGACTGCGATTCGCAGTCTTAGAAGGGAATAAGCAATGGGCAGCGACTTAAACCGATTTTTTTCTCGAATGGGCGCGCGCGTAAAGGTATTGAAAGGCGTACCTCTGTCGCCCCGATGGAACCTGGCCCGATCTCGCGAGGAAATGCCGCGCATTGTTCTTGATATTTGTCGGGATAAACTCGGCGAATACTTCGAGATCCAGACAGCTCCCGGGACGCAAGAACTCGTGGTTCTGAACGTTCAGCCGAGCGAAAGGCATCTGCTTCTGCTCAGCCGGCAGTTCGGCCAGCAGGGGCAGGTTCTGGCCAAGCAGAAGTTTCTATGCGGTCACGACGAGCGCCACTGGTTCGTAGCGGCAATTCCTGAAAGCGAACCGGTGAGCACCGTCGCCGACGCAAAGATTGCCTTGAAGCCAGAGGTAGTTCGGGTGCGTGAGCGAACGCTGGGACTCTCTCGAGCGGAGAGCTCCCGGCGCAGGAACGCGGCGTTTGTCCGCCAAGGGGAATGGTTTTTCATTCCGGATGAAGCTTTGAACGTTAACCCGTTCCTCATTCTTCGGAATGAGCCCCTCTCTCGCGGAAACGGCGGAAAGCCGCACTGGGCCGAAGAATGCTACCGGTCCGGCGGGGAAACGGTGTACGTCTCGGGAGCGTATCCCACGGGCTTGACGGCTCTGGAATACAACCGATTGCCGGAACAGAAGCGGAAGCGAGGCAACTTCCGAGTGATGCAGCGTGACGCGTCGGTCCACGTGCGGGGTGAGATTTGGCACCCCGATCACGAGACCGTAACGCTCAAGTGTTGGCACCGAATGATGATGAACACCGAGAACCGCTCGAGCGCAATGCGCTTTCTGGCGTTTCTCGACTAAGCCGGGACCTTCTGATCCAGCCATGGCTTCCGGAGCAGAGGTCCCTCGGAGAGAGGAGGACTGGCACAAATGGCAAAGATGAACGTATGGAAGCACATGTTTCCGGTGCGCACACACGAGGGCGCCATCGCCCAGAAAATCGATCCAGAGCGCGAGCTTTGGCGCTCGGTGCTGACTTGCCTGCTCTGGGAAGACGCCTTCTATGAGAAGGGAAGTGAAGTCTCCAGGCGCATCGCCGAGCTCGTAGCGAAGAACAAGCCGGAAGATGTGGCGGCTCTGGCCCGCGAAGGTCGCGACAACATGCAGCTTCGTCACGTGCCGCTCTTCCTCATCCGGGAGTTGGCCCGCCGCAAGGGCGCCGGAACACTCGTGGCTGAATCGCTGGCCACCGTGATCGAGCGCGCGGACGAACTCGGCGAGTTCGTCGCCCTCTACTGGAAGGAGAAGAAGCAGCCGCTTTCCGCGGGCGCGAAGCGCGGGCTTGCTCGGGCGTTCACGAAGTTCGACGCCTACCAGATCGCCAAGTACAACCGCGAGTCGGTGGTCAAGCTTCGCGACGTGCTCTTCCTCTGCCACGCCAAGCCCAAGGGTGCCGAGCAGGCAGCCGTTTGGAAAAAGCTCGTCGAGAACACGCTCGGGCCTCCCGATACCTGGGAGGTCGCATTGTCCGCAGGGAAGGACAAGCGCGAGAACTTCGAACGGCTGCTTCGCGAAGGCAAGCTGGGCGGCATGGCCGTCCTGTGCAACCTCCGTCTAATGCTGGCGGCCGGAGTGGAGGACGCGGCTGCCGGGCTCGCCATTCTGCTTCGCGAGAAGGCCGAGGAGTTCAGCATCGCTACCTTCTCTGACGCATGCGTCGAGTTGCCTCCGCGGCGCGGATTCGCTCTCCGCGACGCGATTGTCGGCTCCCAGGCGCACTCCGGCACGTACCTCAAGCGCGCGC
>Ga0070698_100002515_pt1 | contig 20194 bp, 15 predicted proteins | sample KBSK1502metaG_FD_65477 | JGI IMG/M metagenome (GOLD analysis project Ga0070698, IMG submission 65477) | Corn, switchgrass and miscanthus rhizosphere microbial communities from Kellogg Biological Station, Michigan, USA - KBS K1-50-2 metaG | ecosystem: Host-associated > Plants > Roots >...
TTGAAAGAAGTATCTGGTTGCGGCTTCTTATAATCCTGGTAGTGCTGGACGTTCTTTTCATCACTCCTGAGTGAATCAGTAATTACTTTCAGCAAATCGGGCCGGCTCAAATAAAAATCACGGCTTTTTATAAAAGCCTCCTCTGTTGTAAAATGCATTTTGAAGATCTGCTCATAGAGAATAGCGCTTTCAGCTTTTTGATTGCAGGTACTATCCTTCATGATAAAATCAGATACATATGCATCTGCACGCATCAGGTCCCACATGATCTTCCGCATTTCATTTTGAGATATTATTCCCTTTGGGATCTTTTTATCCCTGATACAACTATATAAGGAAATTGAAAGAATAAAAAAAAGAAGGATTCTCATTTCAGATCATTATAAATGCGGGCATTGGTAACATCTAATTTTAGTAAGTGATTTAATGCCCGGTCTTTCACGTCTTTTTTTGCTTTGCTGAATACTTTTACTAATTCCTGGCTTCTCCCCTGGAAAAAGAACTGCATGATCATGGAATTCGGATTTTCCTTTTCAATTGTTGAAAGATAATTAAGGCAATTTAAAACACCGTTTCGTCCTTCGTCCTCGTTATCATATAACAGGTCCATACCATGCCGGTAATAAGAGTACATGGCATCATGAAAAAGTGCAAAGCGATTGCTATTGAGATTTTCTGCAAGCCAGTAACGGTTTCGCTGGCTTTCAAAATTTTTCCACCCGGAAATTTCACTTGATTCAGGTGCATAGTTCACAATATTCTGCGCTTTTTGAAAATATTGGTCGCCTCCGCGAAGAGAAAATGAATCATAATCGAAACCAAGGATAGTATAGATCCAATATGCAAATACAGCAGTTAAATTTGATACCAGCGCATCACTTCCCTGTATTCTATTCTCATTAAACTCTACAGGCTGAAATTCCAAATACCTGAACACAATATTATCATCAATAAAATTTATTAAGGGGCATTGATATGTGGAGTTATAAGCCGGCCGGGCAGCCTGCACTGTAAGTGTGGCACGATAAACATTTGTGCCGATCACATCATTAATATTCAGCAGAAAATTACATTGTATTTTTTCAGATGTCTGGAATGCATCATTTGTCCATTTCCTGTTATTTACAAAATTTGTGAGAACAGTTTGAAGGGTCTGGAAAATTTTACGGTCAATCGTTGTAGGTACTTTATCCTTATTAACATTTACAGTAAGCTTCGACTGGATCTCCTGCGAGTTTCCAAACAGGTAAATAAAAGAGAATGCAACGAGTAGAATGGTTTTATTTCGCATAGTATAACTGGATAATAGTATCAACAATATTTTTTGCTACTTCTTTTTTTGACATCAGTTCATAATTGAATTCCTTACCGCTCTTGTCAAAGATGCTGATTTTATTTGTATCAGTGCCAAAGCCTGCACCTTTATCGTTGAGCGAATTCATTACTACCATATCAGCATTCTTGGTTTTTAATTTGCCAAGGGCATATTCCCGTTCATTATTTGTTTCAAGGGCAAATCCAACTAATACCTGTTTTTCTGATTTCTTTTCACCTAAGGCCTTTAAAATATCTTTCGTCTTCTTTAATTCAATTACAAGCTCCCCATTCGTTTTTTTAATTTTATTTGCTGCAACTTCTGCAGGAGTATAATCTGCAACAGCAGCTGCCATCACCCCGATATCTGATGTATCAAATTCTTTTGTACAGGCATGATACATTTCTTCTGCAGTATTTACCCGTACAGATTTGATACCGGCTGCCGGTAAATCAATAGAGGAAGGACCCATGATCAAAGTAACTTCTGCGCCACGATCAAATAATTCCTCAGCAATTGCTAAACCCATTTTACCTGAAGAATGATTGCCAATAAAACGAACAGGATCGAGTGGCTCATAAGTTGGCCCGGCAGAAACAAAAGCTTTTTTACCTGCCAAAATCTTAGAAACAAAAAAATTGTCTTCAATATATTTTACAATATTATCGGGTTCGGCCATGCGCCCATCTCCTGTTAATCCGCTCGCAAGTTCTCCTTTATCAACCGGAATTATATTATTTCCGAACGAAAGCAGTTTCCGGATATTTTCTTTTGTTGAAGGATGATGCCACATATCCTCATCCATTGCCGGAGCAACAACGACCGGGCATGTAGCTGACAGGTACACTGCCAGCAACAAATTATCACATTGTCCATGCGCCATTTTTGAAAGCGTATTACAACTTAACGGTGCGATGAGCATAACATCGGCCCAACGGCCAAGCATAACATGATTAGCCCATGAATCTTCATCAAAGAGATCAACCAACACCTTATTTTTAGAAAGCGTGGAAAGTGTAAGTTTTGAAATAAAATCTGTAGAAGAAGGAGTCATGATCACTTTTACCTCAGCGCCGGCTTTGACCAATTGTCTTACAAGAAATGCGGACTTGTAAGCTGCTATACTTCCTGTTACCCCCAGCAATATTTTTTTACCTTCTAACATCTGCCTATAAAATTAAAACTAACTATCAGAAACTAAAAGCGTTCCGAGGTTCGGAACGCTAAATTATTTTATCGGTCAAAATCAATTGTCGGCTGATTAACTAAAAAGCTCATCTTCTCCTTTACGGAAGTAAACTTTGTCTTCCATAAACTCCTGCGTTGCCAGTAAAGCCGGGTTAGGCATCCTTTCATAAGCACGGGAGATCTCGATCTGCTCTTTATTCTCATGAATTTCTTCCAGGCTATCAGTATGGCTTGCAAATTCCTCAAGCTTATTATGCAATTCCTCTTTAAGTGAAATATTTATCTGGTTAGCTCTTTTACCGATAATAGAAATAGACTCATAAAGATTGCCTGTCTTTTCCTTTATATCATTCAAATTTTTTGTTTCAACTATGTTACTGGTGCCAACACTAAGTTGACGTCTTAGTTTGCTCATTGTTCAGATTTTTAATATTATTATTTGATAATGAAATATAGCGTTCAACTTCTTTAACCAATTTGCTTTCAGGGAAGCGATCAACAAAATCATTACATTCAGTTATCACCTGCTCATAACGCTCCGCTTTTTTCTCATCCACACTCAATTCCGCAAATTTAAAATAAGATTTTATAACCATCAGTTTATATTCGTCCCCTTTTTGAGACTCTGGAAAATCATTGAGCAAGCTGGTATAGGAAACGCCAGCTGCTCTGAACTGGCCTAAATCAAAATACAATTGGGCTGCAAGTCTTTCTTTTTCTTCCAATTTAGCACGGCAAATATCAATAAGTTCGGTGGCCTCTTTATTTCTTGGAGAATTTGGATGCGTATTAATGAAAGTTTGGAGCATGCCCATTGCTTTCATCGTATTGGTTTGGTCAAGAGCAACCTTAGGTGACATTCTATAAAAACAATATGCTCTCATGTAATCAAGCTCTTCAGCTTTCGTACTATTGGGAAATGCTTCAAGAAAGCTTTTAAATAAATTCTCAGCGTTTAAATAATCCTTCTGATAATAGGCGCAATAAGCGTATTTATAATAAATATCTTCAAAAAGCGGAGACCCTCTGAAATTCGGCATTACATCTTCATAAATTGCTTGCGCCAGGTGGTATTTCTTTTTCACATAGAATTGTTCAGCCATTCGCAACTTATAATCGGGATCCTTGCTTTTTAAGATCTTATTGATCCCGTTGCAACTGCTTAATAAACCTGCAATAATGATAAAAAGGAAGACTCTCATAAAAAGTGGGCAAAGATAGTTTTAATCCAGCAAATCTGATCTAAAAATTAATTGAGGCCAAGCCTGTGAGGTTAAGATTATTGTAATACTTCCGGGCCTGAAATGACAAAACAAAAAAAGACCCTTCGATCAGAAGGGTCTTTATATATCAAAACTCTTTAATTTATCCTTTTCTTAGGTTCGGGTGAGGAGCCGGAACTGTATTTGGTCCTTCTTCACCTTCATTAGCCGGACGAATATCAACAGTATCGCAATCGCCACCTTCTTCGCCATATTTAAAGATAAGTCTGTCGCCACTTACACCTTCTTTTTCTATCAGGTAGTTAATGATTGCATTTACTCTATCCCAGCTTCTTTGCTGTTCAACCTTGTTACCAGCGCAATATCCTGTTACAACTACGTTGCAACCTGGAGAATTACGCATACGATCAGCAACTACTGCAAGCAATCTCTTAGCATCATCACTTAGTTTAACTGAATTCTTAGTAAATGTTACACTTGGTAATGCGCCCAGTTTTTCAGCACAATTATCTCCACCAATCTTCAAACCACGGTAACATGAAGTATCCGGACAAGGAACAGGGCATTTACCGATACCATCTGCATCTACAGGCTGACAATATGTTGGAGTAATGAGTTCTTTATCCTTACAATCAGGAACGCCGTCGCCATCAGTATCACGGGTTACACCATGTGTATCAACAGGACAACCTTCAGGAGTTTGCTCCTGGTCGAATTGATCGGTAACACCATCAAGATCGCTATCAGGAAGAACCGGTTTTGGTAAACGCATTAAACGAGGATTGCGGATCTCGCTGTATGCATAATCAAGCGGGTTGAGCCACCAAAGAGGTTCAACTGCTTTAGCACCAATGTTTATATTTAAACCAAGTGATAAGAAATTATAACTATCGAAATCACGGGTAAGTGAAGGAGTACCTAAGTCTGCTTCCTGCCAGCGCTGACCATCAAGAAGGTCATCCTTCGTGAACGTAACACGATCTTCAATAGCAAGGTTAAGCCTGTTACTAAGTTTGAAAGCAAAACCGACACCACCGGTAAGTGTTGGTTTTAGTGTTTTATTGAAAAGTTTTGGTCTGCGTGTTCCGTGGTTGTCTGCAGGTGTTTCATAAGTATCATCCAAAAGGTCCTTTAGATCTTTACGGGTATCTTTTCTTGTCTTATGAGTTCCATCCGGTATAGTTGAAAAATTATATTTGCTACCATTTTCATTAAGAGCATTTACATCTACACGATAAACAGTGGCCCCTACACCGCCAAATCCGTACATGTTAAACCCTGTTTTGGCTTTGTGAAAACGAATATTATTTAAAGTAACAACTCCCTGTAATGAAAGGTCCTGAACCTTTGATTTATAGTTATAGAATATTCTTTCAATTGGAGTATTTGGGGCAAGTAACCCACCCGTAACTGAATTGAAAAATGCAGGTTGAGTAGTAGCCGGATGCATACCTAACAAAGGCGCAACATATTTCGTGCTCCATGCCGGGTTACGAGCGAAGTTGTTTGCTGCCAACCAATGTAATCCTTTTCCGATTCCATACATGTATTCCAATCGCATTGAAAAAACATAACCAAATGCTTTTCTCACATGAAGACCAAATCCTGGGGTAGGAGTAAGGCCAGGCACATCGCCACTAATGGCGAACATACCAGCTTTAACACCTATTTCCCATTGATTACGTGGTTTTGCGGGGAAATTGTAAGTTCCGTTTAAGAATTCTGAATGCTGAGGCATTCTTTTAGCAGGGATAAGGGAAGAATCTTTTACATCATAGCTTGCGCCTACCTGACCATAACTTCCTGTTGCCAGCAGACATATAATGCCAGCCAGTAAAATGTACTTTTTGCTTGCCATAACTTGAGAGTTAGTTTTTGATAAGAGAATACGAATGTCCAAATTTAGGCAAATTTATAACTTGATGCTTAAAAACCAAATTTTTATGCGATTTATTTAGTTGAAAATCATTGTGGAATTTGTTCTACAAAACCACCTCTGAAGTTAGTTAACCATATAACTCTAATATTTTTTTGATGCGTATATTGCTCTTGTTTTTATAAAATGAACTTACCGACTGCACTGATTGAAAATGAGCTTAAAACCTTTGAAGTCAAATTCAAAGAAGCTGCTAAAAGCAGGGCTCCGCTTTTAGATCGTATCATGCGATATGTTGTAAAGAGAAAAGGGAAACAACTTCGCCCGATGTTTGTGTTACTCTCGGCCCGGCTATGCGGATCAATTACAGAAAGCACTTACAGGGCAGCTTCCCTGGTTGAGTTATTACATACTGCCACACTTGTTCATGATGATGTAGTTGATGATTCTGCTGAAAGAAGAGGTTTTTTTTCTGTGTATGCTTTATGGAAAACAAAAGCTTCAGTTTTAATTGGCGATTACTTACTCGCAAAAGGTTTATTGCTTTCTCTTGATAATAATGATTATAAGATCCTGCATATACTTTCTGATGCTGTAAGAAAAATGAGTGAGGGTGAGTTACTCCAACTTGAAAAAGCCAGGACACTTAATATCCAGGAAGATGTTTATTACGAGATCATAAAAAATAAGACGGCTTCTCTATTGGCGTCTGCATGTGCGGCAGGGGCATGGTCTTCTTCGAATAGCGAAGAAAAAACAGAGCAAATGAGATCATTTGGTGAATCCGTTGGAATGGCGTTTCAAATAAAAGATGATCTGTTTGATTATGCCAGCGATAAAATTGGCAAGCCAACAGGAAATGATATCAAAGAAAAAAAATTAACGCTGCCCCTTATTTATACATTAAAGACATGTGATAAAGAAACAAAAAGAGAGATCATTTACATTGTAAAAAATAAAAACAATGATGCGACGCAGGTAAAGAAAGTTGCCGAAATTGTTACAAGATCCGGTGGCATTCAATATGCAACTGATAAAATGAATGAGTTTTATAACAAAGCAAAGGATATTCTTTATCAATTCCCGGATGATGATTCAAGAAAAGGCCTTGAAGACCTGATCAATTTTGTCATCAACAGAAAATATTAATGGAAAGAAGATGGAAAATATTAACTGCAGATAAACAAAAAGCTGACCAGCTAAAGCAATCGCTTAAGATATCTTCTGTCATTTGCAATATACTTGTTCAAAGAGGCATTGAAACTTTTGAACAGTCTAAATATTTTTTCCGGCCCGAATTAAAAGATCTTCATGATCCCTGGCTGATGAAAGACATGGATAAAGCCGTTGAAAGAATTATTCATGCTGTAAACAATAATGAAAAGATCCTGGTGTTTGGTGATTATGATGTGGACGGAACAACGGCAGTAGCCTGCATGTACCGGTTTCTGAAAAATATCCATTCTGCAGTTGATTTTTATATCCCTCATCGTTATCGCGAAGGTTATGGTATAAGCAAAGTAGGAATTGATTTTGCAAAAGAAAATGAATTCACTCTTATTATTTCTCTTGATTGCGGAATAAAATCAGTTGACTTAATTAAATACGCAAAGGAACTTGGCATTGACTTTATAGTTTGCGATCATCATTTACCTGATGATGAATTACCGCCCGCTGTTGCTATTTTAAATGCTAAACAAAAAGACTGCAACTATCCTTATAAAGAATTATGCGGCTGTGGTGTGGGATTCAAATTGATCTCCGCACTTGCTCCGCAATTTGAATTAAGTGATGAGGACGTTTATGAATACCTTGACCTGGTTACCACAGCAATTGCTGCCGATATTGTTCCAATGACAGGTGAGAATCGGATTCTTGCTTATTATGGCATAAAAAAGGCAAATGAAAATCCAAACAATGGAATAAAAGCCCTCGGGTTTTTAAGCGGCTTAAAAAAAGAACTGCATATCAATAATCTTGTCTTCATGATCGCACCAAGAGTGAATGCCGCCGGCAGAATGGATGATGCAAGAAAAGCGGTGCAAATGTTTATTGCCGAAACTTATGACGAAGCATTACATTATGCAGAAATGCTTCATAGCGATAATACCGACAGGAAAGAAGCCGATGGAAACATTACTGGTGAAGCTTTGACGCTGATCAGTGCAAACAATGATTGGTTGGAAAGAAAATCGACCGTTGTTTTTAAATCTACATGGCATAAAGGAGTTGTCGGTATTGTTGCATCAAGATTGATCGAACATTATCACCGGCCAACAATTGTGTTAACGCAAAGTGGTGACTACGCTGCCGGTAGTGCACGAAGTGTACCTGGGTTCAATTTATATGAAGCAGTTCATGCCTGCAGGGAACATTTACTTGGCTATGGTGGTCATTTTGCAGCAGCGGGATTGACATTGGAGTTAGATAAGATCGATGCATTCAGAAATAAGTTTGAAGAAATAGTTTCAGCAACAATTCACCCGGAGCTATTGATCCCTGAAATCGTTATTGATGCAGAGATAAATTTTACTGATATCCAATGGCCATTCTATAATATCATTCAGCAAATGGAACCATTCGGGCCGGAAAATTTGCGACCGGTCTTCGTTGCAAAAAAAGTTTTGAATTCGGGTTATTCTAAAGTTGTAAAAGAAGAGCATATAAAATTTTCTCTCAAACAAAATAATATTGTCTTTACAGGGATTGGTTTTAAAATGGCTGATAAGTTTCATTTACTTGAAATGAAAAAGCCGATCGATATTGTTTTTAAAATTGATGAAAATGAATGGAACGGGAATAAAACTCTTCAGCTTAGAGTAATTGATTTCCGAATCAGTGAACAGTGAAAAAGTTTTTTCATTATATATATAATTTTTTTTACGTGGCATTTAACTGGAATTTGCCTCTGGCTATTTTTATTGCATGGCATGAAATAAAACGTGGGCCAAAATACAATATCAATACAATAAAACCGGTAAGTCTCGAAGCCCTGACCATTGATGACGGCGATATAACCAAAAGTTCTCCATACGAAGCGTTGAACTATTATATTCTTGAAACTCTTCTTGAAAATTTCCTCAAATTATTCCCTCGTGAAAAAAGTATAATTGATATTGGTTCCGGAAAAGGAAGGGTAATGGTGGTAGCAGCTCATTATGGTTTTAAAAATATTACCGGCGTGGACTTCGCCAGGGAGCTCTGTGCAGCAGCTGAAAGAAACACCAATAAAATAAAAGCACAATTCCCGGACACAACATTTAATATCCATTGTAAGGATATATTGAATTACACAATTGATAAGAATGATAAAGTATTTTTCCTTTATAATCCGTTCAATAGAGAGATCATGGAGAAATTGGTAGAAAAAATAGATCGCTCAGTAAAAGAACATTCGCGGACGATCTGTTTTATTTATGCAAATCCTCAACAAAAAGAAGTTCTTCTTCAAAAAGGTTATAAAGAAGTTTTCAGGATCAAAAAATTAAGATTGCTTGAAGGAGTGATCCTTTTAAAATAATCAGGCTAACAACTTATTCGTAGAAATACGAGAGTTAATAAAAATTTTATTGATTGTTTAATTCGTGAAAGCAGATTAAGTCTACTTTTAGTTTGCCAAAACAATTTTAGATGAGAAAGTTCTACGCACTTTTGTTTTCAATTTCATTTTTTCTTTTCAAGAGTTCATATTCACAAACTGTTTCATTAACTGGCCCAACTTATAACCAGGACTTCAATACACTTGCCCTATCAGGAACTTCAGGTACAGTACCCACTGGCTGGTTATTTTCAGAATCAGGAACAAATGCAAACACTATTTATACAGCAGGAACGGGATCAGGCAATGCCGGAGATACTTATAGTTTTGGTGCAGCAAGTAATTCTGAAAGAGCTTTTGGAGGTTTACAATCAGGAACCTTAAATCCAAGTATCGGTGCAGGATTTACAAATAATACCGGAGGTACTATCACATCGCTTGCCTTTGCTTACACTGGTGAACAATGGAGATTGGGAACAACTGGAAGGAATGACCGGATAGATTTTCAATACAGTTTGGACGCAACAAGTCTTACAACAGGCACATGGACTGATGTAAACAATCTTGACTTTTCAGGACCTGTCAGCACAGGAACCGTTGGTGCATTAAATGGAAATGCTGCTGCAAACAGAACTGCAATTTCATTTACGATAACTGGTTTAGCAATACCTAACGGCGCTACATTTTTTATTCGCTGGTTAAGTTTTGATGCAGCGGGTGCTGACGATGGTCTTGGTATTGATGATTTTTCAGTAACGCCAACAAGCACCGGCGGCAATAGTATTGCTATCAATGATGTTTCAATACCTGAAGGAAACAGCGGAACAACTTCCTTCACATTTACCGTAAGTTTATCATCACCGGCTGCCGAAGGTGGAGTGAGTTTTGATATTGCAACAGCAGACAATTCGGCAATTGCTCCGGGTGATTATACTTCAAAGACACTTACATCACAAACAATTCCCGCTGGTAGCTTATCCTATTCATTCACTGTTTTGGTAAATGGAGATGGAACTACAGAAGCGAATGAAACATTCTTTGTCAACATTACAAATGTAACCGGCGCAACAATTGGCGATGGACAGGGAACAGGAACAATATTAAACGATGATTGTACACCAACACATTCAATTGCGCAAATACAGGGAAGCGGAAATATTTCTCCTTTAAATGGAAATGTCGTAACAACAAGCGGAGTAGTTTCAGGAATAAAAACAAATGGATTCTTTTTGCAAATGCCGGTTGGTGATGGAAACACAAATACTTCCGATGGAATATTTGTATTTACTGCCGGTGTTCCTCCATTATCTGTTGTCGTCGGCAATTCACTTTGTGTTACTGGCACCGTAAGTGAGTTTGTTCCTGCCTCCAATCCAAATGGTTTGGTACAGACAGAATTGACTTTTGTTACTATCACTCTTTTAAGTACAGGAAATGCTTTACCCGCCCCGGTTGTGATAACAAGCAGCGATACTGATCCATCAGGTGGATTAACTCAATTAGAAAAATATGAGGGAATGAGAGTGAAAGTAAATTCTCTTACTGTTGTTGCTCCAACCGATGGAACTCCAACAGAAACGAGTGCTACATCAACAAGTTCAGGATTTTTCTACGGAGTAGTAACCGGGGTTAGCAGGCCTTTCCGTGAACCGGGAATTGAATTACCAGATCCTTTACCACCCGGTGCTCCTGCAACAGTTACCCGGTGGGATGCAAACCCTGAATTGATCGCTGTCGCAAGTCGTGGTTTGTTTAATGGAACGATCATCGATGTGGTAACCGGCGCTGTACTTACAAATCTTACTGGACCATTAGATATTTCCGGAAGATATTACTCTATTGATGTTGATCTTCCTTCAACAACTCCTTTGCCGACAATATCAAACAACAACTTAACATTTACTGCTGTTCCGCAGCAAACAAATGATGAGCTGACCGTGGCATCATTTAATCTTGAAAGATTTTTTGATAATGTAAATGATCCATTGATCGGTGAACCGATCCTTACTGTAACGGCTTATGCTAACCGTTTAAATAAAGCTTCACTGGCAATAAGAAATGTTCTCCGTTCACCCGATGTAATTGGTATGATCGAAATAGAAAATCTTACTGTATTACAAACATTAGCCACAAAAGTAAATGCTGATGCTGTTGCTGCAGGTCAGCCAAATCCGAATTATGCAGCTTATTTAGTGGAAGGAAATGATATAGGGGGAATTGATGTCGGTTTCTTAGTAAAATCAGGAAGAGTGAATGTTATTAGTGTAACACAATTTGGCAAGAATGATATATTCATTAATCCTAATAATGGTCAACAGGAATTATTGAATGATCGTCCGCCACTTGTTTTAAATGCAACATTTAATAAACCCGGTTGCGCAACACCTTATCCATTCACAGTTATTGTCAATCATCTTCGTTCATTGAACGGCATCGATGATGCGGTTGATGGTAATCGTGTTCGTCAAAAAAGAAAAACACAGGCGGAGTTTTTAGCAACTCTTATTCAAGGTTTCCAAACTGCAGATCCAAATATCAGGATCATTTCAGTTGGTGATTACAATGCATTCCAGTTCAGTGATGGATATGTTGATATGATCGGCACAATAAAAGGCGCCCCCACTCCTGCTGCTAATGTTGTATTGGCATCACCCGACCTTGTTAATCCTAACCTTACTGACCTTGTAGATACACATACTCCTGATCAACGTTACTCATATAGTTTTGACGGAAGTGCCCAGGTGCTTGATCATATTTTAGTAAATCAAAACGCATTGAATGTAAAAAGTCGTTTTGCAATAGCAAGAGTAGATGCAGATTTCCCTGAGATATATCGTAATGATGCAAACAGGCCCGAAAGAATTTCCGATCATGATGCGCCGGTTGCTTATTTATTATTTACTGATGTAACGCCCCCGGTCGCTATTTGTAAACCGGCTACTGTTACTTTAGCAAATGGTTCTGCTACTATTACCGCTGCTGATGTAAACAACGGCAGTAATGATGAATGCGGACCTGTTACACTTGCTGTTTCAAAAACATCATTCAACTGTTCAAATATTGGAGCAAACACTGTAACATTAACTGTAACTGATGGAACTGGTAATACTGCAACATGCAGTGCAACGGTAACAGTTGTTGGAGTAGTTCCATCTTGTTCTATCGCTGCTGTTCCTCCAGGTAATGTTTATACAGGAGGAATACCGACAAATATTTATCTCGGTTATGGACCGCAAAGTGTAACACTGAATGTAACTGCAACCGGTGGTTCTCCATTTACCTGGTCGTGGAGTGGCAGTGGTTTAAGTTGTACGACCTGTGAAGACCCCGTATTTACTCCAACGACTGAAGGAGTTTATAATTTCACCGTTACTGTTACAAATACTTATGGATGTACAACAACATGCAGCATTACCATCTGTGTACTGGATATAAGAGTGCCGGGAACTGATGGCAAGAAAGTTTATATCTGTCATGCACCTCCGGGCAATCCTGGCAATGGACAAACATTGGCGGTAAATGTGAATTCAGTTAAAGATCATTTAGCAAATCATGCAAGTGATAAACTCGGTCAATGCGGACAAGATCCTTGTTCATCTCAATCAAGAATGATAACAACAAATAAGATCATTGGTGGAGGATCATTGAAAGTTTCTGTTCTTCCAAATCCAAGCAGATCGTCATTTACTCTTTCAATTGAAAGTAATAATGATCTGGCTGTGAATATCCGAATACTTGACATTGCAGGAAGAGAAATAGAACGATCAGGATATCTATCGGCTAATTCAATTGTGAAGCTTGGTAATAATTTGAAAACAGGATTTTATCTCGCTGAAATAATTCAGGGTGAGGAAAGAATGATTATCAAGCTTGTAAAAATTCAATAGGCTCTCATAGATCACTATAAATGAAAGGCGTCCTGATCCGGGGACGCTTTTCTTTTTTTAAAAAGAATTTTATCAAAAAAATCTTATCTCAAATTATATTCTTCATCCGTTACTCTTTGCAACCACACAACTATTCCTTTTTGCGTATTAGGGTTTATAGCTATATGAGTAAACTCACTATCAGGTGTAGCGCCATGCCAGTGTACAATATCAGGCGGAATATTAACCACATCTCCTTTACGAAGCAACTGTATTGGTTTACCTTTTTCCTGGTAATAGCCAATGCCATCTGTCGCGATCAGAATTTGCCCACCCGGATGTGTATGCCAGTTGTTTCTCGCTCCCGGTTCAAACACAACATTCGCTATTTGACAATTTAAAGTCGGATCATTTGGAACTAATAGTTGAACCCATACTGCGCCGGTGAAATATTCAGCCGGTGCTTTTTCTCCTTTTGGAAATATGTTGCTTTGATCTTCTTGAGTATTCATATCATTTTTTAAAATCAAGAAATGAGTAACTGAAATTATTTTAACAGTTTTTCCCGGACCTTGAATTCTTCAAGATCGATCAATGAAAGATATTTTCGGATCAGGTCTTCATCAAATTCAGATTTGAGATTCATTTTGCCAAGTAAGTTTCGTTGTTGTTCCAAAAGGTCAAGGTAAATAGTTTGATATTCTTTTAATGAGTTATCATCAGTATCAGTTGTTATATCAAGTTCCTGTTCAAAAAATTTCTGATCAAGTTTTAGTCTTTCATGTAAATTTTTTACATGTTTATTCAGCATGCGATCATTAGCAAATCTTTCTTCCAGTTGCTGCATTGAAGTTTGGGCTAATTTTTTTTGAATGATCAATTCCTGCTTTTGTTCAGGTATCAGGGAGTGCCTGTCTTCAAGTTTTATTTTTCTGATCAGCCAGGGCAATGTTAATCCCTGCAACACAAGAGTAACAATGATCACGATGAATGTGATAAATAAGATCAGGTTGCGGAACGGGAACGGGTTACCGGCATCAATCAATAATGGTATTGAAAGCGCCGCTGCAAGCGACACTACTCCACGCATACCAGCCCAGCCAATAATAATGGGTCCTTTCCATCCAGGGTTATTATCTGCCACTGTAATGAACCGGCTCATAATACGGGTGAAAATAGAAGCGCCAAATGTGCAAAGAAATCTTGTAGCGATAAGTACTGCAGAAATTGCTAATCCATACAATATAGCCCGGCCCAAACTAATATCACCAAGCTGTTCGCTGATAAAAGGTAATTGAAGTCCTATCAATAAAAAGATCAGGCCATTTAAAACAAAAACAATATTCATCCAAACATTAACACCCTGTATGCGGCTTGCATAACTAAGCATGCTGTTTCGTTTGCTTGATAAAAAAAGCCCTCCACTCACGACAGCAAGTACGCCGGAAAAATGAAAATGCTCTGCGAAATAATACATACAGTAAGGAGTGACAAAAGTTAAAACAATATCAATACTTGGAGTAGTAGGCAGCCAACGATGGATGGAATAAAAAATAAATCCAACTGCAAGGCCAATAAGTATCCCTAAAAGGATAACAACAATAAAACTAACAGTGGCCTCTTTAAAATTAAATTGCCCAGTGATCACTGCGGCTAATGCAAAACGAAATACGATCAATGATGAAGCATCATTGAGTAAACTTTCACCTTCAATAATACTCAGCATCGATTTTGGAACATTCACACGACGCATGATCGTTGTTGCAGAAATGGCATCCGGTGGTGATACAATACCGCCTAAAAGAAATCCAAGAGCCAGCGTAAACCCGGGAATGAGTGCATAAGAAGCAAAGGCGACCACACAGGATGTTAAAATAACAATGGGAAATGCAAAGCTCATGATGACACGTCTCCATCGCCAGAATTCTTTCCAGGATACTTGCCAGGCGGCCTCATAAAGCAGAGGAGGAAGAAAAATAAAGAATATAAGGTCAGGATCAATAGCAATATCTGAGAACGTATTGGTCAAACTTAGCATCAATCCACCTATCACAAGCACAATCGGGTAAGCCAACCGGAGCTTGTTGGCAAGCATTACCAATCCAAGGATGATCAGGATCAGGTATACATATTCAATGAAGTTGTTTTGCATGAAATGGTATTGAATATAAAAATAACAAAACGGCTGAAGGGTTTCTGAAAGATAATTTTACAAGATCGGGTGGAACTCCTGGTTGATAAAAGTAAAGCGCTATAGTGTACTTATCATTTCTACATCTTCCTCTTCTATCTTTTCAATGCTTGCACGTTGTGTAATGATCTTTCTTCCCAATGAAAAAACAGAAAGTGCAGAGATTGCGCAACAAGCCATTACAGCTGTCATTGGCAAAGCAGTGTTGTTTTGTAATAAGCTTACAAGCGCAGATGTTCCTGCACCAATTCCCATTTGAATGCCGCCTAGCAGAGCTGATGCGCTGCCTGCGTTATGTCCGAAAGATGCTAAAGAAAGTGCTGAAGCATTGGGAAAAACAAATCCCTGGCAACAAAGAAAAATAAATATGAAAAAAATAGTAATGAACAAATCGCCCCAGCCAAAAAAACTGATCAATACCATGGCTGCTCCAATGATAGTTTGACAGGTTAATGCTGTCCTGATTATTTGTTCACTGGTATAATTTTTTAATAATACACTATTAAGCTGGCTGGCGCCGATCAATCCCATTGCTATCAGGGCAAAGATCCATCCGTACTGTTTTTCGTTCACTTTATATATTTCCATGAACACATGCGGCGAACCTCCGATATAAGCATATATCGATGCAGCGGAGATCGCCGCAGTTAATGCGTAAGTATAAAATTGCGGATGAGTAATAACACCTGCATAGCTTTTAAGGATAGGTAAAGGTTTTAAAGAAAAACCAGGATCAGGTTTTTTAGTTTCCGGTAATAAAAAATATACGCCGGTGAGCATAAGGATACCAACAATGATCAGCATTACGAATACATAATGCCATCCCAGCACAGCGGTGATATAACCCCCTAATGTCGGTGCAATGATCGGTGAAACTGCAACCACCAGCATCAGCGTAGAAAATATTTTGGCATTTTCTTTTACATCAAACAGGTCACGAACCATTGCCCGTGACGCTACCATGCCAACACAACCTCCTAATGCCTGCAGAAGCCGGAGAGCTATCAATGCATTTATTGATGCTGCAAAAGCACAGCCAATGGAAGCCAGCAGATAAAGACAAAGACCAACATACAATGGTTTTTTCCTGCCAAAGCGTTCCAATAAAGGACCATACAATAATTGACCTGCAGAAATACCAATAAAAAAACTTGATAAGGACAATGTCACCTGCGCAACCGAAGTATGCAGGCTTTTTGCGATATCAGGGAATGCCGGCAAATACATGTCAATTGAAAGTGGACCGATGGCGGTAAGCAAACCCAATATCAGGATGAGGTAAAGCTTTTTATTTGTTTTGTTTTCGTTCATATCCTATCTGTTGCACAAAAATACTTCATCGATTGGGTTGGAAAATTATCATTACGAATTGGGTTTATTTATGCCCAGGTTTTCACGAACATGTTTTGCAGGCGATTCAATGACTTCTGCAATGAATGAGGCAATACTTTTTTGAGAAATGACAGAACCTTTTTCTGGCTCGCCTTTCTTTGTTAATTCATAATCTACTTCATCAGCATTTGTAAACCATGTTGGTCGTAAGATGGTGTAATCAAGTCCTGATGCTTCGATCACATCCGCTAATTTTCTGTAAAGGATCAAAACTGATCTTAATGGAGTTTCATAAATACCAATTGAACTGATCGCAATAATTCTGTTGATCCCTGTTTCTTTCATTGTTTTCACAATATTTTTTGCCATTACCTCCAGATCTCCTGCAAGATTCGCATAAACAATATCCTGTCCTGTTATTGCTGCTTTCAATTGATCATAATTGAACACATCCCCTTCAATGATGCGGCATTTCGAAAGATCTTTATTTCTTAACCTGTTCTATTACGCAAAAACAAAGAGAGTTTGATATCGTCGTCCTTTACTAAAATATCAATTACATGTTTGGCAATATTGCCACTGGCACCGAGAATGATCACATTTTTCATTTCAAATAATTCAATTTAAGCATTCTCATATGCGAGGGAAATCGACAGATCACGATAAGCGTTGATCTGCTGCTGAAGTGTTGCGACCACCTGCTCCGCAGTGCCAATAGCATCTGCTCCTGCAATAAAACGGAGCGGCGGCACTTTCTGACTTGCAATCTTCATCAAGGCCTGTGCAAGTTTGGCCGGGTCACCGGATTGCTGACCGTTAGCGCCTTTCCAAAATTGCATTTGCAGTATTCGTCGATCGGTATAATCTTCAATGGGATGATCAGCATAATTTGTCGACTCTTCGGTGAGCAACTCGGTGCGGAAAAAACCAGGGTTGATAATGGTGGTGTGTATACCCAATGGTGAAATTTCTGATTGGAGTGCATGCATCCAACCTTCAAGACCAAACTTCGAAGCCGAATAGGCGCTACAAAAATCGAAACTAGTTAGACCGGCTGTGGAAGAGATCGAAATGATATGTCCTGAACGCTGCTTACGCATCACCGGCAGAACGGCACGGGTTACATTCATTGGTCCAATAAGACTTGTCTGCAACTGCATCATCATTTGCTCCGGAGTCAGTTCCTCGAAGTAACCTGCATAAAAATTAGCAGCGTTATTTACGAGAACATCAATCGTTCCGAATCGTTCAATTGCGGTCTTAACAGAAGCTTCAGCATCTGCTGGTTTTGTAACATCCAGCTTCACAACCAACAATTCTTTATTTTCTCCAATGGCCTTAGTTACTCTATCGGTATTGCGACCAGTGGCGACAACACTATGGCCAGCTGCCAAAGCCGCCTTTGCTATATCAACACCCATCCCACGGCCGGCACCAGTGATGAACCAAACTTTTTTATTACTCATATTTCTTTTCTCTTTTGTTATTTAAGTGATCATGTTTTGCAATGTTGTCACTCGTCTAAAATATTATTTTTTTATTCTTCATTTTATTAGCGGCCTACAAGCTTCTGAAGTTGCTCCGGATATCTTGCACCTTCAACTTTAATTTCAGATGATGCATTATTGATCTCACGAAGTTCATCAGCAGTGAATTCAATATTGATTGAACCAATATTTTCTTCGAGACGATGCAACTTTGTTGTTCCTGGTATCGGAACGATCCACGGCTTTTGTGCAAGCAACCATGCCAGTGCAATCTGTGCAGGTGTTGCATTTTTCTTTTGAGCAATATTATTCAGCAGATCGATCATTGATTGATTTGTCTTTCGTGCTTCCGGTGAAAATCTCGGAACAACATTTCGAAAATCAGAACTATCAAACTTTGTATTCTCATCAATTTTTCCGGTAAGAAAACCTTTACCAAGTGGACTAAAGGGAACAAAACCAATTCCAAGTTCTTCAAGTGTTGATAATAATTCTATTTCGGGTTGTCTCCACCATAATGAATACTCACTTTGCAATGCAGTTACAGGTTGTACCGCATGTGCTTTGCGAATTGTTTTTACACCGGCTTCAGACAAACCAAAATATTTCACCTTGCCTTCTTTGATCAGATCCTGTACTGCACCAGCTACATCTTCGATCGGAACATCAAGATCAACACGATGTTGGTAAAACAAGTCAATAACATCAGTTCTTAATCGCTTCAATGAAGCTTCACAAACTTGTTTTATATGTTCGGGACGACTATCCAGGTCACTCCATTTGCCTTCAGCATTAGGTTTCCATCCAAACTTTGTAGCGATCACAACTTTCCCTTTGAATGGCTCTAATGCCTCACCAACTAATTCTTCATTTGTAAACGGTCCATACACTTCGGCAGTATCAAAAAAATTAATACCTTTTTCAACTGCTTTATGAATCAGCTTGATCATTTCTTTTTTATCACCTGCTGGTCCAAGGCCAAAACTCATTCCCATACAGCCAAGTCCAAGAGCTGAAACTTCAAGACCGCTATTTCCCAATTTTCGTTTTTGCATTTTCATTTTAAATTGAATTTATAATACAAAGCTAAATAGATGTCATGTCAGAGAATAAATAAAAGAAATAAGTAGTTACGAAATTCAAACGTTCTTGAAATACCAACGCTTGATTCAAAATCTTGTAATAAAAAAATTATTGGAAATATTTTTATCATGGCCCGGGCGCACTTCTAAACAACGTAAAAATGACAACGCAAGTTGAGCGGAAAAATATATTCTCAGCATTTTTGCTATAACAATCTTAAGCATCGACTTAACCACCCCTCAACACTTAATGGTGGCAGGTCCTCTCACCAGCGAGGGATCGATCAGTTCCCGGACAATTCCCAAGGTTATACTGGGGCTTGTGTGGTCTGGTACTGCACCAAGCGAGCCTAAGGCTGCTGTTGCCGCGGTAGTATCAGCGGGCGCCTTCAATGCGCTTATCTTCTTTTTATCGCCGGCAATTTCTAACAGACCAAGTAAGATGGGCTTAATAGGTTTAATGGAGGAATCGAATGAGATATAATGATCAATGATCTTATTCAGCAGACTTTTATCCTGGGTATAAGCCCCATAGGCGCTGGCAAAAAACTCATCTACACTCCAGGGGTGACCGCCGCTACCGGACCACAGGGTATCAATAACCATTACCAATCCTGCAGGTTTTCCACCAGCAGGAGGTGCTGTGGGTTTGATCTTCGGGTCAAATTTTCCGGTGGGTATATCCACGTTTTTTGTATTCGACAGTTGTGCAAATACATCTGCAACAGCCAGGGCATAATTATCCGGAACCCTTTTAGTGAAATCGGGATCACCCGCCGCGGCATGGTGCTCAAAAACACCGTGCGAAGCCTCATGCGCAGCGGAATCAAGAATAAAATTAGTCTTGATATTATTACTGTCTAATTCCATTACGCCTTTGCCATTGGCGATACGAAAAGCCTCATTAACGCCTTGTCCCATAACAACCAGTTCGGTTTTCCACATGGAGCCCGCAGGAATTTTTGAATTCACTTTACTTGCCACTGCCGCAACTTTCTTTAACCTGTCGATATAAGTTGCTATGGGTTTAAAAGGGTGTGGCCCACAGTGGTAAACGGCGCTTTTATCTTTTACGATCGTATCCATTTCAATCCCG
>Ga0070698_100002518_pt1 | contig 20190 bp, 17 predicted proteins | sample KBSK1502metaG_FD_65477 | JGI IMG/M metagenome (GOLD analysis project Ga0070698, IMG submission 65477) | Corn, switchgrass and miscanthus rhizosphere microbial communities from Kellogg Biological Station, Michigan, USA - KBS K1-50-2 metaG | ecosystem: Host-associated > Plants > Roots >...
TACGGGCTCGAAAGACAGCTGCTCGAATCCGTCGGGATCGTCGGAGGCTGATGCCATGAACCGGTTTTCGCCCCTCACCCCGACCCTCTCCCCGCACGCGTGGCGAGGGGGAAGGCCCCTCGCCCTGCATAAGCGGGGAGAGGGAGGGGCCCGTCGCCTTGGCGACGGGAGGGTGAGGGGCGCAGCTGCCGCTGGGGCAAGGAGCAGGGCATGACCAACCAACTCCTCCTCGCGGTGCTCGCCACAGTGCTCCTGCCCGGCGCGGCGCTGCTCTGGGTAATGCGCGCCGACCGCCGCCGACAATTCATCCAGCAGCGTTTGAAAGCAGTTGCCACTGCGGCGAGCAGCGGAGACGGCGAACCCGCCCGGCAGGTGTCGCTGCGCCGAAAGTTGCGGCGAGCGGCGACACCGGCCGCGGTCTTTCAACTGCCGCGGAAGCTCTGGGCGCGGCTCGATCCCGCCCTGGCGGCGGCCGGCCATCGCATCGGTCTGCCGCATCTCCTCACGGCGGGATCTATTGCAGCGACCCTGGTGACTGGCTTTGCCGGCCGCGTCTTGGCGCTCAATCCCGCGCTCGTAATGCTCCTCAGCGCCGCGGCCGCGGTGGCGGCGCCGACCCTGCTGCTGCGCGTCGCGCAAACCCGCTACCAGAACCGCTTTCTCGACGCCTTCCCGGACGCGCTCGACCTCGTCGGCCGGGCCGTGAAGGCAGGGCTTCCAGTGAACGAGGCATTGGCGGTCGCAGGGCGCGAGATCGTCGACCCGGTCGGCAGCGAATTGCGCCGGGCCCTCGATCAGGTGCAGATCGGCGTCGAGATGGTCGACGCGCTGCAGCAGACGGCCGATCGGATCCGCGTAGCGGATTTCCGCTTTCTGGTGGTCGCCCTCACATTGCAGCGCAAAACCGGCGGCAGCCTCGCCGAGACGCTGGCCAATCTCAGCAGCGTGATCCGCGCCCGCAAAGCGCTGCGCCTCAAAGCTCGCGCGCTGTCGGCTGAGGCAAAGGCGTCGGCGGCGGTATTGGCGGCCCTGCCCTTCGTCGTCGGCGGGCTGATGTACGTGATGAACCGCGATCTGGGGCGGGTCCTGTTCGTCGACCCGCGCGGGCGTTTCATGGTCGGGGTTGCTTTCCTCAGCCTCGTCACCGGTTTGGGCACGATGGCCGCGATCGTGAGGAGAGCCCTGCGATGAGCCTCGACACCCCGATTGGGACGGTCAGCTCCTATCTGGCCGCCTGGGCCGAGGAGATCGGCCACAGTTCCGTTGAAACATGGGTCCTCGCCCTGGCGCTGGCGGCGGCCGTCCTGTCGGGCTTCCACCTGTGGCGGATCGCACAGCGCGAGGAAACAAAGCGCCTGCGTCTGGAGGCGCTGCGCGGCACGACAACCGACACGGCGCGCACGGTGCGGACCGCACATCCGCCCTGGTATCGGCGGCTCGGCAGCCTGATCGCTGCGAGCCCGATCATCGGTACGGTCGAGCAGCAGAGATTGCTCAAAGTATTGGCTGCAGCCGGCATCAAGGGGCATGGCAATCTCGCCAGCTTTGTGGCGAGCAAGGTGTGCGGCGCAGTGGCGTTCGCCGGGCTGATGTGGCTGCTGCTCGAATGGCGGCAATGGTTCGCCGGTGCGACCACTCTTCGGCTCGCGGCGCTGTCTGCCGCGTTGATGCTCGGCTGGCGTTTGCCCGACCTTGTCTTGAACCGACTTGCGAAGCGGCGCCGGCTGCGGCTCGAGCACGGCATGCCCGACGCGCTCGATCTCCTGGTTATCTGTGCCGAGGCCGGGCTCAGCCTCAACCAGGCGATCGAGGAGATCAGCCGCCAGCTGCGCCCCTCGAATCCAGACGTCGCCGAGGAATTCGCTGCGACGGCGGCAGAGATGCAGGTCCTGCCGGACCTCGGCCAGGCGCTCGACAATCTTGTCCAGCGAACCGGATTGGACGGGCTGCGCAGTCTGATCGCGACACTGAAGCAGTCGATCAAATTCGGCACCCCGCTCGCCGAATCGCTGCGCATGCTGGCCGCCGAGATGCGCGCGATGCGCCAGGCGCGTTACGAAGAACGCGCGGCGCGCCTCCCGGTTCTGCTCGCGATCCCGATGATGATGTTCATACTGCCTTGTCTGTTGATGGTGGTCGGCACGCCCGTGGTGCTCCGCGCCATGGAGGCATTCAAGAGCATCACCATCGGTGCGATGGGTGCGCCGTGACGGCCCAGCGAGATATTCCCAAGCCGTGGGAGCTGGCCCGGCGCATCGACCTGAGGGTCGCCCGGCGCATCCGCTTGCAACGGCGGCGCGTCGGCATGACCCAGCAAAAGCTCGCCGAGATCATCGGCGTCACCTTTCAGCAGGCGCACAAATACGAGCGCGGCCTCTCCCGCATCTCGGCCGGCCGTCTGTACCACATCGCGTCCGCATTGCAGGCGCCGATCACCTATTTCTTCGCGCCGGAGGAAGCGGGGGGTGACTGCGACGGGAGACCGACCAATGGCTATTAACCGGCTGCCCCAAAGAGCGCCTCTCGGCCCTTCAGGGGTTCAGGTGCAGCTATTGCAGCTTGGGCAATGGATGCGTCGTCTTCGTACATGCTCAGCGGGCGCGGTTGCTGTCGTGACGGCACTGGTGCTGCCGGTTCTTCTTGGCTTCACCAGCCTCGGTGTGGAAGTCGGACATTGGTATCTCGTGCAGCGCGTAATGCAAGGTGCTGCCGACGCAGCGGCAATCAGTGCGGCGGCTGAATATATCGCCCAATACAAATTAGGAAACACCAGCAGCACGAGCTACCAGACCGTTGGGCAGAGTTACGCCAGCACAAACGGTTTCACAATCCCAACTTCGAATGTGTGTCTCGTCACATCGAGTGGCGATAATTGTGCCTCTGTGCGATCTCTCGATTCACGACCGATTATCTGTGCAACACCGCCTTGTGTTGTCGCAGAGATCACACAGAATACGATGGGATGGCTGACAACCAAAGAGTCGATGGAACCAACCGGACGGTCTTTCAAAGTCAAATCGATTCCCGCCCCGACCCTCATGGCACGTGCCGTTGTCTCGGCAAAAAGCACAACGACAACCACGACAACCAATGGCGCCGATTGTGTTCTCGCCCTGGCAAACGCGACGAATGCCATACGGGTCTCTGGCAATGGCGATCTTAAAGCGGCCTGTGGGCTTGCGATTGACGGTGGCCGGGATCAGAATATCAGCGGCACACCGCTCGGCGGGATTACCTTCAGTGGTGGTCATGCCGCAGTGAATATCACTACTCTCGTCGTTGCGTCGAGTAGCACGAACTGTCCCGACACCGGGGCGCATTGCCAGAAATTTGGATCGACTGCCGCCTTACCGGCTTCCTCTGTTCTGACGAATACGGCAACGCAAGACCCTTATGCAGCTACGTTGAACTTTCCAACCCCCCCATCCGGTGTGAAGACTGGAGGCGCTGCAATCACAGCCGGAAAGCAGGGAACCGGTTATACCAATGGCACGCGCACCTTCACCGTTGTTGGTGGTACCTACACATTTCCTGCAAAATTTACTGCGACAGTAGCGAGCGGCAAAGTCACCGCGATCCTATCGGTAATTGATCCTGGTGCATATACCGTCTTTCCGACTGGCACTTCGATTCAGGTGACGCCCGATACTGGTACCTTTACCACTCCTGCAAACTTCACGTTGACCGAAGGCTGTTTCACTTGGATTTCGGGCGGCACGCCTCTTCCCGGCCGGAAATATTGCTCGATCAATCTCCAGGGCTCGGGCACAACAAATTTCTCGACCGGCAATTACTACATTGCGGGTGGTGACAGTGGTTGTGCCGGGTTCTGTGTGTCGAGTGCTAACGCTACTGTGACATCGGATGATGCGGGCGTTACCTTCTTTCTGACAAATGGCGAAGGAACGGGAACGTTTGGCACGAGTTCCTACGCTACCATCACTATGACTAGCGGCACTGTCTCATTGTGTGCACCCGGCACGAATACCGGCAACACAACATGCACTGGCGCGAACCCCGGCACAACCTGTGACAATACAAAGGGAACGTGGGCGTGTATGTTGTTTGTCCAAAACCCGGCAGCACCCGCATCGACTTCTCCCAGCACGCCATCAAACACAAGCAATAGCTTTGCCGGGAACGGCACGCGCACATTGTCGGGGCTGATCTACCTGCCCAAGCAATCTTTCAGCCAAAGCGGCAATGGTCCAATCCTCGGCTGCTTTGGACTAATTGCCAAATATGTTGATGTTGGTGGTACCCCGACTTTCTCGAATGGTTGCCTGCCCGGTCACGGGATTGGGGGTACGACAATTACCACCACTACTCTCTCCGTTCCCTATCTCTATCAATGATTGTTGAGAAAATGATTCGGGTACTTCGCCGTCTCTTCGGATGCACGACTGCCACTGCCGCGGTCGAAGCAGCCATCTTCGCCCCGATTTTTTTGACCTTGACGCTTGGTGTTACCGATCTCGGGTCGGGAATGTTTGTCCGGATGACGGTCAATGCTGCGGCGCAAGCGGGTGCCGCGTACGCGGTCATTAATTCAGGCTCTGTGTGTGTGTCACTCACGACGGCTTGTCTCAACGGCATCAAGACAGCGATGAACGATGCCACCGGAAACTCGTCATTTTGCACGGGCTCCGTGTGTACGGCTTTGATCACGTCATGCGCTGATGGTTCCCCGAGATGCATCATCGTATCGGCGAACTATCCGTTTTCACCGATTCTACCCGATGCAGCAGATGCGTGGGCGACAACGCAGACTTTTTCATCCACCGCCACCATTCGGGTCCAGTAAGATGAGGTTTCTCTTGAAAAACAATCGCGGCACGACGGCGGTAGAATTCGCCTTGGTGGCGCTGCCCGTTCTTGTGTTCATCCTCGGCATCATACAAACCGCCTGGATCGTGTGGATCGACAATCTGTTACATATCTCAGTCGACACTGCGGCGCGATGTGGGGCAGTTCAATCGACGACATCACCCTGCTCCGGAACGAATATGGTAACAACGGCCAATCAGGTCTTTGGCCTCAGCGGCGTAACATTCAATTTGAACAATTCGAATTGTTCTGGTGATGGTGGCACCGGACTTATCGGTACATACAACGTCAGCATTGTGTTCGTTGTTAATCTAACGTTGACGGCTAAATCTTGCTATCCAACAGTTTTGTCTTGATGAGGGAAAGTCTTTCATGCAACTGGAAGTCGCCGCCCCCGCAATCTCCTTTGCCCGAATGCGGCAGTCGCGCGTTTATGATTTGCTGATGCGGCTGCCGATACTGGGCTGGTCGCTATTTTGTGCGATGCTGCAAATAGCCGGGCTCAGCCGCAATACGAACATGGCCGACCCGGCGCTGCTCGATGCCGCCTACGGGGTCCACATCGCAATGCGGCTGTCGACGATCGCGTTCCTGCTGCTCCTCGCCGCCGCCGTCATCTTGCGGGCGCGGCCGTCAGGGAAGGCCCGTGGGTTAGAGCCGCGGATCTCAGCTTTCATCGGCACTTTTCTGATCTACGCCATTCCGCTTTGCCCCCGCCGCGAGTTGTCTTTGAGCGCGGAGATGGTCTCGACGATGCTGATCCTGATTGGCAGTGCGGGTGCGGTTGTCGCGCTCTCACAGCTCGGCCGCTCGTTCAGCATGATGGCGGAGGCGCGGCGGCTCGTCACTTCGGGTCCGTATCGGTTTGTGCGCCACCCGCTCTATCTCGCCGAAGAGCTCGCCATCATCGGCATCTTCATGCAGTTCGCTTCTGCTTGGACGGCCCTCCTTCTTGCGGTGCAGATCGCTTTCCAGCTGCGGCGGATGCACAACGAGGAAGTCGTGCTGACCGAAACCTTCCCCGAATACGCCGCCTACCGACGCAGGACCGCCCGTCTGATACCCGGGGTCTACTGAACCGAGGCAAACACCCGGCCTCACCCGCCGTTTTGAATCTACAGGTGTGTCAGGTTGCCGAGCACGGCCAGGCCGGAGACCGACACCGCGAAAATCATCGGCCAGCGTCGGCGCATGAAGGACGCCGAGACACACAAGTAGCAGACCACCGCAAGCTTCGGCAGCCACCATGCGGCGCCGAGTTTGGCCTGCGACAACGCCATTAATGGATTGGCCTCCCAAACCCCCGGGATCGCCAGTGCATGGTTGGTGCTGACGACGTCGGCGATCTGCAGCCCGACGAAGAGGATCAGCAGCATCCAGTAGGTGCGCGACGCAGGCCGGTAACGGGCACCGCCCTTCTCGCCAGGCTGAAGCGATATCAAGGCTCAATCAACCCGACGATCGATGGGGCGGATGCGACGGTTGTGTGGCACTCATACCCCAGCATTGGAGATCACGGCTTCGAGGCTATTTCTCAATCGGAAAATAACGGTGAATCGCGCGAATGGCCGTCATCGGGGCAAGACCTATTTAACTTAAAAAATTAGCTACGAAAGTCAGTCGATTAAGTATAAATATCGTTGAAGGTTGTTCTCGTTTTTGCGCAGTATCGTTGTACCACAGTCACGGGTCATTGTTTGCACTTTGGGATCTGAATTATGCATCAAGACGAACACAGGGCCGCAGTAGCCGCCTTTATCCGCAGTAAGGGGATTACCCGCTGTCCAACCGCTTGCGCGCTGCCCACTCAGGGTACTATTGACGCTGCCGACCGAGCCGCGCTGCGAGACTACGCGGCAGCCCGCTCCCAATCGCGCGAGCATAAGATCGCGGCGCGCGAGCGCTCCTTGTGGGTTTTCAAAATCCCGGCGGTGCTCGGTGACTAATATCGTCGAGCCGTCGCTAACGCGAGTACCGCCAATGGGCGATCTACCTCCCCCGAACACCAGGCGATGGGTAGTCCGCCGCAAAGCCGCGGTGGTCGCTGCTGTGCGTGCCGGCAGGATCACGATGGAAGAAGCTCTGCGCCGCTATCAGCTCACCGAGGAGGAGTTCCTCTCATGGCAGCGCTCGTTCGAGAGCCACGGTCTTCCGGGCTTGCGCGCAACCCGCATCCAGCAATACCGCGAGCCGCGCCGACCGCGAGGACCGAGGACACGTCGCTGAGCCGGGATTTGTACCTCCCTGAAAACCGCGTGCTTGGCGAGCTTCACCCCTCTTCGACCGCGACGATTCGGTTTGCTCGCCATCGCGCGGTGTGAATGAGCAATTATCGCCGGTTGACGCGATTAACCGATTCCACAGGAATGTTTATCAGAATCCTCGGTGGGCCCGCGCGGCTGTCGCCCGGGCCTGTAGGAGTGCACGAAAAGGCACGATACGATGCCGCCCACCGAGGTTCTTCCCAATCTCCGGCGAACCGCCGGCACGGTGCCGCACGGTAAAAGCGCCGGACAAAAGCCGTTGTTCCTCAATGTGCAGGCACTAGCCTTTGCGGGCATTGCCATGGGGGTTCTGGTGTTGGCCATTCAATGCTGGCGGTACCAGGTCCTTCAAGCCTATTTTGACCACATCGAAGGAAACGTCATCGTTAGCGGCTGGCAATATGCGCACGGCGCGCCGCTGTACCAGATAGAAGACGGCGCGCCGCGGTTTTCGACGTATTACGGTCCGCTCGCCTACCTCGTCCACATCCCGGCATTATTGTTGCTCGGTGCGGATCTGGCGACCAGCAAGCTGACGTCGATAGTAGCACTGCTGGCTACGGTTGTGTTGATGGGACGGCACTTCCTCCATAAAGCGACGGGAGAGCAAGGCTGGCACGGAACCTTTCTCCTCGTCGGTGGCTTGCTGTTATTCGTACCGATCAGCTTTTGGGCGCGGCCCGACCCTGTCGAGACCCTGATGGTCGCTGCAGCCGTCGTTGCGACCACGAGTCGTTGGCGCCCCTTATGGGTCGGGATCTGTCTTGGGATCGGAACAAATCTGAAGGCGCATGCTGGCTTCTACTTTCTGCCGATACTCGTCGATTTATGGTGGACGGGCGGCTGCCGGGCTCTTCTGATCGCTGCCGGATCTTCCGCTGCGGCCTTTGTCCTGCCATTTCTTGCTCCGGGGATCTCACTGCACGATTACGTCTCAGGCCTCGTCCAGCAGGTCGGGCGGCGGCCGCAAACCTCGTCGCAACTGCCCTGCATCCTGATTACCGTGATGTTGTTGCTGTTGCCGCTGGTGATACCGCTGGCCACTAGACATCAGCCACGCCGGACTAGGATGTATGCTGGCGCGACTATTGCCACGGCGGCCTTGCTGTTTTATCCGGCAACATTTCCCGGCGCTGGGGCGTACCATTTTCTCCCACTCGTGCCGATACTGGCCGACGTCCGCGATCGCCTGCAGCCCCGGGGCATCGACGCGGCGGTGGTCCCCTTTGTGATCCTGCTGATAGGTTCTCTCGCCAGCTCGCAGATCTCGCAGATGCTGACCGCCAAAAGACGCGGGGAGACAGTCAGCGCGGAGGCTCTGGCCATCGCCCGGGAGAGCGGCATTCCGACCATCCAGGTTGGCTACGGCGACAATCGGCAAAGCTATGAGGAGAGCCAGCTTGCAAGGACCGTCCTGGTCCTCCACTCCTATCCAGTGTTGGTAGATGCCCAGATACTGATGGAGCTCCATCAGATCGGAATTGACGGCTCGACCCGATGGATCCCCTATCTGACCGAATGTCAGATAGAGCGGTGGCTGTTGCCCAAGGGCGAGACACCGTTCGCAGTAACCAGCTACTTTTATAATGGCGCCATGTTGTTCAGTGAAGGTTTCCGCCGGGCATTTTTTGACAATTACCGCCTAGTGAAGAGTACCGGAAATTTCGACGTCTGGGAGTGTCGCGGGCATCGCGCTCTTGCCTATCACTGAAGGCGAAAAACCCGGACCCCTCCGAACTGCGCAGCCAACACGACCTTGCCTTCCTGCTCCGCGCCCTCGAGGACCGCGCTGATCGCGACATCGCCGGGGTCCGCCACAATCCAGGTGACGCGTTGCTCTACAAGCCGGTCGAACCAGGTTTCCGAGATGTTGGCGAGATCTCTTCTCGCCGCGAACTTTTTTTGCCCGAGTCCGTAGGCGTCGTTATCCCCGCCGTCGGCTGGGTAAACCGAAGCCTGGATCGGCAGACCGCCCCAAATCGCGTAGGGTTCCGATTTGGGTTCCGCTCGAAAGACGATCTCGGATGGTCCCATATGAGTACGCAAGAAGGAAACCGCGCGGCCGTCGTCCTCATCCAGAGGATACGCACTCGACAAATATGGCCTGATCATCTGGATGGACAAAGCAGCTCTCCCCTCCGAATCGTACAGTAGTGCAGCAAAAAGAGGGTAGAGGACGCCCTGCCCTACGACAGAGATGACGATTAGACCGAAAACCACTCTTCGGCTCAAGGTGTCAGCCCACCGTTCCAAATAGTTCAAAGCTATGCCGGCGCCCATGGCCAGGCCGATAAAGCCGACCGCGGCAAATTTGACGATATCCCACGTATATTTGTATTGCAGCAAGTTGCAGGTAGCGAGGCTGACAGCGGCAAGGATCATCAGGAAAACTTTGCCCCGCTTCGCGCTCAGTATCCCGAGAATGCCGAGAACTAAAACAGCGCCAAAGCTCGCGAAGTCCCACTGCAGCTGAGCGAGGACCGCACTCGCACCAGAGAACGCACGCAGGACAAGTCCTGTGTCCAGGATCCCGCCAGCCGGCGGAAACGACCCGGAGACGAAAAAGCCGCCGATCAGCCTCGCGGTCACCAGTGATGCGCCAAGGCTCAGCAGAACTATCGGCGCGCTGCGGTCACGCGCCCGGACGAAAGTCCAGATTTCCGTCAGTGCCAGCGCAGCAACCGTGGTGAGGAACAAAACCGCCTGACAAAGCGACAACAGCGATAAGGAGGCGACTAGGGCGGCCGCCGCCATGAGCTGGTTACGGGCTTGAGGGAGGGCGGCTCGCTGCAGTATTACCGAGCAGAAGATCGGGAGTCCTATGCTCCATGGATGCTGAAAATAGTATGCGATGAATGGCGGATTGATCGGCATTTCGCCAACTGAGCACTTGTCCATTGCCCGCGAGGCAATCGAAAGCAGACCGCTCGCAGCGGCCTCGTCCGCTGTGCAGAGTGCCGGCCAGCCTCCTGAGAAGCAGACCGCCAGCGCGACCAGCAAGCCAGCGCGCTTGCCGCCGAAATGCTCACCGACGCGCCACAGCAGAAGAAACATGCATGGCCAGAGCACAATTGTCAGCAGGTCGATCGCTTGATCGAGGCGGATACGCAAGAGGCCGGTGGCGATCGCACCGGCGAGATCGAAGGCAAAGTGGTACCGCAGCGGCAGGCTCGGCTCATAAAGATAGCGAGGTGGATAGGTGCCGTTTTGCAGATGAGCAATGATCGCCTCGTGGCCGTTGAAATAGGCGTCATCAAAGAAATTGAGCAGGATTGTCGGCAGGACGATCGGCACCGCGGAAAGCGCAGCGATCCCCAGCCGGCGCGCCGCGTCTGAGGACTCAATCAAGGTGGAGCCAAATTCTCGCCAGTGTCGGACAATCCATACATAGCCGGCGACGCCAGCAATGCTCCACGCGGCCGTGAGCCCAATCGTCAGAGACCCGAACGATAAGGCCAAGACGTGTGTCGGCAACAGTGCCGCGACGATCCCTATGGCCGGGATTGTGCAAAGCGGCCGGAGGCCGGAGGGGAACACGGTCTCGTTAACGGCGTATGCCGCAGCCGCGATGCCTGGCAGGGCGAGCAGCAGGAGCGGCAACCAAGCGGGCTGCGGGTTGTCGATCACCTCTATCGACGGGGGCCTAGATCAGGAAGCTGCGCGAAGCACGGGTTGTTCGGATGCCGGATAGAGAGGCAGACGGTCGGCGTTCGCGCAGCCGCGAGGCGATTGAGCGCCGACCGAGGAGAAGGGCCTTTCCCGCGGCTTACAGCTTATTGGCGATAGTGGTGAACGTATTGCTGAGATTGGTACCGACCAGGCTGAATGCGGCGATCGCCGCGACTGCGATCAATGCAGCGATCAACGCATATTCGATCGCCGTAACCCCGGACTCGTCTTTGACCAAGTTAATGAGGGTGCGCAACCGGATTCTCCTCGGCTTGTAAAAAACAACCGCGCGGAGATTGCGATACAATCTTTAATCAACAGTAAACGCCGCGTATTTATGGCGCAGACGGCCCGCCTCCAGACTATCGAGGTCGCGATGACTGGCCTGGTTTGACCCGTCGTCTCGGCTGCTTGCGCGATCCGGCTCAGTGCGGCGGCAAGACCAGCGATTGGTGGCTCAGCAGGTCCTTGAGCTCCGGCTTGCCGCTGCCCTTCGAGATTGATGATCGCGCTGGCGGCCGGTGCGCGGACCTCGATCGCGGGCTTGGTGCCGGGGCCGAAGCCCGGGTCGTTGGTGGCGGAGCCGAGCACCTGCATGAAATTGCCGAGATTGCCCAGATCGTGCGCCAGCGATGCCCCGGCCAGGATTTGCGTCAGGTCGAGCTTGTCGCCGGGGGTGATCACCACCGCCGATTGGTCGGCCGCGCCGGGATGCGGGGTTGGGCCGGCGCACTCGCAAGCATCCTGATTTCGTTGGCCCTCGAATTGCACAGATGCCAGCGCGGGCGTCACCCGGAGTTTCTGGCGGCTCCCGCTGCGGAGAACCACGATTTCGAGGCATGCCGATGCGCGCCGAACGCCCCAACGAGATGATGAAACTTGGCGCATTCTTCCATCCAACCGGCAATCACGTGGCCGCCTGGCTGCATCCGGATGCGCAAATCGACGCCGGCACCAATTACCAGCATTACGCGAGCCTCGCGCAGACGGCGGAGCGCGGCAAATTCGATCTGATGTTCCTGGCCGATGCCGTCGCCGTGCGCGACGGCAAGCTGGCCGCGCTCAGCCGCTGGCCGCAATACATGGTCTTTTTCGACCCGGTCACCCTGCTCTCGGCGATCGCGCCGGTCACCGAGCGCATCGGTCTCGTCGCCACGGCGACCACCAGCTACAACGAGCCGTACAATCTGGCGCGCAAATTTGCCTCGCTGGACCATATCAGCGGCGGCCGTGCCGGCTGGAATGTGGTGACCTCGACGAACCTGTCGGGAGCCCACAATTTTAGCCGTAAGGCGCATTTTGAGCATGACGAGAGATACGACCGGGCGATCGAGTTTGCCGAGGTCGTGTTCGGGTTATGGGACAGCTGGGACGATGACGCCTTTGTCGGTAACCGCGCTGCGGGCCGCTATTTCGACCCGGCTAAGGTGCATGTCCTGAACCACCAGGGAAAGCATTTCTCGGTGCGCGGGCCGTTGAATGTTGCGCGGCCGCCCCAGGGTCGTCCGGTGATTTTTCAGGCCGGTTCCTCGGAGGTTGGCCGCGAATTGGCCGCACGCATCGCCGAGGGCGTGTTCACGCCGCAGCGTACGTTGGCCGGCGCGCAGGAATTCTACCGTGACCTGAAAGGCCGCATGGGCAAATACGGCAGGCCGCCCGACGCGCTCAAGGTTATGCCGGGGCTCAACCCGATTGTCGGCCGCACTGCAAAGGAGGCCGAGGAGAAACATCGGTTCCTGCAATCTCTGATTCACCCCGATGTCGGCCTCGAACTGCTGTCGAACGCGCTCGGCGGCTTCGATCTGTCGGAATACGATCTCGACGGGCTGCTGCCCGACATACCCGATCATTGGGGGGTCTTGGGCGGACAGACCTCCTTCCGCAATGTCATGGCCTGGGCACGCGAAGAAAAGCTGACGATTCGGCAGCTTTACGAGCGCTATGCCGGCGCCCGCGGTCAACGCACGATCGTCGGCTCGGCGGCGCAGATCGCCGAACACATGGCGGGGGGGGGTTCTCGCCTACTGCACCGACGGCTTTTTGATCCAGCCGGCCCATTTGCCCGGTGGCCTCGACGATTTTGTCGATCTGGTGATCCCGGAATTACAGGAGCGCGGTCTGTTCCGCACCGAGTACGAGGGGACGACCTTGCGGGAAAATCTCGGGCTCGATCGGCCGGCCAGCCGCTATGCCGACGCTGCCGATCAACTCGTCGCCGACCCCACGCTGCTGGCGCAGCCTTTGCCGGGATCAAGGTAATCGAAAAGCAGCATCGCGGTGCTGATGCCGTTCTGGACCAGTGTCCTGGCGCGGACGCTCGCATGGATCGTGGTGCTTAGCCGGAACGGCACGATCAACGACTTGCCAAGGGCCGAACGCATTATCGATGCGCCGCATGCGTTAGTGCGCAACCTGACTGGCGGAACTATCGTCGCGAGCCGTGCGCTGGTGCCGCTCGCGGGTATTGGTCGCACCGCCTATAGAGATTGGATGACAGCGCGATTGGCGGCTATGTAGCTTGGCGCGATATGTTTCAAATTCTCTCGTACCCTAACGTGAAGCGCCGGCAATTGATGAAAGGGAATTGACGGATAGAGGTGATGCTCGGCGTGGTAGGGCATGTTCCACATCAGCAGTCGGATCGGGAACCCGGCGAGAGTTGTGCGCGTATTGGTCAAACCGTTTCCGTCCTGGCTGCATCCCGTATGCTCGACGACCAACAAGCTTCGCAGAAAAGGCTGCGCGAGGATCGCTGGCAGAAACCAGTAATAGAGGATCGTGCGAAAGCCGAGCGCGATCGAGACTGCTCCGCCCAGGTAGATCAGTAATTGAACTGAAACCGAGAACGCTATTTTGCGCCTCGCGCTATCAGGAACAAAGGGCAGCTTGTCGGTGCGGCCGAACGCAAGCGCAGGATAATCTATCGCGCGGCGAAGCCAAAACATAATGCCGCTTATTTCAATAAAATACTGAAGGCGGGTGCTTGCCTTGGGATAGATCAGTTCGGGATCACGCGCCGGGTCTTGCGTGTACCGGTGGTGCCAAGTGTGATAATATCGGTAAAAAGTAGCGTTGTAGAAGCTCAGAACGCCCGCCGCCCACCCGACGATTTCACTGGCGGCCCGCGATGCAAATGCGGTTCGATGGACGCATTCGTGCATCGGGGCAAACATTGTCACGATAGTGACCCCATGCAGTGCCATCGCGGGGATTAGTAGGAACCAATAGGGCTCCATCACCCAAACCAGCAGTGCGGTCGCCGATATGCACACCAGATGCGCTCCGAACTGCAGGGCTCCGCGGAGATCGGACCGTTGAGTGAGCATCCGCAGCGCGGAACTGTCGAGAAGATTGCGCGCCGGCTTCACTTCATCCGGCACGGCAGTTCCCAGTGTACTCGACGCTTCGTAGGTCATTCGCAGTACTGGAGCCCTCGCGAAATCTGAGACGAGCGGATGACGACAATATGATCGAGATGTCGGCGCCATGCCAGCCCGTTGGTTGGCCTCTTCAGCGGAGGGCGGTTCAAGTCGAGTAGCTCGCTTATAAACGGGCAGCCGCGGGTGTGCTCGCCTCAGCCCAGATAGGCGCGACGCACTCTGTCGTCGTGCAAGAGGTCGCGGCAGAGGCCGCTCAGTACGATATGGCCGCTTTCCAGCACATAACCGTAATCGGCGATGCCGAGCGCCATCGGCGCGTTCTGCTCAACCAAGAGGATGGTGACCCCCTGGGCGTTGATCCGCCGGATGGTCTCGAACACTTGCTCGACGAGCATCGGCGCGAGCCCCATGCTCGGCTCGTCCAGCAGCAATAGTCGCGGCCGCGCCATCAATGCCCGGGCGGCGGCCAGCATCTGCTGCTCTCCCCCCGACAACGTGCCCGCAATCTGCTTCAGCCGCTCGCGCAGGCGCGGGAAGAGCACCATCATTTCCTCCTTGTCGGCGGCGATCTCGGCGCGCCCGCGGCGAGTGAAGGCACCCATCGCCAGATTCTCCTCGACCGTCAAGCGGCCGAAGATCCGTCGTCCTTCGGGCACCTGCACCAGGCCTTGCGCCGCGATCTCATGCGCACCAAGCCCGGCCAGCTTTCGCCCGGCGAAACTGATTTCGCCGTGCCGCGGGTGCAGGAGACCGCTGATCGCACGCAATGTCGTCGACTTGCCGGCGCCGTTGCCGCCGATCAACGTGACGATCCGCCTTTCCTCGACGGCGAGCGAGATGCCTTTAAGCGCCTCGATCTTGTCGTAGAAGACATGGATATCGTCGACCTCGAGTAGCGCCATCGCGCTACTCTGCGGCGGCGTCCGAGGCGAGCGCCACTGGTTTGGCTCCGAGATAGGCCTCGATCACCGCTGGATCCTCCTGCACCTCGTGCGGGCGCCCTTCGGCGATCCTCACCCCGTGATCCAGCACCGTTACCTGGTCCGATATCGTCATCACCACGCGCATCTGGTGCTCAATCAAGAGGATCGTGATGCCGAAGCGGGCGCGGACCTCTTCGATAAACGCGATCATCTCCGAAGTCTCGCGCGGGTTCATGCCGGCGGTCGGCTCGTCGAGCAACAACAGCTTCGGCTTCGTCGCCAGCGCGCGGCCGATCTCCAGGCGGCGCTGCTCGCCATAGGCGAGATTGCGGGCGAGGACGTCGCCGCGTCCGCGCAACCCGACAAATTGCAGCAATTGCCGCGCTTCCTCATGCGCCATCTGCTCGTCGCGGCGAGTATGCGGCGTGTGCAGTACGGCACCCCACCAGGTCGAGCGCAGGTGCATATGCATCCCGACCAGGAGGTTCTCCAGCGCGGTAATGTTCCGAAACAGCCGGATGTTCTGATAGGTTCGGCTGATCCCGGCGGCCGCCACCCGGTCGGGTGTCAGCCCGTCGATGCGCTCGGATTCGAGCCAGATTTCACCGGCGCTGGGCCGCAAATTCTGCGTGATGCAGTTGAATACCGTGGTCTTGCCGGCGCCGTTGGGGCCGATCACGCTGTGGATGGCGTGCGGTACGACCGCAAGATCGAGGCCGCTCAACGCCACTAGGCCGCCAAAGCGCATCGTCAACCCGCAACAGCGCAATAGTGGTTGATCGGCCATCATGCGTGAAAATGAGCTGGACGAGCGCTGCGCGTCCTTCGAGACAGCTGCTTCGCAGCTTCCTCAGGATGAGGAATTTTCTTAATGCCATCAAAGACCTGCCTCATCCTGAGGAGCGCCTGAAAGGCGCGTCTCGAAGGACGCGGGATCGTGATGCAGCCCTGCATTTTTTCCTACCTCTGCACGGCCGGCAACTGATTGCCGCCCGCGGCGAGCGCCAGGGTCTCGTCGCCGGCATGCAACTCGCGCCGCCGCACTTCCGATGGCCACAACCCCTCGGGCCGCAGCCGCATCATCACAATCAGCACAGCGCCGTAGAACAAGTAGCGGTACTCGCCGAATTCGCGCAGCAGTTCGGGCAGGCCGATCAGAGCGAGCGAGCCGATCACTACCCCGGGGAGGCTGCCCATGCCGCCGATGATGATCAGGGCCAGCACGTTGGCCGAGATCAGCAACTGAAAGCTCGATGGATAGACGGAGCTGAGCATGGTAGCGAAGATCGAGCCGGCTAGACCGGCAAAGGCAGCGCCCAGCCCATAGGCCAAGAGCTTGCAGCGGATGAGGTTTATGCCCAACGCCTGGGCCACATCCTCGTCGTCGCGCAACGCCATCCAGGCGCGGCCCAGCCGCGAATTCTCCAACCGCCAGGCGACCAGAGCGGCCACTCCCGAGCAGAAGAGGGTGAGGTAGAAAAGGGCGACGGGCGTGCCCAAAGTGACCGCACCAAGGCTCGGTTTTGGGATCTGCAATATCCCCTGGGCACCGCCGAGAAGAGGGGCGGCGAAATCCGACATCACGATCACGCGGACGATCTCGCCCAAGCCTAAGGTGGCGACCGCAAGGTAGTCGCCGCGCACACCCAGGACCGGGAGGCCGAACAGCACCCCGACGACGATCGCCAGCAGGACGGCGACCGGCATTGCGGCCCAGTAGGAGAGATGCGCGAGCGCATGGGGCGCGTCGGCGGTCAAGAGGGCCGTGGCGTAGGCGCCGACCGCGAAAAAGGCGACAAAACCGAGGTCGAGCAGCCCGGCCAGCCCGACCTCGAGGTTGAGGCCCATGCCCATCAGGATGTAGAGGCCGACGAGCATCAGCACCTGACCGATGTAGGACCCGGCGACAGCCGGCAGCAACGCCAGCGCGACCAGCGCCAGCCCGGCGCGGAGCATGCGCTGATGCTTGGGGCCGGGCATCAACTCGCGGGCGTCGAGGGCCTGCCGCAGGAAGCCCCAGCCAGCGCCCCAAAAGGCAGCGACCGCAAAGCAGGCCGTGGCGCCTTCCGGGGTCAGCCCCTCCCAGCTGTAGATGAAGTCGCGGATCTCGCCGACGATGCCCTCGTATCGCTGGAGCATCAGCTGGATCAGCTCCTGAAACACGCCGAATACCAATACTGCGACTATCCCGGGGACGACCGCGCGGCGGAGCGTGGGTGGGCTGAGGCGGAGCCCGGCGCCGACAAGACCGGCAATCGCGCCGCTACTGATCAGGATCGCCATACCGGCGGCGAGACCCTGCCCAAAACTCAGCATGTCGAACAATGCCGGCGACAGCGCGATGAAGATCAACCGCAACGGCACCAGGCTGATCAGCATGGTCAACGCTGCGATCGGCAGGCCGCAAGCAGCGCCGGCGAGCATGCCGGAGAGCAGCCCCTCTCCGACGTTCGGGCTTCGCGCAGCCATCAGACCGGCGCCGGCCGCGATCAGCAGCAACGCCGCTTGGCCGAGGGTCAGACTGCCCACAATGATGGCACGCTGATGAAGCATCAAGATGACGCCCACCACGGCGAGGTGGACGGCTCCGGCCCCGAAGGCGAGGCCAATTGCCGCGCTACGGCGCAGGGCGGTATTGCTCATGCCCGTCGCTTCGCCATGCGCTCGCCAAAGATGCCCTGCGGGCGGAAGATCAGCACCATGATCAAAAGCGTGAAGGCAATCAGGTCGCGCAGCTGGTAGGGGGCGGGGATGCCGAGGCCGTCGAGAAACAGTGACGGCCCGACCGACTCGACCATGCCGAGAAAGAAGCCGCCCAGCATTGCCCCCGGGATGCTGCCGATGCCGCCCAGCACCGCGGCGCCAAAGGCCTTGAGGCCGGGCGTGAAGCCCATGAAGAAATACACCTGCTTGTAGACCATGGAGTAGAAGACGCCTGCGATGCCGGCCATCGCTCCGCCGAGGGCAAAGGTGAAGACCACGATCTTGTTGATATCGATCCCCATCAGCGCAGCGGCTTCGGCATCCTCGGCCACCGCTCGCATCGCCGTCCCCATGCGCGTGCGCTGGACAATCAAATAAAGCGCCAGCATGAAGAGGAGAGCGAGACCGACCACCAAGACGTCGAGGTGCGGTACGGTGTATCCGAAGATATGGAACGCGGCCCGCTGCCATAGGGGATCGGGGTAAGATCTGACCGCGGTGCCGAACATGCCGCGGAAGGTCTGCTGCAGGAAGAACGACACCCCGAATGCGCAGATCAATGGCGCCAGCCCACCCGAACGCCGGAATGGCCGGTAGGCGATGCGCTCGGCCAAGAGGGCAATGCTTGTCGAAGTCAGGACCGCGACCGCGACGACCGCCGCCATCGTCGGCAGCGGACTCTGCGTGAGCAGGCCCGAGTGGTCGAACGCCGTGGCGACAAAATAACCCGCAAAGGCCCCGCTCATGACGATCTCGCCATGGGCGAAGTTGATCATCCGCAAGACGCCGTAGACCATCGTGTAGCCGAGCGCGATCTGGGCGTAGATGCTGCCGATGGTCAGGCCGAACATCACGAGATCGAACCACTGCGCGCCGGTGTAGCGCGCTTTGATCAGGGATCCGATCGTGCCGATGACGACCACCAAGACAACCGCGATGCGCAGGCCCCAGAGGGCGATGCCAACCGCGTCGATACGCGAAGCGGCCGGGAACCGCGGCAAGCGGGCGGCAGCCAGCAGGCTCACTTAGGCCAGATCTTCTTCGGGTTCTTGCCGATCGCAAACGTCTTGGGATCGGCCGAGGTGTATTCCAAGACAGACGGGTGGAATTCGCCGCATTCCCCATAGGGATCACAGGCGATCGGCCCGCTGATGCCGTCGAACTTGGTGGCGAACACTGTGTCGCGCAGCGCCTTCTTGCCGATGTAGAGGTTGCCGGCGGCGTCGCTTTTAGCGACTTGCTCGATCGCCTTGGTGGCCAGTATCGCGGCGTCGTAAGCGTTGCCGTGATTGCCCGAGATCGGCGCCTCGCCATAGGCTTTCTTGTACTCCTCGACGAAGTCGGGATAGCCTTTGCCCATCGCTTCCGGCGAGAGGTCGGGATAGGCGACCAGGAAACCGATGACGGCGGGGCCGGCGGCCTCTATGAAATCGGCGGAAAACAAGGCACCGCCGCCGAGGAGCCCGGTGTGCTCGAGCCCCGGCGTCTCCTTCGCCTGGCGCAGGATCTGTGCGCCCGCTGCGGTGAAGACCGGAAAGTAGATGAGGTCGGGTTTTTCGCTGGCGATGCGCGTCAACAGCGGATGCATGTCCACATCGGTCGGCGCGATCGCCTCCTGCGACAGCACCGCGCCGCCCATTGCCTTGAAATTGTCCGCCATCACCTGCTGAAGCTGTTGCGCGTAGGGACTGCCGTCATGGATCGTGACGACCGATTTGGCCTTCATCTCCTCGCGGGCGTAGGTGGCGTCCGCCTTGCCCTGCTCGATGTCGCTATAGACGGTGCGCGCAAAGCCGGCATATTCGGGCTTGCGGTTGGGGGCAGTAAGCGACGGCGCCGTGCACGACGTGCAGATGTCGACGATACCAGCCTGCCACAGGATCGGCGCTTCAGGGGTCGCGGCCGACGAGCAAGCGGATCCGAGGACAATCACCGTCTGGGGATTCGAGGCGAGCTTGGTCCCGACCGTTTGCCCGCCTTCGGCGTTGCACAGATCGTCCTCGGCGTTGAGCTTCAGCGGGTGGTCCAGGAGCTTGCCGCCGAGCTGTTTGATGGCGATCTCGACGGCCCGTTTCTGATCGAGCCCCGACGCCGTGTCGGGACCCGACAATACCCAGGAGCCGCCGATCTGGATCGGTGCCCCCTTCGGAATGCGGATCACCCCAATCTCGTCGGTCACCGGACCCAGCGTCTGCTCCGCCACCGCCACCGAAATCGTTAAAAGCGCCGTGGCGAGCAACCCCGTCAGACCGCGACAGAACCTTTTCGTCATGGTCGAGCGACTCCACATTGTGGCCCTCATCGATGACCGCCAGCGAGATCGCCGCGTGCGTCGGAGCGCCACTCGGCGATCATGGTTCGTCTAGGCAATTCTCATGCCAGTCGGCAGGCGCAGTGGGCGCGGATGGTAAGCCCCGGCCAACT
>Ga0070698_100002520_pt1 | contig 20182 bp, 19 predicted proteins | sample KBSK1502metaG_FD_65477 | JGI IMG/M metagenome (GOLD analysis project Ga0070698, IMG submission 65477) | Corn, switchgrass and miscanthus rhizosphere microbial communities from Kellogg Biological Station, Michigan, USA - KBS K1-50-2 metaG | ecosystem: Host-associated > Plants > Roots >...
AATCTCAAAGAAAAATCGCGAGAATTGTAAGGAGCGGGCAGCTTCCCTGGGAGGCTTAAAGCCCGCTCTTTTTGTTTTTTGACAATCGAAGTACCTATTTGTGAAAAAACTCCAGGCGAAAAGTTCGCGTGGAGTGTTTGGATGAAGGCAGGGAGCCTTCCGGATGACGACGCCGTTGCTTTGCGAGAGTGTTGGGCGTCGCCATCCTCAGGAGAAGTGTGCCTCGAAATATCTTCGCGGTACGTTTCTCTCTGCCTTCATCTGTTTTTTAGCATAACAAATTTTTTGCTTGCACGTGTGGCTGAGCAGCAAAGGCACCCGACTGTAAATCGGGCGTCCACCTAGTGACTTCGTAGGTGCGAGTCCTACCACGTGCACCAAACGATTGCGGATTTCAGAATGCGGAATGCGGATTGGCAAGATTACCTGTTTCGGGTCGGCCTGTCCCAGGGTCCGCAATCCGCAATCCGCAATCCGCAATCCGAAATCGAAGCATCCCTGCCAAAACTTTAGGAAGGCCCGACAGTAGAGAGAGTCAAACAGTCCTGAAAACTGCGGCGGCTTAGACCGTGTAGGGTTCGACTCCCTAGCCTTCCGCCAGACAATTGCTGATTGCGGAATAAACGATTGCTGATTGCGGATTTCAGAAGGCGGATTAGCAGAGATTATCTGTCTTGTTTGCCAATCCGCAATCCGCATTCTGCAATCCGACATTCTTGAAAGGAGGCGTCGCCTAACGGTATGGCAACGGTTTGCTAAACCGTCGCGCAATGCGCGTGCAGGTTCAACTCCTGTCGCCTCCGCCAGACGATCGCTGATAGCCGATTTCAGAATCGGATTGTCGAAATTATCTGTCCCAGCCCGCCAATCCGCAATCCGCATTCTGCAATCCGCAATCGAAGGATCTGTAGCTCAGCGGAAATAGAGCGCGACTCTGCGAAGGTCGAGGTCGCACGTTCAAATCGTGCCAGGTCCACCAACTCAAGCGATGAAGGATGAAGATGGCAGATCCTACTTTCATCCCTCATCCTTCCCCTTCCTCCTTAGTTTTGCCGGCGTAGCCCAACGGGCAGGAGGCGCTAGTTTTAGAAACTAGACAGTGTGGGTTCGAATCCCTCCGCCGGTACCAAGTCAAATTTCGGATTGCGGAATTCGGATTTGAAAACGATAGCTCGCCTGAAGGTTTTCAAGTTGGTCTAATTCTTAGAAATCCGCAATCCGCAATCCGAAATCCTCCGGGGCGTTAGGCAAGCCAGGCTCAAGCCGCTTGATTTTCAATCAAGAGATGCGTGGGTTCGAATCCCACACGCCCTGCCAACTATTTGGGCGAATGCTGAACGTGACTACATCTTTCCAATGTGACCGTCACGCTCGATTTCTTGTCGCCCTTTTGAGATTTTGTTTTCCCTCAGGTTCTTGCTCGCGTAGTCCAATCGGCAGGAGACAACAGTTTCAAAAACTGTGCAGTGTGGGTTCGAATCCCTCCGCGAGTACCAGATGAGAATCATTGCGCGTGTAGCCCAACTGGCAGAGGCGGCTGACTTAAGATCAGCTCGGTGATGAGTTCGAATCTCTCCACGCGCACCAAACAATTTCAGATTGCGGAATTCGGATTTCGGATTGAAAACGATTTGCTCAGCTCTACATTCTGTCAAAATCCGCAATCCGACAATCCGCAATCCGCAATCCGAAATTCTTATGTGGGTCGTAGCTCAAATGGTAGAGCACCGCACTGTGACTGCGGCAATTGAGGGTTCAAATCCCTTCGACCCACCCAACCGATTGCGGATGGCGGATTGGCGACATCGTAATCGCCGGATATCGGGGCTGTAGCTTAGCTGGATCAAAGCGCTGCACTGTCGATGCAGAGATCGCGAGTTCAAGTCTCGTCAGCCCCGCCAACACACGAACTAATTCGAAATCGACAACTCGCAATCGGAAATTATTTGCGTCAGTGGCTAAACTGGACTAAGGCACCTGCCTCTTAAGCAGGGGATTGTGAGTTCGAGTCTCACCTGGCGCACCAGAAGCAGGAGGCAGTAGGCAGGAGCAGGAGGCAGAAAGACAAAGGGCCCCTGTGAGTTATAGCACCAATCTATTTTCAATTATTCTTTAGAAAGGAGAATCAACATGCCTTACGAAAAAATACCAATCGGTGGCGCTCACGCGGATGTTCTGTCGTGGGCCGGCCACGAGTTCAGCATCGAAGAACAATCAATGCTGCGAAACGTTTCGCGCTTGCCATGTTTGTTCAAGCACGTCGCGTTGATGCCTGACGCACATCTGGGCAAAGGCAGCATGGTCGGCTCAGTAGTGGCCACGAAGGAAGCGGTGATTCCAGCCACGGTCGGCGTCGACATCGGATGTGGAATGATGGCTGTGAAGACCCCCTTCAGAAGCGGCATCCTGGACGGCAAGTTGAAGGATCTCCGCCTGAAGATCGAAGAAGAAATTCCAGTTGGCTTTAATGCGTATAAGGAATCGGTAGACGAAGCCTCGTACTGGGACGGCTGGAAAGACTTTGGGGAACTGCACCAGGGCGTTCGCGATCGTAAAAAGAAAGCGATGACGCAACTGGGCACACTCGGCGGCGGCAACCACTTCATCGAAGTTTGTCTGGACACCGAAAACTTCGTCTGGTTGATGCTGCACTCGGGCTCGCGCAACATCGGCAAGGAATTGGCAGAGCGTCACATCTCGACCGCCAAGAGCCTGTGGCAATTGTCTGAACTTCCTTCGCCCGATCTGGCTTACTTCATTCAGGGCACGCCGGAATTCGCGGCGTACTGGAAAGATCTGAAGTGGGCGCAGGCTTACGCGATGAAGAATCGCGAGATTATGATGACGCGTCTGTTGAAGGTCTTCAACAAGATGTTCAATCATCGTCAACCATTCAAGCCTGAGATCGCGGTTAACTGTCATCACAACTACGTTGCACTCGAAGAGCACTACGGCGAAAAAGTTTTCGTCACGCGCAAGGGTGCAATCAACGCCGACAAGGATGCCTATGGCATCATCCCTGGTTCGATGGGCGCGAAATCGTTCATCGTGCAGGGAAGAGGGCTGGCGGAGAGTTTCAACTCTTGCTCTCACGGTGCCGGACGCAAGATGTCGCGTGGCGCAGCCAAGCGGGCTTTTACGAAAGACGACTTGGCGCGGCAAACGCAAGGCGTTGAATGTCGTAAAGACGTAGGCGTGCTGGACGAAATTCCCGGCGCTTACAAAGACATCAAGGCAGTGATGCGTAACCAGAGCGATCTGGTGAAGATCGTTGCCGAGATCAAGCAAGTGGTCTGTGTCAAAGGATAAGACAGTTTCGAGTTTCGAGTTTCAAGTTCCGAGTTTAGGCTTGGACTCGAAACTTGGAACTCGAAACTAGAAACTGATTCTTCGGGGTGTGGTGTAACGCGAGCATCCGAGTCCTGGGAACTCGTGGCGACAGTTCAATTCTGTCCTCCCCGACCAATTCATAAGTCCAAAGTCCAACGTCCAAAGTCTAAAGTCAGAACCGGAAAACAGACTTTGGACCTTGGACTTGAGACTTTGGACTCTTCCATGCATCGTTGGTCCAGTGGGTTCAAGACACGGCGTTGCCAACGCTGAGACACCGGTTCGAATCCGGTACGATGCTCCACCGATTGCGGATTTTGGATTTCGGATTGCGGAATTGATTGGCTACAGCGCGGATTAAAATTCACTCACGCCTGGGTTGCTGCGTCGGTTTCAAATCCGAATTCCGCAATCCGCAATCCGAAATTCTCCTCTGCTCCTGTAGCGCAACTGGAAGAGCGCGACGCTTCGAACGTCGAGGTTGCGGGTTCGAATCCTGCCAGGAGTTCCAAATCAAATTTCGGATTTCGAATTGCGGATTTAAGCACTTCGCGCAATACCATCCGAAATTCTCTTCGCGGAAGTGATGTAGCTGGAAACATGCGAGTCTTCCAAACTCGCTTCGAGAGTTCGAATCTCTCCTTCCGTTCCAAAACTTGTCCGACAAACTTCAGTTTGTCGTTGTCTCAAAGAACCAAGTCTCTTAACAACGTCATCGACAAGCTAAAAGCATGTCGGACACGCTCGCGCGCGTCGCCAAGTGGATTAAGGCGCCGGATTGCAAATCCGGTATTCGTGAGTTCAAGTCTCACCGCGCGCTCCAATTTCAATGTAACGCAAACTGTTAGTTTGCGACGGTTCGTTGAATAAGTCGCACTGATCGCAAACTAACAGTTTGCGTTACGTAACCTTCAAGGGCGGTGACTCGCACCTCGTGAGTCAACTCCTCACCTCCGCCCTTGAACTCCATTGGCCCAACGCTGAACTCAGAACGCTGAACGATGAATTTTTGTCTTACGTTCATAGTTCATCATTCATCACTCATCATTAGATCAGAAAGGAGGTGCCGGGTGATGGCACTCAACGGCAGAGTTTTACTACTCAATCAAACTTACGAACCGCTCGGCACTGTCAGTGTCGCGCGAGCGATCATCATGACTTTGAAGAACAGTGTTTTCGTCGAGGAGTGGGACGGCGATCGCGTGCTGCGCTCGGCGCATGATGAGTTTCCCGTGCCGTCGGTCATCCGCCGGCGCACTTACATCAACGTTCGCCGCCGTCGCGAACAGTCGGGCATGAAGCGCCTGCGGATTTACATGCGTGACAGGTTTCGCTGCCAGTACTGCGCGGAAAAGAAAGGTGTGGCTGAGCTAACGCTCGATCACATCATGCCGCGTTCGCGTGGTGGTGATAACTCGCCAGTGAACATTGTGACAGCTTGCGTGCCCTGTAATAACCGCAAGGCGAACCGCACGCCGGGAGAAGCACGCATGCCGCTTTTGACTTCACAGTCAGCCTTGCGTGTGAAACTCGAACGCGTGGTGCTTTGCCACTACGCCGAGGCGCGCGCTGAGTGGCGCAAATACCTATTCATGGACGTGCACGACGATCGTGACGTTATGGAAAAGGTGCATCGTGAACGGAAACGGTCTTAGGTCTTTAATCTTGGTCTTTGGTCTTGGGTCTTTGGACTTTGCTCTTTGTGTTTTGTTCTTTGAGCTCATCGTCTGAGAAGCCTAAGTACGGTGCCAAAGGCCAAAGGCCCAAGACCGTCTTCCGGTCGGATAGCTGAGATGGATTAGCGTGGGTTTGAAAAACCCGAGAGGTTGGTTCAATTCCAACTCCGACCGCCAAAAACCCTCGTCCAAAGTCCAATGTCCAATGCCCAAAGTCAGCATGTGCGAACAAACTTTGGACCTTGGACCTTGGACTTTGGACTTTGGACTTATTCGCCCGAGTAGCTCAACTGACGGAGCGCTGGTCCTACAAACCAGAGGTTGAAGGTTTGAATCCTTCCTTGGGCACCAAAGAACAGGAGGCAGGAGCAGCAGGCAGGAGGCAGGTGCAGGAGGCAGGCGTCCTGCTTTATCTGCCGCCTGCCCACTGCTACTGCTTACTGATTTTATCGGGGCGTGACTCATCCCGGCAGAACGGTGACTGCGCGGGAGCGTGGAGTTCCAAGAGGCGCGTCGGCCTCACGCCCCGACCAGACATCAGGACGCAGGCGGCAGGAGCCGTAGGCAGGAGTCGGGATCACTGCCGACTGCTCATGCTTCCCCGCCCTTTGGCCCGCGTTCCCGGCATCGGTCTTCTAAACCGAACCCCAAAGAGCTGGGCGGAAGGCATGAGGTTCAACTCCCGCGGGCTTCCACAAATCAAGAAAATTAGATGCGGAGTAGCTCAAGCTGGAAAGAGCGTTCGTCTCATAAACGAGAGGTTGCGGGTTCGAATCCCGCCTCCGCGACCAAATTCGAGAAGTTTCGAGTTTCCAGTTACTAGTTTCGAGTTCGAAGCGGACTCTCTTATGAACTCGAAACCAGAAACCAGAAACCAGAAACTATTTTAGTTGGGGCTATGATCTAACGGCATGATGCCTGCCTTGCAAGCAGGACGTAGAGGTTCGACTCCTCTTAGCTCCACCAAAAAAGCAGAATTCAGGACTCAGAATTCAGGAGTCAGAATCCCAGACCGTTACTTGAAACTTGAAACCTGGAACTTGAAACTGCTTGATGGCGATGTAGCTCAACTGGATAACAGAGCGTCGGTCTTGTAAACCGGTCGATAAGGGTTCGACTCCCTTCGTCGCCTCCAACCTTGACGCGGGAATAGAGCAACGGCGGCTCGCTGGTCTCATAAGCCAAAACCAGCAGGTTCAACTCCTGCTCCCGCAACCATTTCTTTGTGGCGTAGCCAAGCAGGTAAGGCACCGGATTGTTAATCCGGCCATGCGAAGGTTCGAATCCTTCCGCCACAGCCAAACACATAGTTTCGAGTTTCAAGTTCCAAGTTTCAAGTTGTTCTTCGGAGCAACTAGAAACTTGAAACCTGGAACTTGAAACTCGACTGTTGGCCCGGAACTCGAGTGGCAGAGTAGCGGACTTTTAATCCGTAAGGTGCGGGTTCAAGCCCCGTCGGGTCAACCAATACTGAGTCCGAAGCATAAGGTCCAAAGTCCAAAGTCACTTTCGGCCAGGCAGACTTTGGACAATTGGACTTGAGACTTTGGACTATTTTTCGCGGTGTAGCTCAATGGCAGAGCCCTCGATCGATAATCGAGCGATGACGGTTCAAGTCCATCCGCCGCGACCAAACAAAGCTCCAGTGTCCAAAGTCCGCAGACTTTAGAGATTGGACTTGAGACTCTGGACTGATTTTATCGGGGCATAGCTCAATTGGCAGAGCAGCCGCCTTATAAGCGGTTTTAGCGCCAGATTAGCGCAAGGCTCTGGGTTCGAATCCCAGTGCCCCGACCACAGAGTAGTCCTATGTCCAACGTCCAGAGTCCAAAGTCGTGTGAAGAGCCAACAGAACCTTTGGACCTTGGACTTGAGACTTTGGACTCGCTTATTGCGGGATAGTGCAACTGGCAGCACGTCGGACTTTGACTCCGAAGATGAAGGTTCGACTCCTTCTCCCGTAGCCAACATTCAGCCAGACGGAATTCAATTTTTCACAAACAGGTACTTCGATTGTCCAAAGGTGGCAGGAGGTCTCATGTTAATACGATTTGTCTCATCTTGCTTTGACGAAGATTCGCAATGCCGGTTGGGTGTTTTCCAGGCTGCTTATGAGCTTGAGGAAACCGGCCGACTCTCGCTCTACGAAGAAGCATGACTACTGGAAGTGCTCCGCTGGTTCGATGAACATCTCGAATGTCCGAGCCGCTTTTGCCGATCGGCGAAACGATGGCGTCAACCTAAGGCGATATGTTGGTTTCGGCCTTCAGCAAGAGAACACGTTCAGAGAATCTGGCAGATGGTCTGAATTCTCGAAGCCAATGCTGTTCCGATCCACATGATCAAGACCAGGACTCCGGGCTACGTAGTTTATGAGGATGAATTCCAGGTAGTCGCTGAGGCGTTTGTTGAGTTGAAACGCAGTGAACGGAGGTAACGAACGATGGCAAACAAGACTCTATTCAAGTCGTTAATCGGCAAGCTGATGCCGGCAACTGACGCGCTCAATGAAGAGCACGCGCCGGCCTATGCTCTAGCGCCAAAGCACCAGCTGGCCCAGTACGCGGCAACCGGTTGTTTGAACACTACCTTCTATGTAGGCGCAGACGAGCAGCTCGGGAAGGTTCTCGAACTCTGCGCGGAAGTCGACGCTGAATTCATTGCGAAGACCGCTGTGTTTTGCCGCGAGCGTGGTTACATGAAGGACATGCCGGCGCTGCTTTGCGCCGTGCTTTCGGTGAAGGATCGTAAGCTTCTAGACGCAATCTTTCCGCGCGTGATTGACAACGCGAAGATGCTGCGCAACTTCGTACAAATCATGCGTTCGGGCGCGGTGGGTCGTAAGTCGCTCGGCTCGGCGCCAAAGCGTCTGGTGCGTGAGTGGCTCGACGCTCGCGATCCCGAAGCGCTGTTCAAGGCAAACGTGGGCCAGGATCCTTCGCTGACAGACATCGTGAAGATGGTGCACCCAAAGCCAAAGGATGCTGAGCGCGACGCGCTATTCGGCTACTTCATCGGTCGCGAGTATGCGGCTGACGCGCTGCCGCAGGTGGTGCGCACCTTCGAAGCCTTTAAGAACGGCCAGAGGGGCGAGCCAGGGCAGGGGCTGGACATTCCTGATGTTCCATTTCAGATGCTAACCGCATTGGAGCTGGGCACCACGGAATGGACTGCGATCGCGCGACGCGCGCCATGGCAAATGACACGTATGAACCTGAATACTTTTGCGCGTCACGGCGTGTTTGGTCAGCCGGGCCTGCCCGAACTGATTGCCGGTCGTCTGCGTGATGCGACGGCAATTGCCAGAGCCCGAGTGTTTCCGTACCAGTTGATGGTGGCTTACACGATGGCGGTGGCCAATGCTGACATCCCGCAGATCGTTTGCAATGCGCTACAGGACGCGATGGAGATCGCCACTGCGAACGTTCCTGAATTTCCCGGCAAGGTCTACGTTTTTCCGGACATTTCGGGCTCCATGCAGTCGGCGGTGACAGGCTACCGCCGCGGCGCGACTACAGCAGTTCGCTGTATTGATGTGGCGGCACTGATCGCGGCCACGGTGCTGAGGAAGAACCCGCGCGCGGAAGTCATCCCGTTTGAGTCGAAGGTTGTTGAGGTCCGTCTCAACCCGCGCGACAGCGTGGTGACTAACGCCGAGAAGCTTGCAAAGCTACCTGCCGGCGGAACTAACTGCAGCGCGCCTCTGGAATTTCTAAATCAGCGTCGTGCTCACGGAGATTTGGTCATCTACGTTTCGGATAACGAGTCGTGGATCGACGCGCCGCATTACGGTCGCTTCGGCGGGAGCGCGACGCAGACGATGAAGGAGTGGTCGAGCTTTCGTCGCCGCAATCCTGAGGCGCGAATGGTTTGTATTGACGTTCAGCCTTACGGCATGGTGCAGGCAAAGGAACGCTCCGACATCCTTAACGTCGGCGGATTCTCTGATCAGGTCTGGGACGTGATTGCCGAATTCGCGAGCGGTGAACTGAACGCTAACCACTGGGTCGGAGTGATCGAGTCAGTGGGGATTTGATGTCCGATAAACTTTAGTTTGTCGATGGGTTCGCGAGAGACCTCTCGGAAACCACGACAAGCTATAAAGCATGTCGGACAGTTGGCGAATGCTGGTAGAGAGTACATGGTAAGGCGAAAGCTGAAGGGTTCGAATCCCGTCCCACTTGATTATCTCTCGTGGGTTCCTCTCGCCGATTCTTGTCGCCATCAATTTTTGGGGTGAATGCCGGGAGGACTACATCACCAACCGAGCGAAGTGGAGTGTGATGACTCCAGCGGTTGAAAGACCGTGCTCAATTGTCTTTCCAATTTTTTGTCACCTCTACTTTATAGGGTGCGACGAATGCCGATGAAACTACATGCCTGTTAAGCACGAGGATCCGGGTTCGAGTCCCGGTGGCTCCAACAAATCTCGCGGGGCCATAGCTCAATGGTAGAGCACGCGTTTCATCAATTCTTGTCGTCGCCCCTGTTTTGCTCACGGGCGCTTGCCGGCAGGTATCACATTGCCAGAAGTACCGCGTTGCGGTTGCGGACAAGATCGCTCTCTTTACCCAGGGTAGCCGAAGCGGCAACCCTGGGCTGGAGGCCGTAGCCCCGTTGGGGCATCACCGAAAACTTATCGTAGTCGTTAGCGCGAAGAGGAATTATCTACCCGCCGCCTTTCCCATCGCTTTCGGTTGTTGTTCAGCCGATCCTTCGCCGATTTCGATACGCCTGCTACCCATTTGTCGCGCGGGGGCCGGCATGGTTATCTCAAGTACACCGTTGCGAAAACTCGCCTTGGCTTCTTCGCTGTGTACGCCACTCGGTAAAGGAATCTCACGGTAAAAGCTGCCATAGCTTCTCTCCGAGCGGTAATAGCCTTCCTCGTTTTCTTCCTTTTCCTGTCGTCGCTCTCCGCGAATCTTAATCGCATCGTCAGTGATATCCAAGCTGATGTCGTCTTTAGTTAAACCCGGGAGATCGGCGCGTACGATCAGTTTGCCGTTGCGTTCAAAAGCTTCGACTTGTGGCGACCACATCGAACCTTCCAGCTCGGCGAGCCGGCCGAATTCAGAAGCCAGATTGCCTTCAAAGCCAAAATCTCCAAACAGCCGATCCATCTCTTCGCTAAATCGGCGCATTATTGAAAAAGGGCTAACCGCGCGAAGATTGACGGACTGTTCTCGTCGCGCAATGCCCGCTTCAGGTTTATTCTTCTCAATAGTCCTGTCGCTTTGCGATTTGCGCTGTCCTTGTAGATTGGCCGGGGTTTTTTTCTCTTGTTGTTTAGTGCCTTTTTCCTTTCTTGCCATTTCGCATAACCTCCTTACCTATCATGATGATTGCTATTTCCCTTTCCAGCGGCGGGACGGTGCATTCCGGATGTCCGCAATAGCATGAGCCCGGGAGATCTGCCGGCGCTCAGCGTAGTATTCCGAACAATACTCCCCGCCTTGACCTGCGGTGCAGTTACAAGCTGCATGCGCACACGTATCGGTCTTCTCTGAAGTATTCATTCTCCGTCACCCACTTTTCGGACGTCCGAAGAAGATCAAAGGAATCCACGTCCCGCCGCCGAGGCTGCAGCAGTCGGTTCAGATACTTCTTTGACAACTTCGGCTGTGACCCCCGTCTTTACGCGCAGAGCAATGTCAGCGAGCGCGACTATTCCACAACAAGAGCCGTCAACATCAACCACCGGTACGCGGCGAATCTTGTTGTCTTCCATGATCCAGGCACACTCTCCGATCGACGTTTCCGGCGTCACTGTGACGCAAGGTGCGGTCAGGCAATCTGCCACAGTTAGATCGAGCGGATTCAGTCCTTTGGCAAACGCGCGACAGACGATATCGCGATCGGTAATAACTCCGATTGGACGTTTTGTTTCCTTGCTCTCGACCACAGGTATCTCACCGCAGTCGTGATCAATCATCATCTGTGCAACTTCTTGTAAGGCGGTTTCTAGTATGCAGCATGCCGGATCGGCAGTCATAACCTCTTTCACTTGCATGATCGTTACCTCCAGTTTTTCGTTCTCTGCCGTCTAGACGACAGCGTCGAGCAGATTTGACCTAAACGAAACTTCCTTTGACCGGCTCTTGTTGTAGCTCTATGACCGGTGTGTCCCATTTCAATATCCCAGGTTCAAATCTGTCTTTGACGGCCCCCATTTGTAACTCGCATGAAATCGAAACAATCGTCTTCATCTCCGTACTCGTTACACACACCAAATCAATGAAGTGAATAAGACGGACTCGCGATCGTCGCAAGCCACCTCAAACTATCTCCATCATTCATTGCCTGTAAAAGGCGTTTCACAATTGTGAATAGGCAAGATGCATACCGACTTACCGGCACTCTGAGTTGTTACATTTAAGTTGCCTGGTTCATACAAAACTCTGCCTTAAAACGGCCGTGCAGTTGGCATCTCGTTTGCGACAAAAACTGTGAGTCATTTTCCGACTGCGCTGTTGCACTTTCGGGGATAGGGAAATAGGTATTCTGAATCATTATGAAGATCATGAGCGTTACCACTACTCAGAAGGTCACTTCCTTAGTCATAGTTGGAGTCTTGTGCGCCGCAATCTCCTGCAGTTCACACTCGAATGTTGAGGGACCTGTAACAAATCCTCAATCGGCAAAAGAGCATGTCGCGCAGGCGGATCAACTGTACGCGCAACGAGATGATCTGGTGCGAGTTCGACAAGGAATAATTGAGCTAGGGCAAGCTCTGATCGCTGACCCTGGCGACTATGATGCTTTGTGGCGACTAAGTAAGTTCGACTACTACCTGGCTACTCACACGGATAACACCAGCGAACGCGATAAGGCTTTTCGCGAGGGTATTGAGGCTGGAAAGACTGCTGTTAAGTTGCAAGATGGGAAGCCGGATGGCCATTTCTGGCTGGGCGCCAACTACGGGGGTAGCGCGCAGGCTATTCCCGGTCTAGCGACCGTCGATGACATACGTAACGAAATGGAGACAGTACTGCGACTCGACGAAGGGTATCAGGATGGGAGCGCATACATGGTACTCGGTTTAGTCTATCTCCAGGCACCGAAGGTCGTGGGTGGCGATCCGCAAAAGGCCGTCGATGAGATGGAAAAGGGTTTGCGCTTTGGAAATTCAAACGCATTTCTACATCTTCATTTGGCTGAAGCTTACCTGAAGGTCGGGCGCACGCCCGATGCGCGCAAGCATCTCAATTCAATCGTTTCCATGAAGCCGGATCAAAACTACCTGCCTGAATACAAAGAGGCCGTGAGCGAGGCCCGCAAGCTCCTGGAGAAACCTGATGATCAGGCCAAAGTCCAGGAGTCTTCGTAGATTCAGTCTGCGCTTCAAAGCGTGCTTGAAACTCGAGACTCAGCAAATCAGCCGGAAGGTCCCATTACTGCGCGCCTTAGCCTTACGGTATTACGCATTCCGTCAGGTACAAGTGCCTACCCAATTAACCCATCACTATGGGTTTGTGCGGCATTGCGCCCAGGATCTCGAAGCAGCCTTGGGAGAAAACGATGAGAAACTAATCGGCACGCTCATTGCCCTGTTTCTTCAGTGACGGATCTTTCCGGATCCGCATTTCTGCTTCACAAATAGCCAGTAAGGACCCTCCAAGGTCGCAGACAGCTGTGGCAATGCTGGGGTTTTGTTCCTGTCAAGCGCTGTCACTAAACACCTGGCCAATTCTCACGAGAACGAACACAAGCACCTATGAAGCTCAATATGAATGCCAAAAACATGGGAAGACTAACTACACGAGAGGGTCGTCACAGCAATCGGGGTGTCGGCATGGCGGAACTGCTCATTGTGGTGGCGCTAATAGGTATTGTGTCGGCGTTTGCGCTAATCCAGGTTCAATCCGCCCGCGCGACCCTGCGCGTTCAGAATTCCGTGCGCCAGCTGGCCTCTTCTATGGAGAAGGCGCGTGTCGATGCTGTGCGACGTCACGGTAATTCACAGATATTGTTCACGAATCCGCAAACATATTCGGTCACCATGGATTTTGACATGCTCGGCGTCCCCAAGACACGGACCTACGTTTTTGAAAGCGGCGTCCAACTTGCCAGCTCTGATCTTCCTGATGTTTCATTCAACTGGCGCGGACGCACGCTCACTTCCGGTGCATCGTGTGTTACCACCTTCTCGGTCAGCGATGCTCAGGGACACGGTTTAAGCGTTGACGTGTCTGGCTCAGGTGACGTGACTGTGGAGAATCAACAACCCTCACTCCCGAATGTCACCTACAACAACACCTTAAACTCGTCCGATGGCATTAACGCTCGCGCTGTAGTTGGCGGTACAACGACCCCGGATAACACTCCGTGTATGGATCTCTCAGGCGGCGGAATAGGAGTCGATAGCGGGCCACCCGACTGTACCATCCACGTCAATTCGTCAACTATTACCATCAGAAAGAATGGCGGTTCGGTGGGCAGCGTACTCGTCAGCATGAGCACGTCCAAACTGGTCGTGGCCTCATATCCTTCTAACTTGACCGTTTCACCTGGCTCCCAAACAGTGTCGACCGGCTCGAGCTTTTCAATCTCCTCAAAGAACACTCTGCGGGGCCCATTCAACGTTACCTTCACCTCACAGTGCGGCTCATCGATAACCATAAAAGTGAATGTAACCAATTAGGGTGCGCATAAAAGGAAGGCCTCTATGAAAACACTTACCATTCAAAAAAATCAGCGTGGCTTTAGCTTAATAGAAACCTGCATTGCGCTGGTCTTGCTGATGATCATATTTAGTGGCGTCGCACCCCTATGCGTGTACGCCATCAAATACAACTCGGCCGCAGCAATCCGCGCCGGTGCCCTCGCCGTCGCTCAGCGTAAACTGGAACAACTGCGAGCCAGTCCTTTCACTTCCTGCATTTCGTCGTCCGAAACCCCGACCTCAACGTCGCCTTACACGATTGACGTAACAGTCACGGACACCAGCGCTACTTTGAAGGAGGTCAAGATCGTCGTGACGCCAAAAGACAGAAGTACCACCGGAGGCGTTTATGGAGGACAAGATGGATGGATGCGAGGCCAGGTCATTATCTATACAGAGCGCACCACGTTGGGAACTGGACCAAATCTCGGTTGAACCTAAACAAGGAGTTAAGCGAAATTCGATGCGAAAACAGGATGCACAAAAGATGGAGGCGGGCTTTTCGCTTTTCGAATTGCTGATCGCGATGACGATAACGCTTGTGGTGCTGGGAATCACGGCGAACCTGCTAGCGAGCTCCCTTAACCTGCGTTCCCGAGAGAACCAGAGGTCAGACGCACTTGCTGATAGCCAACGGGCCCTCAACATCATGACGCGCGAGATTGCCAACACGGGCTTTGGTCTCGCGGATAATGGCATCGTAGCGGCGGATTCAGGCTTAAGTGCTATCCGTGTACGAGCGAACCTCAATGCTTTCGATGGTCAGACGACCAGCAACCTTGTCGGCGATCGGAACGAAGATGTGAAGTATTCGCTATACACCACAGCAACAGACAGTTATATCGTCCGCTTGGATATCGGCACCCAAAACCAAACGACAGTGCTCGCCAACCGCGTCGATGCGCTGAATATTCGGTATTACGCAGCAAGGGTGAATTACACGATATCAGGCACCGACTGCAGTATTTCAACAGCCTCACCGGAAGTGACGCTGAAAAGTGACACGAAGTACCTGGTGATAAGCGTTTGTGTTGAACTGCCAGCTCGCGGCGTGCGGAACTCACCCGGTTACCAACCAGCCTCGCGCGTTCAACTCGTCTCCGACGCGTATTTGCGTAACGCCGATGTCGTTAACTACTGATGAGCAATTTTGATTGGAGACAGATTCCGATGCAAAAGAAACTGATAGTGCCAAGCAGAGGCATGACACACGTAAGGAAGGGCGAGCGTGGAGCGGCGCTCATCACCGTTCTTCTGATGTCGATGCTGCTGCTTGCTCTGGCCGGGGCACTAATACTCACAACTAGCATGTCAGCCACCAACGCCATTAGTTCGACTGATGAGATGCAGGCTTACTATGCGGCAGAAGCTGGTGTTCAGGCGGCACTTAACGTACTCCGGGGAAATGTTGCACCTAACCCGAGCGACGGCACCAAAATGAACTTCAAGAACGCCATCAATGTCGGGACGTCGAACAATCCGGGCTCTGGCGTGCCCCAACTTTCCCGTTGGCTCACCTACAATTATCCAGGCACTACTCCGGATCGCGTGACGATGAGCCCAAGTTACTCGACGGCGAACGGAATGGCATTCGCGATCACGGGCATAAGCGATCCCGACAACTCAGGGAAAGTGATCTATTCCACCGCCGGAGCATTTAACGCCAACTCCATCAGCACGTCCGCGTCAACCTTATCTTTGGGCGGCGGCGTCTCGGTCACTTATACCCCGCAAGCTTCGACAGACATTACGACAAACGGTAGCCCTGCGCTGGGCACGTTCGCTTTTTCGGGTGTCAAGGGCAACAGTTCGATTGCATTCGCTACGCTGCCCACAACCCTGACATTACAAGTTACTGAAGCCGGGCCGCTGCCGGTTGGAACGAGCACGCCAGTATCAGTCTCCGTTAAAGCCACATTCTCGGGATCGATAACTTCGACCAGCAGCATCGTGTCGCTCAACTTCACTAATCAGTCGATTGAGATTGCCGGTATCGGCACGGTGTTTACGATGCCTAGCCAAACTATTCAATTACCAGTAAACGGCACAGTCACTACTCTGCTAACTGCCGTCTCCTCCCCTGAACCAGGACGATTGATCGTTAAGGTGGTTGGCTTCGGCCCACATGGCGCCTCCAAGAATCTGCAAATGATGATCAGTCGTTTCGGCGTCAATTATGATCCGCTTGCGACTATGCTCATTCGTGGCGCCGGCAACGATTCAATCCCAGCGTCCACAATTTCCATTGGCAACAGCGCAAATTATGTATACACGGGCTTGGATAACTCGGGCGGCCAACCGCTCCCTGCCTTTATGGTCACCACTGATCCGGATTACCTCACTCTCTCAACGCTGAAGAGTAACAATCCCACCGGCGTGCAAGGCGACCCGACCGGTTTTATTAGTCCCCTGAAAGAAGTAACGCTGCCGACCAACCTGGCTGCGCTACCCACCTGGTTGCAGACGACCTCGGATCCCGTATCCGGCGCGAGAGCCTTCGTTGAGCAGCTGAGGCAGGCAGCCCGTCAACAGTTCAGTGGATGTACCAGCGGCCAGGCCGCAAGCTGTGATCGCTATTTTAATACGACCGCTGGCGACTCTGCTCCGTCCGATTTCGGGGCAACTACGTCTGACGGAATTTTCACATTTGTTGACGGCGACGTTTCTCTTCCAAGCTCAGGGGGTAAGGGACTCCTGGTCGTCACCGGCACCCTCACGATGAGCGGGAGCCAGACCTTCGATGGCTTGGTACTCGTTCTTGGTGGCGGTGTCCTTGATCGGAGCGGAGGCGGCAACGGCTCGTCGCTGGGTGCGTTTGTTGTCGCCAAGTTTGACAGTACCGGAGGTTTCCTGGCCCCCCGTTTTACTTCGTCTGGGAGTGGTACCTCCGTTCTGCAGTTAGACAGAGGTAAAGTCAAAACTGCTCTGCGCCTCGCCGGCGTACCCGTGCTTTCGGTCAGCGAGTTCTGAGGTCATAACAAACCGATTCCGAGGAAGACGATGCTGGGAAAAAATCTCTTGACCAGGCTGAGACGCGGAGAACCACCTTCGCTAATCGATTCGCAGCGTCGTTTCGAAGAAGGTGTGCGCCTGGCGAACCAAGGTCTCGATGCAGAAGCAATTGTGGCGTTGAAACAGGCTGCACGCGCAGACCCGGATTGCGCAGATACCCAGCTTGAATTAGGCGTTGCTTATGACAAAGCGGGACGCCCCAATGACGCGATCAAAGCTTATCTAGCCGCAATCGAAATTCGCCCCGACCTGGTGGGCGCTTACAAAAATCTCGGGATGGCCTACGATGGACTTGGCTATTTTCGTGACGCCTTGAAAGCGTATACAAGGGCGATAGTCCTGGCCGCGAATGATCCCGAACTGCGCAACGGTCTCGGAACGGCTTACTTCAACGTAGGAAGCTATGTCGAAGCAAGAAAAGCCTACCAGCAAGCAACGAAGATCGAACCTGACAACGCGCGCGCACACTTTGGTTTAGGTCTGGTCTACCTTGATCTTGACGAAAAAGAGTTGGCTTTGGAGCAACACGTTAAACTCGAAGGCCTGAACGAGAACGAGTTTGCCTTCCAGTTACTGGATAAGATTCAACGGCAAAACCGGCGAGCATCTTGAGAGTCAACGAGGTATCAGTCGTGCGTTGCTTTCCAATACCGTTCCTGCTGGAGTTTGGCCCAAGCCCAAAAGCGACCCTGGTGAACGTCAGCCGGTCCTTCAGTCGGTAGCTCCCGGTGGAGAAAGATCGAATCGTGATCGCTGGTGTCGATCACCAGCATCAGCTCGTGATCGTAAACCGCCGTCTGTGCCCGCGCCTCAATCTGCGCACAAAGGTTGGCAGCTGCCACCTCGCCTTGCCGTACGGCCATGTGTCCCAACTTCGGGCCTGGGAAACTGACGCAGTCACCAGCGGCATAGACTCGTTTCTCTCCTACCACGCTCATAGCCGCATCTACTCTCACGTATCCTTCCGCGCCTGTGAGGCCTGTGTAGAGCACTGGGGATGGGCCACAAAAAGGAGGAACCAACATTCTCAGATTGCAATCAATCGCACGTCCGTCGCTCGCAAGTATTGCAGTCGGAGTAACCTGATTAATAGAAAAGTCAGACACCAACTCGATTCCATGAGACTTAAGAGACTCGAGCAGTTTTTCCGAGATTGCCGCTCCGCCAAACATTTCAGCCGGGGTCTCATCACTAACCACCGTGATTGCGCAGCGACTTCGTTCATCTCGAAGTTTGAGAATTCGCGACAACGCGAAAGCGGTTTCGAATAAGGGCACCGGCAGCCGTGCGCCCGGGCAGGATCCGATTACAGCGTGACCCTGATGGAAACTGTCTATTGCATCTGCAAACTTGCGGGTCGCGTTAAGGCTTAGCAAGTGATGTGCGTTCTCGAAGAAGCCGGTGACTCGCTCGGTTGCCAAACGCCTTCCAAACGCCAGCACCAGAAAATCGTAGGGCATCTCTCCGGTGAGATCACCACCCGCAATAATCACCTTGCGGTCATCAGGAACGATGCGCCCGACTTCAGCCTGGACGAAACTCACGCCCCGACTGAGCATCGCCTCCCGCAGATCGAAGCCGAGTTCATTCAGGTTACATTGCCCGAAGGCATAACGGACTAAACCGGGATAGAAGAGAAATTGCCGGCTGCGCGATACCAGTGTGACCTCATGTTTGCCCTCAAGCTTCTTCGCTAAAGACTCGGCCGCAACCACACCGGCAAAACCGCCGCCGACAACCATTACTTTCGCCATTACGCCGCCTTTGCGTCTTCCTGGGTCTGGCGACGATGAACGACTTCAACCGAACACTTCGCCTGCGTCACAACTGCGCGCGACACCGAGCCCAGCAGAAATCCCCGCCAGGCGCCATAGCCATGCGAGCCCATAACGATCAGGTCTGCCTTCCAGTTTTCAGCTGCCTCGAGAATCGCCTCGCGTGGTATGCCCACTAGTACTTCGCCGCTGATGGTCGTCGACTTATCCAATCCGCTTGCCAGCATCGCCACGGCTGCGTCGACAGTCGACTGTGCCTGTTCGCGTGCTATCCGCTCGAGCGCCGGTAAGTATTCATCGGAGATTGCCCAGACTTCCGGCGTCGGAATCAGTGGCACCTGAAACGCCGTCACCACTTTTACTTCGCTGGTTGCGGGCCACGGACGCGACGAGACTTCAGTGACGGCGGCATCGCTGAATGGCGAGCCATCAACTGCTAACAGTATTCTCATGTCTGAACCTCCAGGTTAGTTGTGAGCTCATCCTTGTGGGTCGTATTTCAGGCGGTCAATCTCGCCGCAACCATTTCAGTCTTCTGCTGAAGAAGGGCGCCTGCAGGTTTGAGCGGTCGTGTTACCAATACCGGGCAAGGTGCCTGACGCAATACTCTGTCTACATTTGAACCAAACAGTGCTTTCATTCCGAAACCGGCACCGTGTGCGCCGAGGCAGATCAAGTCAACCTCATTCTTTTCCGCGTAGTTCAAAATTTCCCGATAGGGTTGGCCCTCGCTGACTGCATGCGTAACCTGACACCAAAGATGCGCTTCCGCGGGCACCGCATGTTGCAGCCGTCGCGCCGCTTTGTGATATGCGCCATCCTTGCCAGGCGGGTACCAGGCTATTTCCGGCTCTCCCAGGCTGAGCGGTGGCAACACGTGAAGCAGATGCAATTCGGCCTGGTACTCCTGGGCGAAAGACAAGCCGTAGTTGAGCGCGATCTCCGCATGGTCAGAGAAGTCGTAAGCAACGAGCACGCGCTTCAGTTTTATTTCGTGACTCGGCTGATTTACCCAGTCGCGTTCGTCGCTATGCATGACGAGGACCGGGCAGGGGGCGCTGCGGCAAACGGATTCGGCGGTGGAACCAAGCAGCGCTGCTCGATGGGGGCGTCGTCGCGAACGCATTACAATCAGATCAACGCTGCGGTCGGCGGCAAACTTCGCGATTGCCGCTCCTGGATCATTGCCTCGTTCAACTACTCGCTCCCAGTTGATCATCGCCAATTCTGTAGGCCCCAGGTATTGAAAAAGCGACTTTTCAAAAGACTCCTTGATTTCACTCTGCACGAGTTCAACCACGGTGTTTGTTGGTTCGCAGTGATACGCGACGAGCTTTGCTTCATAAGCGCGTGCCAGGGCCAGCGCGTAGCGCAACGCTTCGTCCGAGCCGGCGGTAAGATCTGTGGGGCACAGAATGCGTTTGATTGTCATAGGCGTTGCCAAGGTTGAACCCTGCCTCCAGTTGGCCTTTTTGCAACGACCGTGCCGGGAACAAAACACGCATTTTTGCTGGCAGGCTTTAGATTATTGGGAACTACTCCGCGAATTGTTGGGAATATTCCTCAGCGGGTATATTCGCGAGATGGCGCTATGTTCTGGCTCCGGTAGGAGCCAAATGTTTATAGACTTCGCGACTAACAACGGTTTGGCGCTCCAGCGGAGCGCAATGTACTGATAGATGAGGAGGTCGAACCATACATGTCGCTCCGCTGGAGCGAAGAAC